>Ga0316217_10000741_pt1 | contig 45004 bp, 36 predicted proteins | sample 1anoAmetaG_FD_203633 | JGI IMG/M metagenome (GOLD analysis project Ga0316217, IMG submission 203633) | Freshwater microbial communities from Trout Bog Lake, Wisconsin, USA - 1anoA | ecosystem: Environmental > Aquatic > Freshwater > Lake > Hypolimnion/Profundal zone | place: USA: Wisconsin...
GAACTATGAGGCTCGTGGTTTTGGTACCGCGGGGATCGTCGTCAAGACACCGTTCAAAACGAAGGCGATCTTTGGCGCCGAAGCTGATCAGCAGCCGACTGAACTCAAGAACCTGCCAGGCGTTTCGATTCCCACGGAGTTGACCTACTTCGTCCGCGTTCTGCCAATGCCGGAAAAACCAATCAACATCGATTTTGCGGTCGCTCAATTTGCCGGTAAGGTGGCCCCAGGTCTCGATCTGCAGGCGCGCTCGCAGTTCTGCTTCGCCGTCTCGTACCGCCTGTAATTGAGCAATCCCCGACCGGAGCTTCGCGCCGGTTGGGGCTGTTTTCCGGCATCCCTGACTTTTGTTGTTTGGGGCTTGGGAATGGCCGGCAAGCAGCGTTGGCACGGCCCATCAGTCAAGTAAAGAATCCCATAGTCGGTGGCAAGGTTTATGGATATTCTGAACGGCAATCGAAGGGACCTAGTACCCGAAGTTGAGGTTCGCTTGGAGCAACCGCATTGTCTCATGCGGAAGTGCCGTTGCCATCACAAACTCCTCGAACCCGGAAGGCATAAGTACGAGGAGATAGTGATTCTCGGTTTGGCCAGAAATACTTTGTATTCTTTTTTGTATTGATATGTGCTATAAAAGTATCACTATCATGGTTTCGACTACGCTCCTCCAACCCACCCTCTGTTGTTGTCGCTGCTGTTGTTGTCGCTAAGCCGCGCCGTTTCTCGCGCCGACTTTCTTGTCCGATCCAACTAAATAATTACTGACGAGAGTGTCCCATCTGGGTCTACGTCTCTTGTTCACCGATGTGAGGTCTGTAAATGAAAAGGATCACTTCAGTTCGGCTGCATTTAGCATCCGCGCTTCATGGGCAAATATCCATGGCATCTGCTGCTGACATTCAAACGACCTTGACAATGCAGTTCCAACCCTCCCTCTGTTGTTGTCGCTAAAGCTAGCCGTTTTTCCGCGCAAGCTTTTATCTCTAAATCCAACTGAATAACCGCCGACGAGAGCGTGCCCGCTTGGGTCTACGCCTCCCGTTTATCTCACTCGAGGTATGTACATGAAGAGGATCATCCTTGCGGGTCTACTGCTCTTAGCGCCTGCGCTTTTCGCACAAACATCCACGGCATCGGCTGCCGATGTCCAGGCGTTGAAAGACGCCTTGGCAGCCCAGCAACAGCAAATCCAGAAACTGACCGAACAGCTACAGCAACTTCTGCAAAACTCGCAGCACACTCAAGCCGCCGCCGCTGACGCCGCCACCAAGGCGGCTGCGGCTCAAGCCCAGACCAGCCAGCAGCAGCAGAGCGTCACTGAACTGAAGGGAGACGTGGCCGCGCTAAAGACTGACGTCAGTAATGCAGTGCAGGAGGGGCCTCCGCCCGTAAAGGAGGAACTGGAGGGCCCGCTGACGATTCGCTTCAAAGGTCTCAGCATCACACCGGGTGGATTTGTGGCAGCTGAAACTGTGCGCCGCTCAAAAGCGTTGGGAGCTGACGTTTCCACCCCATTCAACTCGCTCCCCCTGCCCGGCGCTTCGCAGAGCAAGGAGTCGGAGTTCTTCGGCTCCGCCCGCCAGTCGCGGCCTACCGTCTACTTATTAGGCCACCTGAAGAGTGCGGAACTCTCCGGCTATGTATCCGGCGACTTTCTATCGTCCGGCGTCACCTCAACGTCCACGCAGACCGATGGCTACACGTTGCGCCTTCGCCAGGCATGGGGACAAGCTCGATTCAATAACGGCTGGAGCTTCCTCGGGGGCCAGATGTGGAGCCTGGTCACAGAAAACCAGACGGGTATCCGTCCCAGCGACGACGCCGGCAAAACCAACGATGCCCGGCCCAAGACAATCGACGCAGGATACAACGTCGGTTTCAGTTACGCACGCCAGTATGGGCTTCGCGTAACCAAAAACTTCGGTAATAAGCTCTGGTTTGCGGCCGCCATCGAGAACGCGGAAGCTACGGCAACCCTGCACAACAACGCGGATAACTTCCTGCTCGGTGAGGCAGGTGACGGTAAAAGCTACAACTCGAGCGGAACCTACTCGTTCAATCCTTCGCCCGACATTATCGCCAAAGTCGCCTATGATCCAGGCTTCGGCCACTATGAGGTCTTCGGCCTGTTCGACCGCTTTGCCGACCGTGTATTTCCTTGCGGCGATGTCAGTTCAAAATCACTCTGCGGCGGCAGCACTACTGCGGGTGCGAATGTTCTCGGCGCCTATAACTCGTCAAAGAACGGTGGCGGCTTCGGCGCCAACGCCCGCTGGAACTTCTACCACAAGCATATCGTCTTCGGTCTGCATGGCTTCGGAGGCAGCGGTATAGGCCGTTACGGCCCCGGCTCGCTTCCCGATCTAACGATTAATACGAACGGGACCCTCGCACTGATCAAGGAATATCAGGGGCTCGGCACACTTGAGTGGCATGGCACAAAACTCGATCTCTACGCCTACGGTGGAACGGAATACGCCAGCCGTACGGCGACGGAAACCGATCCTGTCACGGGCAAGGAGGTTGGTTACGGCAATCCCCTATTTGTAAACAGCGGTTGCTACACCGAAACGCTTCCTGGCGCGGGCACCGGCTTTACTCCCGGCACTCTCGCCAATTGCGTAGGGGACACGCGTGCCTTGATCGAGGGGACGGGCGGCTTCTGGTACCGCCTGTATAACGGTCCGTCGGGCAGGGTCCAGGTCGGCGGGCAGTACTCCTACGTGACGCGCAATACATGGTCAGGAGTGGGTGGAGCACCGCGCAGTATCGACGGGATGGTCTTAACCTCGCTCCGCTATTACTTGCCGTAATTTTGCAACTACTCTCGCGTCAGGGTTTGACGTCGGAGCGCCGGGTTTCCGGAAGCGGCGCAATTCGGGTGTCGCTTTCGGAAATTCAGTTGCCACAGAGCGTCGGCTACGAGGATTCCGTAAGGAACCGGCCAGTCGAAGAAAAAATATTTTCAGGGGGTACTAATTCCTGATGATGTGTACGACCTTACTCATGTAATACGACAACATATGGCCGCTTTTCCGCTTTCGCAATACCGGGCCGGCGGTGAACATTTATACAAATCCCGTAAGCACTGGGGTCTCTATCGTGTCCGTCACATTCGAAAACGTCTCTAAAACCTATGCTCTTGAGAGCGCCGGAAAGAATGCCGTGAAGCGCCTACTTGCTCTGAAAGATGTGTCGTTCTCCGCGTGGTCCGAGGAGTTCGTTTGCCTCCTAGGTCCGTCGGGATGCGGCAAGTCAACGCTGCTGAAGATGGCTGCCGGACTTGAGAACGCAGAACAGGGAGATGTGATTGCGGACGGCGAGCCGGTGCAATCGCCTGACTCGAGCCGGGGGATGGTATTTCAGGATTACGCGCTGTTTCCATGGCTGACGGTCGAACAGAACGTCCGATTCGGCTTGGAACTGAATGGCCACAGTAAGTCCATTGTCGTCGAAACTGCAGCTCGATTCATCCATCTTGTTGGACTGACGGGATTTGAGAACGCATTCCCCAAGCAACTGTCCGGCGGGATGAAGCAGCGCGTTGCGCTAGCGCGTGTGCTGGCTATGTCTCCCAAGATCTTACTCATGGATGAGCCCTTCGGGGCGCTGGACTCTTTTACCCGGATGGAAATGCAGGCTGAGTTGGTAAACCTCTGGCAGCGGCAGCCGTTCACCACGCTCTTCGTTACCCATGACATTGAAGAAGCAGTTTACTTGGCGGATCGCATCGTTGTGATGACTCCCCGGCCTGGTCGGGTAAAGACAGTTATCAAGGTGGGGCTGAGCCGCCCCCGGCGCCGGACGGATTTTGCATTTGCCGAGATTCGCAATCATGTGCTCGATCAATATGAAAGGTCTAGCTCATACGAGCTGGAATACCAGATTTAGCGAAACAGCCGAATGCATGGTAAATGAGGTCATGAAATGAAACATAGGTCGCTTCACGAACTGGTAGAGACAACTTGCCGCGAGAATGCTTCCCGCATTTTTCTGCATCTGCCCGAGCAGGCAGCAAGCATGACCTTCGGCGAGATGGGACTACTCATAAAAGATTTAGCTCGCCTGTTAAGCGCCGCGGGGTTTCGCAAACAAGATCGTATCGCTATTTTATTGAACAACGATTCCGCTGCCGCAGTCGCCTTGTTGGGTGTGACCGCCGCGGGCGGCGTGGCTGTCCCCTTAAATCCAAAGCTTACTCGCGCCGAATTCGATTGGCTGCTCGAACATTCGCAGGCCCGGTTTATTTTGACCGACCCGCAACAAGCAGACGACTTGATGACTGCTGGGATACGACGGGAGTTGGTCATACCGGGCGGCCCACAGCAGGTTGGGACCCCGCTCGTTCTCCTTAAGCGTCTTCCGGGTGATCGTGCTCGAGTAACCATTGTAGACACCTCGGCGCCGGAATGGACGGATCCAGCAATCATCCTCTACACGTCGGGCACGACCGGGAAGCCCAAGGGCGTGATCCTAACCCATGGCAATTTACTCAGCAATGCTTGTGGCATTCAGGAGGCGCATCAGCTTACGCCACAGGACACGGCACTGTGCATACTTCCCTTGTTTCATATCAACGGATTGGTAGTCACGCTCATCACGTCCATGTTGGTGGGGTCGTCTCTGGTTCTGCCGAAGAAGTTCAGTTCGCGGCACTTCTGGCAATGGATTTCGACATACAACGCAACCTGGTTCAGCGCGGTACCGACCATCCTGTCCTTTCTTCTTTTTCAGCCGATTCCATCCAAGGCCGAGCTCTCATCGCTGCGATTCGCGCGCTCCGCATCGGCACCGCTTCCAATTGCCGTTCTTCAGGAATTCGAGGCGCGCACTGGAATACCTGTCATTGAGTCCTATGGAATGTCCGAGGCAGGTGGGCAGGTCACGTCTAATCCTCTGCACTTTCGCAAGCTGGGTTCCGCGGGGCTGCCGTTTACCAACGCGCTTCGAGTGGTTGACGAACACGGGGCGCCGCTCGGCGCCAACCAGACCGGCGAGGTTGTTCTTCGCGGTCCGAATGTCTCATATGGGTATCTTCAAAATGCAGATGCAAACCGCGAGTCGTTTCGGAATGGATGGTTCCACACGGGTGATCTCGGCTATCTCGATAACGACGGCTATGTGTTTCTTGTCGGACGAAAGAAGGAGCTAATCAACCGAGCCGGTGAGAAGATTGCGCCTCGAGAGATCGAGGAAATCATCTACCGTATGCCAGAAGTCGAGTCGGCGGCGGTCGTAGGAGTGCCGGACTGTCTTTACGGAGAAGAGGTGGCTTGCTTCCTGGTGCTGCACCACGAATTGTCGCTCACGGAAGAGCGTGTGGCTGCGCACTGTAGCGAGAACCTTGCAGATTTCAAAGTTCCCAAGCAGGTGTTCTTTGTCGAAGAACTTCCTAAGGGGCCAAACGGAAAAATCCAGCGCCGTAAGTTGCTTGAAAAGTATGCACCATTGATTCAATTGAAGACACGGAGACTTCCCCATGAAGAAGTGGTATCCAGCTCTGACAGTGGCCGTAATCCTGATCGCGGCGTTCGCGCTCGCGCCGCTGCGGCGCGCTAAGACTGCAACGGTTTCCGCCGCAGGTTCCTCGACAAGAACCATCAAGGTCGGAACGAATCGTGCGTTGGGCACGGTTACGCCCTATGTTGGCAGGGACAAAGGCATATTCCAGGGACACGGCGTTAACGTCGAAATCGTAGACTTTGCAGATGGCTCTACGCTGATGGAAGCCTTCGCCTCGGGCCAGCTCGATGTCGCTCTTCTGGGCATTGCTCCATCGGCCATTTGGCAGGGCAAGGGCGTTGACTTGAAAGTGGTCGCGGCAGCCAACGGCGGTGGACATGTCTTACTAACCAGAACGGACACTGGTATCCAAGACATCGAAGAGTTGAAAGACAAGAAGGTTGCCACTCCGAAGCCTGGAACCGTAGTGGATACACTCTTCCGTGCGCACATAGCGCGAGAAGTGGCAAAACTCGACCCGGATAAGGACATCCAGATCGTGCCGAACGTGGCGCCCGCGGATATGCCGGCTGCGCTGTTTGTTGCCCGCGAAGTGGATGCGGCTATTACTTGGGAACCTTTCGCAACCCAAGCGGAGACCAAGTACAAAGACAGCAAGGTGTTATTTGACGCCGCCGCCGAGTGGCACAAAGCCAATCCGAATTCCAAGCATTTTTATCCCGTCAATGTGGTAATCGCGCGGCAGTCCTTTATCCAGTCTCGTCCGGGGGATCTCCGCCGTTTTCTGGCAGCGTACGTTCAGACCGTCGACTTCGTGAACAGCAAGCCCGATGAAGCCAATGGAATCATCGCCAATGAGATTAGTCTCGATAAGACAATCGTAGAGCGTGCCCGGCACCGAATCGATTACACGGCACAGGTTGATGAGGCCGCGGCCCTTGAAACCCTGGAATGGTCGAAGCAACTTGGCTACTTGAAAGAAGTTCCCGCGGCCAGCAAGCTATTCGATTTGAGCTACCTGCCACAAGGAAAGCCGGAGTGATGCGAAAACCGAATTTCAATCGCTTTTGGCAGGGCACGCTTGCGATGGGCGGTTTCTTCCTTCTATGGCATTTTGCCTCAACGACCGGTGTCTTCGGGAGGATGTCTCCGGAGTATTCTCTGCTCCTGTTGCCTCCGCCTGAGGTTGTGTTCAAGGCTTTCGGGGAAATGATCTGGTCCGGCGACTTGTGGGATCAGCTTTCCGTGAGCCTGGTTCGCGTGCTGATTGGCTTCGCACTGTCCGTGGTGATTGCTGTGCCACTGGGTATTGCGATGGCGACGTCTCCGGCTCTCAACAATGTAGCCGAACCCTTTGTGCGGATATTTTCGCCGATTCCCGGCGTGGCCTGGGTTCCTCTGGCGATTCTGTGGTTCGGCTTGGGCAATAAGGCTGCGATCTTCATCATCACCTTGGGATCGGTATTCCCGATCATCCTGAACACCGTGCAAGGAGTGCGCGACGTAGATACTCGGCTGGTGGACGCCGCACGAATGATGGGCGCGACCCCATGGCAGATCATCCGTCGAGTCATGTTGCCAAGTCTCATACCCTATTTGATCACTGGTTTTCGCACTGGCCTCGGATTCGCGTGGCGCGTGGTGATTGCTGCGGAGATGGTCGGCGTGCCCAAAGGGATTGGCTACATGCTGACGGTTGGCCGAAGCACCGGCCGGACAGAGGTCACGATTGTCACCATGATTACCCTTGGTCTCCTTATGTTGATCGTGGAGGAGCTTGTCTTCGCTCCACTCGAAGACCGTACGCGCTCCTGGCGCAGGACCGCCACTGCCTGACCGGCTGACGAGAGAAGGTTTATGAAACGCAGATTTGATACAGGAAATGCTGCAATTACCGAGGCGGCAATCTTCGCGGGCTGTCGCGTGTTCGCGGGCTACCCCATCACGCCAGCGACCGAGATTGCCGAAAACATGTCGCGCCGCCTGCCTGAGGTGGGCGGCTACTATGTGCAGGCAGAAGATGAGACCGCCGCACTGCATATCTGCAATGGAGCTTCACTCGGAGGATTAAAGGCCATGACCGCAACATCCGGTCCCGGCTATATCCTCTTCGCCGATCCTTTCGGCTGGGCGCTGAGCTCCGAGATCCCGGTTGTCATCGTGAATTCGCAGCGCGTAGGGCCAGTAAGCGGCATCACCGGCGCGCCGGGACAAGGCGAGTTCTATCTGAGCCGCTATCTTGCCCACGGTGGCAACTACGAAACAATCGTGCTCGCGCCTGCGTCGGTGCAAGAAGCCTTCTCGCTAACCGCGGAAGCTTTCTATCTCTCCGAACGCTTTCGCACCCCGGTCACCCTACTGGCAGACCAGATGGTGACCGATGGCTGGGAGACCTTGTCGCTACCGGAAACACCCGAAGATGCCGAGGTGCTGGGAGTGCGCACGTGGAACCGTCAAGTTCATCCTGGTCCGGAATTCTATCCCGCGACAGACGAGATCGACATTCCTCCAGTCGTGATTGGTCACAATACCGGTGGAGCATGTTCCGACTGGACGCCGACCGCAGCCGGTCACGATACCGAAGACGTAGAACTGCAGCATAAGCATGCCTATCGGCTGATTTACAAGATCCGCAATCATCGTGAACTGATCGACCGCTTCGAGTGCTACGGCCTCGAAGATGATCCCGAGATCATCCTGGTCTCCTACGGCACACCTTCACGCGTAGTGAAGAGCGCTGTCAATTCGGCCCGCCAGCGTGGCATCCGTGCTGGTGGAATACGACTGATCTCACTGTGGCCCTTTCCCGATCAGATTTTCAACCTTCCTTCTCGATATCTGTCAGTGGAGCTTAACTGGGACGGTCAGCTTGTGCGTGAAGTTCGGCGTGCCGCGTCAAAGGCCATGAGCGTGCATTTCCTGGGTAAATGCGGCGAATTGCCGACCGGAACCGAACTGCAGGATGCGATTGACGCCATCCTGAAAGACCAACCTCGACACACTCAAAGCTGGAAATTGGAGGCGTGGTAAACCGTGGATACACTCGTAGAGAAATTTCTCCGGCCTGAAAAGTACCCCGGCACTGCTTGTCGAGGTTGCGGATTGCGTGTCTTGCATCGCCAGGTTCTCGAGGCAATTGACGAATTGCAACTGGGCCTCGCCGACGTGGTCTGGGGAACCGGAATCGGATGTACCGGGCGGCAGACCTTCGCAACATGGAAGGGCGACACCTTCGCAGGTACGCATGGCCGCGTCTATGCCCTTGCTACTGGCCTGCGTTTGGCGCTCCCGGCGGAAAAACGAATCGTGCTGACCGTGGGCGACGGCGACGCATTTACCATCGGCCTGCTGCACCTGCTGAACTGCGCACGGCGCAATGTCGATATGACGGTGATCGTCGGTGACAATCTGGGATACCAGTCAACCGGTGGGCAGTACAGCATGACAACACCGCAAGGCTCGCGCACGGATTCCAGTCCTTACGGAATGTGGGAGCAAAATCTGACCCAAAACGGCATCGACGTTCTCCGCATCATCAAGGAAGCCGGTGCGACCTACGTCGCGCGCCATTCCGTGACTGAAAAGCGTGCGCCGATTGAAAGCATCAAGAAGGCGCTGCAAAACCGGGGCTTTTCGCTCGTGCAATTGGTCTATCCTTGCGTTACGCACTTCGGCGCACAAGCACTGCGTACACGCGATTTGAAGAAAATCTATCAGTGGTTCGAAGAACGCGCTGTGGGTCCGGCGGACCAGGATTCCGGTACAGGCTTTGGCTGCGGCGTTCTGCACGACGCCTCTAATGCCCGCCCGGAGTTTTCCGCAGCGTTGAGAGAACACGTCAATTCCGTGCAGCGGAGGTCGCTCAGTGGCGAATCGAACTGAAATTCTCATCAGCGGTTTTGGTGGGCAAGGCGTGGTACGACTAGGACAGATCCTTGGTCAGGCCGCGGTTCACGAGGGCCTCTATACGACCATGCTGATCAGCCATGGCACGGAAACCCGCGGAGGCTATGTGCGAAGCCAGGTTGTGCTATCTCCTGAGCCAATTGACAGTCCATCAGTGGAGACACCAGATTTCTTCTGTGTCTTTTCTGGCATAGCCTACCAGCGCTTTAAGAACCTCTGCCTGCAAGGCATGATTATCTATGATCCCGCGGTGATCGGCTCGCCGGACGGGAACCTGAGCTGTCATCAGATTCCCATTGCCGCCAGCAAGCTTGCTCAGCAAGAGCTGGGAAATCCGATCTTCGCCAATACGATCATGCTTGGCGCTCTCGGCAAGAAATTATCAGGACGCTTGTCGAGGGAGTCATTCCTCCGAGCGCTTGAGGAGCGACTCCCTCGGTTCCATAAGGAAAACCAACAAGCGTTCGAGCTTGGATACACCTTTGGCGCAAGATCGGCAGAGTAGTGGGTACTGAGTGAGTGGTCAGAATTGGACAGGCTCCGCGATCCGGTACCTTCCATATCTGGTTCGTTTTTCTCGGTAGCCCCGGTATGGCGGCGGACTGATTCCGCGATAGTTGATGCGAATGCTCCTTGCATTTAATTCATGGGGCCGGGGGCGGGGCTAGTATGGTCCGGCAGATCCCTCGCCATTGCTATGCGGCAGCCATGGGAATCACCTCACCGAATGGAACCGGATGATCCTTGGTGGCCGCCCATAGGACTGGATGGTTTGGTGCGTCGTTTGGCAAGTATCCCTCGAGGTCGGTGAAGACCACGCGCGCCTGCGGCGGTATGGATTGCTCCTCGATGTATTCGAAGCAAGGACAGAAGCTGGACCCGCCGCCTCCACTGGTTCGAGCGCAATCGGCTCGCCTTGTTCGAAAACGGCGGCGTTATGCGACAACTTCGGCTTGTTCAACAGCTCCGGTCCAGTCTCATCCTTGCCTTTCGATCTGGTCGCTGGTCGGTCGCGCGCCTTCCTTGTCGGGGTTGGGCGCGTCTGGGACCTGGCCAAAACCTCCGTCCGTCACTGGGGCCTTGGGTGCGGCAGTTCCCTTCTCATCTCCCTGGGCGAAGGCTCTCCGCTCCCGGAATTCGTAAAGCCACCGCCCCGGCCGCCAGGCATCCATGCAGTTCAGGTGGCGTCAGCATCGCAACAAATTCGGGGTTATAGAACAGAGAGACGCAGGCTTCAGCAGCTTCGTTACCTCTACCGCTTCTTCGGTAGCTACCGGGCGGAGCGAGCCAGTTCCCGGGCGGGGCTTGCACCCGCTGAAGACCAGCGCCTTTACACGGCGCACATGAAACATGCTCTGGGGATATTGGGAATTCGGGCGTATCGCGTTGTCACTTAAGTTGTCAGTTGAGCGCCGAATGGCACGATGCAGCCCCGAATCATATGACGTATTCCGACTGTAAGTGATTGAATCCAGATGGCGGCCCTTCGGAAAGGATATCTCATAATCCGTAGGTCCGTGGTTCGAGTCCACGCGCCGCCACCAAGTCCCTTTCTGTAATGGCTGGATACTCTCGAATAGAATTGAGCACATCTTGAAGGCCGCAGGGCCTTTGGCTGAGCCTCCCTATCAAGGTAGAGAGGCCATGCCCTTTCGCACCCGTGCGCCATGGCTGCGGCAACCTACCGGGCAACCCAGAACTGCTTTTTCTGCATCAAAAACCCATACGTTGTTGGTGGCCAGAGAATGCAATCGGCGCGTGACCGTCATGACTTAATCAAGCGAGTGGCGGCGCGTAAGCGCCGACTGCTCGTTGTTTTTTCTGAGTACGCGGTAAAGAGCTGGGCGCCTGCCGTGGGGGCGCGCACCCGATGTCGCTCTACGAACCAGTGAAATTTGCAGGTATGAGGGATAGCGAGTTGGTGCGCTTGTACTCTTCCGTTTCTTAGGGGAGATTCGTGCAGAAACCGTAGAGGTTGAAGTTGCAGTAATGCGAATTCCGGCGCGAGGACAGTGTGCGGATGCAAGGAGAGGCGAAGGTTCTGCTGGTCGATCCCGATCCCGATCAGCTTCGGGAGGCGGCCAGCGCTCTGCGATCCGCAGGGTACACGGTCTTCTCCGCCGATTCTGCATCGGAGGGGCTGGAACTGGCTCGAACGGTTGTTCCGGAGGTTATTTTGTTGGATATGACCCTTCCCGATATGGACGGCACCGAGTTATGTCATCGGATCAAGCAGAGCCCTGGGCTGGCAGGGACAAAAGTAGTCCATATTTGGGGTCCGATCACATCCATACCTGGCGTTACGCATGTCTCCGAATGTGACGCCGACAGCTATCTCACACGTCCGGTTACGCCGCAGTTGTTGCTGGTGACCGTGCGAGCGATGTTGCGACTTAAAGCGGTGGAAGACCAGTTGCGCCGCTCCGACCAGTTGTGGCGGACACTGTTTGCCAAGACGCGCGAGGCCATTCTACTGGTTGACGATGAGTTTTTTATTATCGAGGCCAATCCAAAGGCTGCCGAACTATTCGAGTATTCCATTGATGAATTGAAGCGAAAACCATTCCTACAGCTTTGCCCGGAAAGGGTTCAAGCAACTCTCTCATCGCGCCTCGCTCAGGTCTCGCACGGCCCTGCCATCGTCTTGCAAACAGAGCAAACGCGAAAGGACGGGGCCCGGTTTCCCGCTGACATCCAGGTGCGCCGGTTTCAACGCGACTCCCATTCATACTTTGAGATGATTGTGCGGAACCTGGACGACGACGTGAGTGCGGAGTTTGCGTCCCGCGCCATGACGCGTGAAATTGATCTCCTCACGGAATATTCGGAAGACCCAAAGTCGGTGACCGCAGCGATCTACGGGGGCGGGCCGATCAGCCAATTGTTGCCCGCGTATTTCGAGGAACTCACTGCGCAATATGGCCGAATGGTAGACCTTGCTTTAGAGGAAAAGGCATACAGGATTGACCACGATCTTTCGGGACAGCTTCGCCAGCTGGCGGCGCGGATGGGACGGTTGCGGGCCGCTCCACGCGATGTAATTGAGCTGCACACCGCAGTCCTCAAGGGGAAGATGGCGGACACGAATCCACGTAAGAAGCAGGCCTACAACGTTGAGGGGCGGTTCATGCTCGTAGAACTACTTGGCTATTTGGCTACTTACTATCGCGATCGCGCCATCGGTTCGTTTGTAGACGGGAGCACGGTATGACTCACAGGCTCAAGTTGTACATTACCGGGCGGACACACAGCTCCCAGCTAGCCATGGAAAACCTCCGCCGCCTCATGGAGCAGCAGGTGCCAGGCGCTTACGAAATCACAATTGTGGATGTGCTGGAAAGTCCCCAGGAGGCTGAGGCGGATAAAGTCCTGGCAACGCCAACTCTGATTAAGGAAAGCCCTCCGCCAACCCGAAGGATACTTGGCGATCTGTCGGACACCCACAAGGTCCTGCTCGGACTAGGCCTGAATGGAACCCCCCGGAAGGTGAGCTGACGATGAGTCCTGAGAGCTACATCCATAATAAGCCGAACGGCGCCCTTAAGAAGCTGGCAACGAGCATTCCCGGGTTTGACCATATCTGCGAGGGCGGGTTGCCGGAGAACCGGACTACGCTGCTGTCCGGCACCGCTGGTAGCGCAAAAACAGTCTTTGCCGTTCAATTTCTTGCGGAAGCAATCCGGCGCTCGGGTGACTCGGGCGTGTTCGTCACGTTTGAGGAATCTCCCGACGACATCCGCCGGAACATGCTTGGCTTCGGTTGGGATATCGCTGCATGGGAAGAGCAGAAACGGTGGGCGTTTGTCGATGCTTCTCCGCAACCGGAGACTGACGAGATCGTAAGCGGTGATTACGATCTGGGAGCGCTGCTGGCGCGCATCGAGCATGCCGTGCGCACGGTGAACGCCAAGCGTGTATCCATGGATTCTCTGGGAGCTATTTTCACTTTCCTGCCCAACCCTGCGCGGGTTCGCAGCGAACTGTTCCGTACCGCGTCGGCGCTGCGCCGAATGAATGTAACTGCTCTGATGACCGCCGAACGCACCCACGAATATGGCGAAGTCGCCCGCTACGGCATTGAAGAATTTGTGGCTGACAACGTAATTATCCTCCGGAATACGCTCGAAGAAGAGAAGCGGCGGCGAACGGTTGAAATCCTCAAGTTTCGTGGGACGGCCCACCAAAAGGGGGAATACCCGTTCACGATCATCCCAGGCGAGGGGATCATCGTTCTGCCATTGTCTGCCATGGAACTGAAACAGAAGTCCTCCGATATCAGGGTCAGCTCCGGTAGTGAAGAATTGGACCGTATGTGCGGCGGGGGCTTCTTCCGAGACTCGGTGATTCTGGTCTCCGGCGCCACGGGTACCGGAAAGACACTCATGACCACCGAGTTCATTGCAGGCGGAGCAAAAAACGGCGAACGATGCCTGCTGTTTGCCTTTGAGGAAAGCAGAGAGCAACTCTTTCGCAATGCTCGAGGTTGGGGACACGACTTTGCCCAGATGGAGCAGGAGGGGCGTTTGCGGGTTCTTTGCGAATACCCGGAGGTAATCGGCCTCGAAGACCATCTGATTCGCATGAAGAACTGCATTGAGGAATTCAAACCCAATCGGGTTGCGGTGGACAGTCTTACCGCCCTCGAACGGGTTTCCACGGTAAAAGGTTTTCGTGAGTTCGTCATCGGGATCACCGCGTTCATCAAGCACAAAGAGATCACGGGACTGTTTACGGCAACCACTCCCAGTCTGCTCGGCGGGGCTTCGGTAACGGAGTCTCATATTTCAACCATCACCGATTCCATCATCCTGCTGCGTTATGTAGAGATGCTGGGCGAAATCCGCCGCGGCCTGGCCGTACTCAAGATGCGCGGCTCCGCCCACGAAAAGCACATACGGGAAGTGATGATTGACAGCAACGGAATGCACATCGGAGTGCCCTATCGCGACGTGAGCGGCATTCTGTCGGGAACCCCAACGCACGTCTCTTCCGCGGACATCGACCGAATTGCCGGTCTTTTCGTGGACGACGGGAAATCCGGAGGCTGAAGAACCTTATGATAGCCAGACAACAGATCGACGATCCCCATCGTTTCCTGATCGACAAGATCTCGGACGGAATCATTGTCGCGGATCAGGAGGGCATGTTACGCTTCGCGAATCCAGCTGCGGCCGCTCTTCTCGACCGGCATCCGTCGGAACTGCTTGGACAACCCATCGGTTTGCCAATCATCGATGCCGATTTTGTGGAAGTCAATCTGGTGCGGCATGACGGAACGCCGTGTTTCGCCGAACTTAGAATCGTCGAAGCAGAGTGGGACGGTAATCCGGCATATGTTTTGTCTTTGCGGGATACTACCTTAAAGCATGAAGCCGCCGAAGAACGTGCCCGGCACCGGAGTGAACTTGCCGAAAAAGAGCGGCAAATTCTGCAGTCCCAAAAAATGGAAGCCGTCGGACGTTTGGCCGGCGGCATCGCCCACGATTTTAATAACCTGCTCTCCATCATCACTGGCTATGCGAGCTTAATCAAGGTCGGCGACGGCACCGTCAAATTGCACGCGGAGCGGATTGTGCAGACCACCGAGCGAGCGGCACGCCTCACACGCCAGTTGCTGGTGTTCAGCCGCAACCAGGTTTTACAGCCACGCGCATGGCCCTTGAACCATATCGTCAAGGAAAGCGCCGAGTTGTTCGGACGGTTAATCCCTGAGAATATTCAGGTGAAACTACAACTCTCGGCGGATGCAGGAAACGTGAAAGTGGACCGCGTGCAAATCGAACAAGTCATCGTGAATCTCCTCATCAACAGCAGGGATGCGATGCCGGAGGGTGGAAAGATTACGATCGAAACCGGTAGCCTGGACCCGCTACCTTCCCCCGGTGGACCGGGCGATACCAAAGCGCAACCGCACGCAGTGCTCAGGGTGATCGATACCGGCTGCGGGATGACGCCCGAGGTGAAAGCACAGGCCTTCGATCCATTTTTTACTACCAAGGCACTTGGGCTGGGCACCGGTCTTGGTCTCGCAACCGTTTATGGAATCGTCAAGCAGAGCGGGGGAGAAATCCGTCTGCACACCGAAGTTGGCAAGGGCACTTGTGTCGAGATCCTGCTGCCGCTCACCGAGGAATCGGTCAGTGTACAAGTTGAATCGGTTAGCACCCAACCGGCGCCCCGGATTGGCAGCGAGACAATCTTGTTCGTCGAGGACGAAGGCGCATTGCGAGAGATGTTGGGTCTGATTCTCCGCCAAAATGGCTATAACGTTCTGGAGGCTCGCAATGGCAAGGATGCTCTGCGGCTGATTGAGAGCCATAATGGTGAGATCCATGTTTTGATCACAGACCTGGTGATGCCGGAGATGAATGGGATCGAACTTGCCGCAGAACTGATTCGATCACGGCCCACCCTTCCCATCATTTATGTCACGGGGTATTCAGACCAGGCGATTCAACCCGGCCCGCTCATTGAGTGCCTGGAGAAGCCGTTCTCCCCGGATGTACTATTGAGGACACTGCGAAGCGTTCTGGAGAGTTCAAGCACTGGCAGTTCTTGCTAATTCGAACCGCCGGCTTCGCGCGGGGTGCTCGCCGAGCCTCCTCACTGAAACGGGCTTACGAGTGGGTGGACGTCCGGGACGTTTGGCTCGGGATTTAGGCGGTTTCCAGTTGCGTCCAGGTTGCGCGGTTTTCCCTATTCTGCCGCATTTTGCCGAGCTAGGCTCTGCATATAGAGTTTCAGGGCCTCGATTGTCGACTCATAATCCGTAGGTCCGTGGTTCGAGTCCACGCGCCGCCACCAATCCGGTCTATCACTTACAGGCTTTTGGGCGGGGTTGCCGCCTTAGTTCATAGAGATGACAGACGCGGAAGCTCGGAAGTAAATGGAGCCAGCACTCGAAAACGGCATGAGCGCGGTGCATATTCTTCCCGTGAGCCTCCGGCGGAACGCTGCCACACCGCGAGAGACTGTACCGGCTTCTCCGCTTAATCGCCCTGTTGCCCCATGACCGGCAGCATTGGCAAGTCGCTGTGCATCCGAATTTACCAGAGGCTGCGGCGCGGGCTTGGAATCAGGCACAAACGTATCGGCCGCACGATTGTCTCGGTCTCGAGGTGTCCCATGGCTATGCCGTCACTGGATGTTTCCTTTCCTGAACCGCCGCCTGATTCTTTCCCGTGGGTGTCCGTGGTGCGAGGCGCGGAACAATTCATCGTCCGTTTGCAACACTTGCCGGTAACCATCGGTCGCAAATCGGGAAAAGACGTCTGTATTGCAGACCCGCGCATGTCGCGCGATCATGCGGCGATTGTAGCCGAGGGCGGGCAGTACTACATCGAGGACCAGAACAGCAAGTTCGGCACCTACTTGAATGGCGTGCGCGTAAGCGGCCGCCGGAAGTTGTCGCCGAACGACCGCATCGAGTTCGGGCACGCCGACTTGGGATACGTTCTTTTTTGCCCGCAGCCGAAGACGGAAGAGCCGCTGCCGAGAACAGACGAACTGGAAGCGCGCGAGCTTCTCACACAGATCAGCGAGAGACAACCAACAGGGGCGGCCGCCGACCTGGAACGGTTGAGCCTTTTTCTGGAAGCGGCGCGCAAGCTGAATTCCGCGCGAATGCTCGACGAGGTCCTGGCTACGCTGGTGGAAGCTACCTTGCGCCTCACCAAGGCCGAGCGCGGCTTCGTCTTCCTGCGCGACAAAAGCGGCAACCTTCGGCTGGCCGCCGGGCTGGATGAACACGGGCGTACCTTGCGGGAAGACAGCACCATCTCTCATTCCACGCTGATGAAAGCCGTCACTTCGGCGTGCGAGTTCCTGATCACCGACACCAGCAGTTCCGCCGAACTCGCGCAGCAGATGAGCATCATGAATTTCGAGCTGCGTACCGTGATCTGCATTCCTTTGCTGCGCCGCCCGGACGGCTCTGCGCCGCAGGTGAGCGGTGCGCTTTATCTGGATAGCCAGAAGATCTCGCGGGATCTTTCGTCGGTGAGCAATGATTTGTTGCGCACCATTGCGCGCGAAGCCGCAGCCCTGGTTGAAAACGCCGAGTTGGTTCAGGAACAGGAACATACCCGGCGCTACGAACAGGAGCTGGCGATAGCCGGCACGATTCAACAGCACCTGATGACGGTGAAGATCCCCGGCAGTTCCTTCGCCGAGGTACGTGCCCGTAACATTCCCTGCAAGGCAATCGGCGGCGACTTTTTCGACGTGATTGCCGCCGGTGGCAACATTTCGGCCGTGCTGGCCGATATCTGCGGCAAGGGTGTTTCCGCAGCTCTGCTGGCCTCCATTCTGCAGGGCATGATCTATGCCCAATTGCAGGCGTCGATGCCGCTGGAGGAGATCGCCGGCGTTGCCAACCGTTTTTTGTGCCAGAAGGACCTCGGCGAGAAATATGCGACGCTGACGATTGCGCGCCTCAGTCCGGAGGGGCTGCTGGAGTTCATCAACTGCGGCCACGTGCCGCCTTTTCTGGTTCGCGGCGGGACGCTCGTGCGAACTACTCCGCAGAATCCCCCGGTCGGGCTGCTCGATGGCCTCGCCTATACCACCGAGAGCTACCAACTTGCGCCCGGAGACCGCCTGGTGGTGTTCACCGACGGCATTACCGAGGCGCAGGATGCGGCCGGAGAGTTCTTTGGCGACGATCGCCTGCGTGACGCAGTGGCAGCCGATTCGTTTGAGGAGATCTTCGCGCGCGTGCAGGCCTTTTGCGGCGATACACCGCTCAACGACGATTGCACCGTGCTGGAACTGCGGTACCAAGGCTGAGAACAAACCAGCGCCGCGCTGCCCGGAACAAGCTCACCTGCCGGATTGGTTGAACACCGCCAGAATGCGCGGGGAGATGACCTGCTGGGGCGGACTGAATCCCGCCGCCGCCTGGCGGGCTTCGCGGAACTTATCCATCGCCTGGTTGTAGAGATCTTTCGCTTTGTCGTCCGCACCGGCCAGGAAGTACCGGGAGAGCGTCGATGCGCCAAGATAAAACAGCGCGAGCGCTTTCCGGGAGCCATCTCCGGAGTAAGCGGAGAGCCTTTCCTCCGCTTGTTGGTAGTTGCCTGTGTAGAAGGCAGCGATCCCGTCGATCAATGGCTGGTCGCCGGCCTGCTGCGGTTGCTTCTCGGAGGCCTCCGGCTGTTTGCCGGACAGCTGGGCCAGTTTTACGGTCGCGCTTGCAATCTTTTGTCTCAGGTTCCCTGGACCGTCGCCCTTGATCTTGAGCGCGCGCCGGTAGCGCTCGATAGCCTGGGCATAGCTCCCTGCACCCTCCAAACGGGCGCCCTCGTTCACGGACTTTGTGTAATCGTCGATCTGCTGAAGAACGTTGTGCGCGTTCGCCGTGTTGTCGCCGGTTACCGCAGACAGGAGCGGCTTGGCTTTCTCGAACTCATTCTTTTTGTAGGCGTCCCTGCCTTGTTGGAAGAGCTGACTATTCTTCGCTTCGGCCGCGAGCCTCTGCTGCTCTGCCGCGAATTTTTGCTGCGCTTGCGGAATGATCGCATTTAGATAATGCTGAGCCTGGTCGTGATACGACCTTCCCACGACCGCTTTGAAATCCTGCATGGCTTCGTCGAAGCGGTTCTGGGCAAGGGCCTGCTCGCCGGCCGACATCATGGCGGCGTCCTTTTTGTCGGCGTCCTGGCTGCGCTGGGAAAATTCGGCGCACTTGGCGCGCGCCTGCTCGTCTTTGGGGTCCTCTCGTGACAGTTCGCAGTATGCGCTCCACGCTCCCTCGGAATCGCCGGCCTGTTCGGCAGCCTGTGCCTTTTTCAGGAGATCCTTCTTCTTGTTCGCCTGCGCCTCCGGAGCGATCAGGAGCACGCACAGAACAAGCAACAGGGCCGTATCAATATGCGCTGACAATTTTCGCCGCATCGACCGCCTCGAAGACATAGCTATACTGCGCGGGTTTGCCGGGGCTCACCGAAACCTTTCCCGTGTGCTCCTGCGCATTCGGGCCCGCCATCGTGATTGTGTATTCCCCGGCCGGAACCTGTAATCGGACCGGAGTCTGTTCATCCACCGCAATCACCTTCCCGCTGGCGCTGGTAAGGCTCTTGACCGTGCCCCAGGGCTGCGCGATGACTTCCACATAGGAGTCCGAAACCGGCGCCGAAGTTGGCGTGGATCGATGATGCAGGAAAAATGCGGCGAGGATCGCCAGAACCACCACAACCCCCGCGACGGCGCCGTACCGCAATCCTGCAGCGCTATGGCCTCGGCCCACCGCCGGGGTAGTCGCAGCCTTACTCACTTGCGGGCTTGTGGACTCCGGCAAAGCTGTCTCAGAAACCGGCTTGCCGGCGGTCATGGGCACCATCGAAGCGGCCTCTTGCACCAGAGGAACTGGCGGCTCGACCGCTTCTAATGGAGGAGTTGTCCGAACGGTTGCTTCCGGCATCTCCACACCGGTCTCGGGCTTGGCCGGCTCAGGCGTCTTCATTGGGACGGAGGTCATGGTGCGCTCGTGCTGCAGGCGCGCCAGTTCGCAAGTCTCGGCGAAGGCCTGGACCCGGCCAAACGTCCCAGGCTGGGCGAGCAGGAACGTCAACGTCTCTTCCACCTTGCCCTCTTGCAGCATTCTCCGAGCCTGCTCCGCTGCCAGGTTCGCCTTCGCGTTGAACTCCTCTGCCTTCGCCTTCGCTTGCTGCCGCAGATTCTCCAGCCGGGGATCGGCGATTTCGGCGACGGATCGTTCCAGCAGGGTGACGGCGCGGTCGAAGTCGCCATCCTGCACAAGCATCTGGCCCTGCCTGCAAATGGTTTCAATCCTTTTTTCTCTCGTGTTCTCGGTCGCCTTGCCTCGAATCTCCGCCAGCAGAGAGGCCACTTCGGAGTCGCTCTGCAGTAGTTGCCCCGCCATTTCCAAGGTCAACCGGGCAGTGTCATAATCTTCGTGGCCGATCTCGTCCTTTGCCTTCTGCAGGCACACCTTCTTGAGTTGTTCCGTCTTCTCCTGACCGACCTGAGTGCGCACCGCCTCCAACATTGGTTGCAAGCGGGAATCGCCCACATAACGCTGACAGGCCCGTTGCAGCACCCGCAGCGCATCGTCCGCATTGCCCTGGCTCAACAACTGGTTGACCTCGGAAATCCGTGTCTCTATGTAGCGGTTTCGCTCTGCCGCTTCCCGCTGATTCTCGGCGGCAGCCTTCAGTTGGATCAGGGCAGGTTCGCCGGGAAACCGATCGCCGGCCTGATCTGCCTTGGCGCAAGCACCGGCCAGATCGCCTGAGGCCATCAGGCTCTCCACTTCGGCACACACCGATTGAATCTCGCCGCGCCGCGCCTCCTGCTGCCGCACCATCGCCACAAGATCTTGCAGGGATTTAATCTCACCATTGCCGGGATCGACGGCTTCGGCCTGCTGGAGCATCTCGTAGGCGGCGGTGAAGTGCTTGGCGGAGATTTCCTGGTGAATCGCGCTCAGCAGTTCTCGGAGTTGCTTCTGCTTGTCGTGACCGGTAATCTGCTGCACCAGTGAGGCGTGCAGAAGCTTTACCTGCGTATCGTTCGGATCGAGTTGCAGCGCCTCTTTCATGACGCCCATGGCCATCGAAAGTTCGCCCGCCTGCTGTGCGCTTTCGGCAAGGTGCAGCAGCTTAAGGACCTGCTGGTGCAGAGCTTCCGCCTGCACGATTTGCGCCCGGAGACTCAACAACTCCATATCCGTCTTATCCAGTTGCAGTGCCTGGTCAATCAGTCCCAGGGCGTCGGAGTGGCGCTTCTGCGCCCATGCTTCCTCGGCTTGTGCGCGCAACTGCTGGATGCGGCGGGCCGTCTGCTCGCGCTCGGCAAGCCGCTGAACTTCATACATGAGCTGTTTGGCAACCGAATTCTGCGTGTCAAGTTTGAGAGCCCGGGACAGCATCTCCCGAGCCGGCGGCAGCTCCGATTTTGCGATACAGGCCCGCGCCTGCCCAACGTAGCTGCTGACGGCATCACGCTTCAGGACCTCCTGCACACGCGACAAATCAAAGGCGAAGTCTTCGGCGGTGGCGTAGCGTTGTTCGCGATCTTTCTCCAGAGCGCGATCCAGAATCTCGTCGAGTTCCGCCGGGTAGTCACGGATATATTGCGAGAGGGGTGTAGGAGGATGCTGCAGAATATTGTTGATGATCGCCGCGGTTCCTTGCCCGCCGAACGGCAAATTGTAGGTGAGCAACTGGTACAGCATGACGCCGGTCGAGAACACATCCGACCGGCCGTCTACCGGCAATCCGTTGAGTTGCTCGGGCGACATGTAGCTGATGGTTCCGAGTATCTGGCCGGTCCGCGTCAGCCCGCTCTCCGCTGCGTGGGCAATGCCAAAATCGACCAGCTTCGCGTTGCCATCTTCCAGCAGAATCACGTTTGCGGGCTTGATATCGCGATGCACAATGTCGCGCTGATGGGCACAGTGCAAAGCATCGCAGACCTGCATAATGATGCCGAGTTTCTGGATCAGAGGAAGTTCGGTGCGCGAGGCCAGAACTTTCTCAAGCGACTGGCCCGTCAGGTATTCCATTACCAGAAAGGGATTCCCGCCGTCATCGCCCAAATCGTAGATCACCACAATGCTGGGGTGCTGTAATTTTCCAACCGCCTGTGCCTCAGACAAGAAGCGCTTCAGAAGATCGGAATCCTTGCCAAAGTCCGCAGTGATCTTTTTGATCGCGACCATGCGCCCGATCTGGGGATCGCGGGCTTTGTAGACCACTCCCATCCCGCCTTCACCGATGATCTCGATGAGTTCGTACTTTCCAATCGTCGGGTTTGGAAGAGATGCCATAGATCCCCCCCCGTTATGCAGCAGTGCTGGTGGAACTGGCGTGATTCCGGTCGTGACCCAGCTACACCCCTACCGGGCAGTTATTGTAGCAGCCCTATGCGATTGGTGGCCTCAGCCGGCTGAGAAGTTTTCCCGCACTTCTACGGCACTATGGATTTTTGACGCATGGCCACGGTGCGCTATCGACAACCGCGGATGTCGTTCGGGCCGATCAAGGCGTCCTGCGCACGCTGATCTTGCTCATCATCCGCAGCCATCGTGCGGGGCGCTGATCCTCTGGTACGACCAATTGCAACGGGCCGTGCTGATCGTCAAGCGGCTTGCCATCCAGCGTGTCGACCACAAGAACCTGGTTCTGCTGGAACATGGGATCGATCTCTTCAAGAGCGAGTACGACTTCGTATCCATCCTTGGCGCTGACAACGATGTAGTCGCGCCCTTCCGGGCCGCGCAGCTTCTCACCGGAGGGGACTCCGACCTGGTCGAGCAGGGCGCGTAGTAAAACTCCCTCGTACGTCTCTAGTTTCTTGGTGTGGGGATTGGTCACGGTCAATGTTTGGTGCGGCATCTTTTGGAATTCCGACTGCGAGATTGTCTTCTGCACACCGCCTTCCACTTCCAAGGCAAGCTGCGCCATCATCGCTATGCTCGACAGCATCACCGCCGTGATTACAAAACACTTCACCATCCTCTGCATTCGTCCTCCCGCGTATTCCCGAAACATAGGTTCCGCCACGATCAGGCAAGAGCATTCAATCCCACTTAACGAGTGTCATCCGATGTCCTTCGCGCTTCAAATCGATCGTCCGCCACAACGTCCTTGACCGACTTGCCCGCATACCATCCCACGCGCTTTACCTCGAAACAATCGAAGTCCGGAACGTAAGGCTTGATGTCGAGCAGGGGCGTACCGTTCAGCATATCCACATCCGAAACATGCAGCCGATTCTCTTCCACGCCAAGCAGGCGGACGGCAGAGAGTCCAATATGATTCGGCCGGGCCGGCGAGCGAGTGGCAAAGATGCCGTGGTCCCGGGTATCCAGATATGGCCGGGTGATCAACTGGGGCGCGGCGGCGCGGTCCAAGCGGTAAATCAGCCAGAGACGCTCAAAATCCGCCACATCGAGCAGCCCGATTGTAAACTCCGGGAACAGCTCGACGACGCCCTTGGCGCCGTGTGCCGTCGCGCTTTGAATCGGCGTGCCTTCGGATTGCTGGAAGGGGGTATGGATCACACCGATCGGAAGCATCGTGATCACGGCAGCGCGGAATTGCGGATCGTCGTTGTGCATCGTTATCCTCGTATCAGCATGATCAGTCGCGCATAGTCAAATGGGCGCCAGCAGTGAGCGCAGCAAAGGAGTCGCCGGGGCGCCGTACAGTTCATCCCATGGTCCCTGCTGGACGATGGTTCCGTGCTCCAGCACGATGGCTTGCCGCGGACACAAGCGCTTCAGGATCTCGGCCTGGTGATCGACGGCGATCATGCTGAAGCCCATGGTCTGGCTCCAGTAGATGAGATCTTCAATCAGCTCACGGACTAACCGCCGGTCCAAGCCTGCAAAGGGTTCGTCCAGCAAGACCAGCGGGGGTTTGCGCGCCAGCATCCGCGCCAGACTCACACGACGTGCCTGCCCTCCGGAGATCCGTGAGGCAGGTGCCGACCACAGCGGGCCCAGGTGCAGCCGATCCCGCAAGGTTTCAATCCACTCATTCTGTTCACCGTCGGCGGCAGCCGCTTTGGAAATGCCGAACCTCACGTTTTCCGCTACGGTCAAATGAGGAAACAGGCCCGGTTCCTGCGTCAGGTATCCAAGCGGTCGCCGGTGCAAGGGCAGGGACGGCGGAAAGAGTTGGAGATTGCCGAGATTTACAAATCCGTCGTCCGGCTCGTCGATGCCAGCGATACATGCCAGCACCGTGCTCTTGCCCGCTCCCGAGGCGCCGAACAATCCCAGCGCGTCGCCGCGTCGCAGCTCCAGCGAGACATCCACCTTCATTTCGCGACGCTTCTTGACGATGTGCGCTTTAAGCATGGCGCCGCCGCTGTGCCAGCACATGAACCAGCCACGGAAGCGGCAGAGCCACCGCCAGAAAAACCACCAGCAGCGGCATCACCGCGGGCAACCCAAAGCTCTGCAGGTTGACCCACAATTGCACCGGCATCCCCGATGGATAATAGGCCGTGATTACGACCGCGCCAAATTCGCCGAAGGCCCGCACCCACGCGATGCTGAGAGCAACGGCCAGTCCCAGACGCGAGAGCGGCAGCGTCACCCGCACAAAAACCCTCCACGGCGTAAGTCCGAGCAGAGCAGCCTGCTTTTGCAGCGTCTGTGGGACCGCATCAAAGGCCGCCACCGCCCCAAGCACGTAATAACCCATGCCGACATAAACCTGCGTGGAGACAAACGCCGTGGCGCTGTTGGTCATCTCGATTCCAAAGCGTTCCAGAAATGTGCCCACAGCTCCGTATGGACCAAAAGCCAAGCTGAGGAGTATGCCCAGCGCGAGTGGCGGCAGCAGGATGGGAATCAGCAAGACCGCTTGCCAGAGCAGGCGTTCGCGGATGCGGCAATGCGCGATGTAGGCGGCCACCGGCGTGCCGACGGCCACAATGATCAACATGGCGCAACTGGTGAGCAACAGAGACACGCGAATGGACGATACCGCGGGCCCGCGAATGTCTCCGCCCCATTGCCACGCACCGATGCGGGCGAACAATGCGGTAAACGGATAGAGAAGCGCGAACGCGAACAGCGTGGCGCCCGCTCTGGCGATCCAGCGGTGATCCATCTTCATGCGTGTGCCGTCATCCGTGTAGCGCGGAGGCATCCCCCGGCGGGTCGTAGTAAAACTTGTGGAAAATTGCCTGTCCTTCGTCGCCCTTGAGCCATTCCGCGAAAGCGGCGGCACCCTTGGGATTCGGCGCATCCTTGAGCACCAGCGCGTAATAGATGAGCGGCTCGGGTTTGTACGTTTTGCCGCCGACAGACAGCGTGACCTCCGGATGGTCGGCCGCGACATTTTGTCCGCTCAGGTTAATCTCTTTGGGCAAGGTTATGTAAGGCAGGTTGAACGGCCCGGGCTGGATCTTGTAGGCCGACGCCGCATCCAGTTCGCCGCTCTGCAGCCGCGCCTCGACGGTTTGCTCCTGGAAGATCTGCTTCTCGTTGATGGTCTCGCCAAGGATCTTCGCCACCAGATCCGCCTGGTTGTACATCTTGGCGGCCAGCATCGTGGTGAAAATGATGTTGCGACCCTGCGGATCGGTGACCGGATCGGTGCGTCCAAAGCGCAAGCCTGGCTTCTGCAAGATCTTCCACAAATCCGCCTTGCCCCTGGCGGCCGCATCGAAGTCCGACGCAAATCGGCTCTTGGGACTGTACGCAATCACCATTTCGGTGCGGGCAATCGGCTGGGCGGAGTCGGCTTTGCCGGCACGCAAGACGGTGAGCGCAGGGTTCGGCGTAACGGGAATGAAGACATCGGGCCGAATGCTTCCTCCCACGATTAATTGTGCCAGTGCGCTCGATCCCTGGGCTCGGCCATGCATCTCCAAATGGAGGGATGCCGCGGCCGCAGTCTTGACCGGACCTTCCATCATGGACCCCATGGAGCCGGCGTAGGCTACGTCCAGAACCGGCGTCTCGGCGGCCCGCAGCCAACTGTCTCCGGCCGCGACAACCAGAGCCACGGAAATTCCCTGGACTAAAAACTCGCGCCGTCCTCCGTTGATGAGTGAATCTTTCAATTGAATTCTCCTCCACACAGCACTGAGATTCTGCGAGTACCTCTGAGCCTTGCGGCCGGGAATCACTTCCCTTGGAGTCTCGTATACGCGACACGCTAGCGTATGACATAGCTCTTTGGAAACCGAGCCTACAAGCCTCGCCAATCCGCGTCAAGGGAAAGCTGTTTTATAAACACTTCTGGCCGGAGTGCGCTGAATATGCGCCCGGCGGAAACAGCCGCACCCTAAGCATCCAGCCGTGCATCCAACTTGATATGGAGGAAAAGTTCATGAAAATCAGTGCGCGGAATGCTCTTGCCGGAACTGTCACAAAGGTCACCAGGGGTGCGGTGAATGCGGAGGTCGACCTGGCGCTCAAAGGCGGCGGTGATGTGGTGGCGGTCATTACCAATACGAGTGCGGATTCTCTTGGGCTGAAGGAGGGAAAATCCGCCTACGCGATCATCAAAGCCAGTTCGGTGATGATCTCCAAGGATTCCGGCGTGAAGTTGAGCGCGCGGAATGCTCTGGGCGGAACCGTTTCCTCGGTACAGGATGGCGCGGTGGATTCCGAAGTGACGCTGAAACTCGGCGGCGGGAGCAGCCTGGTTGCCATCATTACCAAAGATAGCGTCAAGTCCCTGGGACTCAAAGCGGGTGAGGCGGCCACTGCCATCGTCAAAGCCTCCAGTGTCCTCGTCGGGGTAGATCATTAGAGACGGGAACTCGCCACATCACGACCACTTCTTTCTACTGAACCTGCGACGCGGCTTTTTCGATCAGCGCTGCGACCTCCTTTGGCCTGGAGATGTAGACACAGTGGCTGGCGCCTGCGACTTCGACCTTGTGGCTGTGAGCTCGTTCGGCATACCAGCGTTCCAAGTCGGGGTTGATGGTTCTGTCGGCTCCGGCAACCAGCATCCAGCTCGGTTTGCTTTTCCAGGCAGGAGTGGTAATGACCGCCTTAAAATTAGCGGCTAGGTTCAGCACCTGCGACCGCGCCATGAACGCGGCCTGCGCAGCCGGCAGGTCCGCCGCAAAGTACGCATGAAACTGCGCGGGGTCAATGTAGGTGAAGCCGTCTGCTGTCTTCTTGATCGCGTTTGACTTGCTGAGGTCACTGGGAAAGCGCTTCCCGTCATCCGCTTCGCTTTCTCCCGCATCCGGCATATGGGCCGCGATGTATACCAGGCCGGCAACCGAAGGATCCGTTCCCGCCTCGGTGATGACGGCTCCCCCATAGCTGTGAGCGACAAGAATGCAACGCCCGCTTTGCAGGGCAAGAATGCGTTTCGTGGCGTCCACGTCTTCCTTGAACGAGGTTTCCGGTTCCTGAACGATGCTGACGTTGTAGCCGTCTCTGACCAGGATGTCGTACACACCTTTCCAGCCGGAGCCATCGGCCCAGGCACCGTGAACCAGAACAATGTTCCGGATGCGATGCTTTTCGCCCTGTGCCGAGAGCGCACAGCAGGCGAACAGTAAAAATGCGATGCACACGAAGCGTGCGCCGCGCGTGATAGCGCTTTCCATTGTTCCCTGCCCTCCTTGGGTTGGTTGCGGACCAGAATTCTTGATAGCCCGCCGTCGCGGCGCAGAGAGTGCGAAGCGATTTTTCCATGGATGAGCGCTATGCAAAAGGAGTTTGCCGCCGGGAAAGACTCACGCAACTCACCCGGCGCTCACAACGCGGCGCTCAGCGGTCTCCAGAATTGCGGCCAGGTTGCGCGGTTGGCCTTTTTCACCCGGCGATCGCTGCAAGCGGGGCCGCGCAATGGGCGAGTAGTCCTGACCGCAGAAGCCTCTGCCTAAGGTGCCCTCCATTCTTCCCTCGCTTCGGGAGTTATGGAGAGCACCTTGAGCAGATCAGGTTACGGGCAGTTGTTGGCGGCCTTGATCTGATCGGTTTTGGTAACCAGTTGTTTGGCTTGAGCGGCGGTCAACTCGTGCACTTCCTTGGTCAAGTTCACATCGACAAGGAAGGCAGTCAGGTCAAGACAGAGCCCGGCTTCTTTGGGTGCTTTCTCTGCCAACAGGAGCATGGCGGTAAGAATGTCCGTTGTCATGATCGGCAGATGGTCGGCATCTACCAGGGAGATGAGAGCGGAGATGGCCGGCACGGGGGTAAGCAAAAAAGCGTGAGAGTCGCCGCCCGGATTCGTGCCGTAGCCGGTGATCTGCCCGAGATCATTGATGGCAGCCGCTTCCATAAGTGTCCATCCCGAGTTGGCCGGGATCAGCGTGTTCAGGTCCGTCATGGTTCCGCCGCTGTACAGGAAGGCGTAATTGGTACTTAAACTGATGCCACTCTCCCCGACAACCTGGCCGGAGGCGTTGATGCCATAACCGGCGCTGAACGAAAACCCGACGCCAGGGGCAGGGAGGGTGCCGAGATCAGTCATGGCGCCGCCGCTGTACAGAAAGGCGTGATCGCCGGACGGGACGTCGCTGTATCCGGTCACCTGGCCGGAGGCATTGATGCCCATAGCCCAACTTTGGGCGGCGCTGTTCCCGTCTTCGAGGGTGCCGAGATCGGCGAACGTGCCACCGCTGTACAGAAGAGCGTTGATGGATCCACCCGACGTATAGCCGTATCCGGCGATCTTGCCGGAGGCATTGATGGCCTGACCGGCGCTGCTACCCGTAGGGCTGGTGCCGGACAGTACGCCGAGGTCGGTAATCACGCCGGCACTGTAAACGAAGGCATGCGAGTCGATGAAGCCCTCGTCGTCGATGCAACAACTGGTGCCCGTAGCCTGGCCGGAGTCATTGATGCCCTGAGCCGCGCTCGAAGTGGTGCCGGGCACGCCGCCGAGATTGCTCATCGCGCCGCTGCTGTAAAGAAAGGCATCATCGTCGGAAGAACCCACAACCTGGCCGGAGTCATTGACGCCCCGGCCGTAGCTGGAGGTAGTGCCGGGGAGGGTGCCGAGGTCAGTCATCGTGCCGCCGGTGTAGAGAAAGGCATGGCTGGTGCCGTCGGTGAAGGAGCTATAGCCGGCGATCTGGCCGGAGGCGTTGATGCCCAGACCGTAGCTGGAGGTAGCGCCCGAGAGGGTGCCAAGGTCGGTGACGGTGTAGGTTTGTGCCGAGGCTGCCGAGGCAAGGCAAGCTGCCAGTGAGATCAGGAAAGAGGTACGAACAATAGTGCGGTGGGAGAGACGTCGCATAAGGAATGCTCCTTTCCCAGTTCGCGGGGCGCCTCCGTCGCAACGTCAGGACTGGAAACGCCGACCAAAATCACGAGATGCGCTGTAGCTGGTTCTAGTGAGATGTGCGTAGCTGATTTCAGGTTGCCTGGCCAGTGCTGCGGACCCGCCGGGCTTGCCGAAGGCGGAGAGTTCCAATCCCGGGTTGCTGGAAATCGTGCTAAACTCCGAGGCTTCGGTTTCTACCTGAACATCGGATCAGCAACCGACGAACCGCGTAATCGCCTTACTTCTGTTCATAACCAGTGTTCACAACAAGCATAGTCCCATCGATCGGCATCGATTTGCAGCAACAAGGCCTTATACCGCTTATACAAGGAGAACCCATGCAGCTAGCAGAACATACCTACGAACTCTTCATTCCAACCCTGTCTTTGATGGGAGTTGGTTGCGCCAAGGAAGCCGGCAGACAGGCCAAGGCAATCGGCGCAACCAATCTTCTCATCGTCACCGATGCTGGACTTGCCAAGCTCGGAGTTGCCGACCAGATCAAGGACCTGTTGGCGGAATCCGGCCTCAACGCAGTAATATTTTCTGGCGCTGAACCAAACCCCACCGACAGGAACGTCCATGAAGGCGTGAAAATCTATCAGGACAACCGGTGCGATGGCATCGTTTCTCTGGGCGGCGGCAGCGCTCACGACTGCGGCAAGGGCATCGGCCTGGTCATCGCCTGCGGCGGCCACATCCGCGATTACGAGGGCGTGGACAGGTCCACCAAGCCGATGCCCCCGTTCCTTGCCATCAACACCACCGCGGGTACCGGCAGCGAGATGACCCGCTTCTGCATCATCACCAACACCGACACCCACGTGAAGATGGCCATTGTTGACCGGCATGTGATCCCCAATATCGCCATCAACGATCCGCTGCTGATGGTCGGGATGCCACCGGCGCTGACGGCCGCGACCGGCATGGACGCGCTGACCCACGCGGTCGAGGCCTATGTGTCCACCATCGCTACCCCAATCACGGACGCTTGCGCCATTGCGGCGATCAAGCTGATTGGCGAATACCTGCGTCCGGCCGTTGCCAACGGCAGCAACCTGGAAGCGCGCGACAAGATGGCCTACGCGGAATTCCTGGCTGGCATGGCGTTCAACAGCGCCAGCCTCGGCTATGTGCACGCCATGGCACACCAGTTGGGAGGCTTCTACAACCTGCCGCACGGGGTCTGCAACGCCATCCTGCTGCCGGAAGGTTCGGCCTTCAACAAGATCGCCTGCCCGCAGCGTTATGGGGATATCGCCGTGGCGATGGGCGAGAGTATCCGCGGCTTGGCTCCGGTTGACGCGGCGGACGTGGGGATCGAGGCGATCCGCAAGCTCTCGAAGGATGTGGGCATTCCCACCGGCCTCGCCGAACTCGGGGTCAAGGAAGCTGACTTTGCAGTCATGGCCGCCAACGCCATGAAGGATGCTTGCCATCTCACCAACCCGCGGATTGCCACGCTGCAGCAGATCATGGGCATCTTCAAGGCTGCCATGGGCAAGCCGGCCGTGCTTGCGGCCAGGGCATAACGCCGCGGCTCGGGCGTGATCGGTTTGAGGCAAGTGGCGTTCGCCACTTGCCTTTCACATCCGCGGGCGAAAGTGAGCTCGCTGAGCGCGTCTTCGGATTAACCCCGGATTAACACCTGTGCTGTTAGCAACTTGCGACCCGAACGCCAACTTCCTCCAAATACCTGCAAGATGCGCCCACTCGGCGCTGGAATCCCATGCAGAAACACGCCCGGAACGCCGGAAGCAGAACTGTATACTGTCGGCTAGTGTGTTCACGTTGAAATACCGATCGCCCTCGGCGGTCGGCAATATGGAGTTTCTTGCATGGGGCTGCCCCTGAGTTTCGAGTTCTTTCCTCCCAAGACGCCCGAAGACGCCAACAAGTTGCGCGCTGTGCGCCAGCGGTTGTACGCGCTCAAGCCTGAGTTCTGTTCCGTGACCTATGGCGCCGGCGGCTCAACACAAGAAGGCACCCTGGGGACCATTCAGGAGATCCTGGCCGAAGAGGTGACGGCAGCATCGCATTTTTCCTGCATCGGGGCGACCAAGCCGACGGTACGCGAACACCTGGCCACGCTCAAGTCCATCGGAGTGAAGCGGATTGTGGCTTTGCGGGGCGACCTGCCCAGCGGCTTCGGCGGGGGCGGTGAGTTCCATTATGCAAGCGACCTGGTCGCCTTCATTCGCGCCGAGACGGGGAGCTACTTTCACCTCGACGTGGCGGCGTACCCCGACACGCACCCGCAAGCCGAGTCGCCGCGGGCCGACCTGGAAGCCTATGCGATTAAGATACGAGCCGGGGCGGACTCGGCCATCACCCAGTACTTTTATAACGCCGACGCGTACTTCCGCTTCGTCGACGAAGCGCAACGCCTCGGAGTGGATGTTCCGGTTGTGCCCGGGATCATGCCGATCACGTCGTCCGCCCAGTTGATGCGCTTTTCCGAAAGCTGCGGCGCCGAGATCCCGCGCTGGATCCGCCTGCGCCTGCAAGCCTACGGAGACGATACCGCGTCCATCCGCGCCTTCGGTCTCGATGTGGTGGTCGATCTGTGCGAACGCCTGCGCCGGGGCGGCGCGCCCGCACTGCACTTCTTCACCATGAACCAGAGCGTGGCAGTACTGGAAATCCTGCGCCAACTGGGCCTGGGGCAAAACCCGAGCCAGAGCGCCGCGTCCGTAAGCCGTGCCTAGTACGCAGGAGCCGGGACCGGGAATGCCTGCAAGAAGTGCGTGTTGCTGGCGGAATCCGGCTATAGAATGGAGTGGCGAAGCGGGCACCACGTCCCTTCTGTCTTGATCTTCGAGGTCGTATGCGGAAATTGTTCTATCTCGCAGCCCTGGTGGCTTGCCTTGCCATCGCCCAGGCCGGAGCGCAGGGTGCTCCCCCGTCTCACAGCATCATGAGCGATCCCAACGCGTTCGCCGACGCGCACCTGCGCGGCGTAGACAAGCAAGTGCACCTCAGCGACGAGCAAAAAAGGGAGATCCGCCCGGTATTTTTTGCGGAAGGGCAGAAGCTGATCGCCATCCTGAGCGATCCTTCGCTGAGCCAGGATCAGCGCGGACAGTTGATCCAGCAGCTGCACCAGGAGACCGCAGACAAGGTCGCCTCCATGCTCACGCCCGAACAGCGTAAGAGCCGGCAGGCTCCGGGCTCGGGAGCAAACGCCTCCGGCTCCTCGCGTATCTAATAGCTGCCGTGCCTCTTCACTGCGACCCTGCAATGCGCCGAACAGATCGGTCCGGCAAGGAGCACACATCGCTCCCGCCGCGCTTCAAAACCTGCACTTTGGAGCCGGCGCACACCCGAAGCCCCCATTGGAGGGTGTCGCCATCGCCTACTCTCGATTGACGACAGCGGACCGGGGATGCGATATTCAATTGTTACAATTCTATTAACAGACGATTACAAAATGAGGGCGGTCATCGGTTGAACCGTTAGCCCCTCAGGAGATTTCTCCCCCGCTATGGTCCGCTTTCTCCCGCGCGAAACGAAGTTTTTCGACCTCTTTGCAGATATGGCGCAGAATCTCACCATTGGAGCCCGCCAGCTGCGCGATTTGCTCCAGAATTACGCCGACGTCCCCGCCGCCGTCCAGAGGATCAAAGACACCGAGCACAAGGGCGACGAAATTGCCCATGCCGTTTTTATCAAGCTGAATTCGACGTTCATCACCCCGTTCGACCGCGAAGACATCCACAGCCTGGCGAGTTCGCTCGACGACGTGCTGGATTTCATCAATGCGGCGGCTACGCGCCTTGTCATCTACAAAGTCACGGACCCGCCGGCCGAGGCCGTCGAACTGGCAGACATCATTTTGCGCCAGGCTGAGGAGTTGGCCAAGGCGCTCCCTTTCCTGGAGAAGGGCGATGGCCTGCTCAAGTACTGTGTCGAGGTCAACCGGCTGGAAAATGAAGCGGACGAGATCACCCGCGGCGCCATCGGCCGTCTCTTCGAGACCGAAGCCGACCCCATTCGACTCATCAAGCACAAGGAACTCCTCGAAGTTCTGGAAATGGCCACCGATAAGGCCGAAGACGCAGCCAACGTGCTGGAAACCGTGGTGCTCAAGAGCGCTTGAGCAACGGACCCCATCGCGGACGCGGCTGCTCCGCTAGAGGTACATGTTGAATACTCGACTGATTTTGGTCATTCTCACTTGTGCTGTGGCTCTGGCCTTTGATTTCATCAACGGCTTCCATGATGCCGCCAACAGCATTGCAACCGTAGTTTCCACCCGCGTGCTCTCGCCCAAGCTGGCGGTGGTCTGGGCGGCGTTTTTCAACTTCGTTGCCGCATTTCTGTTGGGCACCGCGGTTGCGAAAACCATCGGCAAAGGGATGGTCGATCTCAGCATCGTCACCCAGTATGTGGTGCTGGCCGGACTGCTGGGCGCCATCGCGTGGGACCTGCTGACCTGGTGGCTGGGCCTGCCGACGTCCTCTTCCCATGCGCTCATCGGGGGCTATGCCGGAGCTGCCATTGTTCGCGCCGGCCTGGTGCGCGGCTGGAGCACAAGCCTCAGCGTCATCATTCCCGGCGGCTGGACCAAGACCATCATTTTTATCCTCGTCGCTCCCGTGATGGGCTTCGTGCTGGGGTTCATCTTCATGGTCGCAATTTCCTGGATTTTCCGGAAGAAGGCGCCGCGGCAAGTCGACACCTGGTTCCGCAAGCTTCAGTTGCTCTCCGCGGCTGCCTATTCGCTCGGGCACGGGGGCAACGACGCACAAAAGACCATGGGCATTGTCGCCGGAGCGCTGTTCACCGGAAAAATCATCTCCGAGTACGACCTGAAACATGACTGGGGCCACTACCACTGGCCGATCATCCTGTGCGCTCACGCCGCAATCGCCGCCGGAACCTACTTCGGGGGATGGAAGATTGTCCACACCATGGGCAACAAGATCACCAAGCTCAAGCCGGTGGGCGGCTTCTGCGCCGAGAGCGCCGGAGCCATCACCTTATTCGGCACCGCCCTGGCAGGCATTCCTGTCTCCACCACGCACACGATTACCGGAGCCATCATCGGTGTCGGCACTACGCAGCGCCTATCCGCCGTGCGCTGGGGAGTTGCTACGCGAATCGTCTGGGCCTGGGTATTGACCATTCCCGCTTCGGCGGCCGTAGCGGGCCTTGTCTTCTACCTCACGCACATGATCAATCCGGCGGCATAAGACCTCGTTGCCAATGAATGGAACTCCAGGATCGGGAAGGATCGTCGAAGCCTTGACTCGCACTCTGCAGCTATTGGCGTGTGCACTGGCATTGTGCATCGGCGCGTCCGCACAGTGGGTGAACGGCGCAGGCGCGACTTTCCCCAATCCTATTTACCAGAAGTGGTTCACCGAATACAGCGCGGCGCATCCCGGTGTCCAGATCAACTACCAGTCGCTTGGCTCCGGCGCCGGCATTCGGCAGCTCATCGCCGGCACCGTCGATTTCGGCGCATCGGACAGTCCGATGACGAACGAGCAGTTGTCCAAGTGTCCGGTCAGGATTCTGCACATTCCCACCGTGCTCGGCGCCGTGGTTCCCTCCTACAACATTCCGGGATTGAACCAGGAGTTGCGATTCACGCCCGAACTGCTGGCCGGCATCTTTCTGGGCGAGATCGACAACTGGAATGATCCCGCGCTTGCCGAAGTCAATCCCGGGGTGAAGCTTCCAGACCTGCCCATCGTCGTGGTTCATCGCTCGGATGCGTCCGGCAGCACCTATGTTCTTACCGACTACCTCTCCAAGGTGAGTCCGGAATGGAGTTCCAAGGTGGGCAAGAACACCGGCGTGCATTGGCCGGTGGGTCCGGGTGCCAAGGGGAACGAAGGTGTGTCCGGAGTACTCCGGCAGATCGAAGGCTCCCTCGGCTACATTGAACTGAACTACGCCGTGCAGAACCACATCAGCTATGGCCTGGTACGCAACAAGAGCGGCAAATTCGTGAAGGCATCGCTGGACTCGACCACGGCTGCCGCCACCGCGAAAATCCCGGCCGACTATCGAGTCTCCATCACCGATCCTGACGGCAATGACGCCTACCCGATTGCCAGCTTCACCTGGTTGCTGATTCCCCAGCAGTCCAGAGACGCGGCCAAGGGCAAGGTTCTGCATGACTTCCTGCTATGGATGCTTACGGACGGCCAGCGCGAAGCTGCCGCGCTGACGTATGCTCCGCTGCCAAAGCAGATGATCCAGCCGTTGCAGGGAACGATCGACACGGTTCACTAGACACATCTGCCAAACGGAGGGAGCGCGATCCCGCGCGAGCCGGGGAAAGCGCCACCTCCGTTTTTGCCGATCCATCTCTATTTTCCGTTCAGGTCGTAGCGATCGAGGTTCATCACCTTGTTCCACGCCGCCACGAAGTCCTTCACGAACGCCTCCTTCGAGTCGTCACAGGCATAGTATTCCGCGATTGCCCGGAGCTGGGAGTTGGAACCGAAGACCAGATCAACGACCGTGCCGGTCCACTTGAGATCGCCCGTCGTCCGATCGTGCCCCTCCAACACGCCTTCGGATGTGGCGGACTTCTGCCACTTGGTGCGCATGTCGAGGAGGTTCACAAAGAAATCATTGGTCAACGTCTCTGGCCGCTTGGTAAAGACGCCGTGTTTGGACTGCCCGAAGTTCGCGTTCAGGGCGCGCAGGCCGCCGATGAGAACCGTCATCTCGGGGACGGTCAGCGTCAGCAGGTTCGCCCGATCCACCAGCAGCTCCGCCGCCGATCCCGGGTGTCCCTTTCGGAGGTAGTTGCGGAACCCGTCCGCGGTCTGCTCCATTACGGCAAATGAGTGCACATCGGTCTGCTCCTGGGAGGCGTCCATGCGCCCCGGCGAGAAGGGAACCTTTACGTTGTGGCCGGCTTTTTTCGCAGCTTCCTCGACGGCTCCGCAGCCTCCCAGAACGATCAGGTCAGCCAGCGAGACCTTCTTGCCTTTGTTCCCATTGGACTGCGCGCTGTTGAATTCCTTCTGGATCGCCTCCAGCTTCGGAAGCACCTTGGCCAATTCGGCGGGTTGATTTACCTCCCAATCCTTTTGTGGCGCAAGCCGAATGCGCGCCCCGTTGGCCCCGCCGCGCTTGTCGCTGCCGCGGAACGATGCCGCCGACGCCCAAGCCGTCGTGACCAGTTGTGCGATGGACAATCCGGAGGCCAGTATTTTGGACTTCAGGGCGGCAATGTCCTGCTCGCCGATCAGTGCATGATCCACGGCCGGAATGGGGTCCTGCCACAGCAGCGGCTCCGAGGGAACGAGCGGGCCAAGATAACGCGCGATCGGGCCCATGTCGCGGTGCGTCAGCTTGAACCACGCCCGGGCGAAGGCGTCGGCGAGCTGATCCGGATTCTCGTAGAAGCGCCTGGAAATCTTTTCGTAAGCCGGATCGAAGCGCAAGGAGAGATCCGTGGTCAGCATGGATGGAGCGCGACGCTTGGACGGGTCGTGCGCATCCGGCACCGTACCGGCGCCCGCGCCATTCTTCGGTTTCCACTGATGCGCACCGGCCGGGCTCTTGGTCAGCTCCCATTCGTAGCCGAACAGGTTGGAGAAGAAGTTGTTGCTCCACTTGGTCGGCGTCGTGGTCCAGATGACTTCCAGGCCGCTGCCGATGGTGTCGCCCCCCATGCCCGTGCCGAATTTGCTGCTCCAGCCGAGGCCCTGCTCCTCGATGCCGGCAGCTTCCGGTACGGGACCGACATACTGGTTCGGATCGGCCGCGCCGTGGGTTTTGCCGAAGCTGTGACCGCCCGCAATCAGCGCGACCGTTTCTTCGTCGTTCATCGCCATGCGTCCGAACGTGTCGCGAATATCCCTGGCGGCCGCGAGGGGGTCCGGGTTGCCGTTCGGCCCCTCCGGGTTCACGTAGATCAGGCCCATCTGAACGGCGGCGAGAGGATTCTCAAGCTGACGGTCGCCGCTGTAGCGCTCGTCCGCCAGCCACTTGCCCTCAGGCCCCCAGAAAATATCTTCTTCCGGCTCCCAGATGTCTTCGCGCCCGCCGCCAAAGCCGAACGTCTTGAACCCCATCGACTCCAGGGCGACGTTGCCGGCGAGAATCATGAGGTCGGCCCACGAGATTTTCCGGCCGTACTTCTGCTTGATCGGCCACAACAAGCGGCGCGCCTTGTCGAGGTTCACGTTGTCCGGCCAGCTATTGAGCGGCGCAAACCGCTGTGCTCCGGAGCCCGCGCCGCCGCGACCGTCGCCGATACGGTACGTTCCTGCGCTATGCCACGCCATCCGGATGAACAACGGCCCGTAGTGGCCAAAGTCCGCCGGCCACCAATCCTGCGACGAGGTCATCAAGGCATGGAGGTCCTGGATCACAGCGTCCAGGTCGAGGCTCTTGAATTCTTCGGCATAATTGAACTGCTTGTCCGTAGGATCGGACAGGGGGGAGCGCTGCTGCAGGATCTTCAGGTTCAGCTGATCCGGCCACCAGGCCGCATTCGTCGTGGCCCCAGCCACCGTGTGTCTGCCATTGCCGCCCGATACCGGGCACTTGGATTCGGTTGACATGTTTTGCTCCTGTTTCTCGGGGACAGGCATCCCCGCTGCGGTGGTGAGTTTGTTTTCCATCAGTTCATCTTCCTTCCAATTCGTCAAAACCACTGTGACGAACTACGAATTCATTCGGGCTTTCCCATTTGCGGAATCGCCGCCATCGCCATTCATCCGGTATCCACACGCCTGCGACACTTGACCGGAAGCGCGCGCGAGGCGCACTTCGTGCAGAGCCCCCGGTAGATGAGTTCGCATTCGCGAAGAATCCGCTTACCGAGGGAGCCCGCGGCAGGCTTGGGCACGTTGCACCACGCAATGTCCTCGACATTGCCGCAGCGGTCGCAGATGAAGTGGTGATGCCGCGTGCCGGTCGCATCGAATCGGGCGGCGCGGCCCTCGACGGCCACTTCACGCACCAGACCCGCCTGCACCAGGTCCCGCAGATTGTTATAAATTGTGGCCCTTGAAGACCGGGGATCCACGCGATTCACGGCCTCGAAGATTTCCACGGCCGTGGGATGCCGGTTGTGTTCCATCAAGAACGCCATCACGGCGTAGCGCTGCGGAGTGCAGCGCAACCCGCAGCCTTCCAGGGACCGTTTGATCGCCTCGGCGTCCATGAGGCAGCTAGACTATATCTAACTTGATATTTTGTCAAAACTTGGAACCCCATCCACGTTTCCAGCCTCTGCTTGTACTTCCAGGTACTTTCGACCCGAGCACGTTTCTCAGCGCGGCGCTGGCTGCGTGCTCGATTCGCGTTTTCGCATAATCGTTTTCACGCCTGCTCACATCGGGCAACCCGGTCGACCCAGTTTTATATCTGGGCAGGGTATCCAGAAGTGGTGATCGGGTTTCGAAATAAACACGCGGCTCGGCACCGCATCCTCACAACCGCGCGGCTGCCGATCGATTCGAATACAAGCGGGAGAGAACGAAAGTTCAGAGAGGATGGAAGACAATGGCACATCGAATTGCGGATGAGTTGGTGAACAAACTTGTCGAAGCGGGCGTGGAAAGGATGTACGGGGTGGTGGGAGACAGTCTGAATCCTGTGACCGATGCCTTGCGACTGAATGGCAAGCTTAAATTTATCCATATGCGCCATGAGGAAACCGGGGCGTTTGCAGCCGGCGCCGAAGCTCAGTTGAGCGGGAAGCTCGCTGCCTGCGCGGGCAGCTGCGGCCCCGGCAATCTCCATCTGATCAACGGCCTGTTCGATGCTCACCGCAGCAACGCTCCGGTGCTTGCGATCGCCTCGCATATTCCCACCAGTGAGATCGGTACCGGATTCTTCCAGGCAACGCATCCGGAAATCCTCTTCCAGGAATGCAGCCACTACTGTGAATTGATCTCCAGCCCGAAGCAGTTTGAGCGTGTGCTTCACATTGCGATGCAGAGTGCCATCGGAAAAGGCGGAGTCAGCGTGATCGCGTTGCCCGGAGATGTGGCCGGGATGGAGTTCGCGGCCGATGGCTCTGCCCGTTCCATCATCGGGCACCGGCCGTCCATTCGTCCTTGTCCGAAGGAGTTGGCACAATTGGCGGAGATGATGAACGCCGCGAAGAAGGTGGCGCTGTTCTGCGGAATCGGATGCGCCGGCGCCCACGATGAAGTGGTGGCTCTGGCGGAGAAGTTGAAATCTCCTTTGGGGCATTCCTACCGGGGCAAGGCATTCGTGGCGTACGACAATCCATTTGACGTGGGAATGAGCGGATTACTTGGCTTCGGCGCAGCCTACCAGGCAATGCACGAATGCGATCTCCTGCTGCTGCTGGGCACGGATTTTCCGTATGACAAATTTATGCCGACCAAGCCCAAGATCGCCCAGGTCGACGTCCGGGTTGAGAATTTGGGGCGGCGATGCAAGCTCGATCTCGCGTTGTGGGGCGATGTAGGCGAAACCATCCGTGCGCTTATGCCGATGGTGGACACAAAGTCGGATCGCTCGTTCTTGGATGCAATGCTTGGGAAACATAAAGAAGCACTGCGCCGATTGAATGTTTACGTCGATCACGTTGGAAAACGCACGCCCATGCACCCCGAGCACGTTGCCGCTGCGTTGAGTGAAGTTGCGTCCGACGATGCGATCTTTACCGTCGACACCGGGATGTGCAACGTATGGTCTTCCCGCTACATTCGAGCGACCAAAGACAGGCGAATGATCGGCTCCTTCACTCACGGCTCCATGGCGAATGCGTTGCCGCAGGCCATTGGCGCGCAATTTTGCTATCCCGGAAGACAGGTCGTCGCAATGTCGGGAGATGGCGGTCTTGCGATGCTCATGGGTGACATGCTGACCATGATGCAGTACAACCTGCCGATCAAACTCATCGTGTTTAATAACAGCGTTCTTGGGATGGTGAAGCTCGAGATGGAGGTCGCGGGACTGCCCGACTATCAGACCGATCTGAAGAATCCAAACTTCGCCAAGGTTGCCGAGGCGATGGGCATGATGGGTGTAAGAATCGAAAACCCAGCCGATGTGTCCTCCGGGCTCAAGCGAGCGCTCGAACAATCCGGCCCTGCGCTGATTGACGTAGTGACCGATGCCAATGCGGTTTCGCTGCCTTCCCATATTGAGGCCGAGCAAGTTGTGGGCTTCGGACTGACCATGGGAAAGCTGGTCCTAGCCGGGCACATCGACGAAGTGGTGGACACGATCGAGGCCAATATTCGGCATGTTGCGTGAGGCGGTTCCCGTTGCGCCAGGCTGCGGGCGCGGGCCGTTTGCGGACCGGCTGCGCCCGGTAGCTTTGCCGATTTGGGCGTTGGCCCACATCGGCGCAATGCGGTCGATGTGCGCCACCCGCCGACAGCCGTGGAAGCCTGTCCGGGATGTATTCTGTACCCATGACTGCACCGCGGAAGCGTACCGGGTACCGACCTCACGATGCAAAACGCCGGCCGTAACGATCCTTGCCCTTGCGGAAGCGGCAAGAAGTACAAGCAATGTTGCCTGCATGCCGCGGCCACGCGGGTCAGTTCGCGGAATCATTCGACCCATCCATGGCTGGAGCCGGCGCTGGAACACCATCGGGCCGGGCGTCTGCCGCAGGCGGAGGCGCTGTATCGCCAGATTCTGCAGCGCGATCCCAATCATTCCGACGCTCTGCACTATCTTGGCGTGCTGGCCCATCAGGCGGGCCAACTCGAGGCAGCCGTCGATCTGATCACCCGAGCAATCGGCGCCAATCCCCGGGATCCGGCTTACTACTGCAACCTGGGATGCGTGCTGCAGCAACAAGGCCAGCCATCCCAGGCGGCGGATGCGCTCCGGAAATCGCTCGCGCTCAATCCTGGTTTCCCCGAAGCGCATTACAACCTCGGGCTCGCCCTGCAGGATCAAGGCTGCCTGGAGGAAGCCATCGCCAGCTATCGGCGCGCGCTCCGGATCAGACCGGACTACAGCGAGGCGTACGGAAACCTGGGCTATGCACTCTACCGGCAAGGCAAGGGGTCGGAGGCGGTTGCCCACTACCGCAAGGCCCTGTCGTTCCGACCGAATTATCCCGAGACCCACTACAACCTTGCAAACGCACTCCATCGCGAAGGCCGCCTCGACGAAGCGATCGCCAGTTACGGCCTCGCCCTGGCCTGCAATCCGGGCTATACGGGCGCGCGCATCAATCTGGGAAATGCGCTGCAGTCGCAAGGCAAGCTTGAGGAGGCCATCGCCTGCTATCAGGCCGCGATTGCAGGCAAACCCGATTGCGCCGAGGCGTACGTCAATCTGAGTACGGCTCGGCAGCAGCAGGGCAGGCTCGACGAGGCGATCGTGGCCTGCCAGGCCGCGCTCGGGCTATCGCCTGACTCACCCCAGGCGCATTACAACCTGGCCAACGCATGGCAGGCGCAAGGCAACCTGGATGAGGCGGTCGCTGCCTATCGGCGGGCGATCGGGCTGAAGCCGGATTACGCCGAAGCGTATGGCAATCTGGGACGCGCGCTGCAGGAACAGGCGAAGATGCAGGAGGCCGTAGTCGCTTACGAGAAGGCGCTTGCCTTGAAGTCGGATTATGCCAGCGCCTTCAGCAACCTGATCTACCTGCACGCCTTTGCGCACGACATCCCTGGCCAGGAACAATGCCGGCTCGCCGCGCAATGGGAATGCGCCGTGCTCAGCCAGGAGCAGCGGGCTGCAGCCCGGCACCGCAAGTTCGCCTGCGCGCCGCGGGCAGGACGGAAGCTCCGCTTCGGAGTGGTTTCGGCCGAGTTGGGGCAGCATGCGGTGGCCGAGTTTCTGCAACCTCTGCTGGAGCAGCTGGACCGCAACCGTTTCCATCTGGCGCTGTACTCCACCGTGGAAAGATCGGGACCGCGTGCCGAACAGTTGAAGCAGTTGGCGGATCAGTTCACCTCGCTGGCCCTGCTTTCCGATGGCGATGCCGCCGGGCAGATCCGTTCCGATGGCATCGACGTGCTGATGGATACGACGAGCCATACCAGCAATTGCCGGCTCGGCATCTTTGCGCACCGGGCCGCGCCGGTGCAGTGTACCTACATTGGATTCTGGGCGAGCACGGGGCTGACGGAGATGGATTGGTTCCTATCCGACCTCTACCTGCCGCACCGCTGCGATGCAGACTTCCGCGAGCGCCTCTGGAGGTTGCCGCGGTTGGGAAACGCGTACCGCGGCGACGGATCGCTGCCCGAAAGCCGGTGGACGCCTTCGGCGGACGGGACCGTCTGGTTGGGATCCTTCAACAAGTATTCCAAGATCCGGGAAGAAAGCCTGGCGCTGTGGGCGAAGGTGCTGCATGCGCTTCCGAACGCCAGGCTTCTACTGGAAGACCGCACCGCGTTCGATTCCCAGCTACGCCCGCGCATCCTGGCGGAGCTGGAGCGCCATGGAATTGCCTCCGGCCGGGTCGAGTTCTGGCCGTATACGCCGGGCTGGAGATCGCACATGTTGCTGTACGACCGGCTCGACATTGCGTTGGATACAGTGCCGTTCAACAGTGGGACCACCGCCTACGACGCGCTGTGGATGGGCGTTCCTCTGGTTGCGTTGGAGGGCGATTGGAGCGGCGGAAGAATGGGCAGCACCGTGCTGCATGCGCTGGGAAGGCCGGAATGGGTGGCCCGCAGCGAAGATGAGTACGCGGCCATTGTCGCCGGGTTGGCCGGCGATGTGGAACTGCGAAAATCGATACGGAAATCGCAGCGCGCGCACATGGAAGCCAGTCCGTTGTGTGACGGCCGCGGGCTGGCCATGGCCCTGCAAGAGGCATTCGAGGCGATGTTCGATCGCTGGGCGGCAGAGGCCGGCTCCTAATCCGTCCGGTGCGTGGTTTGAGTCCGCGCGCCGCCAAGCAGCTGCTTACTCTTCCATCGCCCTCAATACCGCCTCCAACCAGCGCGGAATGCCTCCGGCCGCTTTGGGATGCCGTGCCAATTGAATTCAGCATGCGAAAGGTGTTCAATGGGGAGGTGCGGGTGGCTCCGGCGACGCCGTGAAGCACTCGCCCCGACATTTCACGCAGCACAGAGGGGTAGGGTAAAAACATGGCAGGTTCGCTTCACCACGGAGGTTCCGGGCACAGCATGCCGCGGGACTACTCGCAGACGCCGCTGAATATTTACTGGGAGATGACGCAGGCCTGCGCGCTCACCTGCCGCCATTGCCGCGCCGAAGCGATGCCCGGACCGCATCCCATGCAGCTGACCTTTGACGATAGCCTGCAGTTTCTGCGCCAGATTCCGGAGTTTGGCAACCCGATGCCGCAGTTGATTCTGACCGGCGGCGACCCCTTGGAACGCAAGGACCTGTTCCCCCTGATCGACGAGGCGCGCCGCCTGGGAATCGGAGTCTCCATCACGCCTGCCGCGACGCCGGCCTTCACCCGCGAGGTACTGGTGCGGCTGAAGGAGCATGGAGTCGAAGGCCTGGGGCTTAGTCTGGACGGACCGACGCCGGAGAAGCACGACTCGATCCGTGGCGTGCCCGGAACTTTTGAACGCACCATGGCCGCGATCCGCTGGGCACAGGAGCTGGAGATGCCCCTGCAGGTGAACACGCTTGTGGCGGAGGAGACGGCCGGCGATATTCCCGCCGTTTACGAGCTGCTGAAGCCCTATGCGGTCAGCCGCTGGAGCCTGTTCTTCCTGATCTCCGTGGGCCGCGGCAAAGTGCTGCAGGCGCTTTCTCCCGAAGAGGGCGAGAAGCTGATGGCGTGGGCCTTCGAGACCTCGCGCACGGCTCCCTTTGTGGTTGCCACCACGGAGGCTCCTTCCTACCGTCGGGTCGTACTCGAAAAGATGCGTTCCGAAGGGATGACCGGGGATGAGATCAAGCGCAGCGGCGTCACCCGCAGCTTCGAAATCCGGGACGGACACGGCATCATGTTCGTTTCCAACACCGGCGACGTCTGTCCGGCGGGATTTTTGCCCGTGGTGGTGGGCAATGTAAAGCAGGATCGGGTCGCCGATCTGTACCGGAAAGCACCGCTGTTCCGATCCCTTCACGACCCCAACCAGTTCGAGGGACGTTGCGGCATCTGCGAATACAACGCGCTGTGCGGTGGTTCGCGCTCCCGGGCGTTCGGCGCAACCGGCAACCCGCTGGAGACCGACCCATTTTGCGACTACATTCCGCAGCCCGGGAAGGTTGAACACGGAACGAAGAAGTAATCAACCAGCGTAGGGGGCCAGCGACTCGGCCCAGAGTCAGCAACTTAGGGGGAGATATGCGCCGGCCCAACCCGGATTCGCATCGCTCCCCCTCTTCTGTTCCATTCCCCGGCATCCAACCAACTGCATTAGGTTCTGCAAGCTGCCGCGCAACTACGCCCGGCAGGCTGGGTTACTAACAGAGACCCGTCCTATTCGGGAAAGCGCAGCTCGACGTTGCTGCCTTAGAGGAGCGAGAGATGAGATTCAATTCAGCTAATAGAGATACGGGGTGGCTGGGAGCCGTCCTGTACGGCACTGTTCAGCCGGGGCAAAGCGAAACGGCCACGGGCTGGCGACTGGGACAATTGACCCGGCAGGGGTTGTCGGTCGTGCTCAGCGCACTGATGATCCTGGTCCCCATGGGCCAGGCGAACGCGTTCGCCCAAGACGCGCCGCCACCGGGCGCAGACCAATCCGCACCACCGCCCGATAACGGCCAAGCGCCGCCACAGGCACAGCCCCTGACGCCCGACCAGTTGGATCAGTTAGTAGCGCCGATCGCGCTCTATCCCGATAATCTGGTGGCGCAGGTTCTGGCCGCTTCTACCTATCCTACCCAGGTGGTGGAAGCCAATCGCTGGTTGAAGTCACAGGGCAATGCTCCTGCGTCGCAAATTGCCGCCGGCGCCAATAACCAGAACTGGGACGCCAGCGTGAAAGCGCTCACGGCGTTTCCGCAAGTGCTGGCGCAGATGGACAAGAACCTGCAATGGACGA
>Ga0316217_10000742_pt1 | contig 44963 bp, 41 predicted proteins | sample 1anoAmetaG_FD_203633 | JGI IMG/M metagenome (GOLD analysis project Ga0316217, IMG submission 203633) | Freshwater microbial communities from Trout Bog Lake, Wisconsin, USA - 1anoA | ecosystem: Environmental > Aquatic > Freshwater > Lake > Hypolimnion/Profundal zone | place: USA: Wisconsin...
TCGGCAATATCGGCCACATGTACCAGGCGGTGCCGACCCAATTCCGCTGGCTGCAAAGCTACTGGGCAACATATAACACGATTCACTGGCAAGCCACCGGCAGCGAGACCAGTGAATTTCTACTCCAAGTCAGCCGGCTGAACACGGATGGCACGCGGACGCCTTGGGTTGATGTCAAACCCGACAATGCACAATGGGACAATGCGGCTCGGCGTTGGCTGATCCCACCATTGGTCTTTGATGGTTTCTGGAATACCGGCAATCGCACCCAACTGCCCAACGGGGGCACCTTCCAGCTTCAGGTACAGCAGTACGATACCACCACCCAAACTTTGGGCATGGCAGTGCTCAGCAACCCGTTCCAGATCATTGATGGCGTCAGCAATCCCGTCTCTATCCTGTCCAACGTCTACGAGCCTTGGACACACACGGTCACCACCACCTTCCGCTGTGATGACTCCAACGCGGCGAGTTTGTCCATCAGCCGCATGTGGTACAGCCTGGATGATGGGGCCACCTTCAACTTGATCGGCATGGCCGACGTGCTCGGGCAGACCTACAACCTTTCCTCGGTGATCGATGACAACATTCACATCCTGGTGTGGAACTCCTCCAATTATAACGTCACCGCTTCGGACAATGTGCGCATTCAAATCGAGACCTTCCCCACCTCGACGCTCGGCGAAATCCAGGTGCCCAACTTCACCTGGGTGAGCACCGCCAATCCCAATCTGGATGGTGCCGAGACGCAACTCATCAATATCGTGGGCCGCATCAGCAGCGTACTGTGGAATCCCACCACCAGCGCCTGGGTGTCGGTATCGCCACCGGTAGTTACGCCGGGACTGCTGGCAGGACTGCAAAATCAATATCTGGCCGTGATGAATGACGGCATGTATGCGTTCGCCACCGAAGACCCCAACGGCACCATCATCGGCAACCCCTGGCCCAGCGACGCCACCAAAAACACCTGGTCGATTACCGACCAGACGGGATATCAAGCGTGGCTGCTCACCTCTTATGGACAACAGCAGCAAACGCACGGGCAGGCCATGTCCACCCTGGCCGGCGACATCAATTATTACAACGGGACATTGGTGCCGCAACTCCAGCAGCAAATCAACGCCGCCGAAATCCGCATCCGTAAAGGACTGATGGATCAGTACCTGTTTGTGGAAGACTTCTTCGACACCACTGGCGGCCAAATCCAGGAAACCATCACCATTCCCGCCAGCGGCACCAACCTGGCCAGCGGAGCCATTGCCATGGTAACGCGGTGGTGGCAGTTCCTCGTGCAAACCATGGCCGACGGACCCATCGGCATCTTCGATCCGACCACCAATGCGTACAGCCCGGTCGATTCGACATCCCTGGAAAACGTGCAGTTCCTGTGGAACATGGATTTCGCCACCAGTAACTTCAACAGCCAGCCGCACTTGCTGCCGCTGCGGGAGCTGGATCAGAACTATGACGGCTCAGCTCTGGCGGTGGCCCAGATGATCGTGCCGCCGGCGATGACTGTCAGCAATCCCGCCATCGACGACACCCAAACCAATACCGCGACTACACCCACGGGCGGCATGATAACTCTCGGGGCCACGCTAACCCTTGGTCCCTGGCAGTTACCGGGACAAATAGCCACGGATGTGCTGCCGAGCGGGATCACGGACTTCCACCAGGAGTATGCCTGGCGGGTGGCCGCTTATAATTCTGTGCCGTTGCCGGTGACCGGCCGGCCGCGTCCCGTCATTTCTGCGGTGGCCGCCGATGGCACCCTGGCCAGCGTCAGCTATCTGGCCAAGGCCAGTCCGCAGATCACCAGCATGTCGTTGACCAATTCCACCGACAGTTCCGGCCAACTGATGGTGATGGGTTACACCATTTCCGACACCTATTTGCCGCAGCCGATCTGGACCTTGGATGCACCGGTGGTCTGGGTCAGCGACCGCCGCAGCCCGCAAGGCAACAATCCCAGCCGCACCGTAAATCCCCTGGAATGGTCATGGCCCGGGACATCGCGGCACCGGCCGACGATCTGCTGGGATAATGACAAGTTCCAATATGTGGGCTTCATGCACAAGCCCAACCCCAACAACAACCTGGTTGACCCGGGATTTCGGCCGGTGGGCTTCCGTGCCAACGAGTTGTACAAGCCGTGCCAGTACGATGTGTATTTCGCATCCCGCGTCGAGGATGCAATTTACTCACCATGGCTGGTCAAGACGGCAAACGGTTACCGGCTGTATGTGGCCATGCGGCTGTCGACGGTGAGTGTCACGCAGATCGGTTACACCGACAGCCCCGATGCCGATCAATGGGGCGACATCAACTACACCGACATGAGCGGGGTGGAAAATCCATCCGTGGTGGTGGATGCGATATCTGGGAACTGGGTCATGTTTTATGATGCCCCCGACGGCGGCGGAATACGGCAGTTGTTTGCCGCGAGCGGCACGGACGGGGCCAACTTCAACACGCCCGTACAGATCACCTCCGGGACCGTGGATTCAACCACTCCCTGCGCGATCCAGATCAATGGGGTTTGGGCGGTTTACTTCCAAACCGCCGGCACGGTGGTTTCCATTGCCGGACCCACCCTCGCCACCCTGGGCGATCAGCAGAATGAAATCCTGCCTTTCACCGACAGTCTGGGCGTGGCCCGCACGCCGGCCGATCCGTTCGTCTTCATCGACAGCTACCAGGGCAACCCGGAATTGTTCATCTGCTACTCGGCGGTGTCCACGGTCAATACTCAGGATTGTCAGATTCGCATTGCCCTGCTGGAAGATCGGGCATGGAACTCGCCGGTTAATGGCAGCAGCATTTATGCACAGCCGGGCAACATGGTCAACGTCACACCGAGCCGCGATGGGTTGCCCTGCGTACTGGCGATCAATGCCTTGACCAACAACATTGATGTCACCAAGCCCATGAAGGTGCGGCTACATTTTACATCCTGGACACCCACCACGGCGACCTACCGCCGGCGCAGTGACTGGGTAACCGTTGACCAGACGGCGGCAACCGGTGCTTACATGAACCCAAGCACTTGGACTTACGTTCCCCTGCTGGATTCTTACCCGTACCTGTCAGCGGTTACCGGAGCATCAACATGAACATTGTCACCGCCGTCAGTGGTATCTCGCCAGCGTTCCCGATCACCGCCGAGGAATTTCGGACGTGGTACACCCAGGCGGTGACCCGCACCAGTATCAACGGCGTGCAGCCGCCCATCCTCAACGGGGCCACCGGCCTCAGTCAGGCCATGCTCCTGTTCAACCAGTGGTTTCCCTGGATCGACGAGCAATTGGTGGAAGTGAAATACGACGGCGTCTGCCAATACTTGGGCACCCCCAGCAATGGCCCCACCCTTATGCGAGATTACCATATCATCGCGTTGATGCGGGCCGTGGATTACATCTTCAGCCCGCAATACATTGCCACCATCACCGCGTCGGTGGGATCAGTTGGGCCGGCCGGGCCGCCGCTGCCGGCAGGCGGCGGCTAAGTCCACCAGTATTCAGCCGTAACATCAAATAGCTAACAGGGGGCTGCGTATGTGGGGATTCATCTTTGGCGTACTCGGCGGCTTTATCGGGCTGGTGTGGACCCTGCTCAGGCCCGTTATGGATGTGTGGGGCCACATTTGGGGCAAGAAAATCGAGGATAAAGCTGACGCCAAATACAAGCAGATGCTGCTATCCCTGGAGCGTAGCAGTAAAGCCAATGCGCTCATGGCGGAACTGCGCGTCACCATTAACGCTCACCGCATCGGTCTTTACGAATTCCACAATGGCGGCGTCTTCAGTAACTCCAATCCGATTTGGCGTCTTTCCTGCACCACGGAAATACACGGCCCAGGCGTCGGAACGACGGATTTGACTAGCCAACCCATCATGGCCAGCCGCGTCATCGATATCCTTAACCCACTTCTCAGCATCATTCGCAAACCAAGCTGCGCCACCGATCCGTGCGTACAGTGCGTAAGGGCGATGTCCACGTTGGTGGTGCAGAACATGTCACCCAGCTTTGCACGGACACTGTTTGAAAATCAAGGTGTGGACACGGCGATCCTGGCGGCAATATCCGATCCCGACGGCAGGATTACCGGGTTCCTGGAAGTGGACTATTGTTCATTTGGGCAAGATGGTCAACCCGTTGTCATCGGCAATGATGTTGGCAAGATCATCTGTAAATACTGCACGCAAATCGAATTCGCATTGGCGAGTGTGACCGTTCCCGAATAACCGGCTGGGATCAGGAAAAGGACAAGGCTTGTGGCGATAACCAACAACGGTCTGGTGTTTTATCCCTTATATTGGTTTTTTCACGATCAGTGGCAGTATTACACGCCGCCTCCGACCGGCAGTGAGTACATGCACTGGGGGCATCTGCATTTCTGGATGCTTGGCTACAATCCCAACACCGCCCAGGGTGGTGATGCCTTTTCGGGCAGCCAGCAATTCAGTTTCCACCTTTCCGAAGACTGGGGGCCGACCAGCTCCGATCCCAACCAGTCCAGCCTTTACACGATCATCGGCAAGCCCAAGTGGTTCTTCAACGTCCAAGAATTGTGGCGACGGGTCTATGTGCAGCCTTGGGATTCGATTGACAATGCCGGCTTGGGCAACCGGGGAATTAAATATGACGCCTCGGCGGCCGACATGCGGATGGGACCTTTCCGGGAAGGTCTGGAATACAATGCCAGCACTGCCCAACGGTTGTTTTATGCACCTTACTGGATGGCGGGCGCACGCAGCCTGCCGGTGGAATACTACCGCGACGCCGCACATCTGACGCGGGACAACTACGTTCTGAGCGAAGCCCAGCAACTGCTGACGGCGGCCGGCCAGCCCTTTGATCCCAACTGTTTCTGCATCCCCGGTTCCAACAATGTGCCCAAGGGATCGCCCGGCGGTTTTCCGCCTTACAGCGACGCGCTTTATATCTGGCCGATCATTGAATACCAGAAGGTGCAGCAACTAAATTGGGAACCGCTGCCAGGACGGCCGGCCGACGTATCGGCCGACGATGCCGATGCAACCTACGGCGATGGTTACGATGCCGAAGTCTCATCCCCGTTCATCAACCCCACCACCGGCAAATACCAATCGCCGTTCGCGGTTACGCCGGGCCAGGTGTTGGATTTTGGCCAGTACAACGAGCTAACCCTGACCAACGGCACGCAGCTTGTCCCAACCGCCAATCGCCTGCGATATTCCACCGTTCAATACACCGGCATTGCCCCCTACACCAGCGTGCTTCAGATGCCGCCCAGCGACAGCGGGCAGCTCGTCACTTCATGGCACAACCCCTATCGAGGTATCGACGGTGGTAGCATAGTTCAACAATGCCTTGGCGGTATTATACAGGCCCGGACTGCGACCGTGGTATCCCATAAGCTCGGTGGAAGAATGAAATTCTGGTCTGACACCATGACTTATGTCACCACTACGCCGTTTGAGGGCAGTGACCAGGACACACCGGCATCGTCATGATCGCATCTGTCGCATCACAACATCGCCACGAGTGGCTGGAGACCTGCGGCGCAGGTGCCCGGGTCTTAGTTCTGGATGATGGCTTTGCCACCGGCTGTCCCGACGTGGTGCCGATCGAAGTCCGCAAATTTCTTCAGCAACCCACCCTGGGAATCCATGGCTGCAAAGTGTGCCAGGTTCTCGCCGGCACCAACCCACGCAGACCTGGCATGGCCCCGGCCGCCGAACTATTCGTTGGCCAAATACTCGGCCGGCAACAGGAATGGAAGGCGATCAGGGCGGGATTGGCTTGGGCGTTGGAACTGAAGGTGGACGTGGTGAATCTTTCCTGGGCCGCCCACGCCAGCGATCCGGAATGCGATGAAATCCTCAACGACCTCAACGCGGCTGGCATAATCGTGGTCGCTGCTTGCAACCCTTACCTGCATTGGCCCCACAGCCGCACTAGCGTTATTGCTGCGGGGCTGCGCGGCTCACCCGCAGACTGCGACATCCCGGCTCGCGGCGAAGCCCAGGTGCTCAGAAATGGCCGCCTGGAGGCTTTCTGCGGGCCAAGCGTGGCCAGTGCAAACGTGGCAGGGATGGCAGCTTGTGCTAAGGCTTTCGACAAGTCGATCGACCGGGCGCTGTTTCTGAGCGAATTCGCTGTAACACTTCGCGGCCGGCTGATGTAAGCCCCCATTTGTAATGCCTGAATTGCTGACCGATATAGATGGCGATGCGTCGTTCGGACGGCTGAAGAATTTGAACCACGGATAATCCGATGACGCAGTTAAATGCGGAAATTGTCACCCTGTCACCTCCTCACCATGTCATACTTGACACGCCGTACACGCGCGGTATCGTTTTAGCCAGGCAACCCGGCCGGAAAGCCGAACGATTTCCAGACAAAGGATAGACGTATGGCTCGATTGAAGTTGTGCTCTATCTCCATGGCGTTGGCGCTGCTGGCCGGAGCGATCCTATCGCCGTCGGCAGCGCAGGGCGAACAGGCGATTTCCGCCAGTTCTTTCACCAACGCCATCGGCGTCAATACCCATTTTGCGTACGGGCAGGAAACAACCAATGTCAATCAGACGGCGAATTTCCCGCAGATCAATAAGCTTCTGATGGCTCTGGGCATACAGCACATCCGCGACGGGCTTGTCTGCGGCTTCGCCGACAATTCTTCCGGCTTTTACGACCAGGAGTTGCAGTTCCTAGCCAGCAACGGCATCCACACCGCTCTTAATTCATCGCCGCGTGGCGACCTCGACGCCCAGACCCCAAACATGGCCCTCAACTCCATCCTTAGTCTGAACGCCACGAGCAATGTGGTCGAATCCATCGAAGGCCCCAATGAACTGGACTGTGCCGGCGACTATACATACGACGGCAACAGCGGCTTCCCCAGCAACGTCATCGCGTACCAGCGGCAGCTATTCAATGCCTTCAAAGGCAACCGCAAGACCGCCAATCTTGTGGTGATCGGCCCCAGCGAGGGAAAAACTTATGGTTCGACCGGCCCCAACCAAAATCCGCTTGCCGCCGGCTCCCTGTATAACTATTGCGACGTGGGCAACTTCCACCCCTATTGTTACGGCGGCAACTTTGCAACCCAGCATTACACCTACGACTCGATCAAGTGGTATTACGGCCAGGCCAATACTCCATCCGTCAACATCGACCCTAACTCCATCAACATTGCCGCGTTACCCTATGCCTTCCAAGTCAATCAGCCGCCCTTCGCCCTCTACAATAGCTCGGGTAAGATGACGACCGCGCGGCCCATGTACGCCACCGAGAAGGGCTACTTTAACGGCACGGCGACCCAAAGCGTCTCGGCTGCCACGCTCGCGAAATACATCCCGCGCATGTTTGCCGATGACATGGTTGCCGGAATCGCACGCACCTACTGCTATGAACTGCTGGATGAGGCTATCTACTCCACGTCCAAAGGCGTCACCACCGCAGCTACTGACCCCACCAATTGCCAGGAGAACTTTGGCCTCATCGCCGTCAACTCCAATGGTACGTTGTCGCCCAAACCTGCGTACTACACGCTTCAACACATGATTCAGTTACTTGACGACACTGGCACTGCCAAGTCTACCGAATCGCTGAACTACAAGCTCAGCTATACGCCTCCCTCCGCCTATGCCACGGCCGATCCAAACTACTGGGGCATTCCCACGACGATCCAGCATTTGCTGCTGCAAAAATCCAATGGCATGTTCGAGCTGTTGCTTTGGAACGATGTTTCTTCCGCGGCAATCGCCGACACTAGCGGCAATGCTCTCGCCAGCACCGCCCGCGACATTGCTGTTCCGAAGTTCCCGCTAACTCTCACGTTCACCACGCGTATCAAGCCGAGCGTCACCCTCTACGGCCTTAACCCATATGGCACCACCTTGGCAACAACCTTGGACACGACTCGGCTTAGCATGGTCAACGATCAGATTACTATCAACGTGCCCGATTACGTGACGATCGTTGAAATCACACCCGTACCTTAATCGACGCCTACTGTTGTTATGCCATGGCCAATTCAATCAATCGTTCCCGAAGTAGTGTGGCGCAGGAGGCAACGCTTGCCTCTTGACGCCATGCGGAGTCTAACATCACAGCAAACACACCGGGCTTACGTGAAAATGATCCGCCAGCCTGGCGATGATCGTCTTGCTCAACTGACGTTCTTGGCGCAACAGTTTCGATCCCAATTCCCGGTTCTCCAGAAGACACCCCAAGTCTGAAGCGTTGATCTGGCGTTGCTCCACGAGGAAAGTCAGGTTCCCCATGGGGTCATGCTTGCGGCGGGGCTGGGGACGGTTTATCGCTTGGTCATGGGCAGGGTCATTTCCTTTCCGGGATGCCGGCGAGTTGCCGGACAATGTTGGCCGCCGCTAGGTTGTCGATGTCGGTGCAGGAATAGGTGAAATACGAAGTCGGCCGCAGGGTGACGGACATCGCCTTCTTGGTCTTGCCGCCCTTGAACTTGATCTTGGCCTGCTGGAGCTGGGCGACATGGTCCGTGACGAAGGTGAAGGCGGCATCCGGCTCCATGCCGCTGAGCTTCACCGTGAACACCCCGCTGGCGCTGGGTTCTTCACCATCTTCGTAGCCGGCGAGCTTGCAGTTCACGATCTCGAACTTCTTGTCGGCCATATTGCGCAGCGTGTTGATGCTGCTTTCGATCTCAACCAGGATCGGCTCGACTGCAAAATCCACGCCCAGGTCCAACTCCGTTAGGAACTGTTCGGTGACCTCCAGGCTTTTGGCGGAACCGGTGTACACCTCCAGGACGCCGCTGCCGTCTTCCAGGCAATCCAGCCGTGCCTTGTGGACTTCGTCCTTGCGTACGATCGGGCAGGTGATCGCGCCCGTGGTGGCGTCGACCTGTTTGGTCTTGCCGCTGCGGGTGACGTAAAATTCAAACTCGACCATGGTGGACGAACTGGTTGTGGTCGGATCGCCCATGACGCCGAATTCTTTGTCGGTCGGGCGGCCGTAAGTGCTCAATGCCGCCACCACCTGGATGATGGATGGGCAGGTGCGAACCAGGCCGGTATTGTGTTTGTGCGAAGCCATAACAGTCACTCCTTCGAGTGGTCAGAAAAACTTGGCCAAAGGGCATCGACAGACACGATGTCGTCGAAGCCTTCAGCCGTGGTGGGGGAAACATATTCATGAAAAAAACGCTGGGCGACTTCTTCCCAATGCTTCAGGGTTCGGCCGCGTGTATCTGCCAGGTGTCGCCGCAGGGCCAGCTTGGCTGGGTCCGCATAGGGAAACACCACGGCCACGACCTTTTGCTCCAGGGCGGTGGCCAGTCCAAGGTATTTCTTGCGGCACAATGGGCTGACGTTGCTGCCACGATCGATAATCACGTCGATGCCCAGCATCACGGCATCAATGATCGCGTTCAATTCCGCCCGTTTATAAAGGGGCTTGAGGGCCTTGGCGTGCAAGTGGTTTTTGCCGGCATGGAAGGCGCTCACAATCGCGTCATCGTTGATGATGATCGCGCCTTGGTCGGCCCGCCAAGCGCTGTACGTCGACTTGCCGCTGGCGATATTGCCGATAAGAATCTCAATCATGCCTTAACTCCATCCGGGAAAATAAAGGCCCAGAAGACCTCTTGGGTGTTCGCAAGGTATTCAATGGCACGCTTCAGCGTGTTGCCGTGGCACGGCTTGGGGACACAACAGCAACAAAGGTAGATGGTGTCGCCACGCAGGTGTTTGATCGCCAGCCGCCTTAATTCCTGGGCGACTGCGGTATTGGCCTGAATCTGTGCCCAGAGCCACTGCCGATGGTTCTCAACATTCTCTTCCCGCGTGCCTTTGTCGAACGGGTTGCCCAGCAGCGATGGCCGCATCACGCTGATGCTGAAAGCCAGCTCCAAAGGCTTTGCGGTGTACTTGTTTAGAACCTGGATCATGAAGCCACCCTGCGGGAGTCGAACCCGCATCTCAAAGCCCTTCCGGGCCGCGCCCTGCCATTGGACCAAGGGTGACTGGCCGACCGTTCGGCCTTCGGCGATCAAGCTGCGGAGCTGTACGAGGCCATTGCCTTCTGTCCACTCCAGGGCGGTCCAAAGCGGCGCGTTTTCCGGCCCCGCCAATTGGTGCCCAGGGCGGCCGACTCGCTTTCCAGGTGAATGGCGACGATCTCGCCGAGCAGCCGGCGATTGGCCGTCGGCCACTGCAAGGCATGGGTCACATCGGTTCGCTCGGAAGTGCCGTGGTGCATCGGGTAGCGGCGGCCAGTGCGGCCGTGCCACAGTTGGAAGTAGCCGATGGGGATATAACCACCGTATTCCGGCAACGAAATGCGGTGGGCCAACGGGAAAGGCGGTACGTTGACGCGGCAGTTGTAATCGTGCTGGTGCATTGGCACCGTGCCACCAGATGCCATGAACGCTTGCCACGCTTCCCATGAGGGACAAAGGCAGCGATCAACGCCGTAGACACATTCCTTGTCCAGCATGGCCCGTTCCAGATGGTGCCGCGTCATGGGTGGCAGCCAGGTGTCGGCATCCAAGTGGACGATCCAGTCGCGGCCGGTAAGGAACGCCAGTCCAAAATCCACTGCGCGACCCTTGTTGAACACATCGCCGTCACGATGATGGATATCAGTCGGCCGGCACTCCACGCTCAGCCGCCGGCACAATTCCTGGGTTTCCTTGTCGTCGTAGCTGGTAACCACCACAAAGTGGTCAAACTGCTGCATGTTCCAGGGGAGTGTCGCCGCCAGAAAGTCAGCATAGTCCACACACACGCACAGAGCTTCAGTTTTCATGGGTTTCCTTTGGTTAGACCCGTTACAGTTTTGTCCCGATCAGTCGGGTATTTTTGGTACAAGATTCATCATGGCCGTATGCCGCACATCGATGGCGACATCTAAGACCTCATGGACGGCAGGGTTGGTATCGGCCAATCCATCCTTTTGCACTGCCCCGATGTATGCCTCGATGGCCACCTGGGCATACGTGTCCTTCATGTTCAGCACAAAGAACAAGTCACCGACCGTCTTGGTGGCTTGCCGGCGGCCTTCGGCGACCGTACCAAGGATGTCCAAAAGAGCTTGTTTCTGCTCGGGCGACAGGTAAGCCGCCGCATCTTCGGACTTGAGCACGACATATTTATTTTGTGGCATGGTTGGTTCCTATGCTGCAAGGGCCAGTTCCGGGGATGGCCCCAATCTTTCTGAAAGATAAGTGTTGCGTTTGGACACTTTGTTGTTATGAACCGCCATGCTGAAAGCCTGGGGATGGGCGATCAACACCACGCGTTTTTTGCCGCGTGTCCAGCCAGTAAATATCAAGTTCCGCACCAAGAGCATGAAATGAGCCGTGTGCAGAACGATGATGACCATGGGCGTTTCACTTCCCTGGCTCTTGTGAATCGTGGTCGCATATGCGAGGGTTAATTCATTAAACCCATTATGCTTGATAGTGATTTCCACACCATCGAAATCCACGACAATGCCCACTACGTCGCCGTCTTCGCGGGTAATGCTTATGAGCGTGCCCTGATCGCCATTGAAAATGCCCAGATTGTAATTATTGCGGAGTTGCATCAAGCGATCGCCGACGCCCCAGGTGGAGTTCGGCCGCCTTATGGAATCCGTTGGATTGGGATTGATGCCGGCCTGAAGTATCTTGTTCAAGTTATAGATGCCGGATTCGCCATTACGCATTGGTGACAGCACCTGCACATCCGACCGTGGGTCGAACCCCAAATGGGTGGCCATAGCGGTAGCGCACCACAAGGCAATCTTGGCTTGTTTGGCCTGATCCTCTTCCTGAATGAGAAAGCAATCGGTGTTTGGCCAGCCGCGCGCCGCGATGATTTCGCGGTTAATGCGACTGATGTCGGGCACGATGCCTTTATTGATCGCATGGGCGTGCCGGATAATATCGCTGCCTTCCGCCTGCCGGAAAATATGTGTCAGCCGCGTGGCGGCAACCTGGCCGCTGGCAAGTAAATCGCGCAGAATGCTGCCAGGCCCTATACTGGGAAGCTGATCTTCGTCTCCGACAAACACCAGGATGGACTCGGGATCAACATATTTCAACAGCCAATGCGTGATGGTGACATCCAGCATGGACACTTCGTCAATGATGATGACCCCGCTCAGGCGTGCCTGCTCGGCGGTTAATTCGCCCTTCTTTGCTGCTTTGTCCAGAGCATACAGGCGTCTATGAATGGTGCTGGCCCCCATGCCGATTACTTCCCTCATGCGTTTACTGGCACGGCCAGTGGGGGCCAGAAGCGTGATCGGCACACCAGCCGCCTGGTAGCCGGCAACCACCGCCTTGGTGATGGTGGTATTGTGTGTAACCGTAAAATCACCCAGAAGGAATCTTCCGTCACCATCAAGTTGGAATCCAAAATAATCACCAACCCCAATGGGTTCAATACTGAAACCTGTTCGGCGTACATCCTTTTCTTGGCACCGCTCAGATGCTTGCTTGTATGGAACACGAACGGGTATACGTGACACGTTGCCTGAAATCATGATTCGCCAGTATGTACCGACGAATCCAGTGCTCTTCACCGTGACAATCTTGGGTGAAGCATAAGCTGCAAAACCAAGCGACCTAGCCAAGAATAGGACGTCTTCCTTCAATCCGTTGAATTTAGTTATTATCTCATAGCAGTTACAGGTCAGACTTCCGTCAGTGTCAATTAGACCAGCAAGAAGTTGTAGCCGAAGATGCTCTGCGTTCAATAGATACTCGCGAATAATTCGCTTATCACCGTTTGCGTCGACACACAGGCGGAAGTGATCCAAAATGGGGTTTGTTCGATGCTCGCCACCATTACCTTCATGAAAACAGAATGTCCAACGTGTTGTGTTTGATTCCAGGTCGGGTAATTCAGCCAACCGTGCCCGCAATAGGGAGGCTTCCATCGTGATCGCTTGGATGATTTCTGGCTTACTTGCCGTAATGGAAGAAGTATCACACGACCCATCCCCAAGCCAAACCCCCATAACATAAGGGCTAATAGAGGGCGGATGACAAGACAGGTGTTCAGTTAGATCGCTACCGTAACGGGCACCCCAGAAATCTACTCCAACCCTGAACAGCTTCGATTTCTGCCGCAACCTGCTGCCAGCACTGAATGACAACCAATCATTAAGAGCAATATCAAAAACGCAATTAGTGCCAGAACGCACCAATGTTAAAACATGAACATCGTTACACACCCATGTGTCGCCTTTGGTCGGGATGATGCGAAACAATGACCCGGTTCCCCTTGTTATCCCACTTACACAGCGAGGTCGAGAATCAGGCCCCATGACAAGATCGCCATCCATTACCATCTCAACGGGTCTAACGCTACCATCATACATCAATATTGGCGTTCCACGACCAAGGCACTTGCCCGTGCCCGGGCCTCCAGTAATGACGCTGCACCGGGATCGCATGGTTCGGTCGATGGCCTCAATCTGGGTTGGGTGTAACTCCAAGCCAGTGGAAGTGATCGCGTGGGTGATCGCACTTTCCAAGTTGCCATCCTGAAGTTCGGGAGGCAGACCCAAACTGAGGATTAGCTTGAGTGCATGAGCGATACCAACTTCCTTAGTGAATAATTCCGGTTGGTATATGCGGGTGCCGTCCATGGTGATAATGCCGGTTTCGATGGCACGATCAAGGATGGCCTCGATTTGCACGGGGCCAATCTGGGAATGTTCCAGGAATTCCACGGTTTCCCGCACCAGGTCAGCACGGTAAACGAATACGTCACCATTATTGTCGGCATGTTCACCGAGAAGATGGACCACAGCAGCGCGCAGCCGCTGTTCACTCAACTCAGGGATGCCCAGATTCTTGGCGACATCGTCTGCCTTGATAAAGCCGATCCCGAAAATATCCCGAGCAAGGCAATAGGGGTCTTCGGTAATAGTAGGAACAGCCTTTTCCCCATACTTGCTGTTTATCTTGCCGATAAACGCTTGGCTGAGGCCGACCTTGGTGCAGAATACCGCCAAATCGCGAATGTGACGCAGTTCGATCCAGGCTGCTTTGATGCCTTCAACACGGACCTTGCCCATCCCACTAATCTCGTAGAGCCGATCAGGGGTTTCGTCGATGATCTTGAATGTGTCCAAACCGAAGGTCTGGACAATTTTGGCTGAAAAGTGGCCCTTGACGTATTTTATATTGCAAGAGAGATATTTGATGATGTCAGAGATTTCTTTCAGTTCCAGGAAGGTGAAGGAGGCAACCATGACTTGCGGGCCGTATTTAACGTCTCGTTCCCACACGCCTTCGATGCTCAACCTTTGGCCGACCTTAATATGGTACAGTGGCCCTTTGAGGCTAATACGATGGCGTTCATCGCAGTAGGGAGCGGTTTGGTTGTCATCGACTTTCAGCCATAAAACGGCATAGTTTTCATCAACAGACCGGAAGCTGATACCATCGATGATTCCTGAAAAGTTGGCTGGTTGTCCTATCATGCGATAAATCGTCCGTATACTTATAAATCGGACATCGCAGCGATGGTTTTCAACAGAGTGGAGATTTTTCAGGCAGCGGCGGCTGTGGGTTCGTGGTAGTTGTAAGAGTAATGGCCGGCGTAACCATCCTCGTAGCTCCAGAGGTATCCCTCGGCGGCGCGGGGACCACCGGTGTAGCCATGACGGTAGTGCCAGGCATCGGCAGCACTGAGGCTGGGCAAGGTTCGCACCCGGACACCGTTGTAGGTATCGCCGGAGACGAATCGCAGCTCTTTAGCTTTGTGGAGGTGGCCAATGTGCCATTCGTGCCAGGTGGTGGCCGCCCAGTCTTTCTTCCATTCGTTGGCCATCAACATGGGCAGATCGGAAGTCTTTTCATCACTGCCGTGGGTGAACCCGATGAGGTTATTGCCATAGCGGACTTTCTTGCGGAATGGCGGCGCGTTGTCAACGATGACATTGTCAGCTTTGGCATACCAGCTCTCCAAGGTATCACCGAAGTAAAACGACTTTTGTTCGTCGTGGTTGCCGGGAATGATAATCAGCCGCACAGTGGCGATTTCCCGCAGCATGTCGATCGTTTCGATAACCGCAGCCTTCATGATCTTGAAAATCTTCTTCCAGCGATCATCGCAGTCCTGGGGTGTGCCGGCGGTGGTCTGATTGAGGGTATTGTCCACATTGAAGAAATCGTTACCCAGGGGCAACCAGATTTCCTCCAAGGGCAAATGACCAACCCTGCCAATCAGGTGGACCACAGCATCCGTGAAGGCGTTCTTGGCGATCCGGGTGTCATAGCTGGCACCCGTTTCCGGTGCCCAGGTCAGTTTGCCGGCGTGCAGATCGGGCAGGGAAATTTCGTAAGCACAGCGTTCTTCATTGGGCACCGCAAAGGTTTCTGCCAGTCGTGGGTAAACCGGGGCGTGCTGCTTCATCGCGCTGATGACCAGGTCACGCTGTTCTTGAACACTGATGCCCTGCTTTCGCCGCAGGAAGAGCTTGATGCTCCACAACTCAATCACGGTGGCCTGGCGTCGCCACTCGGTACTATCTTCACCGTCGGGCTTCCAGGACCGGCTGCGGAAGAACCCATCGTGCTTACCGATATCAAAGCGTTCGATTTCCCACTGGCTCAGATCGATATTGGCGGCTTTGATCGCATCATCCTTGGTGCGGATGGTGTCGCTGCGCACCGTGACCACCATGTTGTTATCGTCACCAGTCCAGCGGATCGCAGGTTCATTGGGATCGCGTTGCAGTCTTGAAGGTGCTGCACAACCATTATTTAGCTCGCCGGCAAGTTTGCCGTCCCGCAAACGCAAATAGCGGCCCCTAACCGCATTCTTGCTGAGGCCGCCGATCTGCGCGCCGATCTGCGCAAAGCTCATGCGGCCGATGTTTTCAAGGATAAACGCATCGTTCTGAGGGGTCCAGGTGTGATTCGCGGGATTGGTTTGTTGCATTATTTTAAGCCTTTGCACTGGCATTGATGATGGCTGAAGCCCAAAAAACACACCACTGACTGCTTGCACCCGAAGGTTTGGGACAGCCAGTGGCGATGTTTATCGGGGATGGTCTGCGCGGTTACTTGAGGATTTGCCCACCACTGGTGGAACCACCCTTGCCGCCTTGACCGACCTTGCCGCCCTTTTTGCCCTTGCTGGCGGTACTCTTTTTGCTCTTGGCCATTGTTCAATCACCTCCCTTCCTGCAACGATACTTGCAATCTCTGCATTGGTTTTTACGCTCTTCGTGTTTTCACTTGGCCACATTTTCAGCCGCAGCCGCCACTGAACCCGCAGTCCAGGCACTTCATGCAGCCGGCACCCGATTGCACATATTGGTGCGAACCACAGTCAGGGCACGTCAAGCCGCTCAACTTGGCACCGGCACCACTGTCACGGTTGACGGCCGCCAGTTCGACGATGGCGGCGGATACCACACGCTCTTGTTCGGGATTCATGGCTGCCTGATCGGCGGGTTGAATGTTAAGTCCTTCCGTGCCGCCCAGTTCGTGGTATGCCAGCAGCCGGGCCGACAGATTGACCACGGAACGACAAGTCTTGATGTAAGGGTGGTCGCCCACCATGCCCTGGGGTGCGAAGTTGGAATCCTTCCAGGAATCCAGCACCGCCTGAAGTGGCACCCCATATTGCAGGGCCACGTTGGCAGTGCGGCAAAGCTGCGACAGCAGGCTCTGGAAGATGTCGCTGGCACCGGTGTAGTTCGCCCAGATTTCCGCACACTTACCGTCATCATAACGGGTGGTGCGCAGGTAAAGGGTGCCCGGCCCCAGCTTGACCGCGACATCAAAGCCTGGCTCACGATCCCACCCCAGGCGAACACGATGGGCGATGGTAACGGGACTGATTTGCTTGGCGCTGATCTGCTGATTGAGTTCGGACAGAAAGGCACCATCCGCCTGCGCGGTGACCTGCCGATCCAGTGCGGTCATAGACGACCGGTACACCGCCGGCGCAACCGTTGGCAGCTTGTCCAAGTGGAGAAACTTTGCCAGGGCCGCATTATTGTCTTCCTGGTCAACCGTCAGCGGCTGGGACAGTTTGCAGTTGTAGCGATAAATGGCGATCGACTTAACGCCCGAGTTGCAGGCGACACGAAAGGCGCGCTTGACATCATCGACCGTGGCACTCTCCGGCATGTTCACGGTTTTACTGATGCCGCCGCTGATGAACGGCTGCACCGCCGCCATCATGGCGACGTGAAATTCCCAGTCCAGGGCCGGCACATTCGGGCTGCCCATGGCGGTCTGGAAAACTTCCCGGTGTTCGGGTTTGACGACATAAAGACCTTCGACGGGAATGTCACCACGCTCGGCAACGTACTGAAGAATGGCATCGGTCTTATCACCATAGCCCAGGCGCAGCAAAGCGGCCTTAACGCTGTCGCTGGGCCGTTGGGTCATCTTGCCCCCGCCCACCAGTTTCTTATGGACCAGCAGGCCCATAAGCGGCTCAACGCCGGTGGTATCGCAATCCATCGCAATGCCGATGGTGCCCGTGGGGGCGATAACGGAAAGCTGGGCATTACGCAGGCCATGGGTTTTGGCCATTTCTTCCGCATCGATCCACACCCGGCGAACGGCTTCACGCATGGCCGTGGCTTCTTCGTCGCCAACACCGTCGTCGGCGGCGGCATGGTCAATTCGTTCCGGCGCGACACTCAACCCATCGAAACCCATCTGGAAGAGACCGGTGGCGGCCATGTGATTATGCAGCACCCGCAGATGACCGCTCTTGTTGAAATCATAACGCGGGTATTGGCCCAGCGCCTTGGCCATTTCGGCCGAGGTCTTGAACATCTGCCCCTGGTGCAGGGCGGTAATCATGGCTGCCCACGCCTGGCCCGTGCCAGACCCATACGGCAGGCCGTAGGCCATTAAAAGCGCCCCAAGGTCGGCATACCCTAAACCGATGTTGCGGTACAGGTAAGTGTTGATGGCCGTCCTGGCATCCGGCAAGTGACACATCGCATTGGTGATATCCAGGGTGATCGTCCACAACCGGACGGCGTGCTGATAATCATCAACCTGGAATTTACCGTCACGGATAAATTTTGTCAGGCGTGCGCTGGCCAGGTTGCAGGCGGTGTCATCAAGGTGGTGATATTCGCCGCAAGGATTGCTGGCGTTGATATGACCATCGCGCTGGCTGGGACTCCAGTCATTGATCGTGGTGTCAAACTGCACCCCGGGGTCGCCGCTGAACCAGGTGGCCAAGGCCAGCTTATCTTCCAAGGCACGCGCCATGCCGGTTTTTATCTGGCCGCCCGGCGTGCGGGGGATTAGCTTCCAAGCACCGTTTTTGTCCACCTGTTCATAGAAGGACGTGGGAATGCGCACCGAAATGTTGGCGTTCTGGAATGGCGCGATCTGATATGCCCGGCCTTCAAAATCGGCAGTGAACAGTCGGTGTGGCCAACCAAGATTTTGGGTGCCCAAAAGCACCGCGTGGCGGATGTAGTTTTCCGGAACACCTGCGGCACGAGCTGCCGCAATACAATCATCCAGCCGTTTGCCATCTTCCGCGTCAGCGGCTTCACCATTGACGGTATGGGCACATGACACAATGGAAGTGCAGTGCATATCGACAACGGTGGAGCCGGTCACCATGGCGGCCACAGACAGTTCGCCTTCCAGCTTGCATCCGATAAATGCCTCGATGTCCGGGTGATCCAAATTCATCACGCGGATACACGCTGCTCTTCGCGTTGTGCCGCCCGATTTAATGGCACCAGCGTTCCGATCGGCGGTCTCGAAGAAGGGCATCGGGCCGGAACTGACGCCGCCGCCAGACAGCGGTTCGTTGGCACCACGCAGGTTGCTCAAGTTGGTTCCCGAGCCGGAGCCAAACTTGAAAATCCGGGCTTCCCGATCGTACCAGTCCATGATGCCGCCAGTCCCCAGCATGTGGTCATGCAAACCAACGATAAAGCAGGCATGCGCCTGGACATGCTGATAGGCGTTGGGGCTTAGCAGGGTGCGTTTTTGTATTGCGTCCTGGGCCTCGGAGAGTGTGGCAACATTTTGAGCTTCAAGGGAATAGGTCGATGTCCTGGTGTCTGCCGAGAGGTCCACAAAATAGTGGCCCTGCGGCTGGCCGGCGATGCCGTAAGCCCACCACAGGCCGGTGTTGAACCACTGGGGGCTGTTGGGTGCGCCCATCTGGGCGAGCATGATGTAGCACATCTCATCGAAGTACGCGCGCGCGTTTTCTTCCCGGAGGGCTGCGATGATTTTGTTGGGGTTAGCCTTCTTGCCCACGCTGATCGGGTGCGGAAGCTGATCCAGGTCAGGATCAAAGTAGCCTTCAACGTAGCCGGTAAACGTCCAGTGTCCCACGATGCGGCGAATCACTTCACGAATGTCAGTCTCGCCGGTCGTTTCCTTACCCACGGCCTTTTGCGGGCAAAGCCACGCGGGAAGCTGGGGATAACCCTCGGCACAATGGCGCGCCGTGGGCACGCCGGCCTTGCGGAAGTATTTGCTGATTACCGTGTTGCGCGCGTTGATGCTCCAGCCCATGGGCATGATGCAATTAGGCATGTCCACAATGACGGCACCGGTTTCCCGGTTGGTCATCTGGCAGTTGTAGGCCTCATACTTGAACATGCCGAAGGCGTCTTTTCCTTCAGCACTGGTGAAGCGACGGTTGATTTTCATGGTTACCCTCAAAACGATTTAAGCAGCAAGTGCGGCGACCATTGGTCTTGCCGGCGTGTACCGCGTGAAAATGCCCCGGTCGCCGCCCAGGCTGCGGCGAACCTGTTCGAGGATTCCGGTACGAATGTGGAAGGCGAGCGCGTTGCTGATCCTTAGGTGCTGCGCGACCCCGGTAAGCGTTTCGCCAGTAATGAACAGCAGGTCAAACAAAACCTTCTCGCGGCCCCGCAGCCCATTGCTGACGAAGTCCACCAGTTCACGGTTGCCGATTAACACCTGGGGGTTGCCGGCACCCTGATCGTCGGTCTGGTGGATGTAGTTGGTATGCGCGCGATTCTTGGGGTCGTCCATGGATATCACCGGGGGCGGCCCACCGTAAGACTTTTTGTTGCGCGTGCGTTTGATGATGTTGTCTTGCCGCATCAAGTCGATGGCAATAAAGTATCCTTTAGTACGCAGATAACCGCGTAACCGATCAATGAAGGCCTTTTCCGTGCCTGGTAATTTACAGTCATCGTAATCGTTAATGGCAGTCGCAAGGCCAAGTCCCGCCCAGCCGCGACATTCACTGTTCTCAAGATTGTGTTCAACTTGTAGTTGGTAGGCTATCTTGGCAATGATAGTCTCAATCATTTCATTGGTGAGGAGTACCTTGACATCCTCTGGCGTCCTGACCGGGCGACCATTAAGAGTAGTTGCTGTCTCGCAACACAAAGCTGTGGACATAAAATCCATCCTGTCGCCATCCAAAATGGCGAATGAAACAAAGTTTGCACTGTTCACATAAGCAAAATTGCCGGCTCGGCATCATCCAGATGTCACAGCGCCGGCGTAGGTGGTAGTCGATGCTTTGCTTAGCTCGACGCCATGCTGAGTACGAATTCGCGCGTAGGTGGCCGCATTCTCCAGGGCGATAGCCGGGTGCAGGCCACGGTAAAGTTCAATGCTGATTTCCGGCAGAAAAGCCGATAATTCCATAGTCTTTGGGAAGGTCCGGTGCTCCAGGTACACGATCCGACGCACGCGAATGTCGCGCAGCTTGAGGTTGTTCAGGAGACCCAGGCAGACTTCACATGGCTGCATCGGCAAATACACCACGGCGTTCTGGCTGGTGCCACGCGCGCTAATGGCGGCATTGGCATCGGCGTGAACCATACAGAAATACTTTTCGGGCCGCTTGGTGGGCAGGTCGACCGCCGCCACCACGCCCCAGCCAACCGTGGGCGAATGCCCGGCTGGGTGGCCATTGAAGCCGGCACCGATCTGCGTTTTGGTGTCCCAGTCAACGATCACGCAACCCTGCTTGGTTTCCTGGTCGGGACTGCGGATGGCGTAGAACATCGCCAATCCCAGAAAGAATTCGTCCCAGCTTGGCTTTGGCAAGTTGGCGATCCATTGCTTGGGATCAGCGGAAAGTGTGTCTGACATGGTGTTACCTTTTGAATCGTGGGGGCCGGCCAAGCCACTCAGGCGACGATGATGCCGGCCGGCTTACCTTCCGCCTGGGCCTCAAGATCACGGGCGGCATTAGCGATAGCCTTTTTGCCTTCCAGGGTATCGGCGAGCTTGTCGCCCGTGCCGCCCTTGGCAGCCTTTACGTTCACCGTGGCGATCACCTTGGCCAGATGCAAGATGCGATCAACGTCTTCCTTCTTGGCTAAGGGGACGACGGCGCGGCCAACCACGCGGGTCTGCCGGCCATCAGGCGTCTTGGTCAGCGCCGGCCAAAGGATGACCATCATGCCCTGCTCGACAGTGCCAGCGGCCATGATGCCGATCTGCACCGCCATCTTGACCTGTTCGTCCGGCACGTTCACCGGAACCTTGAGAAGGAAATCGCGGGTCGGCGGTTCGTTGGCGATGTCCGCCTGAAGCTGATCGATAACCGCCGTCGGCGTGGGGGTAGCGCTGGTCGGCACCAAGCCGTCGGCCACCTGATTGGCGGCGACGGCCAGGGCATTGTCTTGGGGTAGTCCTGCAATGTTCGTGCTCATACTTCACCATGCGAAGAAACGGACTTGGAAGCCACGCCGAAGGGCTTCCTCAGGGTCAATCCCGTGCTGTGTGTGCAGCTCGGCCAGGATGGGAAATTTTGTATAGTCAAGCTGCTGTTTGATGTCGCCGATGCCCAGGGACGCCGCCAAGGTGATCGCCATGACGCGGCCATTGATGCCTTCTTCCTGTAGCTGTGCGGTGGGCGCACGGGCTGCCACACTTTGATCCACCAGCTCGGCCACGATTGCCCGATCGATCTCGCGTTCGGCGATCATGACGACCGTCATGCTTGGCGGGTCGGACGGGATGGCGTAGGTGTCAGCGTGTGTAAACATTCGCTACTCAGAAAAACATAAGGCTTCATCTATATAATCGGCCCATTTCACGTTCGCTTTCAAAAGTCACCAGATTTTCTTTACTCGGCCAGTGTTAAGAACGCACATGCTACGATGGCGTATTGTGTAGTGTCAAGCTGATTTGATTAACAAAATTATCGTGACTGATGATTTATTAAGGCATCGACTTCATTTGCTGATGATTATCAAAAGTAATCACCCCATGATTACTTCAAATGGAACCACCAAAATGACTTCGCCCAATGCACGCCTTTCGCCATCCGGTGAACCAGCCAAAACCAGTGAAACCCCGCCCACGGCACCTGCCAACCACCATTTTCTCACCTACCCCCCACCCCCACCCCCGTACATCCCCCCCATCCCCACCGTTTTTCCCATTACATATAACGCGGGCACGCACGCCCATTGCGCGCGCGCCCAGGCGCGCTCACGGCTTCAGCTTTAGCTGGTACGGTTTTAACCACGACTTTTTATCAAGTACGGTAAAGAAAGAAAGAGAAGCCGCGCGTAGCGCGCACGTACGCGTAGTATATAGTGGAAATTCGGCTTTTCAGATCAAAGCGGGTGAAAAGCCCAAATCACCGGAAAACCAGGGCGGAAAGCCGGAGGCCAATACTCGGCCAACCAAGTACCAGAAAACCCGTGCGGGAAGATCAGCACGGGGATCAGACCTTGCCAGCAAAAACCACGGCTGAAAAACCGCAGCTTGGCGGCTGCGCCGCGATGGGGGAAAAGGCGCAGATCAACACCTTGCCATCTAAAGCCTAACCTCAGGCCGGAGGCCAATACCTTTGCCCAGCTAAAGCCTGAGACCTCCAGGCCGAAGCTGGAAGCCGACGGCCGATACGGTGCCTACCTTCCCGTGGACCTCTTCCGGAAGCATCAGCTTCCGCCATCAACATTTTCGATGAGTCCTGAAAACCCGTGCTGCTTTGTCCGATTTAATGGATGTAGGTCATGTGTTTTTACCAACACGCGATCCGTGATGCCGAAGTTTAGAAAAGTGAGTCGTATATTCAAAGGTGCCGACGATGAAAAAACAAAAAGCAGTGAAACGATTTGGTACACCCAACACGCTCCACCAGCGGCTTTTGCTTCTGGGACGGCGCAGTCTCGGCAAAGACGCCGTTTTGCTGTACCTATGGTTGAATGAAATGGGGCCAACCGGTCTTTACCCCGGCTCCCGTGAGATGGAACAACTCATGGGCACGACGGCAGGCAGTGCCACCAGGGACGAAGAAATTCTGGTGGCCCAGGGCCTGGTCTTATTCCGCCCAACGATGGTCAACAGGCAGATTTACACTTTGGTCGGAGTGCCTGCCAATAGTTGTGAGGAAACCCAACTGGATGCGTGGAACCAATTGTTTAGCAATGCCTTTGACGTGCAGTCAGCCATCGTGCCCGAACCGGTGATATCCAAACCACCCGTGTTGACCGCCGAAAGCCGCACCTGGTTCCTGCAATCTGCCGATCGCATGACCTTGTACTTGCGTTACGGTGCTGGGGCCTTCGGCAAAACGGCCGAGGAAGCGGTGCTCTTGCCAAGCCAACCCAACGACTGGCTCAAACACCAGCCGGCTAATCCGCTCATGCCGTACGACAAATCCTGGACGGCCAATCAGTTCATCGCCTATTTCTGGGATGGCGTCTGCCGCTGGCGTGATGCCCATCATGTCGCGTTATCGTTCCCCAATTGGGGCCGGCTGGCTAAGGCTTTTGACATTCTCCTCAAGTCCTGCACCCACGGGGCCACATTCCGTCACACCTGGCGGGTCATCAACGATTTTGACCTGATCTGCGCCATGATGGGCAACGCCGGCATCGGCATGGCCCTGAACGAGGGCACGATCAGCCACGCGCTGGTGGCTCAGCAGATTCAGGCTTGTGAGCGACATGGCGAAGACTGGACCATGGCACAGCGGCACCGGGTCGCCGCTGGACAGCCGATCGCACGTGTGAACATTTCACCGACCCAAGACCAATCCAACGATTCGGGGGACGACAATGGCGAAGAAGACTGAACTAGCCGACACCAAAGCAGACGCAAAAGCCGCCGCTACCGAAGAGCAGGCCAAGCTCAAGGCGGTGATGAAAAGTATCGAGAAGGATTACGGCGAAGGTGCCGTCCAACAGCTCGGCAATGTCGCCAGCGGCGTGATTCGCAAGGGGCCAATGATTCCCTCGGGGTCGATCGGCTTGGACCTTGCCCTGGGGAATATGTACCGCCTCCCCGATGGCCGCTGGATGACCGGGTATAGCCGGGCCGCCATCATCGAAATCTTTGGCGATGAAGGCACCGGCAAAACCACGCTGCTGGGCCAACTGATCGCCAACGCTCAAGCCATGGGTGTCCGCTGTGCCGTCGGTGATATGGAACACACTTGGGACCCACCGTACATGCACCGCCTCGGTGTCGATCTGGACAAGCTGTATTTCTACCAGCCCAAGAGTGGCACCGAATGCCTGGAGATCAACGAACGGCTGCTCAAGAGCGGCCTGTTTGGTTTGATCGCTACGGATTCGGTGGCATCGCTGGTCACCCAGGCTGAGCTTGACGGCGAAGTTACCGACAGCCACGTCGGCGAGCAGTCCCGGATGATGAGCCAGTTCCTCCGGATCGCCAACACGTATCTCACCCAGGGCGCGCAATGCAACCTGGTGTTTACCAATCAGATGCGGGACAAGATCGGCGGCTTCGGCGGCAAGACCACCCCCGGCGGCCGGGCCTTGAAGTTCTACGCCTCCAACCGCATCGAGATGTACAAAGCAGCCACACTGGCCGAAAACGAAGTCAAATACGGCCAGAAAGTCCATGCCACGGTCATCAAGAATAAATCCTCTGCGCCGTTCCGCTTCGGTGAATTTGACCTGGTCTGGGGCCAGGGCATTGATTACATCGCCGAGTTGTTTGATCTCTGCGTGGCCCGGGGTCTGATCGTGGGTGCTGGCGCATGGTTTAGCATCGGCGGCAAATCCTTCGGCCAGGGCCGGCGCAATTGCTGTGACAATCTCCGTGGAAACCCCGCACTTTGCTACCAGCTTTACGACGCCATGATGACCGGCGCGTTGGCCGAGCGGGGCCTCACTCCCGAGGGTGAACTGATTCCCAATTTCCAAGACCCGACACCGCCTATGGGAACAGTAGCGACCGCTTTCGCCCCAGTGCCGGGTGCGCCGGCTGAACTAAAGCAGGCAGCGTGAAACCAACCGCACCGAAATCAGCCTTGCACCGCAAGGTCCTCAGTCTGCTTCGGGAATTGTTCCCGCAGTACACGATGATCGAAGAACACCCGGTAAAGGTGAATCTCAATGGCCAGGAAACCACGCTTTACATCGACATCTGCGTGCGGGAATTGAACCTGTGCATCGAGTGCCATGGCCGGCAGCATTTCGCGGTGGTGCCCCATTTTCATGGTGGCACAACCGGCTTCGGTAAAGCGGTGCAGCGGGATCAGGCCAAGTCGCAGGCGATCGAAGAAGCCGGCATGACCTACGTGATGATCCCATTCAGTGCCGAGGCCAAGCTGACGCGGGCCACACTGATGACCGAAATAAACAAAGCCTTTGGGGTTTAACAATGAGCACGATGCAAGATTTTCTGAGTGTGACCAGTGGCGGCCCGGATGGCCCCCAAGCAACGCCCGTGGTGGTATCACTGCCCCAGGTGAAGTTGCCGGCCCCGACACCCTCAACACCCCCGACACCCTCAACCCCCCCGGCCGCCCCGGCGGCGATCATTCAACCCACCATCCAACCGATCGTCCAATCCACGATCGCCGCACCTGAAGTTTCAATGCCGGTGCAGCGGCCCGAAGACTGCAACCCCCCAGACGAAGATTTTGGTGAGGTGGTTACTGAAGACCAACTTTTCGTCGAAGACGATGGTGGCTGTACCGAAGCGCCACCGCAGATTCTGATGCAACCCGCCAAATTGGCCGCCATTTTGGCGGCCCCTACGGTGGCTAAGCCAGTTCCAGTACAAATTGCACCGCCGGTCACACCCCAACCGTCGCCGGCAGCGGCCAATGATTTTGTCGCGGCAATGGGTGGCAGTAAGAACACCAAGCCACCGACCCAGTCGCCGATCCAGTCACCGCCGCCAACCGCAGTGATAACACCCCCGGCGACCCCCGTACCACCCAAGCCAGCGGTGCCACCTTTCCCCGAAATACCCGTGGCTCCAGTTGTTGTGGCGGCGGCCATCCCCATAGCACCCTCGCCCGCCCCAGCCCCGGCAACTCCCGCCACAACCAAAGAGCACGACGATTACACCCGGCAGGCAGCCACCATCCTTGACCACCAGCGTCGGCTGGCTTCCCAACTTGGCATCACCGTCCTGGAAGACCCCAAAGCCTGTGATCCCAACAATGTGGTCCACGTCGCCATCTACAACATGCGCTGGAATCCCATGGGGCTGGTCAATATGGCTGCCCGGGATTTGTGCGTGTACGAAGCCGCCCTCAGCGCCCACCAGATATACGCCCAATCACTCGCCAACGAATGGACGGCCCGCTACACCTACCTGGGCCGTGAGATGGATCGCCTGATGCGGCTGGCGCGGGGCCGGCACCGGGGTGACACCGAGAAAGACAAGGACAATGCCGTGCTGGCCGCCGATCCCGCCCTGGCCCGGCTGCGCAATGATTTCCTGCTGGCCCAATCCATAGCCACCTACCTGACCAGCATGGGCGATCGTTTCAGTCAGCTCGAAGATGGCCTGAAGCGTTTGATTAGCCTGCGGGCGGAAGAAGAAAGCCGCACCGGCGTCAAGACCAAATGGGCGGCATGAACAATCGCATACCCAATCTTCTCGATCCCTCGTCCCAGCGCGAGGAGGAACGCTTCCTGTACAGCGCTCCGGCCGAGGCGGGCATCCTGGCGTGCATCATGCAACGGCCCCAGTTCATCCTGGAAGCCGAGCGATTGATCCACCCGGAATGGTTCCAGATCGCCATCCACCAGCACATCTACCGCCTGATGAGCCTTATGGCGACCACCGCCACCCAGAACGGCTGGCAGATCAGCTTTACCGCGTCGGCCGCCTTGGTGGTTGCCCAACATGCCCCACCCGACGTGATGCAGCACTTCCTGAAACAGAACGATGGCATGAACCGGTGGAATGAGATCGCGGCGATGTCCACCGCCATGTCTGCCGATCAATTCCCCCGGTACGTCCATGCCATGCGCGATCGGGCGGCACGGGTGGCGATCTACCGCAAGGCCCGGCAGATGCAACTTTCGGCGATGGATTTTGACACCAATCCCGATGCCAGCCGGGTCGCCATGCAATACGAGGCGGCCCTGAGCACGATCGCATTCGGCACGACCGATTCCAGGGATGGCAAGCTCGCGCGCCTGGGTGACTACGGTGAAGACTTCCTCTACGCGACCAAAATGAGTTTGATGTATCCCCACAAGCATTTATTCCACTTGCGGCATCCACGGTTTGAATACTGGATGAATTTGATGGGTGGCGGGTTTCGGCGCAATTCCATGACGATTATCTGTGCGCGCGCCAAGGCCGGCAAGTCAACCTTGTTGGCGGAACTGGCCAGCGACCTTGCTTTGATTCCGGATATCCAAGCTGCCGATGGTAAGATGGTGTGCGAAGCCATTCCAACCTTGTTGCTTGATACCGAAATGAGCGGTGAAGAGCTGCTTTCCCGCGAGTTGTCCAACATTGGCCACATTGATGAGACCATGTTGATGAGCGGTAAGTGGAGTCAAAATGCGGAAACGGCCAACCTGATTGAGGCCAAGCACCAGCAGTTGCGGGAGGCTCCATTCTTTTACGTGTCGATTGCCGGCCGCCCCATCGAGTACGCAATTTCCATCATTCGTCAGTTTGTCACGCAGCACGTAGGAACGGAAATGCTTACCGGCCCTGACGGGCGGCAATTCCTCATTACCAAGCCCTGTGCCGTCTTTTACGACTGGATCAAGATTCCCAGCGTGGGCGACTTGTCCCGAGGGACACAAGAGCACCAGGCCCTGGGCGACATTGCCACCAAGTTAAAGGACACCGCCAAGAGCCTGCGGATACCCATCATCTGCGGGGCACAGGCCAACAAAACGATGGTTGGCAAGTCCGATCGTGAGCAACTGGAGAACCAGGAAGGAACCGTCGCCAACAGCGACCGCCTGATTCAGTTCTGCAATACCCTGTGCATCCTGAGGAATCCCAGCCTGGATATGTCTGAAGCCATTGAAGCCAAGTGGGGATCGGTACACAAGGATTACGATGGGCAGACCATCGAAGGCAGCAGTTCGTGGCGGTTCAATCAATTGTTGAGCATCGTGGTCCAGCGACAAGGTAAAGAGTGCCGCACGGGTGTTCCCATGCGGTTGGTGCGCGGCCACGCCCATTACGAGGAAGTTGCCGACGAAGAAACCATGAAGTGGGTCATCGAGTTCTACAAGGAAAAGAAGAAGAAGAAAGCTGAAAGCAAAACGGCGGCGGCGACCATCGTTGATGCCACCGCCCAGCAATTGAACGCAACCCCCAAGTGATTCGTTATGACGTCGGAACGTGCAAGATTACTCGCTGATTCGGTTGAGCAGCGGTACATGGCCAACCCGGAGCTGCTCCATAGGCTCCTGGAACACCTTGGTGCCCAAAAGCTCAAGGTGAATGGCAGCAGCATCACCTGCGCGTGCCCGTTGCACATGGGCGACAACGAACGTGCTTTTGCCGTTTATTGGGATCGCGGGCGCATCGCCTGGCAGTGTTACACCCAGTGTGCCGACAAGGGCAGGCTTGCCAAGTTGTTAATGAGGAAGCAACGCCTGTTCTTCCCGGAAGCGGTGGTCGCCCTGGCCAAGTTTGCCGGCATGGATATTTCTGGCGATGGCGGCCTGGTGGTGACTCAGGAACAGCTTGACGATGAATCCCTGGCATCGCTTCAGCAGCGGCTGGGCGGTGCCGCGCAAACCCCGGTGATTTTCGGCGAAGACTGGGTGCAGCAGGCGATCGGATATTGGTCCCACGCCAGCGCACCGCCGGCATGGGATTTCCTGACGGGACCGCTCAATACCCTGACCGACGCCGGCGAGAAGCGGAAGGAGTTTCCCGCCGAGGTTCTCAGGAACTTCCAGGTCGGGTTCGTGCCGGCCAACCACTGGACTTTGCCCGATCCATCCAAACCGAGTGGCAACGCCGGGTGGTTCTGTGATCGCATCTGTATCCCGTGGCGGGACATTGAAGGTAAGTGCATCGGCTTTGCCGGCCGGCGGTTTGATGGGTTGAATTATACCAAGTATCAGACGTTCCCCCATACGCGCAAGGGGCTGACACTTTATGGTCTGCATGATCCAAGGGTGATCGCGGCAATAAAAGCGTCGCACAAAATAATTTTAGTTGAGGGTTATGGAGACGTTTGGAGAGCATGGCAGCATGGCCTATTTAACGTAGTATCCCCCGGGGGGACCGAATTAAGCCGTTTTCAGATCAGACTCCTCTATACCCTTGGCGTCGAGGAAGTGATTTTCTATTTTGATTCTGACGAAGCCGGGGTGAAAACGTCGCGCAAAATGTCCGATTTAATAAAGGACACAGTTAATGTTCGCACGGGCTTCCCACCCCAAGGACTGGACCCTGGCGATTTGTTAATACGAGAACAATACATGGCGGGGATCGACCAGTCCACCATCGTGTTCTGAACGAGCACAAGAAAGGTTTCCGATGAATCAACAGTATCCAGGACAGCCCGGTATGATGCCGCAACCGCAGCAAAGTATCGGCGACACCTATCGTCAGCAGGTCGCCGGCGGGGCTTTCCCCTACGTCAACCGCACGGAAATGATTGGCCAGGTGTTTCCCACCCGCGACAATCAGAATGGCTCCAAGTGGGTCGAAGGCAAGGCCCAGGGCCAGGAAGGCCACGCCGAGGTCACCCTGAAGTTGCGCAAGGCTTACGGGGGCCGTAATCCGGGCGTCAAGCAGGTCAAGCAGAAGATCGTCGCCTACGGCGCTTTGGGCCAGAATCTGCTGGCGAACATCCGGCCCGGCGTGATCCTGCGGATCATTGGTGAGCTGAACGTCCGTAACTTCCAGTACGGCCAAGGCCCCAAGGCCGGCCAGTGGGGTAACGACGTGAATGTCACCATCAAGGATGCCCGCAACGGCGAGCTTCCTTTTGAGGTCCTGGGCATCATGCCCGTCTTTGACGAATCGCCTCCTCCGCGCCAGCAATATCAGCCGCAACAGCAACAACAGCAGCCCATGCCGGGCTATCCGCCGCAGCAAACGGCTTATGGATCGCACGCGCCGGGCTACGCGGCACCGGCCGGCTATGCGGCACCACCTGCGCCGGGCTACGCGGCACCCGCACCAGGTTATGGGGCACCGACGGGCTATGCGGCACCGCCCGCGCCTGCGGCAGGTTATCCGCCGGCCGGGATGAATTACCCTCCGCAACAGCAACAGCAGTCGGCGTATCCGCCGCAACAGCAGGCAGCTCCGGCCGGGTATGCCAATCAACAGGCTTATCCGCCGGCGCAGCCGGGCCAACAGACACCGGGCTATCCGCCGCAGCAACAGCAGCCGGCCTTTACGGTTCCCGCTCCGGCTCCGGCCGCCCCCGGTGCCCCGACGGGAACCTTCGCACCGCCGCCCCAGGGGCAGCAGGTTTATGGTGCTCCGGCACCCGCTCCGGGTTATCCGCCGCAACCGCAGTTTGCCCCCGGTCCCGTGCCGGGCGCTCCGGCTCAGCCTGGGAATGGCCAGGGTGGAAATCAGCCGTTCAACCCGAACGACATTCCGTTCTAATGAAACGGGGTGCAGTTGAGGAACTCGGGGGCGGCCGGCTGCTGGCCGCCCCCTTTGCTGCGAGGGAACATGACCATCTATTCAATCGATCAATCTTTGACGGGGTTTGCCCACTGTGTCCTGGTGGATGGTGAATCCAGATTCCTGGAGACCATCGATACCGACAAGCTCGTGGGGATGGCACGGGTAAAGAAAATCATCGACAGCTTCACCGCCATGATTATCAAGTGGAACCCGGACCTGGTGACGATCGAGGATTACGCTTTTACCGCCAACACCAACACCATCACCCAACTGGCTGAGCTGGTGGGGATGATGCTATGGCACTTGGACCACATGGGTTATGGGTTTGGCTGGGCTGATGCCGTGGCTGGCCGCAAAGCATTGGTCAAGCAGACCCAGGCCCGCATGAAGAAATTCTGCCTGGGCGATGGGGCAGCCAAGAAGGACTCGCGGTATTTGCTCAACGTCATGGAACGGATCAAGAAATCCTTTGCCGACGACAACCAGGCCGACGCCTATATGCACGCTTACACGGCTTCGATCACCTTGGGCGTGATGACCGGGAAGGTTCCGATCGGCAACCTGACTTCCTATCAGCAGGAATCCCTGATCTCGGCGGCGCTGAAGCGGAAGCCGGGCATGAGCATCACCAAGGCGATGAAGCTCAGTGATGCTGACAAGATGAAGTTGGTTACTCCATAGGAAAAGATCATGAATGCAAATCAGCCTGATGAAACCGATCGGCCCCAGACGGTGATTGTCGATCACCAGCATGGCCGCCATGGCTTGTCGTTCATGGATGGTGTCAGACCCGATTCCAGCCCTGATGTTGATCCCGCCGCGCAACTGGAAGCCGAATGTGCCAGTCACGGAATCAGCAGTAACAGCACAACCGCCCAGGGGCTGGAGTTTACACTGACCGCCGCGCAGACGCCGGCAGCGCCTATCGAGCACCATGTCGGCGATCTCGTTATTAAGGACTCCGGAAAACGACAGGATTTTGATACTGGGGCGGTACGAGATACTCAGGAAGGCAAGGGCCGATTCGATCTACTGCCAACAATTGCCATTGCGGACCTTGCGAGGTTGTTTGAAGCCGGTGCCAAGAAGTATGGCGATCGTAACTGGATGAAAGGAATGCCACTTTCGCGGTATATGGATTCTGCACTGCGACATCTGTTTAAGGCGTTGGAAGGCCACGAGGATGAGCCGCACTTAATCCAGTGTGCATTCAATGTCTTGGCCTGTCACCAGACCCGACAAATGGTACGGGCTGGCCTTCTGCCGGCTGAATTGGACGACGTGCCATCATTGGTGACAAACATCGACTACCCGGACGTGGATGACGACTATGGTTTGGTAATGTTGTACGGGGGAGGAGTATCGTTGGTCGATCGGTGCATGCTTGGAGAATTTCGCGATTCTCGTTGCCATTTGGGACGCGATGGTTATGCAATGTCATCCAAGCACCATTTACCGATTCATCAAGTAATTCTTGGTGACCCTCCCGACAAGACGGTTGAAATAGATCATGGGAATGGCAACCGTTTGGATAATCGCAAAGAAAATCTGCGATGGGCGACGCGAGCGGAGAATAGTCGGAACCAGGGTTTGCGGTCTACCAACAAGAGCGGGTTCAAGGGCGTCTCGGCGTCCGGTGAACGGTGGTCGGCGCAGATACATGTAAACTATCACAAGATCAATCTGGGTAAATATGACACTTTAGAGGAAGCGGCAATCGCTTACGACGAGGGTGCTCGCAAGTATTTTGGTGAATTTGCCCGATTGAATTTTCCGCGTAACAGTGAATATGGCGTGACCCAAGTGGTACGTCGTGGAACACCACCATCTGGATCGTTTCATTCGAGGGCGACCAGGGAATCAACATCCAATGGAGAAGCGGCTACCGCTGCTTGAAAATATGCCCGAGATTAAAATGGTGAAGCTGCTCAATAGTTGTCGGATAATCCCTCGGAGGGGGATTTATGCCGACATTGAGGGAAGGAAGAAACGCAACCAAATGTGAACATACTGATCGACGGGAATGTGCCAAGGGGTTGTGTGGATCATGTTACAACCGACGATTGATGGAAATCAATCCCGAGTTTAAGGCCCGACAGCGTCTTTGTCAGGGTGAATATCATCGTAAGAATAAAGCGAAGTATGATGCGATGCCATCGAATAGCCGGGTGAATCGTAGGCGATATGAATACCACTCGCATATTCGTAGCGAGTTTCACTTGGAGCCATCAGAGTATTACCAGATGGTTGATCGTCAGGGTGGCGTGTGTGCTATTTGTGGACGAACTGAGCCACACAAAGCGGGCAAACTGTTATGCGTTGACCACTCCCACACAACTGGAAACGTGAGAGGGCTGTTGTGTTCTAACTGCAATTGTGCTCTTGGTTTCTTAAAGGAAAGTACAAGTAAGATATTCGCTGCGATTCATTACCTTGAGACTGAGCCGAATATAATGCTGCCGATGCAGCCAACTTCTGAATGGAAGAAAGAACATTCCAGTGAGTATGAGGCATACGCAGCTAAGTATTCTTTGGCATTTCGTGGTGGTGTAGCTTTTTACCGTAGACGTCGATACGGCATAGAACCACACGTATATGCCGAGATGATGGAGAAGCAGGGCGGGAAATGTTCCATTTGTGGTGAGACAAGAATAAAACAAGGCGAACTATCTTTGTGTGTAGATCATTCACATGTGACAGGCAATTATCGTGGTTTATTATGTCCGGATTGTAATAGTGGCATTGGAATGTTTCACGACGATATTGTTACGTTGAAGTTGGCAATCAAATATCTAAAGGTACACGATTATGGCGGCAATTAAGGGAACCATTAGAGCGTTGTCACCGACCAGCATTGAGCAATTCTTGCTATGTGAATCCAGGGCCTTCGGCCGTCTCAATCTGCTCGGTGAAGACGAGTGGGAAGAGGAACATGGCGAAGGTGCGGCCATGGGCACATTGGCCCACGCGGCGGCCAAGATTTGGTTCCGCCCCAACGCCGTGTGGTTGACCCACATCGCGGCCAACAAAGATCACGAGTTGCTGGCCAAGGAAGCCATGGCGATGACCGCCAAGGCCGGGGCTGACCGGGAGGCACTAAACAAGGCCGAAGATGAAATCGCCAAGCTGGGGTTGTTGAAACACCCCTACACCGATCCTGGTCACGTCTACCGCATGGCGATCGCCGATGTGGCCAACGGTCCCTACGGCTGCGAACTGCCCAAGGACCCCAATTCGGTCACCCAGGGCCGCATCCTGTTTGACCAGATTCTCGCCCATTACAATCGCGAGACGCTCAATGTCGTCTTCGCCGAGCGCCGCTACAAAGGGACGCTGGCCAACGGCGTGCCCATTCACACCATTCTTGACCTGGCGGTGGATCGCGGCGACGGCCGCCTGGAACTGATCGACTACAAGACCGGCTTCATCACCATGACCACCGAGGAGATGTACGCCAAGCACCAGGTCCGCATGAACCTGCTGGCAGTCGCCCGGTACGATCCCACCTTACAGCGGTTCACGCAGAAGTCCTTCACGTACTTTTGGGTGCGGCCTGGGTACGAAACGGGGCCGGTGAGTTTCTCCGCTGAACAGATCATGGACTACGAGCATTACCTGGCCAGCCTGTACCGCCATGCCACGACCTTGACGGAGCCTGCGGAATCGATCAATCGCTTCTGTTGGAGTTGCGCGCGAAAGCTGAACTGTAAGGCCTTCCGTCTTATGGTCAGCGATGGTCTCAACACCGACAAGGTGCTGGAACCCGAAGAAATCGCCAAGTTGAGCGATGACGAGGTGATGCGGCACCACTATCGGCTCAAGACGCAGATCAACCTCCTGGATAAGTCCCGCGCCAACCTTGCAGAATACCTCCTGAATAAGCTGAAGGCACGGAACGCAACCCAGATCATGGGCGAGGGCATGAAGGCCACCTTCCGGCAGAACAAGTCCGCGTCCTATGACGTGTCCACCGTCCTGATGATATGTGCGCACCACAAAGTTGATCCGAGCACCGTGGTGGGGGTCACCAAGAAGAAGGTGGAAGAGACGTTCAGCGGCAACCTTGACGCCATGCGGGTTCTGGCCTTGTCAATGAAGCGTGGGGCCAACGCGCCTTTCGTTGACGTGAGTCCGTTGAGCAAGCAAGACCTGAAGGAACGTGAAAAAACTGAGCAGTCCCGAAAGCCTGCCTGATTTTGTCCGATTTAACAATAGCGACGAACACTATTTGGAGTCCCTATGTCTGAGCCAATCGGAAAGATCATTCGCATCAAGAACAAGTTTCCCGGCGGCCCGCCGACCCTGGCGGTTAATACCATCGGTGAAGGCCTGCGGAAGCATTTGAACATGTGCTTCTGCTGCGCCAGGTTCCAGCCCAACAGCCCCGACCACTGCCAGATCGCCGAAGAGTTGTTTGCCTTTGGCAAGCAGCACGCCGTTGCCACCATCCTGGTGCGCTGTGCCACCTTCGAGCCGCAAGTCCAGGGGCAGATCACGGACAGTTACGCCCAAGCCGCCTAAACGAGAATACCCTGAATCCCCACGCACTATTCATCCGTCAGTGTCAACAGCACGCCACCCAGATTGATGGCGTTGACATTGGCAGCCTGACGATTACCGAAGGGCACCTGCGTGCCCCGGTGATGATCGCCGGCTTCCAGCACGGGGAAGATGAACCGGCACCCTTTACATCACCGACCCGGAAGTTTCTGCGGACTAGCCTGGAGAAAATGAAGGTAGGTATGGGCCTGGTGATGCTGACCAACGTCGTCAAGGTCCATCGGCCGCCGCTGGGGATGGGTGCGGACGCCGCCGAGGCGTGGGTGAATCTTTTCGATACCGAGGTCGAGATTCTCAGCCCACGCTGTGTGGTCCTGTGTGGCCTCACCGCCGCATTGTGGGTTCTCGATCTCCCCCATGGCAACCTGGAGAAACTGCGGTTTACTCGGTTTGTCAAGGAAAGTCGGCAGGCCGTGAGTTACTTCGTGACCTATGCCCCGGAAGACATCCGGCAGCCGCCGGCTGGCCTGAGTCCCGAGGGGCTGGAGTTTACGCAGGACCTGCGGGCGGTGTTCGAGGCCGACGGCCGGTATTTTGACCGCATCAAGATTTTGAAGAATGGGTAATCCATGGCACGCGCACCCAAACTGGAAACTTTCACGATGGATGAGGTCATGTTGTCGCGCAAGTATCTTGCGGACAACCTGAGCGCGTTCACCAACCGCAAGCTGGACTTACAGCCGGACGGCGTGTGGCTTTGCAATCCGGCATCCAACGCCACCCACAACACCTGCCTGATCGCCAAGCCGGATGCGCAACTGGGCATGGTGCGGATCGTCCTGGGCAAGGACGCTTCGCCGCAGTTCGGCCGCAAGGGTGCCCATTGGCTCGTGCTGCATGAGCCGATTGCCAACAAGGTGTGGATGATCGCCTGGGAAGACTTCGTCTTCCGAACCCGCGAGTCAGCCGCCAGTGCCGGGATGCAGTTCATCAAGGTTGTACCCCAGCCCGCCGGGGGCTTTCACGTTTTGCTCAACCTGGACTGGGCGGTGGCATCACACACCGCCCGCAGGGTGGAACAAATCAAGAGTTCTTACCTGAAATTTCGGGAAAACAAGCTGGCCACCCCGGAGCAATTCGTCCATCTGCACAATCACAGCACCTATTCCCTGTTGGATGGTGCCAGCTCAATCGAAGGCATCGCCGACACCGCCATCGCCAACGGCCAAAGTGCGATCGCCCTGACTGACCACGGTTACATGTTTAGTGCCTACAAGCACTGGGCGGCGTGTGTCAAGCGTGGCATTAAGCCGATCATGGGCGTCGAAGCCTATGTTGTGGATGATGTCGCCAAGAAGTACGTCAACGATGAGGGTGTCACCAAGCGGTGGGAATTTCACCAGACCCTGATCGCCATGAATCAGGAAGGCTGGGAAAACCTGTGCAAGCTGATGACCGCCGCCTGCCGGGATAACGTCTACTACGTGCCGCGTATCGATCACCAGATGCTTTTGCAGAACAACGCCGGCATCATCTGCCTGACGGGGTGCTTCAAGGGCATGGCTGCCCATTACCTGCAAAAGCGGCCCCTCAAGGAAGGCGAGACCAAGCTGCCGCACTGGCTGGAACGCAACCCCGACGAAAGTCAACGCATCCTGCTGATGTACAAGGCGGCGTTCGGCGATCGCCTTTATGGCGAAGTCATGGGCATCGATTACCAGCCGTACAACGAAATTGTGCCCGAACTGTGCGACATGCTGGACGCCCTGGGTATTCCCAAGGTGGCGACGGTCGATGCCCACTATGAGCGGGAAGAAGATGCCATCCTTCAGGCCGTGCTCACCAGGATCAGCAACCAGCGGGTGGACTCGATTGGTGAGGGCCTCAAGGAAAAGGGTTGCTATTACATCCGTCCGCGTGCCGAAGTCCCTTGGAATTCGCCGTATATTACTGGTGACATGATGGATCGGACGTGTGAAGTCGCCGCCCGATGTGATCTGTCCTTTGAGCGTAAGGGATACCTTTTCCCGCAGTACGATTTGAGCAAGGATAACGATTGGGCGGCGTACCAGGGGATGAAGAAAACCGTGGTATCGGTGCCTGATGCAAAGGTGTTGGCCCGTACCACTGATCCGGACACCAGCCACGAAGCTGCCACCCACATCGTGGACAGCCTGGCCAAACTTCACACCTGGGTCATCGAGTGCATCAAGCAACGGCCAGGGATGACCGCAAAAGAACTGGCATCGGTGTTTTCATCCGACGATGAACGGCGATTGGGCCGGCGACTGAAAGAATGCTGGAAGTACGGCTGGATCACGCCGGGTCCGAAACGCCCATGCCAGGTTACCGGCCGCAACGCCAGAGTGTGGTTTCCGGCGGGGCAGTTACCGGCGGGAGTAGCTGCTGAAGCATTCGTGGAAACTCAAGGGGATGAAGAGTGAGCCAAGGATCGGAACACGATCGTGATGTGCGGCTGGCCAAGCCGGTTGATATTACCAAGGCGACCGCCTGGTATCACATTGCCGCCATGAATAACTGGCGTGAGGTGGTTGACGAACAGACCAAGCTGGCCGGCCAGTCTGGGCTGAAGACGCTGTATTCTGGCTTCCTGGGAACTCGGCAACAGGCCAAAGACTGCATTGCCATCGCCGGGGCCAACGGTGTCGATTTGGACATCCTTTTCCGTGAAGACGATTTTCGGCTTTATGAAACGCCCACCCTGGCTGCTCTGCAACGACACGCTCACCGCAACCCCGGCACGGCCGTGATGTACTTCCACACCAAGGGTGTGAGTGCCCCGAGTGACAAGGCCAAGATCGCGTGGCGGCAATTGGGCACCCTTTACATGGTTGGCTGGTGGAATGAGAACCTGCGGCGGCTGTGCGATGGGTTGGATGGGATCGGCATCAACTGGCAGGACTGCCCTGTCGATCAGCACTTTCAGGGCAACATGTGGTTGGCCCGCACCGATTGGATCAATCTACTTCCGGATATGGGTGAATACAGCCGATCCCTCGCCGGCGAAACTTTCTGGAGCAATCCGTGGGAACGCATGTGCGCCGAAGTGTGGTTCGCCAGCCGGCCGGGTTACAAGATCGAATCGCTGGGTGGCCGCAATGAGCAGTGGAGCGAATTGCCGGCGGTCCTAGCGGCCCTGCGGAAGATAAATATATAGCGATACATGCCCTGGGAGCCGAGCGGTGGGCGGCTCCCAGGCCGCAATCTAATGGTTCTGGGTAGCCCAACAGAGAGGCAATCTGACAAGGAAGTGTCGGCGTGACTTCGGTGACAATCGGGGTCGAGCAGCGGTACGCCGTAGTGCTGGTATCGAGGCCAGCCCCAGAACCATTACCAGATAGTCGGTGAAAATCATGATCGAACACACTTTGGAGAAGTTCATCATCAAGCCTGGGTGCCCGGACACCATCCAGGCTTGTGCCGTCACCATGGATCGTGCCGACCTGGCCGGCAGGGTCTTGGACGTGTTCGGTGCCGCTGTCAATAAGGCTAAGGAACTCCTTGGTTCGGCCGATTTGAAGCTGATCCAAAGCCTGTTTTCACCTTTCGCGGTGACATTCTGGGTGATACGGAAAGGGGACTTGGGTGACCGCCTGCGAAATCATTAAAGCCTTGGAGTCGTCTTACCGGAAACCCTCCTGGGTAATCTTCAAGGAATTGCGCTGCGGCACCGGGTTCGGCAAACGATCCGAGCAGCGGATCGATTTCTACGCCCTGCACTGCTATCCCAGTCAGCACAACCGCCGCATCGCCTTCGAGATCAAGGTGAGCCGCCAGGACTTCCTGCATGAGCTGGAAAGCCCCCTGAAGCGGCGTGGGGCGATCCTGCTCAGCAACCAGTTCTACTTCGTCACCCCGCCGGGCCTGGTCGATGCCAAAGAAATCCCCATCGAGTGCGGGCTGATGGAGATTGCACCCCAAAGTGACACGCCTCCCGACAAAACAAAATGTGGGTCTTTTTGGAGGAAGGCCAATAATGTCCGATTTAGTTATTGGGTGCGTGAGGTTATTGACGCACCCGTGCGGGAGAGCATTTTGCCGACTTGGAAGTTTGTGGCCAGTTTGGCCCGACGCATAAACCGTGAGGAAGAGTTGCAGGCCATGACTACCACCATTGACACCAGCGTGACGACCAATGTCTGAAACATCAACACCAGTCTGGTCCGACACCGATGAATTCCTGCGGTACAAGGTACTCAAGGGATTCCACGAGCGCGGCTTCCCCACCGAGGCAGCCTACACGGATCGGATTACCCACGAAGGCCAGATCATTTGCCAGACGGGGTACACCAACTACTTCCTGATCGTCGCCGATTTGACCGACTTCATGCGGCGGTCCAAGATTCCCTTCCTGGTCCGGGGCAGCGGCTGCGGGTCGGTGTACGTGTGGGGCACGGGCATCAGTCACCCCTGGCTGGACCCGGTAAAGTATTCCATCCCCTTCGAGCGGTTTTTGAACCCTGCCCGTGTTTCGATGCCTGACATTGACATGGACATCGCCGATAACCGGCGGCAGGAAGTGTTTGATTACACTGTCCAGAAGTACGGTACGGAGAACGTCGCCCGCATCATCAGCTTCGGCACCATGGCGGCCAAGGCTGCCATCAAGGATGCGTTCCGTGCCATGGACATCCCCGATTACCAGCACGTCTCAGAAAAGGTCTGTGCCGCCATCCCCGGGGGCAAGGTGAAACTGTCGGAAGCTATCGAAGCCAGTGAATTGCTCAAGGAAATGAGCCAGGCATATCCCCAGGTGTTTGCCATGGCCAGGCGGATTGAAGGCAAGGTTCGCCAGGCATCCGCCCATGCGGCCGGCGTCGTCATTGCCCCGGCGGCCATGACCCAGTTCATGCCCTGCTACTTCGATGGCAATCCCGCTGATCGTGATCCGGCCGATTGGCAACCCACCACCCAGTGGGATATGTACGACTGTGAGAAGCGGGGTCTGCTCAAGATGGACTACCTGGGCCTGAAGACCCTGCGTGTGGTCGATCAAGCGGTCAAGTACATCAATGAAGCCCGTACGTTTCCCGGTGGTCCTTTCAATGTTGATGCCATCGACCGTAAGGATGACATCACCTGGAAGATGATCGCCGAGGGACGACTGTCGGGAATCTTCCAGGTGGAGCGATCCTACGTCCGTGAGTTTGCGCGCCGGATGAATATGGGCATCAAGGATGAATGGCAGCTCGCCGTCATCCTGTCGATCATTCGGCCCGGCATGATGGATGCCAACATGACGGAGGTATATCTAAACCGCGCATCCGGCAAAGAGCAGCCCGTACCTCTACATCCGGCGATTGCCGATACCCTCAAGAACACTTATCAGGTGATGGTCTTCCAGGAAGACCTGATGCGTGTGGCGCAGAAGCTGGCTGGATTCAGCATGAGCGAAGCCGATGAACTGCGTCGGGCCGTGGGTAAGAAATTGCCGGAGGAAATGGCCAAGGTCAAGCCGAAGTTTATTGAAGGGTGTGTCAAAACCAACCACCTGGCCCTAGATCAGGCCGAGCAGGTCTGGTCGTTAATTGAGCCTGCCGGCAGATATCTGTTCTGTGCCGGGCACGCCGCCGCTTACGGGCTTGTCCTCACTTACCAGACCAGCTTCCTCAAGGCCAACTATCCGCTCGAATACATGACGGCCCTGATTAACTCTGAGGCCGGCGTGGGCAACTCCGAGCAGGGTTACAACTCCAAGCCGGCCGAATATATCCAGGAAGCCAAGAACATGGGAATTACAATCGAGAAGCCGAACATCCGCACGTCCGGGGCCTTCTGTACCCCTGATCTGGCCACCAACACCATCCGGTATGGCCTGTCCATGATTAAGGGCGTGAGTGAATCCGCCGTGGCCTGGATTGTCCAGAACTGCCGGGATGCCGTCAGCTTCAAGGACTTCCTGTTGAGGTGTTATGAATGCTATCAGGAACCCAAACCTGACGGCTCAGGGCTAACCTGGAAGAATCGTTCACGCATTGGCAAGGGCCACATCGAGGCCCTGATCGCCGCCGGGGCCTTCGATCACTTTGACGGCCGCACAGCCGATAGGGATATGCTTAACAAATTGGCCACGGATATCCAAGAACGTATCAAGAAATACTGGGACCAGGAATGCAAGCGGCGCAACGGCAGCACCCGGCTCAAAGTGCAACCTGAAGATGTCAAGCAGACCATCGACGACTACATCATCGAAGATTACCACGTCGAGCACCTTGGCCTGGAAGCGATTCTGAAAGCGGAGAAAGCGGTTACAGGCTGTTACCTCTCGGATGACCCGTTCAACCCTTTCATCCGACATATCAATCAGTTTCCCGCCTTGACCTATGCCCAAATCAAGGAAGGCGACTACGGCGAAGGCATCTTTCCGGCGGTGCTGCGGGACTTCCGCGAGATCACCGTGAAGAACGGCAAGAGCAAGGGCCGGCAGATGGCCTTTATCACCTGGATTCATGCCGGCGGCGATGTCGAGTCGGTGTGTTTTTCCGATACCTGGGAAGCTGCCAAGCAGCTCATGCCCAACACCAACATGCCCATCGTCGAGCGTGGCAAGGTTTACATGGTCACCATCCGGCCGGACCAGGGTGGCAAATGCCCGATCGTGAAAAGCATAAGCCGGCTGAGCGGCGTCAACGCCATGGCCGCATAGAACAAAGGAACTACCCATGCAATATGAATTTGAAGGTTGCGACAACCCCAAGTGCCCGGACAAAAAACGGGGCCGTAAATTCGTCGATGTGAAGAACATCTACGTCATCCCTTACTCGATGAAGGATGCACCAGGCCTGGGCGCACAAATACCCTGCCCCTGCTGTGGCACCGGAAAGATCACCCGCATCATTAGTTCAGGCATCCAAGGCTTGGTGAAAGGATCACTGCTGCCCAACTTCACCCACGGCCAGAGCTACATGGCTGACCTGGACGGCCGGCAGACCAAGCTGACCTTCGTGGACCACCCGCACACCGATCCGCGCTACGAATCTGGGTTGGTGGCCGCCGCCAAGCGGGCGGGCGTCAGTGGTATCGGCAAGGGCTATTACAACGAGAAGTTCGGCAAACTTTGTGTGGACGTGGCCAGTGATGTCAAAGACCCCCTGGGCAAAATAAACCGTGACACTGAGCGTGTGACCACCAAGACAGCGGTCAACACCCCGGTGAAGCGGAAGCCCGCGCCGCCCCGCAAACGTGGCGAGCCGAAGCACCAGTACGGTCCTATTCCGATGAGGAACTTCCGATGAGCTGCGAAGGATGCGAACCCGCCAATCCCGGCCAACCACCAGCCATGCGCGCGGGCCCCAACACCGGGCCGCCGATCTGGGAAAAACAATCCCACCAGGCCGCCAAGGACCTGGCCAAGGCCGTGGACGGGGCCGTCAGCATGGACGCAACCGACATGTCCATGCGTCTGAATGCCGATGCGTTCAAAAACACTGACCCGGCCACCATCGAACTCATGAACCGGGTGCGTTCGCTCCATATCGAGGTGGCCGCCGTCGTCGCTGTGTTCCTGCGGCGGGGCATCATTTCCGACAAGGAACTGCAAGAAAGCCGCTTCGCGGTCAACCAAGCCGTGGAGCAACAATTCCGCCAACAACTCTCACAATTGGGGAGATTACTGGGTCAACGCCCGCCCAACGCACCGGCTCCGGTGCCGACGAAAGCCAGTAACAATCCCAGAAGGTCGCCACAATGATTGATCGTTGCCTACGCTGTAATGCCCAGGTCGCCGCTTCCGCCGCATCACCCGTGATGGGGCCGCAGTTGCACTACCACGTTTCCGGGCCATTCCCGGCCGTCTACGATGCCCGCACAGTGGCCTGCCCATCCTGCCATGCCAACCACCTGGTGATGATGTCCTCAGTATCCAGCCTGGGGCACATCGTTTGGCCGGTGGCGGCCCAGCAGATGATCGAGGGGGCCGATTACGTCCTGGCCAACCCAATCCACCGGGTGTCCGGCAAGAAGCCCCTGGTGGCCTGTTGGGCGTGGCTGCCGCTGATGGATGATGGCGCGCTGGCCGGCAAGCTGGTGGCTGCCATCAAGTCCGATGAAGACCTGCGGCGTGACGATCACGAGACGCTGCTGGTCCTGGCGTACGACGAGATCATGCCGGATGTGATGAAGGTGCTGCCACTGTTTGACTCGTGCGCCCTTTTGAAGAGCCATGTGGTCGAGCGGCCGGCGGGGCCGTACCCAAGCCTGCGCGCCGAAATGAGCATCCAGACGACCTGGTCAGCAAGTGCCCTGGTCAAGGTGAAGCACTACTGGCCGGCGGCATCCCTGGATGAAGCCAACTACGTGGCCCTATCACCCGATGAAGAGTTGACGCAGGCCGTGGGCAAGAACAATCGTAAGACCGCTGTTGGTAAATCGCACCGGAAGGCAGCTTAAACATCATGCACGGACCCAATCAACAAGCTGATGATCGGCTGGAATTGATCGTCATTGATCCCAAGATCAGGACGATACTACAGCGGCCCTTTCCCCAGGAAATGATTCTGCCCGATCGGCAGAACGTGAAGGCAGATGGGTTCGTGCCCAGCTACATCCCCTGGGATCAGATCACGGCGCGGCTTGATGAAGCCTTCGGCTCCTTCTGGAGCTTCGAGATCGTCAAGTGGGAAATCGTGATGAATGTCGAAGCCGTGGTCCACGGCCGGCTGACGGTTTGGCCGTTCAGCAAGGGCTATTACGACCGGGTGCCCTTAACCAAGGATGGCATCGGCACCAAAATACTGACGGTTGAAGGCAATCGGTTTACCCAGATCGGTGATGACATCAAGTCGGCGTCATCCGAGGCGTTAAAGCGGGCGGCCGTTTTGCTTGGTGTCGGCGTGCAGCTCTACCAACGTGGTAAGCAGGTCACCCAGGCAGTTGCGCCGCTGACGGCGACCAACGCCTGAGCGAAATTGGGCGGGGCTGAATGCCTGGCGGCTTATGTGTGCAGGGCGCGGAGTGCGGAGCTCGCCACTTGTTGCTTCCGGGAACGGCGTTATAATCTAAACCCACTCAAACAGGAGAACGCATCATGTGGAAGTCTGTGGCAATGGCACTGCTGGTGATCGGGATATTCTTTGTCGTGTTCGGCGGCGATTCCAAAAGGGCCACCGCCCAGGCGCAGCCCGCCGCTGCCGCCAAACCCAAGGAAATGATCCTGGACCTTGGCAACGGCGTGACGCTGAAACTGGTGCAAATCCCGGCGGGCAAGTTCCTGATGGGCAGCCCGGATGAGGAGAAAAAGGCGGCCGCCAAAGTGGCTGTCGCCGCCGGGGTTCCGGAAGCTCAGGCCACCCATTTATTCGACGCTGAAGTTCAGCACGAAGTGACCATCAGTAAGCCCTTCTACATGGGTGTAACGCACGTAACCGTGGATCAATTCGCGGCGTTCGTGAAGGACAGCGGGTACAAAACCGACGCCGAGAAGGACGGCTCGTCGTTTGGCTTTGAAATCAAGGACGGCAAGATCGTCTTCAGCAAGGTGAACGGTTGCTCGTGGCGCAACCCCAGTTTCGATCAGAAGGGGGATCATCCGGTGGTGCAGGTAAGCTGGAATGACGCCCAAGCCTTCTGTGATTGGCTGAGCAAGAAGAGCGGCAAGACGGTGACCTTGCCAACGGAAGCGCAATGGGAATATGCCTGCCGGGCCGGCACGACCACGGCGTATCCGTGGG
>Ga0316217_10000745_pt1 | contig 44910 bp, 35 predicted proteins | sample 1anoAmetaG_FD_203633 | JGI IMG/M metagenome (GOLD analysis project Ga0316217, IMG submission 203633) | Freshwater microbial communities from Trout Bog Lake, Wisconsin, USA - 1anoA | ecosystem: Environmental > Aquatic > Freshwater > Lake > Hypolimnion/Profundal zone | place: USA: Wisconsin...
AGGCGCGCAGCCGGTCCACCACCAGGGGGTTGCAGTCGAAGATGTTGCGGCCTTCCAGCTCCGGGTCGTTCACTTCGGGGGTGAAGCGCCCGTCGGGGCCCACCAGTTGCAGCAGGCCCAGGTGGTGGGCCAGGTTGAAGTCGTCCACCCCGTGGTCGGGCGCGGTGTGCACCAGCCCGGTGCCGGTGTCGGCGGTGACGTAGTCGGCCAGGAGCACCGGGGATTCCCGGTCGATCCAGGCGTGCCGCGCCTTGAGGCTCTGGAAGGCGAGCCCCCTGCGGATCTCCTTGATGTGCATGGTGATGCCCACGCTGGCCTGGAACGCCTCCAGCAGCGGCACCGCCACCACGTAGTAGCGGTCCACGGCCTTCACCACCGCGTACTCCATGTCCGGGTGCATGGCGATGGCCAGATTGGCCGGCAGGGTCCAGGGGGTGGTGGTCCAGATGGGCAGCAGCAGCGGGGTGGGCAGGTGCATCCGCCGGGCTTCCTCGTCGGCCACGGGGAAGGCCACGGTGATGGCCGAACTGGTCTTGTCGGCGTACTCCACCTCGGCCTCGGCCAGGGCGGTGCGGGCGCCGTAGCTCCAGTGCACCACCTTGAGCTTGCGGTTGACCGCGCCGCACTGGAACAGCTTGCCCAGCAGCCGCACCACGGCGGCCTCGTAGGCGGGAGCCATGGTGATGTAGGGCTCCTCCCAGGTGCCCAGGACCCCCAGCCGCTGGAAGCCCAGGCGCTGCGCATCCACCCACTTCTGGGCGTAGGCCCGGCACTTGGCCAGGAACTCGGTGCGGCTCATCTCCCGGCGCTTGGGCCCCAGGTCCCGCTCCACCGCGTGCTCCACCGGCAGGCCGTGGCAGTCCCAGCCGGGCACGTAGGGCGATTCGTAGCCGTCCAGCCAGAGGGACTTCACCACCATGTCCTTGAGGATCTTGTTGAGGGCGTGGCCCATGTGGATGGCGCCGTTGGCGTAGGGCGGGCCGTCGTGCAGGATCCGGCGGCCCCGGCCGGTGCCGGCGGCGTTGTCCGCCCGCCTGCGGGCCTCGACCCGTTCGTAGACCCCGTCCGCCTTCCAGCGCTCCACCCGCTTGGGCTCCCGGCCCGGCAGATCGGCCTTCATGGGGAAATCCGTCCGCGGAAGGAAAACGGAATAACGCTTCTTGACCGGTTCGCCCATGGCGCCCTCGTGCGCAGAGGGGATCCGCCCGAGGACCCCGTGGTTGGAAACCCCTAGTGTAGCCTGGATCGGGCCCGGAATCACGGGCTAAAAGGCGACGTGCAGGACCGCATCGTCAGTGGTGAGGTAGAGGTCGCCGGTCGCCCGGTCCACCGCGATTCCTCGGGGGTTGGCGACCAGGGCCGGCAGGGGGCCGGCGAGGTTGCCGCTCAGGCCGGGGTTGCCCAGGAACGTCAGCACCTCGCCCGCGGGGGTGATCCGGCAGACGGTGCTGCCGCCCTGGTTGGCCACGTACAGATTGCCGGCGCCGTCCAGGTCCACCGCCACCGGCGCATTGAGCCGGGCCGCCCTGCCGATGCCGTCCCTGCCGCCGGGTTCCGGGGCGCCGGCCAGGGTGGTCACGCTGCCGCCCCGGATCATCCGGATCTCGTGATTGCCGGTGTCGGCCACGTATACCGTCCCGCCGTCCACCGTGACCGCCAGGCCGCATGGCCGGTTGAAGGAGACATCGGGCCCCCCGGCGGCGCCATCCACCGTCCCGGCCCGGGCCGGGTCGCCGGCCACGGTGGACACCGTGCCGTCCGGGGCGATCCTGCGGATGGCGTTGTTGTCCCGGTCGGCCACCAGCACATTGCCCTGGGGGTCCACCGCCAGGCCGGCCGGGCTATTGAACAGCGCGCCCTGGGCGCCCGGGCCGGTGCTGTCGCTGAACCCGCCCTGCCCGCCCGGCCCGCCGGCGAGGGTGCTCACCTGCACCGGCGGGCCCAGGGTGATCCTGCGGATGGCGTTGTTGCCGGTGTCGGCCACGTAGACGGTCACCACGCCGCCGGGCGCGGCCACCGCCACCCCGGCCGGGCCGGAGAACTGGGCGGCCCCGGCCTGCCCGGCGCCGGGGCCGTCCCGGAGACCGGACTGGCCGGGGGTGCCGGCCAGGGTGCTCACCGCGCCGGCGGGGGAGACCACCCGGACGCTGTGGTTGAGGGTGTCCGCCACATAGAGGCTGCCGCCGGGGCCCTGGACGATGCCGGACGGCCCGTTCATCCGGGCCTGGGCGCCGGTCCCGTCCCGGCTGCCCGGAGCGGGCGGGACGCCGCACAGGGTCCGCACCGGGCCGTCGGCGGGGATGATCCGGATGGTGGAATTGCCCGTGTCCACCACGTACAGATCGCCGCCGGCGGTCGCGGCAAGGCCCTGGGGCTGGCTGAAGGAGGCGCTGGCGCCGCGGCCGTCGGCGCTCCCGGCCGAAAGCGACCCGGCCAGCGGCGTCACGTTGCCGCTGGTGCCGTCGAAATCCATCTGCTGGATCCGGTTGTTGCCGGTGTCGGCCACGTAGAAGGTTCCGGCGTCGTCCACGGCCAGCGCGCTGGGCGCGTTGAAGCCGGCCGCCGGGCCCAGGCCCGGACTGACGCCGGGCGCTCCGCCCGGGTCGCCGGCCACCAGGGTGACGTTGCGCTGGCTGTCCACCCGGCGGACCTGGTTGTTCCGGGTGTCGGCCACGAACAGGCTGCTGGTGACGGCCGCGTCCCACACCAGCCCTGACGCCCCGCTGAACAGGGCGGCGCTGCCGTTGCCGTCCAGCAGGCCGCTCTGGTCCGGCGATCCGGCCAGGGTGGTCACCCCGCGGGTGGCCAGCAGGATCTGGCGCAGGGTGTCGTTGCCGGTATCCGCCACGAACAGCAGGGACCCGTCGTCGCGCACGGCGATCCCCCGGGGGTCGTTGAAGCTCGCGGCGCCGGCGGTGCCGTCGGCGCTGCCCGGCAGGCCCGCGGTGCCGGCCACCGTGCTCACCTCCCCCGAAGGCGCGATGAGCCGGACCAGGCCGTTGCCCGAATCGGTGACGAACGTGTTGCCGGTGGTGGGGTCCACCGCCACCCCCAGCGGCAGGTCGAACCCCGCCTGGCCCTCGACGCCGTCCTGGCTGCCCGGCACCCCTTCGGTGCCCGCCAGGGTGAGCACCTGCCCCTCCGGGGTGATCTTGCGCAGGGTGTGGTTGCCGGTGTCGGCCACCAGGAGATCGCCAACGGCGTCCAGGGCCGCCCCCACCGGGTGGTAGAACCGGGCGCCCGGCCCGAACCCGTCCAGGCTGCCTTCCCCCGAGGGCACGCCGGCCAGGGTCTCGAGGCTGCCCACCTGCACCGGCGTCCGGGCGGTGGCCACGGCGCCGGCAGCGTTCTGCACGGTCAGGGTGAAGGCGGCGCTGCGCTCCAGGTCCGGGGTGGCCAGGGGCACGCCGCTGGCGATGGGCACCCTGCCGGTGGCGAAGGTCACGTAGGCCGAGCCGCCGGGGCCCGGGTCGAAGGTCGCGGTGAGGCTGGTGCCGTCGCCGGCGCCGATGATCGGCGGACTGGCCTGGAAGCTGGAGATCACCGGCAGCGGCACCACCTGGACCGCCGCCGCCGCGGTGGCCACCCGGCCCATGGGGTCGGTGACGGCGAGGGTGTAGCTGGCGCTGCTGCCCGGGGTCACGCTGGTGGTGCCGGTGATGTCCATCTGGTCGGTGCCGGTGCCCAGGTCCCGGCCCAGGGGCCTCAACTCGCCGGTGCCGCCGGCGAAGCTGTAGGACAGGGTGGCGGCGCCGCCCACCGAGACCACCACCGGCGCGGCGCTGAAGCCCAGGATGGTGGCGCCGCCCAGCCGGGCGGTGAAGTCCTGGCTGGCGGTCGCGCCCGCGGCGCTGGTGACGGTGCAGGTGAGCTTCAGCAGGCCGAAGGCCGCGGCGCGGAACTGGACCGTGCGGCCGTCGGCGGGGCCATCGAGGGTGGCGCCGCTGGCGGTCCACTGGAAGGTCGCGCCGTCCTGGGCCGGCACCGAGGCCTGGTAGGCCCCGCCCGCCGCCACCGAGGCCGGCCCGGTGATGGCCGCGTCGGGCGGCGGCACCGCCCGCACCGTCACCTGGGCCGACTGGGTGCCGCCGGACCCGGTGACGGTCAGGGTGAAGGTGGTGGTGGCGGCGATGGGGCCCACCGGGATGGCCTCGCCGCTGTCCACCCGGCCCACCCCCTCCACCGTGCCGGTCCCCCCCTTGAACTGCGCGGTCAGTTCGGTGCTGTCGCCGGTGGTGACCACCGCCCGGGCGGCGCTGAAGGCCTGGATGGAGGGGCCCGGCAGCGGCGGCGGGGTGAAGCCGCCGAAGCCGCACCCGCACAGGCCGGGCAGGGCCATCAGCGCTGCCAGAGCCACCAGGACCCCAAGGGCCCACGGTCCCGCCGGCCGCGGCCAGGGAATCCGCCAGAGCGGTCCCGGGGCCGGGGCTGGACAGTTCAAATGTTCAAACATGAAACAAGGCCACCCTTGAGCAATTAACTAATAATAATTGTCTGAAGCTTCCTGGCAATGCTTCCGTGGCCCCGCCGCCAGCCGGCTTCCTGGATATCATAAACAATCAGTCGGAGCCGCAAGACCGGGTTGAGGAATGCTGCCAGTGCCAGTAGGGTCTATGTCAGACTTGGGAATTTTCAGCCATGCAACCCGCACCAGCCTTCTTCGAACAGCACCAGATCCGCCGCGTCTACGATGAGGCCACCGAAACTGGGTGGTTTTCCATCATCGATATTCTCCAGATCCTCATCCAGCAGCCGGATTACCAAGCAGCTCGGAAATACTGGAAGGTCCTGAAAGGCCGCATGGCTAAAGAAGGGAGCCAAGTGGTAACAGATTGTTACCAGTTGAAATTTCCCGCCGCGGACGGACGGCAGCGCCTTACCGATGTGGCCACCGCCGAAACGCTTCTCCGTCTTGTTCAGTCTGTCCCAAGCCCCAAAGCGGAGCCGATCAAACTCTGGCTGGCCAAGGTGGGTCACGAACGCATGCAGGAACTGGCCAACCCATCCCTGGCCCTGGACCGCGCCCGGGAACTTTGGCAGCAGCACGGCCGCAGCGAGAAGTGGATCCAGCAGCGCATGTCCGGCCAGGAGACCCGGAACAAGCTCACCGACTACTGGTCCGATCACGAAATCAAGGAAGGACAGGAATTCGCCATCCTCACCAACCTGATCCACCAGGAATGGACCGGCCTCACCGTGAAGGGACACAAGGAACTGAAGGGCCTGCGCACCCAGAACCTGCGCGACCACATGACAGAGGCCGAACTGATCTTCACGGCGCTGGCCGAACTCACCACCCGCCAGGTCGCGGAAGGCATGAACGCCACTGGCATGCCCCAGAACACGACCGCCGCCGCACTGGGGGCGGTGTCGCCCGGAGGGCACGCGAGGATTTTGAAATTATCACCGGCCAACCGGTGGTGTCGCCCGAGAACGCCTTGCCTCCCGCCCGAAAGCCACCGAAGGTCCTGAATGCCGAACCCAGCAACGAATCGGAGGACGGCGAATCCAGCTGACCGCCCTTCCTTCAGAAGCTATTTTAAAAGCATCGCCCACATAGCGAGCGTCCAGGGTACTGGGACACGCCCCCTTCGTCCCTGGAATCGCGTTTTCGAAAAAGCGCGCCGCCAGGCGCGCTTTTCTCGGAAACGAACAGGCCGGGATGTCGAGCCTAGTCCAGCCGGTAGTGACAGCCCCTGGACACCGGGTTCTGCAGGGCGGCCTTGAGGATGAGCCGGGCGCAGATGATGCCGCTGCGCAGTTCCAGCAGGCTGCGGGACAGGGGCGCCTCCCGGTAGAAGGCCTCGATGCGGTGGTAGAGGTAGCCCATGTCGTCCCGGCCGCGCTGCAGCCGGGCCCGGGTGCGGATGATGCCGGCATAGTTCCAAAGGGTGCTGCGGATGCTGGTCCAGTCCTGCTCGATGAGCAGGGGGTCTGGAACCTTTCCGCCGCTGGCGGGCTTCCAGGTTTCCAGGCCGCCGGGGTCGGGCAGGACCGCGCCCCGGCAGTCGGCCACCCCGGCCTCACCGGCCCGGTAGCCCCACACCAGCCCCTCCAGGAGCGAGGTGGATGCCAGCCGGTTGGCGCCGTGCAACCCCGTGCAGGACACCTCGCCGGCGGCGAACAGCCCGGGCAGGCTGGTGCGGCCGTCCAGGTCCACATGCACTCCGCCGCAGAAGTAGTGGGCCGCGGGCACCACCGGGATCAGCTGGTTCAGCGGCTCCAGCCCGGCCTCGCGGCAGGTGGCCATGACCGTGGGGAAGCGGGCGTCCAGGTCCAGGGCGGCCCTGAGCGGCGCCAGATCGAGATACATGCAGACTTCGCCGGAGAGCGCCATCTCCTGGAAGATGGCCCGGCTCACCACGTCCCGCGGGGCGAGTTCCATGCCCTCGGGGGCATACTTGGCCATGAACCGTTCGCCGTTGCGGTTCACCAGGTGCGCCCCCTCCCCGCGCAGGGCCTCGGTGAGCAGGGTGCGCGGCTTGCCCGGCACGAACAGGGTGGTGGGATGGAACTGCACGTACTCGCAGTTGACGATCCGGACGTTGGCCCGGTACGCCGCCGCCAGGCCGTCGCCGGTGGCCGAGGCCGGGTTGCTGGTGTGCAGGTACAGGTAGCCCAGGCCCCCGGTGGCCAGGATTGTGCGCTTGGCCAGGCACTTGCGCACCGCGCCGCCAGGCTCGAGCAGGTAGGCGCCGTGGGCCTGGATGGGGTCGTAGACCGCCCGCGGGTCCCGGCTGTGGTGAGGCGTGGTGATCAGGTCCACCAGGCAGTGGCGGTCCAGCACCCGGATATGGGGATGCGCCAGCACCTGCCCGGTCAGGGCCTGCTGGATGTACTTCCCGGTGGCGTCCTTGACGTGGTAGATGCGCCGGGCACTGTGGGCCGCCTCGGCGGTGGGCTCGGGGTCCAGGGTCCCGCCCTGGTCGAACGGGACGCCCACGGTCTTCCACAGGAACTCCCGGCACAGGGCCGGGCCCTGGTCGGCCAGCAGGGCCACCGCCTCGGGCCGGCACAGGCCGGCGCCGGCGGCCTCGATGTCCGCGGCCAGCAGGGCCGGGGAATCGCCCTCCTCGGGGCCGGGCAGGCCGATGATCCCGCCCTGGGCATAGCGGGTGTTGGAGTTGCCGAGCGGGTCCTTGAGCGCCACCACCACGTCGGCGCCCAGCTCGGCCGCGCGCAGCGCGGCGGCGCATCCGGCGATGCCGCCGCCCAGGACCAGGATGTCGCACTTGATCATTTCAGCTCCAGGACGGGCCGGGGCATGGCCCAGAGCGGGCCGAGCTCCATGTCCCCGTCGAAATGCTCCAGCCAGGCCAGGCGCTGCGCCGCCGCGGCAGCCGCGGCCTCGAAGTCCACCCCGCCCCAGGGCGTGCGCAGGATGCCGCCGGCGGGTTCCAGGGCCTCCAGGGCGTCGCCCCAGAGGCCGATCATGCCCCCCGGGTTGTCCAGCTGCAGATGGTGGAAGCCCCCCGCCAGCAGGATCAGGCCCTGCAGGCCGGCCTTCAGGGCGCCTTCCGACCGCAGCCAAAGGGGCTCCAGGGCGTCGTGGCACTCGTGGAACAGGGCGCAGTTGAACAGCGCCACCCCGCAGGCCAGGCCGTAGCGGCGGTCCTCGGGCTGGCCGAGCATGGCCAGCAGGGCCACGCCCAGGCGCAGGCTGACCAGCGCGGACATGGGGTCCCAGATGCGGTGCGGCAGCCAGCCCGCGGGCCCGCGGTCGGCGGTGGTGGGCAGGCGGGCCTGCGCGTCCGCCCAGGCCGCGGCGGGATCCTGCACGCCCAGGGGGCCGAGCATGGCCGCGGCCCGGGCCAGCAGCACCGGCTCCGGGATGCCATCGGGGTGCGCTTCGCGCAGGGCGGGGGCGCCCAGCACCATGGGCCAGACCAGCAGCGCCCGGTCCGCGGGCGAGCGCAGGGCCGCGTCCAGCCTGGCGCCCAGGAACTTCATGACGGGCAGGGGCAGCTTTGGCTGGCGTTGCCAGAAGACGGGGGCAAGCGGTGCGCAGCTCATGGCACCAGTTTGCCCGGAAATCCGTCCCGGCGCGCCATCAGGTGAAATTGCGCTCCGAAAGGCCGATGAACTCCAGGGCGAAATCATCCAGTTCGGTCTGCCACTGCTTGAGCTGGCCCTGGAAGAAGTTGTAGGCCATCAGGGCCGGGATGGCCGCCACCAGGCCGATGGCGGTGGCCACCAGGGCCTCGGAGATGCCCGGGGCGACCGTGGCCAGGCTGGCGTTTCCGGTAGCGCCGATGCCCCGGAAGGCGTCGATGATCCCCCACACCGTCCCGAACAGGCCGATGAAGGGGCTGACCGCGGCGATGGTGGCCAGGATGCCCAGGTAGCTCTCCATGCGCCCCATCTCCACCACCGCGGCCCGCTGCAGGCTGCGCTCGACGGCCTCCATGCTGCGGATCTGCGCCTTGGCGCCGGGCTGCGGCCGGAGCTGGTAGGTCACTTCCGAATAGCCGGCCATGAACAGCCCCAGCAGCGGACTGGCCGCGTAGTCGGCGGAAAGCGCCTTCAGCTCGCGCCAATCGGTGGCCCGGCGGAACTGGGCCCGGAAACGCTCGGTCACGCCCCGGCTGCGGCTGAGCAGCACGGCCTTCTGGAAGATCACCACCCAGCTCAGCACCGAGAACACGCCGAGCAGCACCAGCACCACCCTTGCCACCATCCCGCTGTGAAGGACCACTTCCCAGAGATCGACCCCCTGCCCTTCGATCAGCGCCATATTGAGCATGCTGCCTCCCGGGGCCAATTCTATCAAGCCTCGCGGTCGCGCGCAGGGCCGGATATACTTCCTGGGACATTGCCGCCCGCAAAGCCAGGACAAACAAGGGTCGGCGCGAGAGGGTGATGCAATGCAGGTTCTTGTCATCGGGTCGGGATACGTGGGCCTCGTGGCCGCGGTCGGTTTCGCGGAAGCCGGGCACCAGGTCCTCGGCACCGACGTCGACGCCGCCAAGGTCGCCAAGCTCAAGCAGGGCGTCTCCCCGATCTTCGAGCCCGGCCTGGACGAGTGGCTGGCCCGGCACCAGGCTTCCGGCCGGCTGGCGTTCGGCCTGGACCTCGCCGCGGGCATCCGGGAGGCGGACGCCGCCTTCATCTGCGTGGGCACCCCGCAGAGCGAGGACGGCAGCGCCGACCTGCAGTACGTGCTGGCGGTGGCCGGCCAGATCGGCCAGGCCATGGCGCTGCGGGCGCCCGGCGCCAGGCCGCTGATCGTGGTGGACAAGAGCACCGTGCCGGTGGGCACCGCCGGGCGGGTCACGGCTGCCATCGCCGCCGGCACCGACCGCGCCTTCGAGGTGGTCTCCAACCCCGAGTTCCTCCGGGAAGGCTGCGCCATCCAGGACTTCGTGCGCCCGGACCGGGTGGTGGTGGGGTGCCGCACCGACTTCGCCGAGGGGGTGATGAAGGCCCTCTACGCCCCGTTCCTGGCCGCCAGCGGCGGCAAGTGGCTGCGCATGGACCCGGCCAGCGCCGAGCTGACCAAGTACGCCGCCAACGCCATGCTCGCCCTTCGGATCAGCTACATCAACGAGATCGCCGCCCTGTGCGAGAAGGTGGGGGCGGACGTGGAGTGCGTGCGGGACGGCATCGGCAGCGACCACCGCATCGGCCGCTACTTCCTGAATCCGGGCCCGGGCTTCGGCGGCAGCTGCTTCCCCAAGGATCTCCAGGCGCTGCTCAAGGTCGGCCGGGAGAACGCCCAGCCGCTGCGGGCGCTGGAGGCGACGGTGGAAGCCAACCGGCACCAGAAGCAGGTCCTCGCGATCAAGGTCCGCAACCACTTCAGCTGCGCATCCGGCGATGCCGCGCCCCTGGCCGGACGCCGATTCGCTCTCTGGGGGCTGGCCTTCAAGGCGCACACTGACGATATCCGCGAAACCATGGCGGTGGAGCTCATCGAGAGCCTCACCAGCCTGGGGGCGGAACTGGTGGTGCACGACTACGCGGCCATGCCCAACGTGCGGGCCAAGCTGGGCGACCGGGTGCGCTACGCGGACGACCCCATGGCGGCCTGCGACGGCGCCGACGCCCTGCTCATCGCCACCGAATGGCCCCAGTACGCCAAGGCCGACCTGGAGGCGGCGGGCGCCCGGCTCAAGTCGAAACTCATGTTCGACGGCCGAAACCTTTTCCGGCCCGAAGCCATGAAGGCCAGTGGATGGACCTACCACTCCATCGGCCGGCTGCCTGTGTCCCCCTGCCCCCCCCCCACCGAACCTTAGGTATCATTGTCAGGAGCCTCTCATGGGAAATCTAGGATTCGGCGAAATACTGCTGATCGGCATTGCGGTACTGATCTTCTTCGGCCCCTCGAAGCTTCCCGAACTGGGCAAGGCGCTGGGCAAGGGCATCCAGGAGTTCAAGAAGGCCAGCCGGGAACTGACCGATTCGGTGAAGGACGATCTGGCGTCCCCGGCCGACGAGAAGAAGGACGAGAAGAAATAGGACGAGCACTTGCCGACCTCCGAAGTGCCCAACCAAATGACCTTCTGGGAGCACCTGCACGAGCTCCGGGCGCGGCTGATCCGCAGCCTGCTGATCCTGGTGGGGACGTTCGCGCTCACCTACGGCTTCCGGTTCAGGCTGATGACCTGGGCGCAAAAACCGTTCATGGACGTCTACAAGAGCCACGCCATCCAGCAGGCCCAGGCCCTGCATCAGGCCGCGCCCACGGTGTTCGAGCCGTTCTCCTACACCAGCCTCACCGAGCCGTTCTTCTCGCTCATGCGGCTGTCCCTGTGGGCGGCGGTGTTCCTGGCCGCGCCCCTGCTGTTCCACCAGCTATGGGGCTTCATCCGGCCCGGCCTGTACGCCCGGGAGCGGCGCCTGGCCATTCCGTTCGTGCTGGCCACCACCGGATGCTTCCTGGCGGGGGCGGCGTTCGCCTACCTGAACGCCTTCCAGTTCCTGGGCGACATCCTGTTCAAGGAAGCCCTGAGCGCAGGCCTGCGCACCAACCTCCACCTGGAGGACTACCTTGATCTGTTCATCTATACCGTGGTGGGCACCGGGCTGATGTTCGAATTGCCGGTGCTGGTCTACTTCCTGGCCAGGTTCCGCCTGGTCACCGCCCGCTGGATGCTGAAGTACTGGCGCCACGCCACGATCGTCATCCTGTTCGTCAGCGCGTTCCTGACGCCGGGGGACGTGGTGGTGACGACCATCTTCTTCAGCGTGGTGCTGCTGGGACTCTATTTCGTTTCGATCCTGGTCGCCTGGCTGGCCGCGCCGAGGAAGACGGTCTGACCCTGTATTCAATTCAGGGATCAATACCTGAAATGCTTTCTCCAATCTATCTCGGCAGTGGATCCGGCCGCGTTGTGAAATCAGGCACCGCCTCCCCCAGCCGCGGCGCCAGCCCCAGTGCCTTGGCCATGGCCGCGCCCCCGTCGGCCGGCGAAGCCAGGCGGAGCGCCCAGGCCTGCCGGCCGGCGGTACCGGGGTCCGGGACGGCGGGCTGCACCTTCACCGGCTGCAGGCAGGCCAGGCCCTGGTTGAAGGAGGACCGGGTCCGGGGCACGTAGGCGATCAGCGGCCCGGCCAGCAGGATGCAGACCGCGGGCCAGAACAGGCGCGAGGGACCCTTGGGGGGCGCGGCCTCCCGCTCCCGGGGCTGGGTCCACCGGGCGGGATGCCTGACGCGGACCGGGCCCGTGGTGGTCTCCAGGAGGCCCATCTCCAGCAGGTCGGCCACCAGCTTGCAGGTGTCCAGCTCGTCGTAGCGGCTGACCTGGAGCACGTCCTGGATGCTGGCGGGTTCGCTGAAATAGGTCAGGGCCGTCTCCTGCTCGTGGCTCAGCCCCGAGCCCTGGGCCCGCACCCGGCCGCCCTTTTCCAGCAGGCCGGACAGGTCCTGCTCGATGTCCAGTTCCAGTTCCTCGCCGGCGCGGGTCCTGGCCAGGACCACCTTGCTGTCGGGCAGGCGCCGCTGGACCTCGGGCCACTCGTCCATGATCCGGGCCGCCTCCATGAGCACCGTGTCCACCGGGATGGCGGGAAAATTCTCCCGGTCCAGGTCCAGCGGCAGGATCGAGTCGAACCGGTAGTCGCCCTCCACCCAGCGAAAGGTCCGGTAGATGATGGCCATGGCCTGGTTGAACAGGGCGTCCTGGAGATCCTGGGGGGCGACCTTGCCCGACTCCAGCAGGAGCGTGCCCATCCGCTTCAGGGTCTGGCGCTGCCGCTGGATGGTGGCCATGAGTTCGTCCCGGGACAGCCGGCCCAGCCGCACCAGCATGGCCCCGACCCGCTCCTCCATGGGGACCTGGTTGGAATCGCAGCCGACGATCTCCCCCTGGTCGAAGAAGATCTTCACGAACTCCTGGGACCGGGACAGCACCAGCGTGCCGCTCTTGCCCTGGGTCTTGATCATGTTGAACAGCGAAAACAGATCGAAATCGCGCAAAGAGCCTTCGAGCGCCATCGGAACCCTCTCTCAAGACCGCCGCGGAAGCAGTTTCAGCCAGGAACGCAGGAACAGCACCGCCAGCAGCGCCAGCCCCAGGGGCAGCCAGGTGGAGGCGGGGTCCGCCAGGATCTCGCCGGGGTACCGGACCGCCCGGCCCATGGCCAGGACGATGCCCGCGGCGCAGCAGAAGAAGCCGAACTCCAGGAAACCGGAAGCCGTATCCCCTATGAAACATTTGTCAGCACCGGGCAGCAGCACCAGCAGGAACCGGTGCAGCCAGCGTTGCGACCGCTGGAAGATCGCGACCTCGTCCACCTTCTTCTTCCGGCTTTCTCCGTGCAGCCCATCCTTCAGGATGAACAGGTGGTGGCACCTGGAACAGACCGCGGGATCGCCGCTGTCGGTGGTGTGGAACGGATCGCCGCACCGGACGCACTGCGAGGGATGGGACTGGCTGAGGCTGCCGCGGACCCGCAGCAGGACACCCAGCAGAGCCGCCAGCGGCAGGATCAGGCCGAACAGCAGCACCGGGTCCTCGAGCCCGGCGACAGGGGAGGGCGGCGGCGGCTCGCCGGCGGCCATGGCCCCGGTCCGCTGGGGAGAGTCCGGCAGCGGAATGGCGAAGGTGCGCTGCTCCCGCAGCGCGTGCTGGGCCGCCAGGATCCGGGTGTAGCCATCGGGGTCCACCCGGCCGGCCTGGGTCAGCTTGTCGGTTCCCAGAGGGCTGTTCATCTGCTTGAATGCAACCACGCTCTGGTTGATCAGGACTTCGGCGCTGGCGGGCAGCAGGGCGGCCGCCCGCTCGAAGCAGGCCTGGGCCCCAGCCACATCGCCTATCTGGTAGCGGGCGACCCCCAGGTTGTTCCACACCGGGCCGGGATCCGGGTGGCTGGCGATGATGGACTTGAAGGTGGCTTCGGCCTGGGTCCAGTCCTGCATCTGCAGTTCGTGCCACCCCTTGAGGTAGGTCTGGTCGCCGGGCGCCAGCGCCGCCCAGGCCCGGGGGTCCATGGGCAGCGGCTGGGGCTGCATCTGCAGACGCACGATGCTGGCGCCGGGCCGGCCGGCCACCAGCGGCTCCGCCAGTCTCAGGGCGGGATGCGCCAGCTGCAGCGCCAGGACGAACAAGGTGATCCGGAACTCCGGGGGCAGGAGGAACGGCGCCAGCAGCCACAGCCAGAGCATCGCCACGACGCCGGGGTCCATGCCCAGCATCACCGGCCAGGCCACCAGCAGGGCGCCCAGCAGCGCCACCAGGCGATTGTCGATCCGCCGCCGCAGCAGAGGTTCTTCCCACAGATAGCGGAACAGCCTGCGGTAGCGCAGGGCCAGGGTGAGTGTCCAGCCCCAGAGCAGTAGCGTCGCCGTCTGGTCCAGCCAGGCCAGGTGCTGGAACGCCCATAGCCACTGCTGGCCGGGGTGGGTCAGGCGGATCCGGGTGAGCTGCAGCAGGTCGACCACGCTGAAGAGGTAGCCGTGCAGACCCTGCTGGCGCATGAGGATCACCCGGGTGCCCAGCAGCGTCGGGTCCCTGGGCGCCCAGGCGGCCAGGGTCTGCAGCACCTGCAGGCCCTTGGCGGCCTGGCCCTGCTCGCCCAGCTGCCGGGCGAAGATGGCCATGGCGTCCACCAGCGGCTGCACATCCAGGGTGCCGTAAGTCCGGCGCAGCAGTTCCACCTCCTGGACCGCCGCCTGGATCGCGGCGGGGGAACCGCTGCGGAAGGCGTCCTTCAGGTGCTCGGCCCGGTAGCTCAAGGCGATGGCCGGGGCCAGGTCGGACGGGGGAAGCTGCGCGGACCACAACCCCAGGGCCGCGAAGGCCACCAGCAGCACCATCCGCAGGCGGCCGGGCAGGGCTGCGGCGCGGCGTGTCCACACGGCTGTCCGTCCGCTGGATCTGGGCCCGGCCGACACAGCGTCCAGGCCGGGGATGACCCGCCGTGGAACCGCAGCATTCATGATGCCTCCCGAGGTTTCTCGAAGCCTATCACAATTTCCGCAAGCCCAGGAACCTCCATGCGGTGGCATGATAGTCTGCTCCGGGGCCCACCCCCGAACCCTGGACTTATTCATGAGATATATATTTCTTGGAAAAGGGCAATCATGAGCTCAGAGCGGCTTCCGGTGGTTTCGGGTCCAGGCGCGCGGGGCCGAAGCCGGCCCGTGCGGGTTGAACATGGCCGGTGCGGGGTGCTGATCGGGGGCGGCGCGCCCATCGTGGTCCAGTCCATGACCAACACCGACACCGCGGACGTGGCCGCCACGGTCGCCCAGGTGGCCGACCTGGCCCGGGCCGGATCGGAGCTGGTGCGGATCACCGTCAACACCCCCGCCGCCGCCGCCGCGGTGCCAGCCATCCGCGAGCGGCTGGACGCCCTGGGGGTGGAAGTGCCGCTCATCGGCGACTTCCACTACAACGGCCACAAGCTGCTGCAGGACCACCCGGCCTGCGCCGCCGCCCTGTCCAAGTACCGGATCAACCCCGGCAACGTGGGCCAGGGGGACCGGCACGACAGCCAGTTCGCCCGGATCGTGGAGACCGCCTGCCGCCATGGCAAGCCGGTGCGCATCGGCGTCAACTGGGGCAGCCTCGACCAGGACCTGCTGGCCCGCATCATGGACGGCAACGCCCACCGGCCGGTGCCCTGGAGCGCCCAGGCGATCATGTACGAGGCCCTGGTCAGCTCGGCCCTGGAGAGCGCGGCCCAGGCCGAGGCCATCGGGCTGGAGCGGGACCGGATCATCCTGTCCTGCAAGGTCTCAGGGGTCCAGGACCTGATCGCGGTCTACCGGGACCTGGCCAGGCGCTGCGACTACCCGCTGCACCTGGGCCTCACCGAGGCCGGCATGGGCAGCAAGGGCATCGTCGCCTCCAGCGCGGCCATGGCGGTGCTGCTGCAGGAGGGCATCGGCGACACCATCCGGGTCTCGCTCACCCCCGAGCCCGGCGGCGACCGCGCCCGGGAGGTGGTGGTGGCCCAGGAACTGCTCCAGACCATGGGCTTCCGCAAATTCGCGCCCATGGTCGTGGCCTGCCCCGGCTGCGGCCGGACCACCTCCACCGTGTTCCAGGAACTGGCCGACCGGATCCAGACCTTCCTTCGCGAGCAGATGCCGGTGTGGAAGACCCGCTACCCCGGCGTGGAGGCCCTGAACGTCGCGGTCATGGGCTGCATCGTCAACGGTCCCGGCGAATCCAGGCACGCCGACATCGGCATCAGCCTGCCCGGCTCCGGCGAGACTCCCAGCGCGCCGGTGTTCGTGGACGGCCAGAAGACCGTCACCCTCCGCGGCGAGCACATCGCCGAGGAGTTCCAGACCATCGTCCTGGACTACATCCAGGCCCGCTACGGCGCGCCGGCGGACTCGGGCGTCTCCTAGCGTGCGGCTCGCGGTGGTCTCGGACATCCACGGCAACCTCCCGGCCCTGGAGGCGGTGGTCCGGGATTTCCGCACCCGCGGCGCGGACGCGGTGGTGAACCTCGGGGATTGCCTGTCCGGTCCGCTGCTGGCCCTGGAGACGGCGCAGTTCCTCATGGCCCAGAACTGGCTGACCGTGCGCGGCAACCACGACCGGCTGATGGCGGGCCCCGGGCCCTGGGGCCCCTCGGACGGCTTCGCCCGGGCCCGGCTGACAGACCGGGAACTGGTCTGGCTGGCCGCGCTGCCGGCCACGGCGGCGTTCTCGCCCGAGGTGTGGCTCTGCCACGGGACCCCGGGCAGCGACCTGGAGTGCTTCCTGGAGACGCCCGAGCCGGGCCGCTCCCGGGCCGCCACCGCCCGGGAGGTGGACGGCCGGCTGGGCCGGGTCGCGGCGCCGGTGGTGCTGTGCGGCCACACCCACGTGCCCCGGGCGGCGCGGGCCGGCCGGGGCCAGCTGGTGGTCAACCCCGGCAGCGTCGGGGTGCCGGCCCTGGAGGGGCAGAATCCCTTCCCCTACCTGGTGGAGACCGGCTCGCCGGACGCGCGCTACGCCATGCTCGAGTGGCGGAACGGGGCCTGGATCCCGGAGCTGATCGCGGTGCCGTACGGGCACAATGCCATGGCCGACCTGGCCCAGGCAAACGGACGGCCGGACTGGGCCTGCGCGCTGCGATCTGGGTACATGGGCTGAGATGACTTTTCAGAACCTTTTCCCTCCACATAATTTGTATGTAATTCTGTTTAAATATCTTACATGAAATACAAGTCGTGACCAAACGCAACCATGTTTGCATATAGTACTACCAAACACAAAACTGCTTGCGTTTGGTCACGCACCGCCTATCCTTGAACCATGCTGCATCGCACCGTCTGGGAGGCTCGACTGGAAGCGGCCTGGGCCGAGCGGTCCGTCGTCTGGCTCGCGGGGGTGCGCAGGAGCGGCAAGACGACCCTCTGCCGCAGCCTTCCCGGCACGGTCTACTACGACTGCGAAATGCCGCGGGTCCGCCGGGCCCTGGAGGACAGCGAGGCGTTCCTCGCCGACCACCAGGGGCAGCGGGTGGTGCTGGACGAGATCCACCGCCTGGACAATCCCTCTGAACTGCTGAAGGTCGCCGCCGACCATTTCCCCGGCACCCGGATCCTGGCCACCGGAAGCAGCACCCTCGGGGCCTCCCGGAAGTTCAGCGATACCCTGACCGGGCGCAAGCGAACGGTATGGCTCCCGCCCATGGTCCACCAGGACCTGGCGGATTTCGGCGGCGCCGACCTCAGGTTCCGGATGCTCAGGGGAGGGCTGCCGCCCTTCTTCCTGGCACCTCGGCTCCCGAAGGCGGACTACCAGGACTGGTTCGACGGCTACTGGGCCAAGGACCTGCAGGAAATGTTCAGGCTGGAGCGCCGGGCCGGATTCCAGAAGCTCATGGAACTCCTCTTCCTCCAGAGCGGCGGGCTGTTCGAGGCCACCAGCTTCGCCAGCCCCTGCGGGATTTCCCGCACCACTGTGCAGACCTATCTGGGGGTCCTCGAGGACACCTTCCTGGTGCGGGTCCTGCGGCCCTTCCACAGCGGGCGGAGCCGGGAGATCCTCCAGGCGCCCAAGGTGTACGGCTTCGACACGGGCTTCGTCTGCCACCACAAGGGCCTGAATCAGCTTCCTGACTCGGAACTGGGCCCGATGTGGGAACACCTGGTGCTCAACGAACTGGCGGCCGTCCTCCAGGGCGAACCGGTGCACTACTGGCGGGACAAGCAGCGGCACGAGGTGGATTTCGTCCTTGCCCCGGACCCCCAGGCGCCCATCACCCTGGAAGCGAAGTGGAAGGCCGAAGCCTTCGACCCGGCCAACCTCCGGATCTTCCGCGCGGCCTATCCGCGGGGCCTGAACTACCTGGTGGCCCAGGACGTGGATCGCCCCTACACCCGGCAGTACGGCACGGTCAAGGTCAGGTTCATCGGCCTTGGCCACGTCCGGGAAGCCGCCGGCGTCAATGCAGCGGAATCCTCAGGCTGACCGCGGTGCCTTCCCCCTCGTTGCGGATCTCGATCACCCCGCTGTAGGACGCCAGCAACTGCTTGCAGGCGGCCAGGCCCGGGCCGGGGCTGCGGGCGCCCAGCACCGCCTGGGGGTGCAGCTCCGAGAAGGGCTCGAAGGCCTGGGCCAGTTCGCTGGGCAGGATCGGCCCGCCCTGGTCCCGCAGCTCCAGCAGGAAGTCGTCCCCGTCCCGGGCCGAACGCACCTCCAGGACCGCCGACGGGGTCGGCCCGCCCAGGGCGTGGCGCGCCAGGTTCACCAGGATGGTCGCGAAATCGCCGTAGACGCCGTGGATCAGCGGCACCGTGGCGGCCAGCTCCAGGGTCACCCCGGCCTGGGCCGGGATCACCCCCTCCACCTGCAGCAGGCCCAGTTCCTGCTGCAGCAGGTCATGCAGGTCCAGCCACTCCGGGGCCGGGGCGCCGCCCCGCCCGACCCGCCGCAGCAGGGCCTTGAGCAGGCCGTCGATGCGGAACACCGCCTCGCGGATCTCGGCCAGGGCTCTGGGCTGCGCCTCCTGCAGGGCGGTCAGGTCCTGGTCCGCCCCCGCCACCATCAGCCGGTCCAGCAGCTGGCTCTGGGTGTGCAGGCTGGCCACCGGCGCCTCCAGCCGCTGGGCGATCTTGAAGATGAGGTCCCCCAGCAGCTCCTGGCGGTCGCGCAGGTTGAGCACCTCCCGGGCCTTCTGCAGGTCCTGGTAGGCCGCCTCGATCCGCTCGTAGCTGGAGGCCAGGGCCCGGGTGCTGTTGTTGAGGGTGACGATCAGCTCGGCGTTCTCCAGGCTGACCATGGCGATGCTGGCGTGCAGGGTGACCATTTCCAGCTCCGCCGGCAGCAGCCGCTGGTCGGCGGGCCGGGTGAGGATCCAGAAGCCGAACACCTCCGGGTCCTCCTGGTGGTCCCGCAGCACCAGCATGCAGGCCTCGGAGGCCGCGGACCAGAAACCCAGCCCCAGCCCCTCGTCCCACACCCGGGTGCTGCGCAGGCTCTCGCCCCTCAGGGTGCCCCCGGTGGGCAGGGCCCGGGCCCGCAGCACGAACGGGTGGTCCAGCGGCAGCACCGGGGTGGCGTCGAAGCCGGAGCCGGTCCAGCGCAGCCCTTCGAAATAGCCGCCGCTGGGATGCATGCGGTAGGCCCACAGGCTGGTGGCGCGGATCTCGGCCCGCACCTCGGCCAGCACCCGCTGGAGCAGGGCCCTTGGGTCGTGCTCGGTGAGCACGCTCTGGCTGAGCGCCAGGAGCCGGGCCAGGCTGCGGTTCCGGGTCTCCAGGGTGTCCTGGGCCGTCAGCAGCTTGCGGTTGGCTTCCATGGCCTCCTTGAGCTGGGCCTCCAGGTGCTCCACCACGTGGGCGTTGAAATGGCGCAGGGCGGCCCCTTCCCGGGACTGGTCCAGGCGCTCCCGCGCGCCGCCCAGGTAGGCGCCCACCTGGCCGACGAAGGTGAAGGGGTCCAGGGGCTTGGGGATGAAGCCGTCGCAGCCCGCCACCAGGGCCGTCTCCCGGTCGCTTTTGAGGGTCTTGGCGGTGAGCGCCACCAGCGGGATCGCGCGCAGTTCCGGGTTCTGCCTGAACTTGGTGGCCACCTCGAAGCCCGAGAGGCCGGGCAGGTTGATGTCCAGCAGGACCAGGTCAGGCTTGAGCGCCAGGGCCTGCTCGTAGCCCTGCAGGCCCTCGCTGGCCCAGTGCATCTGGTAGCCGGCCTGGGTGAGCAGCCGCTGCACCAGGCGCCAGTTGACCGGGTTGTCCTCGATGCAGAGGATCTTGACGACGGGGGTCATGGCAGGCTCTCCACGAGAACGGGCAATTCCACGGTGAAAGTGCTGCCGCGGCTCTTTTCGCTTTCCACCGTGATCCGCCCGTTCATCATGCCCATCAGGCGCTGGGACAGGGCCAGGCCCAGGCCGGTGCCGCCGAACCGCCGGGTGATGCTGCCGTCCACCTGCTGGAACGGCTTGAACAGGCGGTCCAGCTCTTCGGGCGACATGCCGATGCCGTGGTCGGTGATGCTGATCCGCAGGCGGCCGCCCACCTGTTCCGCGGCCATGAGCACCTCGCCGGCTTCGGTGAACTTGATGGCGTTGCCCACCAGGTTGGTGATCACCTGCTTGAACCGCACCGGGTCGCCCAGGATCCGCACATCGGCTTCCGGCGGCGAGAAGCGGAAGCGGATCGGCCGGTCCAGGATCAGCCCGGCGGCCAGGGCCCCCACCTCCTCCAGCACCGGCCGCGGGTCCATGGCGTCCAGCTCCAGCTCGAACCGCCCGGCCTCGATCTTGGACAGGTCCAGGATCGAGTCGATCATGCTGAGCAGGTTGCGGCCGTTCTGGTGGATGATCTGCAGGTCGTCCCGGACGTCCTCGGGCAGCCGGCCCGGGGCCTCCAGCAGCAGCAGGCCGGAGAAGCCGATCACCGCGTTGAGCGGGGTGCGCAGCTCGTGGCTCATGTTGGCCAGGAACTCGTCCTTGATCCGGTCCAGCTCGCGCAGCCGCTCCAGGCTCACCGACAGGCTCCGGTTGACCTCGGTGAGCTCCTGGGTCTTGTCCCGCACCTTCTCCTCCAGGGTGCCGGCCCAGGCCGCCAGCTCGGCCCGGGACTGCTCCAGGCCCCGGGTGCGGTCGTGCACCAGCTGCTCCAGGTTGGCCCGGATCTCCTCCAGCTCCCAGATGGTCTCCATGAGCTGGCGGGTGCGCTCCTGCACCCGCGACTCCAGCAGCCGGTTCTGCCGGCCGATCTCGTCCCGGGAGACCCGCAGCTTGTTGGTCATCACCTCGAAGCTGCGGCCCAGGTCCTCCAGTTCGTCGTGGGAGCGCACCCGCACCGCCATGCCCTCGAAGTTGCCCTGGGCCACCCGCTGGGCGGCGGTGGTCAGGGCCACCACCGGCCGGATGTAGAGGTTGGCCAGGTACACCGCGGCGCAGATGCCCAGCGCCAGGGCCACCACGCCCACCCAGATGCCCCGGTCCAGGTTGTCGCTGGCCAGCCGGCGGATCTCCTCGGTGGAAAAGCCCAGGATCAGCGTGCCCTGGCGCTCGTTGGCCGGCTCCCAGTAGATGATCGGGGCGACCGCCACCAGGGTGGCGCCCTGGGAGCGGGTGAAGGTCCTGGCCGCCCCCTTCTCCTGGGCGAAGTCCCGGGCCCAGGCCGGGGTGCCGGGGCTGGCGTCCACCACCCGGCCGGAGGGGTCGAACACCACGCAGAACCGGAAGGCCGGAATCCGCTTGACCCCCTTGAGGATCCGGTCGATCTCCGCCGGCTTGCCGGCGTCCATGGCCGGCGCCAGGGCATAGCTGGCGGCCTCGGCCACCTGCCGGGCGCTCAGTTCCGACTGGGCCCGGAACCGCCGCTCCACCTGGCGCGGGTAGTAGGCCACGTTGAACAGGGCGAAGCCCAGCACCAGGATGGCGATCACGGCACTGAGCTTGGTCTTGATTGAAACCCTGAACATCGCATCCAGTGTAGCCGGGTATTGTATTTTCTTCTGATCTCCCGGGGGAGGGAACGGACGGAACCTAATCAAGGGGCTTGACAGAAAAAATTAATAATTAATGTTTCCGGCATGACTACCCGCACCCCCCCTCCCTTTAACAGTCTCCTCCCCGCGCTCGCCGGCGCGGCGCTCTTGTTTGCGGCCGCCTGCGGCGGCGGGGGCGGAGGCGGGGCCTCGAGGCCGGCGTCCCCGGAGCTCTACGGCACCAGCAGCGGGCAGGTCCACCCCGGCGAGGCCGTGGCCCTGACCGGGGAGGACCTGGTGAAGCCCGTCGGGGTGTATTTTGGCGAAACTCTCGCCCCCTGGTGGGAGTCCTACGGTCCGACCGGACTCGTGGCCGTCGTCCCGGATCTGGGCCCCAAGGCGACTGGCGAACCGGTCACGGTGAGCGTCCAGACCGCGGACGGCCCCACGCCAGCGGGCGCCGTGACAGTGGCCTACAGCCCCCGTGCCGCGGCCACCCCCAGCTTCCAGCCGACTTCAGGCGCTCCGGGCACCATGGTCGTGCTCCAGGGGGACTTCAGCAGCCAGGCAGCACCGGAACTGACCTTCGCCGGGCCCACCATTCTTGGGGTCCCCTCCCGGGTTCCCCCCGCCGCCGTCCAGGTCGACAGCGCCGGCCAGCTGCATTTCTGGGTCCCGGATCTGGCCGAGAGCGGCCCCGTACAGATGAAGGTGTCGGGGGGAACTTTCGATCTCGACTATTTTGTTGTCCTGCCCCCCCGGATGGAGGCCCTGCTCGGGACGTTCCAGGTGACCCGCCAGGGAGTGACCGGCCAGCCCTTGTATGACTATCCGCAGGTGGCGCGCGCCAACCAGTATCCTGACCTGTCTCTGCCAATGGCGCCGGTGCTCCATCCCTTCGACCCGATGGCCGGGTGGCGGACCGGCATCGTGCCCACCTACACGGTGAACCTCCAGCTCCCCAGCTCGTTCCGGGATGCCCTGCCGGCGGAGGTTCTGGCCAGGATCCAGGACGAGGACATCAGCCTGGACGATGTGGACATCTTCTGCAACACCCAGAACCAGGGCTGGAAAGTCACCAAGGACGCAGGGTCCCTGACCATGGAAGTGCGTCCGCAGACCTGGCTCTTCCAGGGCGCGCCCGGCGCCGTGAGCGATGGCGAGGAGTACCTCGCCGGGGCCTGGGTCGATATCAGCCTGTTCGACCCGCACCATTACGGAGTGGGCTGGCTCAACGGTTCCGGCAACAGGAGCGGCCTGGTTTCGGTCTTCGCCAGCAATATGTTCAATCCCGATGACCGCCTGAGCGTCCTCTCCTGGCCGGATAATCTCAAGCTGACCGGCCTGGACTACCAGGGCGACAGCGCCGCGTTCTGGACCCTCACGGTGAACGGCAAGCGGGCCGAGGCGACCCTGCACGTGGTGAACAACGACCAGGACCAGGACACCCTGGCCACGGTCATGGCCGCAGCGGAGCAGGCCCCCCAGGTAGGCCAGCTGCTCGCCGCCTACGCGCTCTTCCCCACCAGCAGCCAGGACCCGAACAAGGAACTCCGCAGGCTGTTCCGGCCCATCGTCACCCGGGCCTTCCTGGACGGGACCACGCTGACGATCCTGGGCTCCGGCTTCAAGGGGAACAGCGGCCCCCTGGGCGGCCTGCTCCAGGTCGGCACCGTCCACGTGGCGGACAAAGCGGTCGATCCCACCATCACCGACTTCACGCTGCTCGGATCCGTCCAGGTCCTCAGCGATTCGGAGATCACCGTGAGCCTCCCTGCCGGCCAGGAAGCCAATTCGGTCACCGTCAGCGATCTGCTGGGCGACAGCGATCCGGTGCTCGTCCAGTGATCCGGCCCGCGGCTACAGGGGCCGGAACAGGTGGAACACCGCCGCGCCGTAGCGGCGCTGTTCCAGCAGTTCCAGGCCGGCCTGGGGCGCCAGTTCAGCGGGATGCCCGGTCTCCCAGACCAGCAGCCCGTCCGGGGCCAGCCAGTCCCTGATCCGCGGCGCCAGCGCCGGCCACAGCTCCGCGCTGGCCTCGTAGGGCGGATCGGCGAACACCACCGCCTGGGGCGGAAAGGCGTCCCGGGACAGGCGCAGGACGTCCTTGGCCAGGACCTGCAGCTCGGCGCCCCGGGCGTTGGCCCGGAGGCAGGCCAGGGCCTCGGCGGCCCGCTCCACGCAGGCCACCGGCGCGTAGCCCCGGCTCCAGGCCTCCAGGGCCACCGCCCCGGTGCCGGCGAACAGGTCCAGGAATGGGCCCTGGGGCCAGCGCTGGAGGATGGAGAACAGCGCCTCCCGGGCCCGGTCGGCGGTGGGCCGGACGGCCTGCCCTTCCGGCGCCTGGAGGCGCCGGCCCTTGAGGCTGCCGGCGATGACCCGCATTTCCTAGTAGGCCCAGCGCAGCAGGGCGCCGCCCCAGGTGAAGCCCGCGCCGAAGGCCGCGAACACCGCCAGGTCGCCCTTCTTGAGCATGCCGGCCTCCAGCGACTGGTGCAGCGCGGTGGGCAGGGTGGCCGAGGTGGTGTTGGCGTAGTTGGCGATGTTGTTGGCCATGCGCTCGGGGGGCAGTTCCAGCCGCTTGGCCGCGGCGTCCATGATCCGCAGATTGGCCTGGTGCGGCACGAAAAGGCTCAGGTCCTTGCAGCTGACATGGTTGCGGTCCAGCATCAGCCGGCTCACCTCGGCCATGTCGCGCACCGCGCGCTTGTAGACCTCCTTGCCGTCCTGGTGGATGTAGTGCATCTTGGCGGCCACGGTCTCGGCCGTGGAGGGGTTCAGCGAGCCGCCGCCGGGCATGCACAGGAAGGCCGCGCCCGAGCCGTCGATGCGGTGCTCGAAGTCGAGGATGCCGTAGCCCTCCTCCACCTGCTCCAGGATCACCGCCCCGGCCCCGTCGCCGAACAGGATCGCGGTGGTGCGGTCGGTCTTGTCGATGATGGAGGTCATGACGTCGCAGCCCACCACGGCCACCCGCTTGAACCCGGCCCCGGCCACCAGGCCGGCCCCGGTGGTGAGGGCGAACAGGAAGCTGGAGCAGGCGGCGTTGATGTCGAAGCCGTAGCCCTTGCCGGCGCCGATCTTGTGCTGGACCAGGGCGGCGGTGCAGGGGAAGAACATGTCGGGGGTGGTGGTGGCCACCAGGATGGCGTCCAGGTCGTCGGCGCCGATGCCGCGGCGCTCCAGGGCCATCTTCAGCGCGCCGGCGCCCAGGTCCGAGGAGCCCACCCCGGGCTCCACCCAGCGGCGGTTGCTGATGCCGGTGCGGGTCCGGATCCATTCGTCGTTGGTGTCCACCAGTTTCGCGAGGTCGTCGTTGGTGACGATGCGCTCCGGATAGAACTGGCCGGTAGCGGTGATCCCCACAGGAATGGCGAGCCGTCGATTCAAAGGTGCCTCCGGAAAAATGGTGCCTGGCCGAACCCCTGATTGTGCGGGATTCCGGCCAAGTTTGCCATGGAGGAGTTCCCGCGCCGCCGGAAGCCCACGGGGCCTGGGTCTTGCTATGATCAAATCGACTTCGCAAAGGTGCTTCATGCCGACCCTCGCCGTGCTTCCTTCCCGTTTCCAGGCTTCCCGGTTCCCGGGCAAGCCCCTGGCGCCCATCCTCGGCCGGCCCATGATCCAGTGGGCCTGGGAGGCGGCGAATGCGGCGCAGGGCGTGGACGCGGTGGTGGTGGCCACCGACGACGCGCGCATCAAGGCCGCGGTGGAGGGCTTCGGCGGCCGGGTGGCCATGACCGATCCGGCCCTGCCCTCGGGCACCGACCGGGTGGCGGCGGCGGTGGCGGCCGTGGGCCAGGGCTACGACCTGATCCTGAACCTCCAGGGCGACGAGCCCGCCATGCACCCCGGCACCATCGCCGCGGTGGTGGCGCTCATGCGCGGCCGGCCGGAGCTGCCCATGGGCACCGCCGCCTGCCCCTTCTCCTCGGCCGAGGAGCTGTTCAACCCCAACGCGGTGAAAGTGGTCACCGACGACGCCGGCCGGGCCCTGTACTTCAGCCGCAGCCCGATCCCCTACCTGCGCAACAGCCAGGTGTTCCAGGCCGACTTCCGGCCCTGGCTGAATCCCGGGCAGCTGGCCCTGTTCCAGCGCCACCTGGGCCTCTACGCCTACCGCCCCGAGGCCCTGCTGCGCTTCACCGCCCTGCCCCCGCACCCCCTGGAGCAGTTCGAGATGCTCGAACAGCTGCGGGCCCTGGCCGCGGGCATGGCCATGGGCGTGGCCCGCACCCCGCACCTGAGCCTGGGGGTGGACGTTCCGGCCGATATCCCGGCAGTGGAAGCCATGCTGGCCCGGCGCTAGGCCGTCCCCGTGGAACCCTTCGCGCCCTTCATCAAGTCCCTGGCCCTGGTGCCGCTCACCCTGCTGCCCATCATCAACCCGCTGAGCGGGGCCCCGGTCTTCATCCGCACCGCCGGCTCCAACCCGGTGGTGGTGCGCCGGATGGCGCGCCAGGTGGCCATCAACAGCTGGTGCATCCTGGTGGCCTCCATGCTGGTGGGTATCTATGTGCTGGATTTCTTCGGCATCTCCCTGCCCATCGTGCGCCTGGGCGGCGGCCTGCTGGTGGCCTCGTCCGGCTGGCGCATGCTGAACGACACCGGCGCCAGCGCGGTCCAGCAGGCCGTGGCCGACCAGCCCGCGGACCTGTCCAAGGCCGAGATCATGCTGCGCAGCTTCTTCCCCATCACCTTCCCGCTCACCACCGGGCCCGGCGCCATCACCGCCGCCATCGCCCTGGGGGTCCACCTGCCGCACACCCCGGTGCGCTACCTGCTGGGCGCCTCGGTGGCGGTCCTGGGCGTGGCGCTCACCGCGCTGGTGGTGTACGTCGTCTACCGCAACTCCACCCGGCTGCTGGCCATGCTCGGGCCCATCGGCACCATGGTCATCATGCGGCTGCTGGCGTTCATCCTGCTCTGCATCGGGATCGAGATCATGTGGGCGGGGTGGGCTTCGCTGAACCAGATCGGCTAGCTAGCGGAGAAAATAGTTCAGGTCCGCGCACGCATTCTTGAGGGTGGTCAGCAGGGTCGGGTCCGTCAGCATGCGGTTGAACGCCGGGCTGCGGGGGATGGCGCGGAGAGAACGCTCGTAGAGGGCCACGCACGGCTGGTTCGCGTTCATCGAAGAACCGTAGAGGAGGCCGTCCACCGTGGGGAAGGCCGCGTAGATGGCCTGGGACCACCGCCGGGCCCGGTCCCTCCGCCCCGAAGCGATCGCCGTGGAAGCCCCGGCCCGGGTGGGCCACGGGCCGGCAAGGTCGAGCAGGGCGAGGTCGGCCGTCGTCTCGAATGCGGCCAGGCAGGGAGCTTTCCTGGCCCGGTCCAGTTCCCGCGTCTCCTGGAACACTTCCGCGACGACCGTGACACCAGCCTTCTCCCCGATGGCGCCATAGAGGATCTCCCGGGGCTGGAGGGAGGCCGGCGGCAGGTGATGGTCGAACCTGGCATCCGTCGGCCCCCAGGCCCGGAACTGGTTCCATGAAGTAGGGTGCGCCCCGCCAAGGCAGAAGATCCGCCAGACCTTCGCCCCGGCCGGAAGGATGTGGATGGCGGGTCCCAGGCTGGCCAGCGCCGATGGAGATGGAGGTTCAGGGAACTTCGTCATCGCTCAGGCCAATCCCTCGGCGAGCAGGGCGACCGCCTTGGCCGGGCGCCCCTCCAGCAGCCAGGTCCGAGGGCTGACCGGCGCCTCGTCCTCCCCAAGGACGAGATCGGCATTCGGCAGCCTGAGCCAATGCTCCACCGCGACCGGGGAGATGTCCTGGGGCAGTTTCTGGGCCACTTCGCCCCACCCGGGGAGTTCGGCCTCACCGGCGAACTGGAACAGCGGCAGCTTCCAGGACCGCCCGGCCCGGATCGCCACCAGGGTCCGCTCCTGGAGCCGCTGCCGGATCCGAGCGTCCGACACGCCGAGCATCTGGGCGGCCTGGGCGGTGGTCAATCCGGTTTCGACCAGGCCCGCATAGGCCAGTGCCCCGCGGAGGAGGGGGTCGGTGGTCCCCAGGGCCCTGGGGGTCGGGTCCAACCCACCGGAGCGCAGCACTTCGACTTCTGAAGCGGTCAGACCGTCCTGGCCCGGAGCCGGATAATAAAGGACCTTGAAGGTCCTGATCACGTCCTGGAGCGATCCGGCCAGCCCCTTGGGATCCACATCCAGGCCGTGGGCGTGGAGGAAGGCCATGGTCTCGACGTTGGTGTCCATTTCGACCTCCTTACGCATTATGGGTTCGTAAGGAATCGCAAGCAATACCCAATCGGGGCCGGAAATCAGGCCAGGGAAGCCAGGATCGCGTGGGCCAGCTCGGTGAGGGAGGGATCCCGCGCGCCCATCACGAGCACCAGGTCCCCCGCCCTGGCCTCTTCAGCCAGGGCCGCCACCAGGGCCTCCCGGGAGGGGGCGAAGCGGGCCGGGACGCCCAGGGCGTCCAGCTGGGCCACCACCTCGGCCGACGAGATGTCCCGGGCGGCGGTGCCGCCGGCGTAGAACACGTCCAGCAGCCAGAGCCGGTCGCCGGGATCCAGCTCGGCCCGGAAGGTCCGGACGAAATCCTCGCGCAGGAAGCGCAGGGGCCCGTAGCCGTGGGGCTGGAACACCGCCAGCACCCGCCTGGCGCGCAGATGGGCGGTGCGGAGGGAGGCGGCGACCTTGGCCGGATTGTGGCCGAAGTCGTCCACCACCTCCACCCCGCGGGCGGCGCCCAGCACCTGGAACCGTCTCGCCACCCCCTGGAAGGCGGCCAGGGGCTCCACCATCGCCGGGAGCGGCACCCCCAGCATCCGGCAGGCGGCGATGGCGGCCAGGGCGTTCTCCACGTTGTGCAGGCCGGGGATGGCCAGGCGGAAGGGAGTGCCTGCCACGGTGAAGCTGGCCCCGCATCCGGTCTGCACCAGGTCCTCGGCCCGGGTGCCGCAGCCGGACCCCAGGCCGAACACCTCGGCCCCGGCCCGGAACGGCTCGAGGTTTGCAGCCTCGCCCACCACGAAGCCCTCCCGGGCCTGGCCGCGGAAGGCGGTGAACATGGCGGCCACCTCGTCCATCTCCTTGTGGTCCCGCTGCAGGTTGAGGATCACCCCCAGCGCCGGGCGGTAGCGCACCACCGAGCCGTCGCTCTCGTCGGCCTCCACCACCAGCAGGTCGGAGCCGCCGGCCCATGCGTTGCCCCACAGCCCCTCGCGCTCCAGCGCCACCAGCGGGCCGCCGGTGATCACCGACGGGTCGCGGCCGGCGCCGCGCAGGATCTCGAAGGCCATGGCCACGGTGGTGGACTTGCCGCTGGTGCCGGTGATGGCCAGGGTCCGGCGCTCGGCCACGAAGTGGGCCAGCAGTTCGGAACGGTGCACCAGCGGCACCCCCAGGCGCCGGGCCTCGCTGAAATCAGGCACCTGTTCCTCCACGGCGGTGGAGTAGACCACGGCGGCGCAGTCGCCGGCCACCCCGCTGCCGTCCTGGGGATGCAATTCGACCCCCAGCCGCTCCAGGAAGGCCCGGGCCCGCCCGCCCTGGCCCCGGTCGAAGCTGCGGTCGCTGCCGCTGGCGCGGCCGCCGCGCTGGGCCACATACTGGGCCAGGGCGCTCATGCCGCTGCCGCCGGCCCCGGCGAAATGCAGCCGGCCCAGGCCCAGGGGGCCGGGCCCGGCGGGGGCGATGAGCACCGGATCGCCCTCCGCCACCCGGTCGAACAGGTCCAGCACATCCGCGCAGGCCAGGCGCACGCAGCCGTGGGACACCGCGGCGCCCAGCTGCCCGGGCTGGCTGGTGCCGTGCAGGTAGATGGTGCGCTCCAGCGAGTCGCAGCCGGGGCCGCGGTTCACGCCCGGCTCCAGGCCGTCCAGGGTGAGAACCCGGGCCAGGATCAGGTCGTCGGTCCCCGGCTCGCCGCGCCAGAGTTCCCCGGTGGCCACGCGCTCCCGGAACACCGCGCCGGGATCCATCCCGGCGCCGATGCGCCGGTGGATCCGGTGCCAGCCCGGCGGGGTGCGGAACGAGCCGTCCTGGCCGCCCACGCCGGCGGCGGCGGTGGACACCGGATACTCGGCCTCCAGCCGGCCGCGGTCCAGCAGGCCCAAGCGCTGGCGCTCCACGTCCACCACCAGGCAGCGATCAGGGGGCGGCAGGAACGGCGCCTCCAGGACCAAGGTGCGGTAGCGGGCGGCGAGCAGGGGATCCGTGGGCATGTCCCAGACTACCGTACCGGCGTGGCAGCCCAGGCCCGCACCAGGGCCTCGAACCGTTCTCCCCGCTGCTCGAAATCGCGGAACTGGTCGAAGCTGGCGCAGGCCGGGCTCAGCAGCACCTGGTCTCCCGGCCGGGCCAGGCCCAGGGCCGCTTCCACCGCCTCGTCGAAGGGCTGGAGGGTGGTGTGCGGCAGGTCGCCCAGGTCCCGCTCCAGTTGCGGAATGGCCTCGCCCAGGAACACCAGCCGGCGCAGCTTGCCTTCCAGCGCCGGGCGCAGCGGCAGGTAGCCGGTGCCCTTGTCCTGGCCGCCCAGGATCAGCACCAGCGGCCCGGGCAGGGCCCGGACGGCGGTGAGGGTGGCGTCCACGTTGGTGCCCTTGGAATCGTTGTAGGCCTTGACACCGTTGCGCTCGCCGCAGAGCACGATCCGGTGGGCCAGGCCCGGGTAGGTGCGCAGCCCCTCCCGGATCGCCTCCAGGTCGGCCCCGCCGTGGCCGGCCAGCACCGCCGCCGCCAGGGCGTTCTCCACGTTGTGGTCGCCCGGGATCAGCAGCTGCGAGCGGTTCACCAGCGGGTGCTCGCCCCACTCGTCCTTGAGCCAGAGGGTGCCATGGGCGTCGCACCAGGCGCCGGGGCCGTCCGGAAAATCCCAGCCGAACCGGGCGCTCCGGCCCTGGCCGGGGGCGATGGCCTCGAAGCCCGGGTCGGCCATGGGGGTGAGCCGCAGGTCGTCCGGCACCTGGTGCTGGAAGATCCGGACCTTGGCGGCCCGGTACGCTTCGAGCGTGCCGTGGCGGGCCAGGTGGTCGGGGGTGAGGTTCAGCGCCGCGGCGGCCTCGGCGTGGAATTCGCGCACCGTCTCCAGCTGGTAGCTGGAGCACTCCAGGGCGTAGACCGTGGCCGGCTTCGCCCCCTCCATGGCGGTGATCAGCGGAGTGCCCAGATTGCCGCAGGCCGCCACCGGCAGTTCGGCGGCCTTGAGCAGGTGGGCGGTGAGATCGGTGGTGGTGCTCTTGCCGTTGGTGCCGGTGACCGCCAGGATGATGGAACCGTCGGCCCGGGCCCGCAGGGCGCGGTGGGCCAGCTCCAGTTCGCCGATGACCGGGATGCCGCGCCGCGCCGCTTCAAGGGCGAACGGCATCGACGGACTGACCCCGGGGCTCAGCACCACCTCCTCGCAGCCGTCCAGCAGGGTCAGCGGATGGGAGCCCCACACCCCCAGCACCGACAGTTCCGCCAGCCGCGCGGTCACCAGCGGGTCCGGGCTGGGCCGGCTTTCCGTCACCACCACGTCCTTCCCGGCCCTGGCCAGGTGCTCAGCGGCCCCCATTCCCGAACGCCCCGCTCCCACCACCACGATCCGGCCCATGCGCTTCCCCCAGCCTCCCAGTGTGCCAGCATTCCCGCCGCTGGCTCCGGGCCGGGTTTGGGTCCAGAATGGCCTGGGAGGCCCCGCGCCCATGAACGAGCCCATCCTCCAGAGCATCCTGAGCGGGGCCCGGAAGCCCATCACCTATGGCCATCCCATCGTCGGCCTGAAGGAAGGCGACACGAAGGGCCAGGAGATGCTCACCCGGTTCCAGGACGACCAGGGCCGGATGCTCACCGCCGGAACCCTGCTGGCGGACCCGGGCCTCCCGGCCCGCCAGCGGGTGGAGCTGGACCTGGTCTGCCTGGGCGCGGTGTTCCAGGGCCTGGCCCGCAACCCCATCACCGACCACCTGGTGTTCGTCAACCTCAACCCCCTGACCCTGGAGCACCCGGACTTCTGGAAGCGGATCCAGGCCTGGGTCTGGGAGCTGCCGATCCCGCCGCACCGGGTGGTGCTGGAGCTCACCGAGAGCTTCGCCGTGCACGACCTGGACCAGCTGGAAGGCTTCGCCCGGCGCCTGCGGGAGATCGGCCTGCGCCTGGCGGTGGACGACCTGGGCTCGGGGGTGGCCTCGCTGTCGCACATGGCCCGGCTGGCCCCGGACTTCATCAAGGTGGACCGCAGCCTGGTGCGGGACGTGCATCGCCGCCCCTACCAGGCCGCCCTGCTCAACGCCCTGGCCCTGTTCGCCGAGCGGATGCGGGTGGGCTGCATCGCCGAGGGGATCGAGACCATCGAGGAACTGCAGGCGGTGATCGACGCCGACGTGCCCTGGGGCCAGGGCTTCATCTTCGGCCAGCCGGAGCCGCTGCGGCTGCCGCAGGCGCTGTAGGAGCCAGGCTCAGAGGATCCGGTCCAGGTGGTGCAGCATGTGCCGGGTGAAGTCCTCGACCAGGAACCCCAGGTCGGCGTCGTGGCCCTCCCAGCGGTTGCCGGCGCAGTCCGGCTGGATGTGCTCGATCACGACGGCGAGTTGCAGGCTGTACAGGCGCCATAGGCCGACCAGGTCGTCCCAGGCGCTGCGGTTGTAGTCGCCCGCCTCGACCCAGTGCTCCTGGTCGTAGCCCGGGAAGCCGGCCAGGTGGCCCTGCTGCAGCCGGACCAGGCGCTGGTGGTTGTTGGCGGTGGAGTCGATGAGGTGGCCGAGCAGCTGCTTGCGGGTCCAGCGGGACCCCACGACCTGCGTCGCGTCCTGCTCGGAAACCCCGGCCAGACGGCCGTGCCACTCGGCGATGATCTGCCGCAACCGTCCCGCGTCCATGCCGCCCCCCCCGTGAGCTACCGCAGTTTCAGCGAACTCAGCGCCAGCACGCAGCAGACGATGGCGGTGATCCAGAGCCGGATCACCACCTTGGTCTCCTTCAACCCGCCCAGCTCCATGTGGTGGTGGAACGGGGCCATGCGGAAGATCCGCTTGCCGCCCCGGAGCTTGAAGCTGCCCACCTGGAGGATGACGCTGAAGGCCTCCAGCACGAACAGGCCGCCGGCGATCACCAGCAGCAGTTCCTGCTTGATCATGATGGCCACGGTGCCCAGGGCGCCGCCCAGGGCCAGGGAGCCGGTGTCGCCCATGAACACTTCCGCCGGGTGGGCGTTGAACCACAGGAAGCCCAGGGAGGCCCCGCCCATGGCGCCCATGAACACGGTGAGCTCCGCGCCGCCGGGCACGTGAGGCACCATGAGGTAGGCGGCGATCTTCACGTGGCCGGCCACGTAGGCCAGGATGGCGAAGGTGGTGGCCACGATCAGGGTGCCGCCCACCGCCAGGCCGTCCAGGCCGTCGGTGAGGTTGACGGCGTTGCTGGTGCCCACCATCACCAGCCAGATCCAGGGCACCAGGAACACCCCCACGTGCGGGGTGAAGTTCTTGAAGAACGGCACCGACAGTTCCTCGGTGTGGGCGCCGCGCAGGTTGAAGTGCAGGATCAGCCAGGCCACCAGCAGCGAGATGAAGGTGAGCATCACCATCTTCTGCCAGCTGCGCAGGCCCAGGTTCTGCTTGCGCAGGAGCTTCTTGGCGTCGTCGAAGGCGCCCACGGCGCCGAACCCCACCAGGGAGACCAGGGCCACCCAGATGCCCAGGCTGGCCCCCAGGTCGCACCAGAGCGCGGTGGAGACCACGATGGCGCCGACGATCAGGGTGCCGCCCATGGTGGGCGTCCCGGCCTTGGCCTGGTGGTTCTCCGGGCCCAGCTCCAGGATCGGCTGGTTCATCTTGAGCCGGGTGAGGGTGCGGATCACCAGCGGGCCGAACAGCAGCGAGAGGATCATGGCCGTGGCCGCGGCCATGGCGGCCCGGAAGGTCACATACCGGAACACCGACAGGCCGGGGATGAGTTCACGCAGGGGAAAGAGCAGCCAGGGGATCATGAGGGTCCATTCTACATGGGGGATCGGAGGATTCGGGGTTCCTGAGCGGGGCCGCCGGCCCTAGGGCACACCGGCGTGCCGTTCCAGGAGCCAGGCCACGGCCCGCTCCGCGGCCCAGAACCGGCTGCCCTTCACCAGGATCCGGGAGCCGGCCGCCACGGCGGAAAGCCCCCGGGGGTCGTCGCGCAGATCATCGAAGCCCGGGAAGGCCAGGGCGCCGGCGCCGAAGCCCCGGGCCAGGGCCGCGGCCTGGTCGCCGTAGGCCCAGATCCGGCTGAGCCCCAGGGCCCGCAGCGCCTCGCCGGTCTCCAGGTGGATGCGTTCCGACTGGGGGCCCAGTTCGCGCACACAGCCCAGCACCGCCACCGGCTCGCCGCCGGCCAGGTCCAGCAGGGCCCGGGCGCAGGCCAGGATCGAATCCTGGCTGGCGTTGTAGCTCTCGTCCAGCAGCCACCCGCCCTGGGCCAGGGGGTGCAGGCGACCGCGGCCGGGCTCCGGCTCGACGGCGCCCAGCCCCTGGGCCACCCGGTCCGGGTCGAACCCGGCCAGGATGGCCAGGGCCCCGGCCAGCGCGGCGTTGCGCACCTGGTGGGCGCCGCGCAGGCGCAGCGAGACCGCGATCCGCCCCTGGGGGAAGCGCAGGAGGAACCGTTCGCCCTGGACGCCCAGGGACGCCTCGTCCTCCCAGCCGTACCCGGCCCCCTGCCCCACCGCCACCGCCCGGGCCCGGGCGGCCCACGGCTGCAGCGCCATCCAGCGGCACCAGGGGTCGGCGGCCAGGTGCACCCAGGCGCCGCCGGGCCGCAGGCCCTGGACCAGGCCGCCCTTGGCCCGGGCGATGCCCTCCTGGCCGTCCACGAAGTTCTCCATGTGGGCCGTGCCGATGTTGGTGACCAGGCCGAAGTCCGGCGGGGCGATGGCGGTGAGGAGGTCCATCTCGCCGGGAGTGGAGATGCCCATCTCCAGCACCGCCGCCTCCAGGCCATCGGGCAGGGTGGCCAGGGCCTCGGGCAGGCCCAGGGTGTTGTTGCGGTTGCCCGGGGTCTTCCAGCCGCCGGTGGCCGCGGCCAGCAGTTCCTTGGTGCTGGTCTTGCCCACCGACCCGGTGACCGCGAACACCTGCCGGGGCCGGCAGGCCTCCAGCCGTGCCTGGCCCCAGCGCTGCAGCGCCGCCAGGGTGTCCGGCACCACCAGCTGCGGCGCATCCAAAGGCAGGCCATGGTCCACCAGCAGGGCCGACGCGCCCCTGGCCACCGCCTCGGCGGCATAGCCGTGGCCGTCCCGCTGGCCGCGGATGGCCACGAAGCCGTCCCCGGGGCGGATGGTCCGGGTATCCATCGAAAGCGCCGCCGGGGCCGGGTTCCCGTCCCCCAGCAGCTCGCCGCCCACCGCCGCCTGGGCTTCCCGGAGGGTCCAGACCGTCATCGGCAGACCTCCCCGGCCCAGGGGCGGGGGATCGGCCGGCTTTGGAGCGCGGCCTCCACCGCGGCCCGGTCGCTGTACGGGTGCTTGACCCCCATCACGTCCTGGTACGGCTCGTGGCCCTTGCCCGCCAGCAGCAGCAGGTCGCCGGGGCGGCAGTCGGCCACGGCCGCGGCCACCGCCAGGGCCCGGTCGGCGATGCGGTGGTAGCGGGCCGGATCGTTCCGGATGGCTTCGGGAATGCCGGCCGCCCCGTCGTCCAGGATCGGCTCCGGCTCCTCCCAGCGGGTATTGTCGGAGGTGTGCCAGATCACGTGGGCGCCGGCGGCCACCGCCGCGGCCATGACCGGGCGCTTGCTCCGGTCCCGGCTGCCGCCGCAGCCGAACAGCACGTGCAGCCGCCCGCCCGGCGCCAGCAGGCGCTGGCCTTCGGCCAGCAGCTTGTCCAGCGCGTCGGGAGTGTGGGCGTAGTCCACCAGCACGCCAAAGGGCTGGCCGCAGTCCACCCGGTCCAGCCGGCCGGGGGCCCCGGTGATGCCCGGGACGGCTGCCAGCAGCGGCTCCAGGGGGAACCCGGCCTCGGCCAGGGCGGCCAGGGCCGCCAGCAGGTTGTAGGCGTTGAACCGCCCCAGCAGCGGGCTCCGCACCGGCCAGGCCCCGGCCGGGGTCTCCAGCCGGAAGCGGGTGCCGGTGGGGCTCAGCTCCAGTTCGGCGATGCGGTAGTCGGCGGGCCCTTCCAGGCTGTAGGAGCGGAACCCGCCGCCCTCCAGGAGCCGCCGGCCGTAGGGGTCGTCGGCGTTGGCCAGGCGCCGCTCGCACTGCTCGAACAGCAGGCGCTTGGCCTGGAAATAGGTTTCCATGTCGTGATGGAAGTCCAGGTGGTCCTGGGTGAGGTTGGTGAACAGGCCCACCCGGAATCGGGCGCCCAGGGCCCGGCCCAGCACCAGGCTGTGGCTGGAGACCTCCGCGGCGGCGGCCACGTCCCCGGCGTCGGCCGCCGCCCGCAGCCAGCGGTAGAATACCGGGCTCTCCGGGGTGGTGAGCTGGGCCGGCTGCTCCCGGTCCCCGGCGGCCAGCACCACCCCGCCCACCAGTCCGCAGCCCCGGCCGGAAAGCCGGAGCAGCTGCCGGACCAGGGTGGTCGTGGTGGTCTTGCCGTTGGTGCCGGTGACGCCGATCAGGGCCAGTTCCAGGTCCGGCTCCCGGTACAGCCTCCGGGAAAGCCGCGCCATGCTGCGCCGGCCGTCCCCCAGGCGGGCGAAAGGCACCCCGGCCGGCAGGTCCAGGTCCCGGTCGGCCAGGATGGCCGAGGCGCCCGCGGCCAGGGCCGCCGGCACGTACTCGGCGCCGTCCTTGCGCTCGCCGCGCAGGGCCACGAAGGCCCAGCCCGGGCCGGCCTCCCGGCTGTCGCAGGTCAGGTCCCGCACCTCCGCTTCGCCCAGGGGCCCGGTGAACGATCCGGCCACGTCCTGATCCTGCATCCATTCGGAAAACTTCATGGCGTCCCCAGCTTGATCTTCACGATGGTCTGCGGTTCCAGGGCGGACCCGGCCGGGGGGCTCTGGTCCTGCACCCGCAGCACGGTGGGCCCGGCCACGACCGGCCCGTCCAGTTCGGGCACCCCGCCGGCCATCACCACCCGGTGGATGGCGGATTTCAGGGTGAGCCCCTTGAGGTCCGGGACCTTGCCCACCTCCACGTGGATCACCGCCTCGTCGTTTTCGCTCACCGGCCAGTCCCGAAGGCTCAGCTTCAGGTCCGGCTCGGCGTCGCTGTCCCGGCCGGACAGGCGGTAGCGCAGGATGCCGTCGGCCACCTTCTTGAACAGCGGGGCGGCCACGGTGCCGCCCTCCACGTCCCCGGCGGGATCGTCCAGCATGATCAGGATGCCGTACTGGGGCTTGTCCGCCGGAAAGAAGCCCATGAAGGAGGCGTAGTGGCGCTTGGCGTCGTAGCGGCCGTTGATCAGCTTGCGGGCGGTGCCGGTCTTGCCGAAGGCCTCCACGCCGCCGTCCAGCCTGGCCAGCCTGGCGGTGCCGTTGGTGATGACGCCCTTGAGGGTCTCCTTCATCATCGCGGAGGTCTCCTCGCTGAGCACCTGGTTCTTGAGCACGGGGTGGAACTCCTGCAGCATCACCCCCTGGTCGTTGAAGATCTTCTGCACGATGTAGGGCTGCATCAGCCGGCCGCCGTTGGCCAGGGCGCAGCCGGCCATGAGCACCTGCAGCGGCGAGACCGACAGGCCGTAGCCGTAGCACATGGTCTGCTGGGTGGTGGCGCTCCAGCGGTCCGGGGCCAGCAGCCGCCCGGCGGTCTCGCCCGGGAAGTTCAGCCCGGTGGGCTCGCCGAACCCGAACTTGCGCAGGAACTGGTAGTGCACCGCCGGTTCCACCCGCAGGCCGATCTTGGCCGCGCCGATGTTGGAGCTGTGCCAGAGCACCTCCTCGAAGCTCAGCACGCCGTTGTGGTGGTCGTCGGTGATCAGGGCGCCGTTGTGCATCCAGCGGCCGCCCTCGGTGTTGATCGGCTCGCCCAGGTGCACCTTGCGCTCCTCCAGGGCGATGGACGCGGTGAAGATCTTCATGGTGGAGCCCGGCTCGTAGCTGTCCTCCACCGGGTGGACCTTGCGGGCGGCCCGCTGCCGGTCCTGGTACTGCCGGTACTCCTCCTTGTCGGCCGCGGACCATTCGGATTCGCTGCGGTTCATGAACTTCTTCGGCAGGATGTGGTTCGGATCGAAGGTCGGAGTGCCGGCCATGGCCAGCACCTCGCCGGTGAACGGGTCCACCACCACGGCGTAGGCGGTGGTGGGGTGGCTCTTGGCCACGCCCTCGGCCAGCGCGTCCTCCACCAGGTGCTGGATGGTGGCGTCCAGGGTGAGCTGGAGGGTGGAGCCGTTCACCGGGATCCGGGCGAAGTTCTCCTGGAGGATCAGCAGCCGGCCCTTGGCGTCCCGGGGGGCGATCAGCTCGCCCTCCTTGCCCGCCAGCTGTTCGTCGAAGGTCTTCTCGATTCCCAGCTGGCCGACCCCGTCCAGGTTGGTGAAGCCGACGATCTGGCAGGCCAGGCTGCCCCTCGGGTACTGGCGCTTGCTCTCCGGCAGGAAATCCACCCCGTCCAGCTTGAGCGCGCGGATCGCCGAGGCCTGGGCGGTGGGCAGCTGGCGGTCGATCCAGACGAACGGCTTCTTGCGCAGCAGCTTCTCCATGACCGCGGACTTGGGCATGTCCAGCAGCGGCGCCAGCTGGGCGGCCACCTTGGCGGCGATGTCCCGTTCCGGCTCGCCCCAGGTGCGCACCGTGTCGCCCTTCTCGGCCCGGTAGTCCGGGTAGAACGAGGGCGGGGTGCAGAACAGGCTCTCCACCTTGAGCGAGATGGCCAGCGATCCGCCCCGGCGGTCGCGCAGTTCGCCGCGGATCGGCTCGATCGGGATCACCACCGTGTGCTGGTGTTCCGCCCGGGTCTTGTAGTACTTGTGGTCCACCACCTGCAGCCAGAGCAGTCGGACCACGATCGCCAGCACCCACAGCAGCATCCCCGCCAGGATCCAGGGCAGCCGCGCCGCCAGCAGGTCCTGGGTCTCCGGACGGCCCAGCAGGCGCCGGGGCGGATGGGGACTGCTCAGCATGTTCAGGATCGCCACGTCTACTCCGTCTCCGATCTTATCGTACCGTCCGGCTCCTTCGTACGGGTCCCCGCAGAGAGTCGCTGCCGGGTTCGGCGCGCGGGGGCGCGCACCGGCTGATCAGTCCAGAACAGAGCGACCGTGCCGGGCACAAGCCTTCGTAGCGGAGCAAGCTCCGCGACGAAGGCTAGCCTCTCTCGGCAGCGGGAAGGCGGGGATTGATGGGATCGGGTTCCATTCTCAAGGTTGCGTCTCCGAAAGCCTTCCGGAGCTTCGGGAGGAGTCGGCGGAGGAACAGCCATCCCGGAGTCCGTGGATCCAGGGAAACGCAGGCGCTGGGCGGCGCCGGAACGATTGTTGCAATTATGGAGGCAGACTCCATAATTACATACATGCTGGCGCGCCGCCTATCTTCCCAACTGAGCGAACTGCTTCGCCATTCCCCGGCGGTGGTCCTGCTGGGGCCGCGCCAGGCCGGCAAGACGACGCTCGCTCTGGAAATTGGAGCTCAGACCGCTTCAATCTACCTGGACCTGGAGGACGAGCAGGACCGGGCCAAGCTCTCCAATCCCAGTAGATACTTTTCGGACCATGAGGATGAGCTTGTCATCCTGGATGAGGTCCACCGTATCCCGGAGTTGTTCCAGCAGATGCGTGGCATCATCGACCGGGGACGGAGGCACGGAAAGGGCAATGGCCGGTTTCTCCTGCTTGGATCAGCCGCGATGGATCTGCTCAAACAATCGGGCGAGAGCCTGGCCGGGCGGATCTCCTATCTGGAACTCGGCCCCTTCGATGCCCTGGAGATCGATCCAGCTTCGCTCGAGACGCTGTGGGTGAGGGGCGGCTTTCCGCGCAGCTTCCTGGCTGAGTCCGACGACATCAGCCTGATCTGGCGGCGGAATTTCGTCCGTACCTACCTGGAGCGCGACATCCCGCAATTCGGACCCCGGATCCCGGCCGAGACCCTGCGACGATTCTGGACCATGCTGGCGCACAACCAGGCCCAGATCCTCAATGCGGCCCATCTCGCCAGCGGCCTGGCGGTGGATGGCAAAACGGTCGCGGGCTATCTGGATCTTCTGGTCGACCTCCTGCTCGTGCGACGCTTGCCGGCCTGGCATCGGAATGCCGGCAAGCGGCTGGTCAAGGCGCCCAAGGTCTATGTGCGCGACAGCGGCATCGCCCATGCCCTGCTCGGAATCCGGGACAAGGAAGCGCTGCTCGGCCATCCAGTCGTAGGTTCAACCTGGGAAAGCTTCGTCATCGAGACGCTGATCGCCGCGGCGCCGGACGGAACCGAAGCGAACTACTACCGGACCTCCAACGGAACCGAGGTGGACCTTCTGCTCACGCTTCCAGGCGGCGGACTGTGGGCCATCGAAGTCAAACGCACCTCGGCGCCGAAAATCGAGCGCGGATTCCATTCCGCCTGTGCCGACCTGGATCCGCAGAAGCGCTTCTACGTCTATCCAGGCACCGAGCAGTTTCCCCTCGACGACCGGACCGATGCCATCGGCCTCACCGGACTGGCGAAATTGCTCACCGCAGTGAAGTAACCCTACATTCCAGCGATCCGGGACGGCCCCCTTGCAGAGGCCCCGTCTCCGAACGCACCTCGGGCGCACTGATCAGGCCGTCGGAGGAGAACTCATCCCAGCGGGACACGCCCCAACCCGGCGTCCGTAACGCCGCAGGCAAGGCGTGCCCGCCAGGGCGCGCCGACACTGCGGCGGAGACGGACGCTGGACAGGGACCCGGGACTACAGGCCGGCGGTGGGCACCAGCTTGGCCAGGCGCTGGTCTTCCCGGGTGTAGACGCGGGGGATGAAGTGGCTCTGCTTGCGCGGGAGCATGCCGGTGCGGTCGGCGAAGGACTGGATCTCCTCGTCCCGCTGGTAGCGGGAGCGCTCCAGCAGGAGGGTGCGGTGCAGCTCCTCCTGCTGGTGGATCTGGTCGCGGATCTCGCTCATCTCGTAGCTCAGGCGGGTGTGCTGGATCTTCAGGTAGGCCATGGAGGCCATGGGCATGGCCAGGGCGAAGGCCAGCAGGAGCATGCGCAGGACGCCCTCGCCCTCCACCTGGCGCATGGAACCGGACATGGGACGCTGGACGTACAGTTTGGCGTTCATACCGTTGTCCTCGAGAGTGGGTCTTCGGAAAGGCGTTCGCCGATCCGCAGGCGGGCGGAGCGGGAGGGGGGGTTGGCGGCGGCCTCGGCCTCGCCCGGCTTGAGCCCGCCGGCGTGGATGAGGCGCAGGATGCGCGGCAGGGGCTGGGGCGCGGTGCGCCCGGGGCCGTCGTAGATCCCGGCCAGGCGGCGCAGGGTCTGCTTGGCGATGCGGTCTTCCAGGCTGTGGAAGGAGATCACCCCCAGCCGGCCGCCGGGCCTGAGCCGGTCCACGGCCAGCTCGATGACCCGGGCCAGCCGGTCCAGTTCGCCGTTCACGGCGATCCGGATGGCCTGGAAGGTGCGGGTGGCGGGGTCGATCTGCTTCTTGCGGCGGGCGATCTCCCGGGGCAGCACGGTGTAGACCGCCGCGGCCAGGTCCAGGGTGGTGCGCAGGCCGCCGCCGGCCAGGGCCTTCAGGATGGCCCGGGCGATGGGCCGGGAGGCCCGCTCCTCGCCGAAGCCGTAGATGGCGTCGGCCAGGCTCTCATCGGTCTGTTCAGCCAGCCACTCCAGGGCGGTGGCGCCGGATTCCGGGTCCATGCGCATGTCCAGCGGCCCTTCCTGCTGGAAGCTGAAGCCCCGGCCGGGATCCTTGAGCTGGAGGCTGGAGACCCCCAGGTCCATGAGCACCGCGTCCAGGCCCTGGGGCGCCTCGAGGCGCATCCAGTCGCCGAACCCGGGGTCGGTCCAGATCTCCTCGTAGGTGCCGGCGAGGATGGTGAGCCGCGGATCGGCGCCGAGCCGGGCCCGGGCCCGCTCCCGGGCCTGGGGGTCGCGGTCCACGCCCAGGTAGCGGGCGTCCGCGTCGGCCCGGGCCAGGATCGCCTCGGCGTGGCCGCCCAGTCCCAGGGTCAGGTCCAGCACCCGGCCGCCGGGGGGGACCGGGAGGTTGTCCAGCACTTCCTGCAGCAGGACCGGAACGTGGAGGGGGGCCGGGGCCGTCATGGTCAGATCCCCAGTTCCGCGAGCGCGGCCAGATCATCGGTGGTCAGGGGCTCGGCGGCCATCCGCCGCTCGAAGGAACCGCGGTTCCAGATCGCCAGGTGGTCCATCTGGCCCAGGATGGCCACTTCGCCGGTGAGCTGGGCGGCTTCGCGCAGGATCGGCGGGATCACGAACCGGCCCTGGGCGTCGGGCTCCACTTCCGAGCCGTAGTAGGCCGTCACTTCCAGGAACCGCCGCTTGGCCGGATTGGTGCCCGGGACCTGGGCCAGCCGGGCCTCGATAGCTTCCCACACGGCCAGAGGATAGAGCCGGGCGCCCTTGCCGTCCAGGGAGGTCAGGTACTGGCGCAGGTTCCCGCCCCCTTCGCCGCCGGCGAAGGCTTCGAGGTCGGCCTTGAAGGTGGCGGGGAGCTTGAGGCGCCCCTTCTCATCCACCGTGGCCGGTGCGTTGCCGCGAAGTCGCAGCACCTGAACCGCCTTTCCAACAGATCCATCTGTCGCCAGAATGGATCACCCATTTCCATTAATTACCACTTCAAGCCAATTTGGTCCACTTAGGTCCACCCCCAAGTTTAGAAATGCTTTCTAAGCAAACAAGGAGGAAGTAAAGCGAAAGATTTGGCAACAGAAGGCGATGGACCGCGAAAGTTACCACTGGCCCCCTCTGTTATCAGGACAATGGGAGAACGCGCCCAGGAGCCCACCGCCCATGTCCAAGGCCCAACCCGACCTTTCCCAACGGATGACCACACCCTGGATCGCCTTCGCCCTGGCGGTGGGCGGGGGAGTCCTGCTGGGGGCGGGCAGCGAGCCCATGTTCCGCTGGACCGGGGCGATCCTGGCCGCGTTGGGCGGCGTCTTCATGGCCGTGCGGTCCTGGGAGAACCGCTCGATCATGGCCCAGGTGCTGGCGGTGATCCCGGTGGCGGACAAGGGCGACGCGCTGCTGCGCAAGCTGCCCCGGGCCTGGGCCGCCCTGGAGGAGGAGAACCTGCTGCTGCGCTCCCAGGCCGAGGCCGAGGACCAGATCCGCCGGATGATCCTCAACCACCTGAACGCCGGGGTGGTGCTGCTGGACCAGGAGCGCACCCTGCGCCTGTTCAACCCCTCGGCCCGGGCCCTGCTGGGCTCCTCCAGCGTCCTGGACCTGGGCGGCCCGGCGGTGGCGGCCTTCCGCGAACCGGAATGCCTCAGGAACCTGGAGCAGGCCTGCCAGGGCGCGCCGGTGGAGTGGACCCTCAAGCGCCTGCCGCGGATCCTGCGGATCCGGGCCATCCCGTTCGAGGCTCCGCTCCAGGCCTCCAGCCACCCCTGGGTGCTGATGACCATCGACGACATCACCCGCCAGGAAGCTCTGGAGACCACCCGGCAGAAGTTCATCGCCAACGCCAGCCACGAGCTGAAGACCCCGGTCACCGGCATCCGCATCGCCGTGGAGAACCTGCAGGAAGGAGACCTGGTGCTGCCCGAGGGCGAGACCAGCCTGCGCATCATCCTGCGGGCGGTGGACCGGATGACCCTGCTGCTGCAGGACATCTCCGAACTGTCCCGGATCGAGACCGGCGCCCTGCGGCTGGACCCGGTCGAGCTCCGGCTGGGCGCGTTCGTGGCCGAGGCCCTGGAGGCCTGCCGGCCCCAGGCCGAGGCCGCCCAGGTGCGGGTGGCGCAGGACCTGCCGGCCGACCTGGAGGCCCGCCCGTTCCAGGCCGACCCGCTGCGCCTGCTGCAGCTGCTGGACAACCTGCTGAACAACGCCATCAAGTTCAGCCCGGCCGGGTCCACGGTGACCTTCGGGGTCCGGGAAGAGGGCTCCTGGCTGGCGTTCTCGATAACCGACCAGGGCCCGGGCATCGCCGAGCTGGATGCCCAGCGGATCTTCGAACGCTTCTACCGGGCGCCGTCGGTGCGCCGGATCCCCGGCACGGGGCTCGGTCTTGCAATCGTCAAGCACTTGGCAGTATTAATGATGGGAGAAGTCGACCTGAAGACCGAACCGGGCAGTGGGTCGACTTTCATCTTCCGGCTGCCGGCCGCCGAAACATTGAAGTAGGCCCCACCTCCCAGTTCTCCGCCAACGCCGCCGAGGTTCCATGGATCGTCCCGTCATGACGCCCGCTCCCGGGACCCGGATCGTCCACTACGTGGGCGACCGCCTCCGCTTCACCCTGGAGCGTCCGGCCGAGGCCGGCCCGGAGTGCCGGGCCCTGCTGCGCACCAACCTGACCCGGGCGGAGCGGGTGCGCGAGGCCACCATCGGCCTGTCCGGCGCCGCCTCCAGCGGCCCGCGCACCTTCGCCGGCGCCGCCTGGCGCGACATCCCCCTGGAGGCCGGGGCCGACGGCTGGTTCCTGGACCTGCCGCTCACCGAGCCCGGCTGGTTCCAGGCCAAGGCCTACTTCCTGGACGGCCAGGGCCGGCAGCACTGGCCCGACGGCGGCGACGTGGGGATCTCGGTGCACCCGGACCACCTGCGCACCGGCAACAGCATCTACTGCGCCTTCCCGCGCATGTTCGGCCCGGCCAAGGGCGAGCAGGTCACCCGCTCCAGCGCCCTGGACGAGCAGCTGGCCAGCCTGGACCAGCGGGGCTTCACCGTCATCCCGCCCTCGGGCAAGCTGCGCGAGCTCACCGCCAGCGTGCCGCACATCCTGGGCACCCTGGGCTGCCGGATCCTGCACCTGCTGCCGCTGGGCCCCACCCCCACCACCTTCGCCCGGTTCGGCCGCTTCGGCAGCCCCTACGCCCAGCTGGACCTGGCCGGCATCGACCCGGCCCTGGTGGAGTTCGACGAGCGCACCACCGGCGTGGAACAGTTCCAGGAGCTGGCCCACGCGGTGCACCTGCGCGGCGGGCTGATCTTCCTGGACATCGTGGTCAACCACACCGGCTGGGGCTCGCGGCTGATGGAGCAGCGCCCGGACTGGTTCCAGCGCAACCCGGACGGCACCTTCCACAGCCCGGGCGCCTGGGGCGTGGTGTGGGCCGACCTGGTGGAGCTGGACAACCACCGCTGCCCGGAACTGTGGGACACCATCGCCGAGTCCCTGCTCACCTGGTGCCGTCGCGGCGTGGACGGCTTCCGCTGCGACGCCGGCTACATGGTGCCGCTGCCGGCCTGGCAGTACATCGTGGCCCGGGTGCGCCAGGAGTTCCCCGACTGCACCTTCCTGCTGGAGGGCCTGGGCGGGCCCTGGGACGCCACCGAGGCGCTGCTCACCGAGGGCGGCATGCAGTGGGCCTACTCGGAGCTGTTCCAGAACTACGAGCCGCTCCAGGTGTCGGGCTACCTGGACCACGCCATCCGCCAGGGCGCTCGCATGGGCCCGCTGGTGAACTACAGCGAGACCCACGACAACACCCGCCTGGCGGCCAAGTCCGCGGCCTGGTCGCTGCTGCGCAACCGGCTGTGCGCCCTGGCCAGCCAGTGCGGCACGTTCGGCTTCACCAGCGGCGTCGAATGGCTGGCCACCGAGCGGATCGAGGT
>Ga0316217_10000746_pt1 | contig 44863 bp, 40 predicted proteins | sample 1anoAmetaG_FD_203633 | JGI IMG/M metagenome (GOLD analysis project Ga0316217, IMG submission 203633) | Freshwater microbial communities from Trout Bog Lake, Wisconsin, USA - 1anoA | ecosystem: Environmental > Aquatic > Freshwater > Lake > Hypolimnion/Profundal zone | place: USA: Wisconsin...
CCCCACCCCCACGGCGGCATTGGCGCCCGAACCTTCTCTGATCGCATGATCGCGGGGAGCCTGGGACCAATGCCGTTTATCACGCACGACCGAACAGTCGGTTGATTTTCAATCGTACAAGACAAGAGAGGTTATTGTGATGCAAAATAAATGTGGTGTCGATATCTCAAAACAATGGTTGGACAGTTTTATTGCGCCTGACCACTTTGAGCGCTTTGAAAACACGATCGAAGGCGTTGCCAAGCTGGCAGAATTTGTCCGCCAGCATAAAGCTGATCTCGTGGTGATGGAGGCGAGCGGCGGGCTTGAGCGTGTGCCGTTTTACCTCCTGTGGCAAGAGGCAATCCCGTGCGCGATTGTTAATCCGCGTGGCGTTCGCGACTTTGCCAAAGCGATGGGATATTTGGAAAAAACCGACAAGATCGACGCGAAGGTGATCGCGCATTTTGCCGATGTTAAAGCCATCCAACCTACCCCCGCGCCAAGCCAAAATCAGCAGCGTTTATCGGATCTTACAGCCCGTATGCGACAAGTGGTCAGCGATTTGATCGTCCAAAAACAGCGCCTTCATACCACCCATAACCACCAAGCGCGAGACGGTCTTTTGGCGATGATCGCGTTGTTAAAACGCGAAAGCAAATCCTTGAGCGAAACCATTGCTGGCCTGATTGACGCCGACCCTTTATGGGCTGAACTCAACACCACATTGCGCTCGGTGAAAGGGGTCGCGGACCGAACAGTTGCCATTTTAATGGCCGATTTACCCGAGCTCGGCACCCTCTCCAACAAAGCCATCGCCAAGCTGGCAGGGCTTGCACCGCTGGCTGATGACAGCGGCAAACGACAGGGAAAACGTCGAATACGCGGTGGCCGCGCGACCATTCGAACCATTATGTTCCTCGTCGCCGACATCGCCGCCAAATTCGACGAAACCCTACAAGCCTTCAAACAACGCCTCATCCAAAAAGGAAAACCCAAAATGGTCATCCGCATCGCGCTGGCCCATAAACTCCTCACCCGCCTCAACGCCAAAGCACGAGAAACACGAAAAGCCTATACCAATCTCGCTTGACAAAACAGACAGTCGCTCCCGTACGGGAGAAGGCAAAGCACCCGCCCCCCACCTTGCCATCCCCACGAATCGCCGCCATGCCTAACCCATGCTCATCCGCCGCCTTGACCCGATCCTGATCGACCGCATCGCCGCTGGCGAGGTGGTGGAGCGTCCGGCTTCCGCCGTTAAAGAGATCGTCGAAAACGCCATTGATGCTGGTGCTAACCGTATCGAAATCGTCATTGAAGAGGGTGGCCGCCGCCTCATCCGCGTTACCGATAATGGCTCCGGCATGAGCGCGGAGGATCTATCGCTTGCGGTCGAGCGCCACGCCACCTCCAAACTCCCCGATGGCGATTTGCTTGCCATCCACACGCTCGGCTTTCGTGGAGAAGCACTGCCCTCGATTGGCGCGGTAGCGCGGCTGTCCATCACTACGCGCCACGGTGACGCCCCCCATGGCTCATGCATCCTCGTGGATGCCGGCCTCAAGCACGCGGTTAGACCTGCCTCCTTTGAACGCGGCACCCGCGTAGAAGTCGCGGACCTCTTTTACGCCACTCCTGCCCGCCTTAAATTCCTCAAAACCGACCGCGCGGAGGCGCAAGCGGTTGCCGAAATGGTCAAACGCATGGCGATGGCGCACCCCGATATCCGCTTCACGCTCAGCCATGACAGCGGCACGCTGATCGATTACCCGAGCGAGGGCGCAACAGATGCCGCTGCCCTTGCCCGCCGCATTGGCCGCATCATGGGGCAGGATTTCACCGATAACGCGCTCCCCATCGACGCCATCCGCGAAGATGCCCGCCTGTATGGCCTCGCAGGCCTTGGCACCTATCACCGCCCCACGGCCAACGCCGCGCATCTGCATGTGAATGGCCGCCCGGTGCGCGACCGCGTGCTGGTGGGAGCCATCAAAGCCGCCTATCAGGACCATGTGCCCAATGGCCGCCATCCCGCAGCGGCCCTCTTTATCGAGGTGCCCTCGCATCTCGTCGATGTGAATGTCCATCCCGCCAAAAGCGAGGTGCGTTTCCGCGATCCGGGCCTTATCCGGGGCCTTATCGTTGGCGCCATCCGCGATGCGCTCGCAGGCGCTGGACACCGCGCTTCCTCCACCATTGCGACGCGTACGCTTGATGCGCTTAGACCCCATAGCGGCGGCGGCTATTACACCCCCCAACCCCGTCCGACCAAGTGGGACTGGCGGCAATCCCCCGCCGCGCCGGGCTTTGCGGAAACCGCCCAAGCAAGCTTTGAAAGCCTTTCAATTCCCTCCGCCGATCCGCGTATCGCAAACACCGAGCCCAGCATCACTGACACCGCGCATCCTTTAGGCGCGGCCCGCGCGCAGCTTCACGGCACCTATATCGTCGCGCAAACGCAACATGGCATTGTATTGGTTGATCAACACGCCGCCCATGAACGTCTCGTCTATGAGCGGTTGAAACGCGAACGCGCCACGCGAGCCATCGTCCGGCAAATCCTGTTGATCCCCGCCGTCATCGATCTCGATCCATCCGACGCGCAAAAACTCACCGAGCGCGCCGCCGTCCTCGCCGAACTGGGCCTCGTCCTCGAGCCCTTCGGCCAAGGCGCCATCGCGGTGTCCGAGGTCCCCGCAGCATTAGGTGACAGCGACATCCCCGCCCTCATCCATGATCTCATCGACTCGATGGAAGAATGGGGCACCACACTTGCGCTGGAAGATCGCCTCGACCACGTGCTCGCCACCTTCGCTTGCCATCATTCCGTGCGGGCTGGGCGGCGACTGAGGTCCGAGGAAATGGATGCCCTGTTACGCGAAATGGAGGCTACGCCCAATTCCGGCCAATGCAACCACGGACGACCAACCTATATCGAATTAAAGCTCACCGATATTGAACGATTATTTGGTCGATCTTAGCATTTAAAACATTATTGTGACCAAGAGCATTTAGAGCATATTTCGATTAAGTGGACGCCGATTAATCAAAAAAACATACGATAAAACAAAGGCTTAGAGAATGTAGATTATATTTGAGTGTAATATTATTGTTGTATTGCTTTTTCGCTACCTGTCGATCTGCCGTCATTTATACTGGTCCCCAATCCACTCAGAATACTGAAGCAGACAAAGCCTGATTTCCAAATTTAGATTTTGATCGACTTTCGCCGTCTTGTGGACCCTGATCAAAAAATCAGGTGTCTTAATTGAGTTTTAGGCGTTTCTTATCCTTTCGAGCAGGCCTCAAGTGGTCTTGTATGCGCAATAATCGTGCTTTCGGAGGCGATTGTCGCGATGAACGAGCCTACAAGTTTCATGCATCAGAATGATGCCGAGCCAGCAGCGCCTTCTCATATGGAGAAGGAGAAGGAGAAGGAAAAGGAAAACGATATCACATTCATCGAATGGGCTTATCGTTGCGCTGATGCTGAGGGTACAACGATCGACCAATTCCTGATCCGAAATGATCTGCTTAGCGCGGAAGTTCTGTATCGAACGCTCGCATCAATGCTACATATACCGTTTACGTCGGAAGTGCTATCGCTTGCGCGTTCTTTTGATGTTGAAACGATGATGAAGGCCGAAATAGGCCGATTGGAAAGTACTGACCAAAAGCCACGCTTTGTTATAGCGCCTACGGGCCGCTCGTTTGCCGCGTTGCTTGTTTCAGCTTCGGTTGAGGCTGTTAAACTCGAAGATGAAAATATCATCCTCACAACACCACAAAATTTTATGCATTCCGTTCGCTTACGATACGGACAGTCTATCGCTGAAAAGGCTGTGAATAAAATAAAAAACCATGCGCCCTATCTTTCAGCCTGTCAGACGGGTATGAAAAGTACAGCAACATTAGTGTTGGCTCTTTTAATCGGTTTATTACTCTGTGCAACAATACCTTATTTTTGGTATTTTTCTGTATTTTTGCTCACCTTATTTCCGGGCATTCCATCGATTGTTCTTAAGTCAATGGCATTAAAGCATTCGGCATACCCACAATCATCGAATTTAATTTTAGCCGATCACGAATTGCCAAGCTACACCATTCTTGTGCCGCTTTATCGGGAACAAAAAATAATTCCTCAATTGATCGCGCGGCTTAAACGCATCAATTATCCAAAGGCGAAACTGGACATCAAAATCCTCGTCGAAAAAGACGATATCGAAACACGCATGTCTGTTATGATGCAAGAGCTATCTGCGATTTTTGATATCGTTGTCTGCCCTGCTATGAGTCCAAGAACAAAACCACGTGCGCTTAATATAGGATTAGCCTATGCCAAAGGTGATTATATCGTCGTCTATGATGCTGAGGACGAACCTGATCCTGACCAATTAAAAAAAGCTGCAACGTCTTTCTACTTCGCCAACAGCAGACTCGGATGCGTTCAGTGTCGTTTAGCCGTCGATAACATAGCTGATTCTTGGATTAGCCGCATGTTCGCCTTGGAATATGCAGGCTTATTCGATGTGCTTCTCCCAGGCATGTCAAAGGCCCATCAACCTATTCCCCTTGGTGGAACCTCCAACCATTTTCGACGATCAACGTTAGAAGCCTGCTTGGCTTGGGATTCTTGGAATGTCACCGAGGATGCCGACCTTGGTTTACGTCTAGCGCGCCTGGGCTATGAAACGAGGGTGATTGATTCAACCACCTGGGAGGAAGCACCAAACACCTTAAAAGCATGGACCAATCAGCGTACACGATGGCTTAAAGGCTGGATGCAAACCGCAATTGTTCTCAGCCGACCAATAACAGTAAACGGCGTGGAAACATACGGTATGATGCAGTTTCAAATTTGTGTGATCAGTCTTGCAGCAATTACATCGGCTCTGTTCAACCCTATGATTGTCGCATGTCTCGGTTGGGTACTTGCCTCCCCTCTTACAGACGCTCAGCTTTCTGTATTCGAATGGATACAATGGAACGTGGCCGGTTTGGTCCTTTTATCCCATTGCAGTGTGTCTTATCTCATCCTTAAAATCGGTACATACCGTCGCGGCTGGAGATTTTATCTATCGGATTGTCTCGGTCTAACGCTCTATTCGCTTTTAAAATGTTTCGCCGCTTGGCGCGCCCTGTGGGAGTTTATCGTCGCCCCTTCCCTTTGGCGAAAAACCGACCATGGCAAAGCACGAACATCGCGGCAGAAAACAAAAGGAAACAACTAAAAATTAGGGCTATAATAGATAAAGGAAATTTATAGAGGACAGCAATTTTGGAATTAGAAAATATAAATTAGACAAGAAAAATCCAATTTCGACTTCTATAATTTTTTGTTTTGGAAGTGACCGTCAAAAAAGGGCCTCGATATACTGAATTTACTCGCCAAATGACGAAAATTTAACTAAAGTATAATGGAAGATATATGCTATAATGTTTATGTTGGCATATATATCGTGCCTTAAAAATAGGGGTAAATCTTGCAATCGAGATGGAATAGTACCCAATCTGACGGTGCCATCTCGCGACGTAAGGCGATAAAGATGGCAGGTGCCGCAGCATTTGGATGGGCCGTTGATCGCGATCTTCATTCACAAGCGCTCGCCGCTGCGGCAGACACGGCCATCGCATTGCGCAATGTGGCCGCGTCGAAAAACCTCCTTTTTGGTGGCGCAACATCCACGAATGAACTTGAAAAAGATCCTGAATTTGCTGCACTTTTCGCCCAGCAATGCGGCATTCTCGTACCAACAGGTGAAATTCAATGGAAATCCACGCAACCCAAGCCCGATCAATCGGCGGATTTCTCCGCACCTGATAGGCTTTACGCCTTTGCTAGGGCTCATAACATGGCCATGCGCGGCCACGCCTTGATTTATGATCAAATGACACCTGCGTGGTTTAATGGATCTGTGGAAAACCCTCGCACGGTTATGGAAAAGCATATTCGCGAAAAAGCCGCACATTTTAAAGGGCGGCTTCATTCTTGGGATGTCGTGAATGAAGTGATCAATCCAAATTCATCGCGCAAGGATGGTCTTGTCGAGAATGTGTTTTTAAAGCTTTGCGGCGATGATTATATTGAGCGGGCATTCACGATTTCAGCCGAAGCCGATCCTGCCACGCTGCGCGTGTTCTCGGATGCCGCATCTGAGGGCGGTGGCGATTTTCTGACGCGGAAGCGCGCGCTCACACTTGACTATCTCAATCGTCTCGTGAGTAAAAAAATCCCCGTGCAATATATTGGCATTCATGGCCATCTGCACACAAATTTTGATGCCAACGCCTTTGATACGTTTCTGAGCGATTGCACCAGCCTCGGACTCAAAATTATGGTCACGGAGCTGGATGTGTTTGATACAAACATGCCGGCAAACCAAACCGCGCGTGACGAACAGGTCGCGGCCCTTACCAAGGCATTTTTGGATGTTGCTTTGTCGCACAAAGAAACAAAGGCTATTTTGTGTTGGGGCCTCGCGGATCGTTATTCCTGGGTGGCAAAATTCGCCCCACGCCCGGATGGATTACCCGTTCGATCCTTGCCTTTTGATGCGGAGTTGAAACCAAAGCCCATGGTGAGCGCAATTGCTGCCGCAATAAAAAACGCACCTCGTCGGTCTTAGCCCAAATTCAGCTCTTTGAAAAAATCATTCCCCTTGTCATCAATCACAATAAAGGCTGGGAAGTTTTCGACTTCGATTTTGAAGACTGCCTCCATCCCCAGTTCGGGATATTCCAACACTTCAACATGCTTGATGCAGTCTTGCGCCAGCCGCGCCGCAGGGCCACCGATGGAGCCAAGATAGAAGCCGCCATATTTTTTGCACGCTTCGCGCACTTCCGCCGAGCGGTTGCCTTTGGCGAGCATGACCATGGAGCCACCCGCCGCCTGGAATTGTGCGACAAACGAATCCATGCGACCGGCGGTAGTGGGGCCGAAGCTGCCTGACGCATAGCCCACGGGCGTTTTGGCGGGGCCGGCATAATAGACGGGGTGGTTTTTGAAATAGTCCGGCATCGGTTCGCCACGATCCAACCGCTCGCGGATTTTGGCGTGGGCGGAGTCACGCGCCACAATCAGCGTGCCGGTCAGCGACAGGCGGGTGCGGATCGGGTGCGAGGAGAGCGTGGCGAGGATCGCGGACATCGGTTGGTTAAGATCGATATTGACGCAATGGGCGGTAAATTCGCTCTCATCAATATCGGGGAGGTAATGCGAGGGATCGGCCTCTAACTGTTCCAAGAACACGCCATCTTTGGTGATCTTGCCCAAGGCCTGACGATCCGCCGAGCAGGATACGCCAAGCCCGATGGGCAAAGACGCGCCGTGGCGCGGCAGGCGGATGACGCGGACATCGTGGCAGAAATATTTGCCGCCGAATTGCGCGCCGACGCCTAAGCTCTGCGTGAGCTTTTGGACCTCTTCTTCCATCGCGAGATCGCGGAAGGCGTGGCCCGCTTCCGAGCCATGCTTGGGCAGGGAATCATAATAACGGGTGGAGGCGAGTTTCACCGTTTTCATCACAAGCTCTGCGGAGGTGCCGCCAATGACGATGGCCAAATGATAGGGCGGGCAGGCGGAGGTGCCAAGGGTGAGGATTTTTTCCTTTAAAAACGCAATCAACCGATCATGGGTGAGAATGGAGGGGGTCGCCTGATAAAAAAAACTTTTATTTGCCGAACCGCCGCCTTTGGCGACGAAAAGAAATTTATATTCGTGCTCGCCTTCCGCATAAAGATTAATTTCGGCGGGCAAATTGCTGCCCGTATTCTTCTCTTCAAACATCGAGAGCGGGGCTACTTGCGAATAACGAAGGTTTTTTTCGAAATAGGCGTCCTTAATGCCGCCCGCAATCGCATCTTCGTCAAAGCCTTCGGTAAGCACATACCGTCCGCGCTTGGCCGAGACAATCGCCGTGCCGGTATCCTGGCACATGGGCAAAACGCCGCCTGCCGCGATATTGGCGTTTTTTAACAAATCATAGGCCACGAAGCGGTCATTGGGGGTGGCTTCAGGATCATCCAGAATTTTGCGAAGCTGAGCCAAGTGGCCGGGGCGCAGCAAATGGTTGATGTCGATAAAGGCCTGTTTAGACAGCGCACGGATCGCTTCCGGCGTTACGTTCAAAAAGGTCCGACCGCCAATGATTTCAACGCTCACCCCGTCGCTTGAAAGTTTGCGATAAGGCGTCGTGTCGGGGCCGAGCTGAAACAGGCTGGATAGGGAATCGGACATAACGGCCTCCAAAGGTACAGGGATAATTTCTGGCAAAAGAGATAGATCAACTCATCGTTCCACGCTACACCACTCGTTATTCTACTATGGGCTTGTTTCGATAAGGTGACTTTTTCATGTTCGCGCATCCGGTACTGATCGCCGATATTGGCGGCACCAACTCCCGTTTCGCTTTAGCGACCACGCCGGGCAAAGACCCCGTCATCGTCAATCGCTTGCAAACGAAGGATTTTTCTGATCCTGAGTCGGCAATCCGTATCGTATTGGCAGGGATGAAAGACAAGCCACGCTCGGCGATGATGTGTGTGGCGGGGCCTGTGGTGGATAAACGTGCGCATTTGACCAACGCGTCTTGGACCATTGATGGCCCGAAATTGGCCAAGCTATTCGGTTTTGAAAGCGGTCTTTTGCTCAATGATTTTGAGGCACAAGCGCTGTCTTTGCCTGTCTTACGGCCCGAATGGTTGAAGCAAATCGGCGAAGCCGCCCCAGCTTTAAACGCGGGTCCACAGGTGATTTTAGGCCCCGGCACGGGGCTTGGCATAGGAGCGCTGTTGACCATCGATGGCCGCTATATCCCGGTATCAAGTGAAAGCTGCCATATTGATTTTGGCCCGGTGGGTAGGGAGGAAGAGGCGTTTTGGCCGCACATGGAGCGGGTTTTAGGCCGTGTGACGACCGAATCAGTGATGTCAGGGCCGGGTCTCGTCCGCGTTCATCGCGCGCGGCTTTTAGCGAAAGGCCAATCCATGCCGCCGGAAACGGGCGTTGAAATCGTTAATGCGGCGCTCGCCAATCCAAATTCGGAGGAACGCGCCACCGTAAACGCCTATATACGGATCATCGCGCGGTTTGCGGGTGATATCGCGATTACCTTTACCGCCTCGGGCGGTGTGACGTTGGCGGGCGGGATTTTGCCGCGCATTGCCTCCATGATCGACAAAGGGGCCTTCCGACAAGCCTTTGAGGCGAAAGAGCCTGTCGATGGGCTGACGCGCCGTATTATCACTCGGCTTTTGATGGAACCTGACGCGGTACTTTACGGCATGGCGGCGATTGCCGGCGGCCCGGACCGCTATGCGATCGATTACAAAGCCAGAAACTGGATTTAGGCCGCCGTTGCCGTCGGGACTTGGGTAAGCAAAGCAAAAAGTGCTGATGAATCGTGTGACTTGCGCAATTTTTGGGCGATTGCCGGATCACGCAGCGCACGGGCAACGCGGGACAGAGCCTTGAGATGATCCGCACCTGCCCCTTCAGGCGCGAGGAGCAAGAAGACGAGATCAACCTGTTGGCCGTCCAATGCATCAAAATCTACGGGTTTTTCGAGTCGCGCAAAAATACCGATCAAACGATCAAGTTTTGGTAATTTACCGTGTGGAATCGCAATTCCGTGGCCAATTCCGGTTGAACCGAGGCGTTCTCGTTGCAAAAGAGCCTCGTAAACATCGCTTTCCAGCAGACCAGTTTGCTCAGCGGCAAAGGCTGCAAGCTCTTGCAGAAGCTGTTTTTTTGACACTGCTTTAACGGAAGCAAGAATGGTTTGAGGCGTCAAGAGATCGGTCAATGGCATCGAAGTGTTCTCTGGGTAGCGTACCGTACCGTTTAAAAAAGCAGGAAATGGGCCAATCCTTCAAAAAAGTGGCCTGTCCAGATGGCCATCTAAACGGTGGCCCCTGAATTAGTTCTCAAGCGACGGCGGGTCAACCCATCCGATATTACCATCGGTCCGCCGATAGACCAAATTAATCCGATCCGATGTCGCATGGCGAAACAGAATAACCGGAGCGCCCGTCATATCAAGATCTAGTACAGCATCGCTGACTGACATAGATTTTATATTTTTCTTGGTCTCCGCGATCACGACGGGACTGAACACGCCATCTTCATCCTCCGCCCACTCTTCGCTTGGTGCCTCAATCACATAGGCTGGTGCTTCCACTTGACGGGAGGCACCATTGGCGGACGCGTGGTCTTTTAATCGTTGCTTATAACGCCGCAAGCGGCTCTCGACCTTTTCCGCCGCCCGCTCGGCGCTGAAATAAGGCTCTTGAGCAGAGCCCAAGGCGTGCAAGGTGACGCCTGAAGATAGATGCAACACACAATCGGTTTCAAAGCCCGATCCTTCGGGTCGTAGCGTGACGTGACCTGTTACAAGACCTGCGTAAAATTTGGCAACCGACTCCTCAATACGATGGGTAATTTGTAGGCGAAGCGCTTCGCCCAGATCAAGGTTTTTACCGGAAACGCGTAGTGGCATGTGACCCCCGTTTGCGCCCATGACGGAGCCTGATGACGATAGCTCCTAAGATTAGAGTTAGAAAGAGTGAGGGTTCATGTCAATGGCATGACAGAGGGAGTAGGTTGGAGACCGATTTATCATGTATAAAAGATGGATAATGCGCCATTACCCCGCTTTCGCCTGTGCCATACCTTGCTTTTCGCGGCGGCGTTCTACCGAGGAGGGAATCTTTAAACTATCGCGGTATTTCGCAACGGTTCGGCGTGCGATATCGATGCCAGAGGCTTTGAGTTTTGTGACAATCGTATCATCTGAGAGGATGTCATCAGGCGCTTCTTGATCGATCATTTGTTTGATGCGAAAGCGCACGGCTTCAGCGGAATGGGACTCGCCACCATCGGATGCATTAATCGATGCGGTGAAGAAATATTTCATCTCAAACAGGCCGCGCTCTGACGCGATATATTTGTTGGAGGTGACACGTGAAACCGTTGATTCATGCATCGAGATCGCGTCCGCCACAGTGCGTAGATTTAAGGGTCTTAAAAACTCAACGCCGTGGTCAAAAAATAGATCTTGATGACGAACGATTTCGCTTGCGACTTTCAAAATCGTTTTGGCGCGTTGCTCTAAGCTTTTTGTCAGCCAATTGGCGGTTTGCAGCGCTTCGCTCACAAAGCTTTTTTCAATATCTGTTTTAAGATGACCGGAAATTTTAGCGGCATAAATTTGATTAACGAGCAACCGGGGTAAAGTGTCGGAATTAAGTTCCACAAGCCATGTACCATCAGGAGCTTTGCGCACATAGACATCTGGAATAACGGGCTGAATTGTGCCGCCGCCAAAGCGTAATCCGGGCTTGGGATCAAGTGATTTGATGTCGGACATCATTTCCAAAATATCTTCATCACCCAGACTGCAAAGCTTTCGCAGCAAGCCAAAATCACGGCGGGCTAAAAGATCAAGATTATCGAGCAGCGCCGCAATCGCTGGATCGTAGCGGTTGCGCTCAATGAGTTGGATGCGTAGACAATCGGCAAGATTGGTAGCACCTACGCCAGATGGATCAAAGCGTTGGATGATGGTGAGTACGGATTGAACGCGCACAAGGCTCACGCCTAAACGCTCGGCTACGTCATCAAGCGGATCGCGCAGATAGCCTGCTTCATCGATAAGATCGATCAGTGATGCGCCGATTAGGCGATCAACCGGATCTGTAGTTGCAATGTGCAATTGTTCGGTGAGATGATCATGTAACGAAATCTCAGCGGCAACATAGGCCTCAAGACTGTTTTCATCGCCGTCAAAGCTCTGCCCGCCGACGCCACTCCAGCTTGTAGCGGAAAGGCCCATCGGCTCGATATCTTGGCGCGCGGCGGGTGTGGGGGGCGGGGCATCGTCTTGATAGACATTGTCAAGCGCAACATCGATGCGCGGGTCAATTTCGCCGCGCTCCGGGGTAAGTTCGCGACCTTCCCAATCGCCGTCGGAACCTAAGGCCGCATCCGGCGCAGGGGCTTCGGAGGCCAAATTTAAGTCAATATCATCGGAGATGCGTTCGAGAAGTGGGTTTTTTTCGAGTTCAGCTTCGACATAATCGTTAAGTTCAAGGCCGGAGAGCTGCAAAAGCTTTATCGCTTGCAGCAATTGGGGCGTCATCACCAGAGACTGGCTTTGGCGCACTTCCAGTCGTTGCGAGAATTTCATCGACACGGTGTGACTTTAACCCTCAGGCCTACAGTGCTCTATTGCGGCACAGATTTTGCTTCAACGCTGATGGGATAAGGGTATTGTCTTGAAAAATCAATCACCTCATACGTGTAAGAGCCTATGATTACATCCTAAATTCGTCACCGAGATACACGCGGCGGACATCATCATTGGCGATGATCGCGTCCGGTTTACCTTCCATAAGCACTTGGCCGGAATGAATAATATAGGCGCGGTCGATCAGTCCCAGCGTTTCGCGGACATTGTGATCGGTGATTAAAACGCCGATATTGCGGGCGGTTAATTGGCGCACTAGGGTGCGAATATCGCCAACTGCGATGGGATCAATGCCAGCAAAAGGCTCATCAAGCAGCATGAAAGACGGGCGGCTTGCGAGCGCACGGGCGATTTCGCAGCGGCGTCTCTCCCCGCCTGAGAGCGAAATAGAGGGGCTTTTTCTCACTCGCGCGATGTCAAATTCTTCCAAAAGATGGTCGAGTTCGGCCTCGCGGCGGTCGCGGTTGGGTTCCACGAGTTCGAGCACGGCGCGGATATTATCCTCAACCGATAGTCCTCTAAAAATCGAGGCCTCTTGCGGCAAATAGCCAATCCCAAGACGCGCGCGACGATACATCGGAAAGGGAGTAATATCGTGCCCATCGAGTGTGATACGGCCCTTATCGACCGGAATAAGGCCCGTGATCATGTAGAAAATAGTGGTTTTTCCCGCACCATTAGGGCCTAAAAGGCCAACCGCTTCGCCGCTACGCACGGCCACTGACGCATCGCTCACGACGCGTCGACCGCGATAGCTTTTTTCCAAACCATGGGCGACGAGCCAACCCGTCTGATCGGCGGGCGTTGAAGAGAGGTGTGAGGTGTTCACAGTCTCGCTCATTATTTGGTTGTTTTGGTTGGCGGAACGGGCGCGGATGCACCGGGTTTGGGCTTTTCCGAAGGCACAAACGTGCTCGATACGCGGCCAGTAGCGCCGGCATCGACATTGGCAACGCCCGTGCTGAGGTTATAGACGAGTTTGGTGCCCTTGGTGACGTTTTGCCCCTTGCTCAAGGCGACATTACCGGTAAGGGTCATAATATCTGTCGCACCCTCATAGATACCGTGATCCCCCGTTGCGATCTGTTCTTTATCAAGGATCACGACATTGCCATCCGCTTCAACGCGACGCACAGACGTGTCGCCATCAGGAGTGTCAGGGGCGGGCTGGGTGGCGGCGTCGACGGGTTTATCATAAAAAATAACCATTTTCTGAGCCTTCATCACGGTCTCACCCTGCGTGATAACGACATTACCCGTATAAATGGCGCGTTGTTCCTTATCGAATACCTCGAGTGCATCGGCTTCAATCGCAATGGGGTCTTTGGCGTTTTTTGACAAACCTCCCGATCTTAGCACGGCGTTTTCGGCCCATGCCGCAAAAGTTAGTCCGCAACAGGCAAGCAGAACGGCCAGAACCCTAATTATCATTTCGACACTCCCACCGCACGATCTTTTGCATAATTATCGCCGGAGCGACGGAATTTGGACCGAACCTTGCCGTTAAACTGAATGCGGTCGCCATTATCAAAGACGTTCATCGTGTCGGCGTCAATTGTGCCACTTATCATTTCCACGCTAACCGCTTCGTGGGAGACGACATGGTTGGTCTTAAAATCAATCGTGCCGGATTGCATCAATACCGTGTAGCGCGATGTGCGGATATCGACATTCCCTTTGACGTTGAGCACATCTTTTTGGCTGTCATAAACGCCTGTATCGGCTTTGATCTTAGCCGAAGAGCGGTCCGGCATCGCGATGTCTGAGGTTAAGCCTTCGAGATTCATGATATAGGGGGTACTGACGTCTTGAATGGCTTTGGTGGCTAGTATGGTGAAGGGCAAATCACCATCTTTAAAGCCACGTAAGTTAGCGTGTTCCATGGTAATTTTAGAACCATCCAGCGCCAGCGAACCGATATCAATATTAACGGGAAGCGGTTTAAAAGGGTCAATATAGATGAAAATCAGCGTCCCGCTAAGCGCTAAGAACGAGACAAGCGGCAGCGCCAAGCGCAAGAAACGAACCCATTGAGAATGCCGCAAAGCCCGCCGATAGGCCTCAGAGCGCGTGGCGTTGGATCGGGTTTGAAGCACACCAGCGACAGACATGGATTTATAAGGCTCCGGTGGGATTATGGCTTGGCGACCTGATATACTACAAAAGCGGCTAGCTATGCGAGAAAATATCAATGTCGGGCCAGCCTGCAAGGTCTAGCATTGCGCGATGCGGCAGGAAATCGAAACAGGCTTGCGCGATAGCGGTGCGGTTCTCGCGCGCTAAATTGACATCGAGCTTGGCTTTAAGCTGGTGGAGATAGAGCACATCGGAGGCCGCATAGGTGCATTGGGCCTCGGTGAGATCGGTTGCGCCCCAATCGGACGATTGCTGTTGCTTGGAGAGTTCAACGCCGATGAGTTCGCGGGTTAAATCCTTCAATCCATGCCGATCCGTATAGGTGCGGGTGAGTTTGGAGGCAATTTTGGTGCAATAAACGGGTGCTGTGAGCACACCAAAGCGGTGCATCAGCACGGCGATGTCAAAACGGCCGAAATGGAAAAGTTTGAGCACGTGAGGATCGGCCAAAAGCTTTTCCAAATTGGGAGCGCGGGTCTGATCCGCGGCAATCTGCACGAGATCGGCGCTGCCATCACCGCGCGAGAGCTGTACCAAACAAAGCCGATCCCGATGCGGGTTGAGGCCTAAAGTCTCGGTGTCAATAGCAACAATGGGGCCTAAAGCGTGGTTATCCGGCAAATCGCCGCGATGGAGCCGGATGGTCATGGGATGGAATAATCCTCAAAATCTATGAGTAATCAATCAGCGGCATAAGTCCGCCTTCGCTTAGCTTTGTCATACCAACCTTCGCACTATTGTACTTCTGACTTACTGGCTTAAGCCAGCCAAAGTATGATAGTGCGAAGGCTGGTGCCCAGGAGAGGACTCGAACCTCCACCTCTTGCAAGACTGGTACCTGAAACCAGCGCGTCTACCAATTCCGCCACCTGGGCATGGCGGTTGTCTTAAGGGCGCTAAGGCTTGGTTGTCAACGGTAGCTGTAGGCGTCGCTTAAGATCACAATGCATATATCGATTTTTCCCTCCTGACGAGCGAGAGCGAAGCCATCCAGCTGATATATATTATTGAAGTACGACGGATCGGTTACGCGAACTCTCTCTCCCATTAGCTGGGTCACTTCGCTCCCGCTCGTGATGAGGGTAAAGATTGCGTCGCTCGCGGTCGTGATGAGGGAATGCGCACGGTGTAACTTTAATAAAATCATCCCACCCTCAGACTCTTTTTGATCCCGCGCGCAGGCCGTGCGATGATGGGTAAAGGGTTTAAACTTAGGAAGGCGCGATGCTGAATAAACCGATCAAAAGCGGCGATCATGTGTTTCTCGTGGACGGATCGGGCTATATTTTTCGGGCGTTTCATGCGCTTCCGGCGCTGACGCGTAAATCTGACGGATTGCCGATTGGCGCAGTCGCAGGGTTCTGCAACATGCTGTGGAAGCTTTTGCGTGATTCGGTAGCTGGCGAGCGGCCAACCCATTTGGCGGTGATTTTCGACCATTCCTCCGAGACCTTCCGCAACCGTCTTTATGCCGAGTACAAGGCCAACCGTACCGAGCCGCCGGAGGATTTGCGGCCGCAATTTAAACTCATCCGCGATGCCGTGCGGGCGTTTGATATTCCATCCATCGAGCAGAAAGACTACGAGGCGGATGATCTCATCGCCACCTATGCAAGGCTGGCGTCGGAAGCGGGGGCGACCACCACGATTGTGTCCTCCGACAAGGATTTGATGCAACTCGTCGGCAATGGCGTTTCGCTTTATGACACAATGAAGGACAAGCGCATCGGGCGTGAGGAAGTGATCGAAAAATTCGGCGTGGGGCCGGAGCGCGTCGTCGATGTGCAATCATTAGCGGGCGACAGCGTCGACAATGTACCGGGTGTGCCGGGAATCGGGATCAAGACGGCGGCGCAACTGATTGAGGAATATGGCGATCTGGATACACTTTTGGCGCGCGCGGGCGAAATCAAACAGCCTAAACGCCGCGAGGCACTGATCGAGAATGCCGATAAAGCCCGTATTTCGCGTGATTTGGTGCGGCTTGAAACCCATGTACCGCTTGATGTTCCTTTGGAAGATTTGGGCGTCCACGACCCTGACCCGCGCCTGTTGATCGCGTTTCTGAAAGCAATGGAGTTTAATTCGATCACGCGCCGCGTGGTGGAGGCTTATGAAGCCGATGCCTCTTTGATTGAGGCCGATCCGGAACTCGCTAAACCCGGGGCCGGAACCTCTTGGCAAGGCGGCGCGGATAAACCCGCACGGGGGGATCAAACATCGGAAAATCCGCAGGCGGGTGCAACGACTGTCAACGGCGCGTTTTGGACCCCCCAAACCCTTGCGGCTGAACGCGCATCAGAAGCGGTTACACACAAGATTGATCGCTCTGCCTATCTCACCATCACCGATCTGACTACGCTTGATGCTTTTATCGCGGAGGCGCGCGACGAAGGCGTTGTCGCGGTCGATACCGAGACCAGTGCACTCGATGCGATGGCGGCGGATTTGGTGGGGGTATCGCTTGCGGTGCGTCCAGGGCGGGCCTGTTATATTCCGCTGACCCATCGCAGCGAAGGCTCGGCAGATTTATTTGGCGGCAATGAAGTGCTCACCGGACAAATCCCAATCCGCGATGCGATTGCGCGATTAAAGCCTCTGTTGGAGGATCGCTCGATCCTCAAAATCGGGCAGAACCTGAAATATGATTGGAACGTATTAAAGCGCCACGGCATTGAAGTATCGCCTTATGACGACACGATGCTGCTTTCTTATGTGCTGGATGCCGGGCGTGGCAACCATGGCATGGATGATCTCGCGAAGCGCCATTTGGGCCATGAGACAATCCCCTTTGCCGAAGTGGCAGGCTCCGGCAAAAATTTTATCGGCTTTGCGCGTGTGCCGCTTGATAAAGCCACCGCCTATGCGGCTGAAGATGCCGATGTAACGCTTCGCTTGTGGCGCGTGTTGAAGCCGCGTTTGGTCGCCGAAAGAATGACCACGGTTTATGAAAGTTTGGAGCGTCCTTTGGTCGATGTGCTCGCGCGCATGGAACGGCGTGGCATTGCGATTGATCGACAAATTCTCTCGCGTCTGTCGGGCGAATTTGCGCAAACCATGGCGCGGCTTGAGAGCGAGATTCATGTGCTGGCTGGCGAACCTTTCAACCTTGGATCCCCCAAACAATTGGGTGATATTTTATTCGGTAAAATGGGCCTGCCGGGCGCGAAGAAAACCGCAACAGGTGCATGGGCAACGGGCGCGCAGATTTTGGAAGATTTGGCCGACCAAGGCCATGAATTGCCGCGCCAGATTTTAAATTGGCGGCAGCTTTCAAAACTGAAATCAACCTATACGGATGCGTTGCCAAATTTTGTAAAAAAAGAAACCGGGCGTGTGCATACGTCGTTTTCGCTCGCGGCAACCACGACGGGACGTTTAGCATCCTCTGAACCGAATATTCAAAATATTCCGGTACGCACCGAAGAGGGGCGCAAAATCCGTGCGGCATTTATTGCGACGCCCGGCCATAAATTAATTTCGGCTGACTATTCGCAAATCGAATTACGTGTGCTGGCGCATATGGCGCATATTCCGCAACTCACCAAAGCATTTGCGGATGGCATTGATATTCACGCAATGACGGCCTCAGAGATGTTCGGCGTATCTGTGCAAGGCATGGACCCGATGGTGCGGCGTCGCGCGAAGGCGATTAATTTCGGCATTATTTATGGCATTTCAGCCTTTGGTTTGGCCAATCAACTTGGCATCGGGCGTGAGGAAGCGGGAGCCTATATCAAGAAATATTTTGAACGTTTTCCGGGCATTAAAGACTATATGGAATCAACGAAAAAATTTGCGCGTGAACATGGTTATGTTGAAACCGTATTTGGTCGGCATTGCCATTATCCGCAAATCGCCTCCTCCAATCCGAGCGAACGCGCGTTTAATGAACGCGCGGCAATTAACGCGCCCATTCAAGGCACCGCCGCAGATATCATCCGCCGTGCGATGGTTAGAATGGATGATGCGTTGAATGCGGCCAAACTCAAAGCCAGCATGTTGCTACAAGTGCACGATGAATTGATTTTCGAAGTACCGGAAGATGAGATTGATGCGACGATTAAAATCGTTACCCGCATAATGGTAGAGGCACCACATCCCGCGGTACAGCTCACAGTACCATTACAGGTAGATGCGCGCGCGGCTTCAAATTGGGATGAGGCGCATTGAAACAAATTTAACCCTCATGGTGAGCCGCGATGCGAAGCATCGCGAGTCGAACCACGTCCTTCGACTCGCGACCTGCGGTCGCGGCTCAGGATGAGGAGAGACTTTACCACGTCCTCACCCTGAACTTGTCGAAGGAAGTCGGTTACCGCCCGGCAACTTGGCAGGAGAGTTTACCACGTCCTCACCCTGAGCTTGTCGAAGGGCCACTCACGCCGCTTCGCTCCGGCTCAGGATGAGGAGACCGTTTATCCTGTTATCATTCATCAATGCTTCTCGCCCGATATCCGATCCGTCCAAGCCAACAGCAGGCCTGAAATGACAAAGGTCATGTGAATACCGACATACCATCCCAATTCGCGGTCGGTAAGATTATGAATATCCATGAAGCTTTTTAAGAGCTGAATGCCTGAAATGGCGACGATGGAGGAGAGCAGCTTCAGCTTTAATCCCGAAAAATCGATCTTGGCCATCCATTCGGGCCAATCGGGATGATCGCCGACATCGATCTTCGAGACGAAATTCTCGTAGCCTGAGAAAATCACAATCACGATCAAAGACCCCGTGAGCGTAAGATCGACCAGCGAAAGCACGCCTAAAATGACATCGGTCTCTTTGGCGCCCGGCATAATGAGGGCGAAGTGAAGCACTTCTTCGCCCGCCTTGATGAGTAAAAAGAAAAGCGCAAACACAAGCCCGACATAAAAGGGCGCAAGCAACCAGCGGCTAGCAAAGAGAAAGCGTTCAAGAATCCGTGATATCATGAATGTGTCTCTACTCAGCCGCCACCGGCAGGCTGATGGGGCAGCTCACGCCCGTTCCGCCCAAGCCGCAATAGCCGTTCGGGTTTTTGGCAAGATATTGCTGGTGATAGGTTTCCGCGAAATAGAAGGTTTCAGCGGGGATAATCTCGGTTGTGATCGCGCCATAGCCAGCTTTCGCGAGTTTTTCCTGATACATGGCTTTGGAAGCCTCAGCGGTGGCCTGCTGGGCCGCGGAATAGGTGTAGATGCCTGAGCGATAGGTGGTACCCAGATCATTGCCCTGCCGCATACCTTGGGTGGGGTCATGCGACTCCCAAAAGCGTTTCAGAAGCTCCTCATAGGTCACAACCGACGGGTCGAACACCACGAGTACGACCTCATTATGGCCCGTAAGCCCCGTGCAGGTTTCCTCATAAGTCGGGTTAGGCGTAATACCCGCAGAATAGCCCGCCGCGGTCACATAAACCCCCGGCATCTGCCAGAATACGCGTTCAGCACCCCAAAAACAGCCCAAACCAAATAATGCCGTCTCAAACCCCGCCGGATAGGGGCCTTTGAGCGGATTTCCGTTTACAAAATGGGTCGAAGCGGTGGGAAGTGGTGTGGATCGACCCGGCAAAGCCTCCTCAACCGAGGGCATACGGGGCGATTTACGAAAGCTGAACATGGGATATCTCCGGTTCGTGCGAGTTTACTGTTATGTAGTCACGAATAATTCCCGTTGCCAGTCCCTCATCAAGCCGAAATGGTTGCAAGCCGCCCAGTTCCGTCTATAAGAACGCGAGTTTTCTGCGGTGCCGTGTCCGGTATCGAAGACGGAGGGGTGGCCGAGTGGCATAGCCCGCATCGCAAGAGGCGGGCGTCCCACAAAAAAGCGGCGCACACCTGAGACATGAAGGTTTTGCGTGCGCCTTAAGGCACCAAAGACGGAGGGGTGGCCGAGTGGCATAGCCCGCATCGCAAGAGGCGGGCGTCCCACAAAAAAAGCGGCGCACGCCTTAAACACTAAGGTTTTGCGTGCGCCTTAAGCACCAAAGACGGAGGGGTGGCCGAGTGGTTTAAGGCGCACGCCTGGAAAGTGTGTATACGGGAAACCGTATCGCGGGTTCGAATCCCGCCTCCTCCGCCAAATTTGAATACGGAAATGGCAATGACCCCTCGCAATATCAATTATGGACTTGATGCGCCGACCATTTGTTATGGGATGTTTGGTATTGGCTTTTTCGGCATTGTTATTGCCATTCTGCCGCCCTTTTTCGTGTCCTCCTATTTCCTCATGGGATTAGAGCTATTGGCTTGGCTTTTTGTTCTCTATGGCCTCGGCATGGGTACCTATATGGTGTGGTCGAGCCGCGTTGGAAAACTTCGGACGTGCGAGATTTTGATGAACCGCATCGATCATGTCCGTCCATGGAGAGGGGACGAGACCGTTCTGGATGTTGGATGCGGTAGAGGCCTATTGCTGATTGGGGCGGCTAAAAGACTAAAATCCGGCAAAGCATTCGGCATCGATATTTGGAAAAGCGAAGACCAGACTGACAATACACCCGACGCACCTCTCCAAAATGCGCAAAGAGCAGGCGTTGCTGATCGCGTTGAAATTAAAACAGGAGACGCGCGGCGGATACCCTTTGCCGACCAATCCTTTGATGTCGTAGTTTCGCATTGGGTTATTCATAACATCGAAGAACAGCACGAGCGCAGTGCTGCACTGCACGAAATTTGGCGCGTTCTTAAACCGGAAGGCGTTCTCGCATTAGCGGATATTTCAGGGGTGGAAGATTACGCCAAGGACATTAAAAATTGGAACCCGCAATCGCTTTATTTCAATGACGGTGGCTTAGAAGCAAAACTCATGGGCTTTTTGAGTGGCGGCACATATCGTCCACAATATTTGATCGTTAGAAAGTAGATGATTTAAGCCGCTCTGCCGCTACTTTATCGCCCTTTATCTTTATTGAGTAGGTTTTACAAATTTTAAAATAAATCGATCGCTCTCGCCAATCGCTGCATATTTATCATGGTCAACGTCTTTCAGACGATAGGTTGGTGGTAAGGCCCATACGCCCACAGCATAATCTTTGGTATCTTTCGAGTTGGCATTGATTTCTGAGCTTCCGACAAATTTAAATCCCGCCGCTTCGGCAAAAGCAATGGCAACGTCTTGGCGAACATATCCCGATTTCGCCAACGGGTCTTGTGGCTGGTCGATGTTTCCACGGTGCTCTTCTACGCCCAAAATGCCGCCCGGCTTTAACGCTTTAAAAAAAGCTTTATAAGCCCCCTCAGTTTCTCCACTTGCCATCCAATTATGAATGTTTCGGAAAGTGATTACGAAATCGGCGCTACCTTCCGGCGCAATTGGATATTGATCCGATTTGAAAGTGGTAATCTGAACTTTTGCGTAATTTTTAGGATCACTTTCGATCTTAGCGCGAAGTGTCGCATTGTCTTTTGCTGCTTCCGATTCAGGCCCCTTGTCTTCGCCATTGGCGGCAATATAAATACCCTCATCTTTAAGATAAGGAGCCAGAATCTCCGTCCAGTAACCTGCCCCACCCGGCCATATTTCGACAACAGCGCTCTTTGGCGTGATTCCAAAAAAGGTCAGTACTTCAGCAGGGTGGCGATAGATATCGCGCACCCGGTTTTTCTCGGCGCGTTGCGGGCCATTGATAAGGACTTGCAAGGCGGGATCAATCGTCTCTTGCGCCACGGTGTTGTTGATTAAAAATACGGCGCCTAAAATAAGCGCCGATATTTTTATGATATGTCTAAGATAAAAGACCATATTCCAATTCATGCCTTGGGTTTGCCCGCTTCCGTTGCTGCCTTTACTTCATTCAGGCGACCCGTTTTCACATCATAAATATAGCCATATAGGGGGATATGTTTGGCAACAAGCGGATGCTCGCGAATGCGTTTAACATCTTGTACCACACTCTCCGCATTGTCATCAATCGTATGCCATTTCAAAAAATGGCCGTGCGACGAGCCGTGACCGTGTTTTGGATTGGACCAATTTTTTCCATCAAAGGAAGCGGTTTCAAGATTATCATCTAACAAACTGCTGATCACACCATCTGAAAAAAGTTCCATGCCACAATTTGTGTGGTGAATGACGAACCATTCTTTCGTTCCCAAGAGCTTATGTGAAATAACAAGCGAACGAATAGCATCATCTGTAGCGCGCCCGCCCGCATTGCGGATAACATGGGCATCGCCCTCTGATAGTCCTGCATATTTTGCAGGATCAAGACGTGCGTCCATGCATGTTAAAATTGCAAAGCCCCGTGCAGGCGGTAACGCTAAATTTTTCTTATCGCCAAAGGAAGCAGCGTAAGAATCATTTGCATTAAGAACTTCTTGATGGATATTCGATTGTGTCATTATCCGATCCTATTTGTGGGTCACTTCGATTTATAAGGCTGACAATTTCCCTAGCCACTATTTAAACGCGTATAAAAATTATCCCGTCGCATTAGACAAAAATTTATAATATAATCGCCGCTTTAAAGTCCACTAGATTTAGTAGGTTACATGGTGTAGAAATAAAATAAAAATAAAAAATCTATATTTTATCAATAAAAAAGTATTTCATTCTTTTTCTATACGTTATTTTAGAATATTCAAATCGTATGGATAAATTTTTGACCGTAACCATCATCGCTGTAACAGAGTAACATCTTTCGGCCTCTTGCCTTCATCGATTTTTTAAGCTGTTAATGTTTTTAAAAGTCCCATGCCCCAAAGGCGATCATCGAAGAAAATAGGATCATGAGAATGATTTTTTTCAAAAAACCATTTGTGCTTAAAACACTTACCCGACGTGTAATTAGTATCGTGCAAAGTGTGGTTGCCGCTCTATTGCTCGTTGCAGTTTTACCCCCCATCGTTCACGCCGAAAACAATGTTATCACCATCGGCTATCAAAAATATGGCAGCCTTATTTTGCTCAAAAATAAAGGGTTGCTGGACGCTAAATTAGCCCCATTAGGCTATAGCGTTAAATGGGCGGAATTTGCCGCAGGTCCGCAATTATTGGAAGCGCTTAATGCGGGTGCGATTGATTTCGGCAATACGGGCGAAGCGCCGCCGATTTTTTCGCAAGCCGCAGGTTCTGATCTTGTTTATGTTGGGTTTGAGCCCCCAGCCCCGCTGGGTGAAGCCATTCTTGTGCCTAAAGACAGTCCAATCAAAACGCTCGCTGATTTAAAAGGCAAGAATATTGCGTTTAACAAAGGCTCAAATGTTCATTATTTGCTCGTCAAAGCACTCGAAAAATCGGGCGTGCAATATAGCGACATTACAACATCGTTTTTACCCCCTGCCGATGGCCGTGCGGCCTTCGAGCGTGGCTCGGTTGATGCGTGGGCGATCTGGGATCCTTTTCTCGCTTCCGCCCAACAGGCGACAGGCGCGCGTGTGCTGACCGATGGAACGGGGATTGTGTCGAATTACCAGTTCTATTTTGCTTCGCGTAAATTTTATAAAAAGGCTCCCGAGGTCGTAAAAATCGTTCTGGAAGGCGTCGAGCAAATTGGCGAATGGGCGAAGGCTGATCCAGTAGCCGCCGCGACCGAATTATCGCCGCTTTCAGGCATTCCGGCACCGATCCTGGAAGTGGCACTACGTCGTCAGGTGTTTGGTGTGAAGTCACCGACGCCGGAAGTGATTGCCCAACAACAGCAGGTGGCGGATACTTTCTTTGCGCTTGGGCTTATTCCGAAAAAGATTTCGATTTCGGATGCAACGCCTTAACGCATTAAACCTGCGCTTTTTGGTCGGTTATCTGGAGATTTTTAAAACATGAGTGCTGACATCTTCTGGTTTCTACCGACCTCGGGGGACACACGCTATCTTGGCACATCCGACTTTGGCCGGGCACCGACCAATGCCTATATGCAGCACATTGCGATAACCGCCGAGCGGCTGAGTTATGACGGCTTGCTTATTCCCACGGGTTCGAGCTGTCTTGACCCGTGGGTGACAGCGGCGAGCCTTGTTCCTGTCACGCAGCGCATCAAATTATTGGTGGCGCTCAGGACATCGCTTTTGGCCCCCACCGCGTCGGCACGACAAGCAGCGTCGTTGGATGAGGCGCTGGGCGGGCGGTTATTGCTCAATGTTGTGCCGGGGGGTGATGCTACCGAGCTTGCCGCCGATGGAGCGTTCTTCTCGCATGACGAGCGGTATGAAGTCGCCGATGAATATTTAACCGTCTGGCGGCGTTTGCTCGAAGGCGAGACAGTCGATTTTAAGGGCAAGCACATCAAGGTACAAGGCGCGCGGAATTACCATCCGGCCGTGCAAAAGCCTTATCCGCCGCTGTATTTTGGCGGCTCATCGTCCGCCGCCCACGAACTCGCGGCCAAACATGTTGATGCGTATCTGACATGGGGCGAGCCGCCCGCGGGGGTCGCCGAAAAAATTGCTGATGTTCGTGCGCGCGCCACTAAGCATGGGCGTGTAGTGCGGTTTGGTGTTCGCCTGCATGTGATTGTTCGCGAAACAACGGAAGAAGCGTGGGCGGATGCGGATCGTCTAATCAGCAAATTGACCGATGATGATATTGCCCGCGCGCAAGCCATGTATGCCAAAATGGATTCAGTCGGTCAGAAGCGAATGGCGGCGTTGCATGGTGGGCGGCGCGATCAGTTGGAAATCGCGCCTAATTTATGGGCGGGCGTTGGGCTTGTTCGCGGGGGCGCGGGTACCGCGTTGGTGGGCGATGCAGCAACGGTTGTTAAACGCTTGCAGGAATATATCGACCTTGGCGTCGATACTTTTGTATTATCAGGCTATCCGCATCTCGAAGAGGCGATCCGTTTTGCCGAATTGACCTTTCCGCTGCTCGGCAAAAAGTCTGTCACACTTCGGGATCAGGCCCAAACGGGTGGCGCGTTTGATATTCGCGCGGTCAAGGCAGCGCAGGCCAGCGCGAGCTAAATCCTTAACCCGTTCGGAGAAATAACCAATGTCCGATATTATCGACATGCGCTGTCGCCCTGCTTATCTGCATGATTTCTTTGGTCGCACGCCCAATACGCCCGAATACAGCGTCGCCCGCTGGCTAAATCGCCGAGTCGGCACACGCGGTAGCGACGAGCATTTCACCCGCTCGTCCACGCCGGAAGGATTTTTGAGTGAGGTGAAAGAAGCGGGCCTCTCCCACGCCGTCGTGGTGGGTCGGCACACTCCGAGCCAGCATCTGCCGAATGATCTTATTCACAATATCGTGTCCGCTGATCCTGTGCTTCTCGGCATTGGGTCGGTTGATCCGATTGTGCAAGGCGAAAAAGCAGCCCTTGCCGAGGCCGAGCGCGCGATCCAAGATTTGGGGCTAAAGGGGATCGATATCGAGCCGGGCTTTGGTTCGCCCCCGCGCCATCCGGATGACCCGGCCTATTTCCCGATTTATGAATGTTGCGCGAGCCTTGGTGTGCCGGTTTTTCTGATGAGCGGACCAACAACGCCCGACCCGCGCTTTAATGACCCATCGGGATTGGCGATTGTGGCGCGTCGTTTTCCGACGCTTCAAATCGTTGCCTATCACGGCTATTGGCCGAATGTGCAGCAGATCATCGGCGTCGCTTTCCGTTATGAAAACGTGCATCTCGTGCCGGATATGTATCTGTTTCAGCCGGGCGGGCAGGCCTATGTCGACGCGGTGAATAGTTTTTTAGCCGATCAATTTCTGTTTGGCTCATCCTATCCGTTTCGCCCGATAGGACAGACGATTGACGATTTTTTAAAATTAGGCTTTCGAGATGCCGTGCTTGAGCGTGTGCTGGCAGACAATGCGAGGCGGCTATTACGGCTTTAAAAACAACCAGCCTTATATTTTTTGAAAAATCTCACTCGTTTGATGTAATCCAATTCGCTCCGCCATGCGTTAAAGTGAGGTTGATCTGTATCTCGGTCGTGGCAGCGTAGAAATTCGCCATCCGGTCTCTAAGGCATCTATAAAAATTCTACGTTGGGGAGAACTACGATGAATCGCTCATATCTTGAAGCTTTTTTGCCACCGACCCGGCTTTTGCTGGGGCCGGGGCCTTCTCCGGTCGCGCCGGAAGTGCTCGCGGCGATGGCTGCGCCAACGGTTGGCCATCTTGATCCATCCTTCATCGGGCTGATGTCCGAAATAAAGACCATGCTGCAATTGGCGTTTGGCACCAAGAATGACGTGACCTTCGCGGTTGCCGGACCCGGCAGCCTTGGGATGGATGCGTGTGTGCTCAATTTGATTGAGCCGGGAGATAAGATTCTCATCGCGCGCAACGGCGTGTTTGGAACCCGCATGTGCGAAGTAGCAACACGCGGTGGTGCCGAAGTGATCCCGCTTGATTTTACGTGGGGTACGCCCGTTGACCCTCATGCTATCGAAAGCGCGTTGCAACAGCACAAAGGCATTAAATTCGTGGGTTTTGTGCACGCCGAAACCTCAACAGGGGTTCAGTCCGATGCCGCAGCCATTGCCGCAATTGCGCGGAAATATGGGGCGCTGACGATTATGGACGCGGTTACTTCGCTCGCCGGTATCCCGATCGAGCTCGATGAATGGGGGATCGATGCGGTTTATTCCGGTAGCCAGAAATGCTTAAGCTGCCCGCCCGGATTATCGCCGGTTTCGTTTGGTCCTCGTGCGGTTGAGCATGTCAAAAACCGTAAATCAAAAGTGCTGTCATGGTTTCTCGATATCACGCAAGTCATGGCCTATTGGGGTGGCGATAAAGCGCGGGCCTATCACCACACGGCACCCGTAAACAGCCTTTACGCGCTGCATGAGTCACTCCGTCGCGTCCATATTGAGGGCCTTGAAGCGTCCTTTGCTCGCCATCGCGCGGCGCATCTGCAATTGGCGGAAGGATTGGCGGCGATGGGTCTTGAGCTTTTGGTCGATGAACCCTATCGCCTGCCACAGCTCAACGCGATCAAAATACCAGCTTCCATTAATGATGCCCAAGTAAGGGCCTCATTGCTAAATGATTTTAATATCGAAATTGGTGCTGGTCTTGGTCCACTGGCTGGAAAGATTTGGCGTGTGGGTTTGATGGGCGAAGGCGCTAGAGCCGAACATGTCTCTCGATTGCTTCAATCGCTTAACACCGTCATAAATATGCAAATGAATGAGGCGCTGCCCTTGGCGAGTTGACACATGGTGACGGGCGGTTAAGCATTCATGCCATCTTCCGTCGCGTTCAACAAGATAAAGGCCATCGACCTATGAAGACCCAGATTGTTGTTGTTGGTGGCGGTGCGGGTGGGTTGGAATTGGTGCGTCGTCTTGGCCATCGCTTCGGGCGTGACGCGTATGACATCATTCTCGTTGAACGGAACCAGACGCATATTTGGAAACCGTTGTTGCATGAAGTTGCGGCGGGATCACTCGATGCCAATCTCGATGAAGTCGGCTATCGCAGCCATGGGCATCGCTGGGGCTATCGGTTTTTTTACGGCAGTCTTGAAGCGATTGATCGCGCCAATAAACAAGTGGTGATTGCGCCGATTACGGACGAGACGGGTAAAGAAATTATCGCCCAGCATCGTATCCGCTATGATTATCTCGTCTTGGCCTTTGGCGCGGTATCCAATGATTTCGGAACGCCGGGCGTTAAAGAACATTGTTTATTTCTGGAAGACCGCTTACAGGCTGATCGCTTCCGGATCAAATTATTAAACCACTGCCTTCGCGTATCGCGCACCTTGAGTCTTGATCCATCCTCCGATGCAACGGTTGATATCGCCATTGTCGGCGGCGGAGCGACGGGTGTTGAGTTGGCGGCGGAACTTTATAATTCAGCCTCGGCCTTGCGCCATTATGGCCTTGAAGTATTCGATGAAAGCCGCCTGCGCGTTACACTCATTGAAGCAGGCCCTCGCATTCTACCCGCTTTGCCGGAAAAGCTTGCGGAATCAGCGCAGGCCGAGCTTGAAGCGCTAGGCGTTGATGTGCGCACCAACACGCAAGTAACCTGTGCCGAGGCCGGGGCGCTTGTGACGCGTTCGGGTGAAACCGTGAAGGCCGATTTGATTTTGTGGGCCGCAGGTGTACGCGGCCCGGTTATTCCCGGTGGCCTTGATGGGTTGGAGATGACGCCGAACAACCAAATCAAAGTCCGCCAAACCCTGCAAACCACGGTGGATGACCATGTGTTTGCGATGGGCGATTGCTGCAATTGCCTCATGCCCGATACAGGCAGGCCCGTCCCGCCACGCGCGCAATCGGCGGCGCAGATGTCGAAAACGGTGTTTCGTAATCTCATCGGGCTGATTGAGAAAAAACCGCTTGAGGATTTTCTCTATCAAGACCGAGGCTCGCTGATTTCGCTCAGCCGTTTTTCAACCGTCGGCAGCTTAATGGGTAATCTTGTCGGTGGTCGTATGGCAATTGAGGGCTATATCGCGCGGCTGGCGTATATCTCGCTCTATCGTATGCATCTTATCGGCATTCACGGCTGGCTTAAGGGCTTGCTGCTAATCGTCATCGGCCATGTCAATCAGGTGGTTCGCCCAAAGCTGAAATTGCATTAATCGGCAATAAATCCCTTCTCGCGTGGGGAGAAGCAGGCGCTCTTCCCGGACCGCGGGCGTCCCGCCGCGCTCTTAAGATGCGAGCCGGGAGGCTCGCGGTCCGAAAGATTTCCTTCTCCTTGAAGGAGAAGGTGTCATGCGTAGCATGACGGATGAGGTTCTGGTGGTTGTAATAGGAGGCTGAACCTTGCAGGCCCTAAAAACTATCACTAGACCCTCATCCGGTTGCTCCGCAACCACCTTCTCCCGTCCGGGAGAAGGGATTTTTTCCTTGGTTTTTAATTGAGTCTTTTGAGAAAAGCGGGCGCGCTTCATGGACCGCGCGGCTCCTGCCGCGCTCTTAAGAATGCGATGCCTAAGAGGCTCGCGGTCCGTTATGTCCCTTACCCTTTCCGCTCCACCTGATCCATCACTTGCTCCATCTCCTTGCGCCTGTCTTCCAAGGTTGAGCACAAATGATGGGCGGCGTACAGGACAGCGGGGTCTTGTTCCTCGTCAAACGTCGCATGATCGTGCAAGAGGTTCATCGTGTGTTGCAGGATAATGATTGCGGCTTCGACGCTTTCGACAAAAGTCATCGGCTTTGTGTAATTGATCACTGGCATAAGCACCCTCCCGGTCAGGAAAATGGCCCAGCGCGGGATCGCGCTGGTGCCGGGGTGTTAACAAGCCACGTAAGCATGACCGCGACGCTTTTAGCTTTGCAGCCTGGACATAACGCCACCACCCCGACGTGGAAGCGTCAGGGCAGTTTGGTGACGGCAGATGCACTGCCGGCTTACATGAGGTTGTTAAGCCCCAGATCATGCAGACACACGATCCAAAAGAATCATAGCATCGCTCTACTCAAACGCAAACCCATTCCAAACCCACGCAGAAACGGGGGGACGTAGCATTGAAACGGGGTAGACCCGTCTAAGATAGAGGGTAGAATTTTAGGGAAAGAGGGTACTGTATAAACGGCACTAAATCCCTTCTCCTTTTAGGAGAAGATGTCATGCGTAGCATGACGGATGAGGTTCTGGAGGTTACCGTAGGAGGCTGAACCGTGTGGCGCTTAACAATAACCATTGCCTGGCCCTTCGCTTTCGCTCCGGGCGTTTGTTGTTCAAAACGATTCACAGGATCGTTTTGTTTGCTTCGCAAACCACGCCTCACCCCTCATCCGTCGGCTTCGCCGACAGCTTCTCCCACAGGGAGAAGCGGGCGCTCTTCATGGACCGCGGGCGTCCTCGCTCGCAAAGAATGCGATGCCTAAGAGGCTCGCGGTCCGGGGGCTTCCTTCTTCCAACAGGAGAAGGAAATATTATATATAAATCAATCTCTTATTAAAAACACATCGCGTGCCGCGTCCGTCATCGCCTCGCGATAATCTCGGCTAAATTGCTCACACATTTCAGCCACGCTCAATACTTCCGAAATCGCGCCGACGCCTTGGCCTGCGGACCAGATCGTTTTCCAGACTTTTGCTTCCGAGCCCATATCGAGCTTGCCGTGGGGCGGGAGATTGTCGGGGTCAAGCCCGGCTGCTTTGATGCTCTCGCGCATAAAATTGGCGTTCACGCCGGAAATATTGGGCGTGTAAATGATATCAGCGGCGCGTGAATCGAGGATCATTTGTTGATAGGCCTTTTCAACCATGGCCTCTTTGGTCGCTAAAAACCGTGTGCCAAGATAGGCCAAATCCGCGCCCATCATCCGTGCTGCGGCGATATCGCGCCCCGTGCTAAGCGCGCCGGATAAAATGACGGTACCAGAAAAGATCGATTTAACCTCGCTGATCAACGCAAATGGATTGAGATTGCCCGCATGTCCGCCCGCACCTACTGACACGGCGATGAGACCGTCAACACCCGCCTCGCTGGCCTTCTCGGCATGGCGGCGGCTAATGATGTCGTGAAATACCAGGCCACCATAAGAATGCACTGCATCCACCACATCCCGCACGGCACCAAGCGAAGTAATCACAATTGGTACGCGGTGTTGGACGACGATATCGAGATCCTGCTTTAGCCGCGCATTGGTTTGATGAACGATGAGATTGACGCCAAAAGGAGCGGCCTTTGGCTCAGACGATAGCCGCTCTTCAATCTCATTAAGCCAAGCCTCAAACCCCTCCGTGCTGCGCTGGTTGAGCGCGGGAAAAGTTCCCACCATTCCTGCGCGACACGTCTCGACCACAAGATCGGGGCCGGACGCCAAAAATAGAGGAGCAGCAATCGCAGGCAGGCGAAGCCTGTCCTCCAAGAATTTTGCTATGGCCATTGGTGTTCCTGATCCCCAATCCGCTATAGATTGATAGGGCGATACCAACACCGTTTCTGTCAAGCCAAGACGCGGTGGGCGATGCTGATATAAATCGGGATGCCAAACAAAATATTGATCGGGAACGTTATGCCCAGCGAAAGACCAAAATAAAGCGAGGCATTCGCCTCAGGCAAAGCAAAGCGTAAAGCCGCTGGCACAGCAATATAAGACGCACTTGCTGCCAACACCATCAGCAAACCCGCGTCGCCCGCTGTGAGGTTAAACACCAAAGATAAAACAAGCGCCAATGCGGCATGTACCATTGGGCCAGCTATGGCATAAGCCAAAAGCCAGGGCGATAAACGACGCAGTGAAGGAAAATTTCTGGCCGTCATCAACCCCATATCGAGCAGGAAAAAAGCCAGCATACCTTTGAATAAATCGCCTGCAAAAGGCTGCATCGCGGCTTTGCCCACATCGCCCGATAAAAGACCCACGATGACCGAACCCATGAGCAGGATTTGCGCCCCATCGGTCAGCGACTCCTTGATCACGTTAAGCGAAGAACGAGACGGCGCATTGGCGCTTTGGTCTTTCCGTAGATAATTGGCAAACAGGATCGCCATGACAATCGCAGGCGATTCCATAAAAGCCATCGCCGCTGCCATATGCCCGCCAAAGGCGATACCGTGGTCATCAAGATAGCGGGTGGCGGTGATAAAGGTCACGGCGCTAACCGAACCATAAGTGGCGGCAATGGCTGCGGCATCAAAGCCGTTGATGAGGCGTCTTAGGATAAGATAGCCCATCGTCGGCACGATTAGGGCCAAGAAAAGCGCCGCACCCAAGCCGCTCAGAACCGTTGATGTCAGCCCCGAATGAGCGAGCTCAAAACCACCCCGCAAACCCAGCGCCATCAGCAAATAAAGCGCTAAAAAGCGGGAAATCGGTTGCGGGATTTCAAGATTGGATTTCAAGGCACCCGCAAGCACCCCAAAAATGAAGAACAAAATGGCAGGATCGATGAAGTTGGACATAAACGGCGCTCCTTTGTGGTGGTTGAGCACCTAACAAATATTATGTATCAGTAAAAATTGATTTTTAGAGAAGTTATGATAGATATTTATCTATGAATGCGACATTTCGACAATTGCGCCTGTTTCTTGCCTTGACTGAAGAAGGCAGCATGACCCGCGCGGCGCTGCGCTGCCATATCACACAGCCTACCGCCTCCATGCAGTTGCGCGAGCTATCTCTTTCCGTCGGCTTGCCGCTTTATGAGGTCATCGGCAAAAAAATCCACCTGACGGATATCGGCAAAGAGCTTGCCATAACCGCTCGCGCGATGCTGGATGAGTGGAGTAGTTTTCATCAAAAGGTTGACGGTGCGAAGGGCCTGTCGCGCGGCGAAGTGCGGGTGGCGGTTGTCAGCACAGCCAAATATTTCATTCCCCGTATGCTGGGAGCCTTCTGCCAGACCTATCCTGCGATCGATATCAAGCTCGACGTGTTTAACCGCGATGGCGTGATCCATGTCTTGCGCGAGAACAAGGTCGATATTGCGGTCATGTCTGTCCCACCCTCCGATCTCGATGTGGACGCTGAGATGTTTCTCGAAAATCCGCTGGTTGCGATAGCGCCTTCTAGCCATCCCCTCGCCAAGCGCCAGACCGTGCCTTTGGCCTTATTCGCCAAAGAACCCTTGATCTTGCGCGAGGAGGGATCTGGCACCCGCATGATGGCTGAAAAGTTTTTTAAATCACACGCGATCCGCCCGCGCGTCCGACTAAGTCTCGGCTCTAACGAGGCGATCAAAGAAGCAGTAGCAGGCGGGCTTGGCTGCGCCATCCTCTCGCAGCACGCGCTGACAACCAAACCGTCCGATCCATCGATTTCCATTCTCAAAATTGAAGGATTTCCGATTGCCTCGCAATGGTTCACGGTTACCGTTCGGGGTAAAAAACTGGGACCAATTGCATCGGTTTTTCGGACTTATTTGCGAGAGACGTCGAAGGAGATTGGGGAGAATGGATTATAGAGGGTGTTAAACTGATCCGGTTGATCAATAATGATTTAGCTTGCATCGGCCCCTCAATGTAGCTATGTTTGTAATGACAAATCGGATGGTGTCATGAGGTTTGAGTGGGACGAGGCCAAGCGGCAAACCGTGCTTGCAAAGAGGGGCATTGATATGGTTGCCATGGCTTCACTACTCGATGGCCGTCCGGCCTACAATTACTTGTCTTATCGTGACCTAGAAAAACGAATGGTTACTGTAGCGGAGCGAAACGGTAAATTGTTCGCGCTGGTGTGGATGGAACGGGAAGACAAAATACGCATTATTACAGCAAGAAGGGCGCGCAATGGAGAAGAAAGAGCATATCGTCAGTTACACGATGGATGAGATCAAGGCGATGATTGCCCGTGGCGAGGATCGGACCGATTTTGACCGTGAGGTCTCCCAAGAAGAGATCGAGCGGCAAATTGCGGAAGACCCTGACCTGTTCGTTCCCGACAATTGGGAGGAAACGATTATTTGGGGTATTCCTGAAATCGGCAAGAAGAACAAGCGTCTCACCTCGGTGCGCTACAGTGCGCGCGTGGTGGATTATTTCAAGTCAACCGGAAAAGGCTGGCAAACCCGCATGGACGCCGTATTGTTGGCTTATGTGGATCGGCAGGAACGGCGCGGGCAAAGCTAGCCCCTTTCAATCCAAATATCCAAGCCTGCTTCGCGACTTGGGTATATCTGACGGAATTTCGCTAGATTAAAGGACTTTGATCGGGCAAGACAGCGCCATCGGTGGAAGCGGAATGCTGCGATCAAAGGGAGCACACCATGGCGGTCAAGACGGATATTGAAATTGCGCGCGAGGCGAAGAAGAAGCCGATCATGGAGATTGGCGCTAAGCTCGGTATCCCCACTGACGATTTGCTGCCCTATGGCCACGACAAAGCCAAAGTCGGCCAGAGCTTTTTAAAATCGCTCGAAAGCCGCAAAGACGGTAAGCTGATCCTCGTGACCGCGATCAACCCGACGCCTGCGGGTGAGGGCAAAACCACCACCACGGTCGGCTTGGGCGATGGGCTAAACCGCATCGGCAAAAAGGCGATTGTCTGCATCCGCGAAGCCTCGCTCGGCCCGAATTTCGGCATGAAGGGCGGTGCAGCAGGCGGCGGCTATGCGCAAGTCGTGCCGATGGAGGAGATGAACCTCCATTTTACCGGCGATTTCCACGCCATCACCTCGGCACATAATCTTTTGTCGGCGATGATCGACAACCATATTTACTGGGGCAACGAGCTTGGCATCGACGAGCGCCGCGTGGTGTGGCGTCGTGTGATGGATATGAACGATCGCGCATTGCGTGATATCGTGGTGTCGCTTGGCGGCGTGTCGAACGGCTTCCCACGCCAGACCGGCTTTGACATTACGGTTGCTTCCGAAGTGATGGCGATCCTGTGTCTTTCGAAGGATTTACGCGATCTTGAGAAGCGCTTGGGTGACATTGTGGTGGCCTATCGCCGCGACAAGACGCCGGTTTATTGCCGCGACATCAAGGCCGACAGCGCCATGGCGGTGCTTTTGAAAGACGCGATGCAGCCGAACCTCGTGCAAACGCTGGAGAACAACCCCGCCTTCGTGCATGGCGGCCCGTTCGCCAATATCGCGCATGGCTGCAACTCGGTGATTGCCACCACCGCCGCCTTAAAACTTGGCGACTATGTGGTGACCGAGGCGGGCTTCGGCGCGGATTTGGGTGCAGAAAAGTTCTTTGACATTAAGTGCCGCAAAGCGGGCCTCAAACCATCCGCCGCCGTAATCGTCGCCACCGTTCGCGCGATGAAGATGAATGGTGGGGTGGCGAAGGCTGATCTCGGTACCGAGAATGTCGATGCGGTCAAGAAGGGCTGCGCCAATTTGGGCCGTCACATCGCCAACACTAGGGGCTTCGGCGTGCCGGTTGTGGTTGCCATCAACCATTTCTTCTCGGACACGGAGGCGGAAATCCAAGCCGTGAAGGATTATGTCGCAAGTCAAGGCTCGGAGGCGATCCTGTGCAAGCACTGGGCGCAAGGATCGGCAGGTATCGAGGCGCTCGCCCATAAGGTCGTGGAACTTGCGGAATCGGGTGTTGCCAATTTCCAGCCGCTCTACCCAGACGCGATGCCGCTGTTTGAGAAAATCGAAACCATTGCAAAGAAAATCTACCACGCCGAAGCCGTTATCGCGGACACATCGATCCGCGATCAGTTGAAAGTGTGGGAAGCAGCAGGCTACAGCCACCTGCCCGTCTGCATGGCCAAGACGCAATATTCCTTCACCACCGATCCGAATATGCGCGGCGCACCCACTGGCCACTCAATTCCTGTTCGTGAAGTGCGGCTTTCGGCGGGCGCAGGCTTCATCGTCGCCATCTGCGGCGAGATCATGACCATGCCCGGCCTGCCGCGCGTACCTTCCGCCGAAGTGATCCGATTAAATGAGGCGGGCGAGGTTGAGGGGCTGTTTTAAATCGCAGCAACTACAGGAGAAGATTAACATAGCTATAATTTTAGCTTCTTCTGATAAGATATAAAAAACAGGGTAAAAAGATCAAAATTCTGTAATTTTTTATTAAAATATTTTCTATGAATTCAAATATTAAGGAACGATGTCGTTTCATCAGAAATGCATGTTAGATATCACATCTTAATAGGTTATTTTGTTCGATGCAGGTAGGTCCTTCCCCATCCTGAGCAACAACGCGGAACGTGTTGTTTGTCAAAGGACCAGTAGCGTGGTTCGACAAACTAACCACTCGACACATGTCTAGGGCGGCTCACCATAGCGATCAAACCGCACCCGAAACCGGATAACCCAAGGCTTAATGCCCCTCAAACCCAATCAACGTTTTAACCGGAACGCCCAATGCTTCCAGTTTCGCCCTTCCGCCCAACTCTGGTAAATCTATCACAAAACACGCCGCTACCACGTCGGCGCCCATTTTCTGCAAGAGCTTGGTCGCCCCTTCTGCCGTGCCGCCAGTCGCAATCAGATCGTCGATCAAAATCACCTTCTCGCCGGGTTTGACCGCATCGGTATGCACTTCCATCTCGTCGACGCCATATTCGAGCGAATAGGCAATCGAGACGGTGGTGTGCGGCAGCTTGCCTTTTTTACGGATCGGGATAAAGCCCGCCGAGAGCTGATGCGCCACAGCACCTCCTAAAATAAACCCGCGCGCTTCCATGCCCGCCACTTGGTCCACTTTGCTGCCCGCGAAGGGCTGCACCAGCTCGTCAACCGCGCGGCGAAACGCTCGTGCATTGCCCAGTAACGTGGTGATATCGCGAAACATGATCCCGGGCTTTGGGTAATCGGGGATAGAGCGGATGGATGAGCGCAAAAAATCGCTGGTGGTTTGGGTCATTCAACGGTTCTTTCAGGGGTTAAAGCGATCACACGCATGATGACGAAAATATCCTATCCCACATCCAAAACCCGTCCTGCCACCGCATCAAGCTTAGCCACCAGCGTCGGATCGCGCATCGCGGGCGCGGTCATTACGGCAAACTCCAGCGCCTTGTGCGAACCCACGGGGCATTCCTCACGCATGATCGAAAAATCCCGCGCGAGTCGCGCCACCAAGCGCCGCGCTTTCTCGGTATTGCCGTGCATCACCTGCAACACCGATTGCACATCCACCGCATCATGGCCCTCGTGCCAGCAATCGAAATCTGTCACCATCGCTACCGTCGCATAGGTAATCTCGGCCTCGCGCGCGAGCTTGGCTTCGGGCATCGCCGTCATGCCAATCACTGAATAGCCTGCGGCTTTGTAAGACAGGCTCTCGGCAAGGCTTGAGAATTGCGGCCCCTCCATGCACACATAGGTGCCGCCCTTTACCGTCGTAATGTTCTCAGCTTCCGCGGCCATCGCGATCCGCTCGACCAAGCGTGGCCCCACCGGATGCGCCATCGAAACATGCGCTACACAGCCTTGGCCAAAAAAACTCGATTCCCGTTTATGCGTCCGATCGACATATTGGTCGACCAGCACAAACGTCCCCGGCGGCAATTCCTCTTTAAATGAGCCGCAAGCGGAGAGCGATACAAGGTCCGTCACCCCCGCCCGCTTCATCGCGTCGATATTGGCGCGATAATTGATATCAGAGGGCGAATATCGGTGTCCGCGACCGTGGCGGGGTACAAAGACCACCTCAATCGAGCCGATGGTCCCGGCGCGCAACACGTCAGATGGCTCGCCCCATGGGCTATGGATGGTCAATTCATGTAGATTTTCGATACCGGGCAGATCATAAACGCCCGAACCGCCAATAATCCCAAGCTTCGCAGGTGTCATGCTTAACCCTCCATTATGGGTACCATTAGGCAATAGATGCTTTGCCTGCGCAACAAAAAAGGCCTCGTTTCCGAGGCCCTTCCCACTTATTTTGTCTTCAACATGCAGATTACGCATGCGCCTCGACATTTGCCCAGATCTTCTTCTTCGTGAAGTAAAGAAGCCCAGAAAACACGAGTAAGAACACCAGCACCCGGAACGCGATTTCCTTGCGTTGTTCCAAATGCGGCTCAGCGGCCCACATCAGGAAGGCAGCAACGTCCTTCGCATATTGCTGAACCGTCTCCGGAGCCTGTGGCTTGCCGTCCGGCCCCTTAAGATAGGTCACTGCACCATCCTGCAACGGAGGCGGCATGGCGATGATATTTCCTGGGAAATATTTGTTGTAATATTTCCCATCGGGAACCGTTACGTCAGGGGGCGCGTCTTCATAACCGGGGAGAAGCGATGCGATATAATCAACACCCTGCTCTTGGTATTGCGTGAAGATATCAAACACAAACCATGGAAAGCCGCGCTCATAGGTACGAGCCTTGGCAATCACCGAAAAGTCTGGCGGAGCAGCGCCGCCATTGGCCGCGGCGGCTGCTTGCTTGTTTGGAAACGGTGCAGGCCAGAAATCCGCAGCCCGTCCGGGACGATCAAACATGTCGCCATTATCATTCGGGCCATCTTTGACCTTAAACGTTGCAGCAAGCGCATTGACCTGCTCTTTGCTGAAGCCCGGCCCACCTTTTTCTGCCAAGGTGCGGAACGTAACCCTGTTCAGCGAATGGCAATTGGAGCACACTTCGTGGAAGACTTTAAAGCCCCGTTGAAGCTGCGTTTCATCATAATGGCCGAAGGGGCCGGCAAACGACCACGTCACACGCGGCGGAATTTCGCGTTCGTGGGTCTGAGCGAATGCCGCGCCGCTGGTCATTCCCGCCAACGCCACGATTGCAATAAGGGTTTTGATCGATTTCATCGTCATCATTTCCTAATTTCAACCTTTAACCTTTGGTGCTGGGCGAAGCTGCCGCGCCCGCAGCCATGGCCGCACCCGATCCACCTTTGCCTAACACCGAGTCTGCAATCGAAGCAGGCAAGGATTTTGGCGTTTCAAACAGGCCGAGAAGCGGAAGCACGAGGATATAGTAAGCAAAGTAATAAACCGTGCAGATGCGCGAGGCTATGACATACATGCCTTCCGGTGGCTTTGAACCAAGCCAGCCCAAGATCACGGCATTGATTACAAAGAGCCAGAAGAAAATCTGGAACACCGGGCGATAATTCCCCGAACGCACCTTCGATGTATCGAGCCATGGCACAAACACCATGATGGCAATCGAGCCAAACATCGCCAACACGCCAAGAAGCTTATCAGGGATAGCGCGCAAAATCGCATAGAAGGGCAGGAAATACCATTCCGGCACGATATGCGATGGCGTCACCGCCGGGTTCGCCTCGATGTAATTATCGGCATGGCCCAAGAAGTTTGGAATATAGAAGGCAAACCATACATAGACCATCAAGAAGCAAGAAAGCGCAAACGCATCCTTCACCGTGAAATAGGGATGGAAGGGCAGCGTGTCCTTGTTCGTCTTCTTCTCGATCCCTGTTGGATTATTTGAACCCGGCACATGCAAAGCCCAGATGTGCAGTACAACAACACCTGCAATCATAAACGGCAGCAGATAATGCAGCGAGAAGAACCGATTCAACGTTGGGTTGGAAACCGAATAACCGCCCCAAAGATAGGAGACGATCACTTCCCCAACACCCGGAATGGCCGAGAAAAGGTTCGTGATAACGGTCGCGCCCCAAAAGCTCATCTGGCCCCATGGCAGCACATAGCCCATAAACGCGGTGGCCATCATCAAGAGGAAAATGATCACGCCCAAAATCCAGAGGACTTCGCGCGGCGCTTTGTAGGAGCCGTAATAAAGGCCGCGGAAAATATGCACATAGACGGCGATGAAGAACATCGATGCGCCGTTTGCGTGTAGATAACGCAACATCCAGCCGTAATTGACATCGCGCATGATCAGCTCAACGGAGTTGAACGCCATATCGGCATGAGCCGTGTAATGCATCGCGAGCACCACGCCTGTCAGAATTTGCGAGACCAGCATGAAGGCGAGAATACCGCCGAAGGTCCAGAAATAGTTGAGGTTTCGTGGATTAGGAAACACAACAAAGGAGGAGTGAATGAGACCCATAATCGGCAGACGGCTTTCAAACCACTTGCCTAAGGCGCTCTTGGGTTCATAGGTGGAATGTCCGCTCATGGCTTTATCCCTACATGCTTGGAGCAATAAGCTCCTTAAACCGTTTGTAACTAACTAAATCTTCTAAGGCTCAACCGATGCGGATGGCCTTATCGCTCGTGAACGCATAAGGCGGCACGGGCAGATTGATCGGTGCTGGTCCCTGACGGATACGGCCGGAGGTATCAAACACCGAACCATGACAAGGACACTGCCAACCGTGGAAAGCACCCTCATTGCCAAGCGGCACACAACCTAGATGAGTACAATTACCATAAACAACCAGCCATTGATCTTTACCAGGCTTGACGCGCGCAGAGTCAGCCTCTGGGTCACGCAGGCTCGAAAGATCGGTATTTTGAGCCGCCTTGATCTCATCTGGTGTACGATGGCGGACAAAAATCAGTTTACCGCGCCAAAACAATTTAACGATCTGACCTTCGGCGACGTGCGAAAGGTCGAAATCAACCGGAGCTCCGGCAGCAATGGTAGCCGCATCCGGGGCCATTTGGCTGATAAACGGCCAAATTGTAGCGGCAAGGCCTACTGCACCGACGGCACCTGTCGCTATAAAGAGAAAATCGCGCCTCGTGGGTTCGGCAGAGGCCGATGCGTGAGTTGTTGCCACTTTGTCATCCTCGCATCCAGCGCCTCCTCAGCTTGTCTCCGTGCGGAGCCTATCGCCTCGGTGTTTCTGGAATTTGGCTGGCGGCGCTTGTTGCCAAGCCAATCCCCAAACGTCATTTCTCGCTACGGGATTAATAATTCTTCCCATACCGAGCCGTCATGTGGCATGTGGCGCGGCGCTTGTCCATAGTCAGGATGGATGATGCTTATGCGTTTTTAAAGCATTTTGCCGCAGTTGGTTGATAAAAGGAAAATAACCCCGTGCAATTGGCCCTCTACCAACCCGATATTCCGCAAAACGCAGGGACGATACTTAGGCTTTGCGCCTGCCTGGGCGTTACCGCCCATATCATCGAACCCACGGGTTTTCCGGCCTCTGACAAGGCGTTTCGCCGCGCCGGGATGGATTATCTCGATCAGGTCACGATCATAAGGCATATGGGCTGGGCTGATTTTGACGAATTTCGTCGCTCCCACGGCTTCAGGCTCGTCCTCGCCTCGACAAAAGCTGAAACCCGTTATACCGATTTCGCTTATGAGACGACCGATATTCTGCTCATGGGCCGCGAATCGGCTGGTGTGCCTCAAGAGGTGCACGATAAAGCCGATGCGCGGGTCTTGATCCCGATGCGGGAAACGGTGCGCTCGATCAATGTGGCGGTAACGGCTGCGATGATTATGGGGGAGGCCTTGCGTCAGCTCGACGCTTTTCCTTGAATTTTGGTTAAGATAAAGAAAGACGATGATATGAGTATCTCCCCCGATAATGAAACCCGCAAAGCCCGCGCGGAGGCGTGGTTTCAATCCTTACGCGACACGATTTGCACCCATTTCGAAGCGTTGGAAAACGAGGCAACGGGTCCCTTCTTCCCGGAAGCCACGGCACCGGGCCGCTTCGTGCGCACACCATGGGAGCGCAGCGATCATTCGGGCGCGAAGGGCGGCGGTGGGGTGATGTCGATCTTAAAAGGCCGCGTGTTTGAAAAAGTGGGCGTACATTGCTCCACCGTCTATGGCGAGTTCGCGCCGGAATTTCGCGGACAAATTCCGGGTTCCACCGACGACCCGCGGTTTTTCGCGACTGGCATTTCCCTCATCGCCCATCCGTGGAACCCGAATGTCCCTACCGTGCACATGAACACGCGGTTTGTGGTGACGACCAAAGCCTGGTTTGGCGGTGGCGCAGACCTCACCCCCGTTTTGATGCGCCGCCGCACGCAGGAAGACCCCGACACCATAGCCTTCCACGCCGCCATGAAGGCCCCTTGTGATGCGCACGCGGCCATCGCTTCTTATGAGAAATATAAGGCTTGGTGCGACGAGTATTTTTACTTGAAACACCGCAACGAGCCACGCGGCATTGGCGGCATTTTTTATGACTATCTCGAAACAGGCGATTGGGAGGCGGATTTCGCCTTCACCCAGGATGTTGGCCGCGCCTTTGCTGGCATCTATCCGGCGATCGTCCGCGCCAATGTCAACACCCCCTGGACGGAGACTGACCGCAACGAACAACAAATCCGGCGGGGCCGTTATGTCGAGTATAATCTGCTCTATGATCGCGGCACGATCTTTGGACTGAAGACGGGCGGCAATGTGGACTCGATCCTCTCAAGCCTGCCGCCGACGGTGCAGTGGCCTTAAAAAACTTCGCCAAACGCGTGTATTGACCTAAAGAGCGGGATCGGTAAAACTTTAGGTTAAGTTGATCCTAGCGCTAGGCAATGCATGACTGCCCCAACTGAAAGCGTCCCGGTCCGTGAGAGATTACGGTCTATCTGTCTTTTGCTCCTTGGTTCGTTTTCGTCCGAGCCAAATGCTGCGTCGATTGATCGGCTGCCTGCTAAATCAAAAGCGATATTAGCATACCTTGCTTCCAATCCCGGCGCACCTGTCACAAGAGACAGGTTGGCGGATCTGTGCTGGTCGCGCTCGGGGCCGGAGCAGGCGCGGCAAAGCCTCCGCCAAGCGCTGTTGAGCCTGCGCTCGGCGCTTTGCGATTATCCAACGCTCACCCTAACCTCGCAGGGCGAGATGGTGCAGCTCGATGGCCTCTATACCGATGTCGAGCGGTTTGAACGGGCTGCGTCAGCCAATACTATCCCAAGCCTTAGCGAGGCGGTGCAACTTTACCGCGGGCCGTTTTTGGATGATTTGCCCGATATCGGCCCGCCTTTTGAGGAATGGCGCTTGGCCGAGCGGACGCGGCTGCATGAAATCGCCTGCCGCACGTTGTTGCAGCTTGGCGAGGCACAGCTCAACGCCAAAAAACACGCGGACGCAATCTCCACCGCCCAGCGCGCCGTGGCGCTTGATCCGTTGCGGGAGGATTTGCATCGCCTCTTGATCAAAGCGCTCGCCGCCTCTGGCCGCCGCGCCGAGGCGTTGCGCGAATATGACGAGTTGAGCGATCTGCTCCGCCGCGAACTCAAAGTCGCGCCTGACGCGGAAACGCGCCAATTGGTCGAGGCTTTACGGGAAGCCCCGCTGCCGAAACGGCATGATACAGACCCGCCGGCTCCGCTCGCTCCGCGCCCCACCTATCAGCCCGGGGCGCATACACTCTCCACCGCACCGCCCCCATATAAAAAGCGCTCGCTTGGGATTTATGCGATCCTTACCTTTCTCGCGGTTTTGCCGTCCGCCGTGTGGCTCTATAACACCTATCCCAAATGGCTGGGCGGCGAGATCAAACCGCTTTACGTGATCGCCCCCGTGCAGGCGCTCTCATCCGATGCGGCGACGGTAAAACTCGCCGAAACGCTTACGCCTCGCGTCATCGGCGGCTTAGGCGGCGTCCCCACCATCCGCGCGCGGCTCGCCGGAACCTTCGGCACCAGCGAGCCCGATTTCCGCGTCGAGATGACGGTCGAAGCCGTCAAAGACAAGGTCCACGCCGAAGGCCGCGTGGTCAACGCCAAAGCCGGCGAGATCGTGGCCACCTCGCGCTTCGACGCCGATCAGGGCGAGTTAAGCGATGTGCAGGATTTGATTTTGGGGTCGGTTGGTCGGGAACTGACAGAGAAGATCAACCAGTTGGCGTTCCCCTATCCACTCGATACGCCGGAGAAGCAGAAGGCGTTTGATTTGGCGCGGGAGGCGAGGGATGCAGGGGATGGGGGAGCGCCTTTTGAGAAGATTGAGGAGCGGTTGCAAGAGTCATTGCGGCTTGATCCGAACAATCTGGCGAATGTGGCTTATTATGCTAATTCTTTGGTGGCTGAAGCGAGCAACGATACGGAAAGCACAGACGGAGACGCCATATACAAAAAAGCATATGAAATAGTAAAAGATTTGCCATCAATAGCTTATAAATATCGACTTTTATCTTATGCTCGGTGCCAATTGGCCACCCATTCCGGCAATTATGGGTCTGGCGTTGAACTATGTTTACATACACAGCAAATTCTACCTTGGTCCCCACGCGTGTATAAGGAATTAGGTTATGCTGCTCTTGAATCGAATAATCCGAATGACGCAATAGAATATTTTCAAACGGCGGACCGTCTACAAAAAGTGGGCGCAGTTCGATGGACATGGCAATATGGGGCAGGAATTTCTTATCTAATTACAGGAAAGTATCTTGAAGCTTATGAACATCTCAAACTGGTCACTGTCATAAACTCCAATCGTTCATGGCCATATCTGTTTATGGGAATGATCGATCTTCGTATTGAAAATCGAAAGGAAGCTATTGATAACATCAAACAATTTCATAATTTAAATCCAAAAGCGGATATTGATCGATTTTTAATTCAACTTTTTCCCAAAGCCGAAATCCGAGAAGGCGCAATGAAGCCTTTATTGACCAATCTTGCTAATGAAATGAAAGCAGCCTTGGCATTGGCCGATCAACCGTGAGCCGCTGTTCGACAAGCTCAGGGTTCGTGGTTCGGCAAGCTCACGATGAGGACGCGGCAAACTCTCTCCTCATCCTGAGCCACATTGCAAAGCAATGTGAGTCGAAGGACGTGGTGCAGGATAAAGTGCGTTGTTTAGGCACCTCAATTGAAAAGCGTGGTTCGACACGGAAGCGCTTCGCGCTTCCGGCTCACCATGAGGAATTTTCCCCTCATCCTGAGCCGCGACCGCAGGTCGCGAGTCGAAGGACGTGGTGCAGGATATAGCGCCTAAACTGATAGGCGTGGTTCGACACGGAAGCGCTTCGCGCTTCCGGCTCACCATGAGGTTAATGGAGCGGCTCGCGATCCCACCTGCCTCATCCTGAGCAACAACGCAGAATGCGTTGTTTGTCGAAGGACGTTTTGCAGGATAAAGCGCGTCGTTTAAGCGCCTCAATTGAAAAACGTGGTTCGACTCGCGATGGTTCGCATCGCGGCTGATCATGAGGGTTATGGGCGGCTCACCATGAGGTTAAATGGGCGACTCACTATGAGCGTAAAACACGGCTCACCAATAGGTGAAAATCATCACTCCGCCTCACACCATCCTCTTCCCATATCGCCGTGCCAACTCCGGCAGTGCTTCATAATCGCGTCGAATAAGCGCTTCCTTTTTCTCGCGCCGCCACCCTTTAATCTGTCGCTCGGCCAATATCGC
>Ga0316217_10000749_pt1 | contig 44700 bp, 49 predicted proteins | sample 1anoAmetaG_FD_203633 | JGI IMG/M metagenome (GOLD analysis project Ga0316217, IMG submission 203633) | Freshwater microbial communities from Trout Bog Lake, Wisconsin, USA - 1anoA | ecosystem: Environmental > Aquatic > Freshwater > Lake > Hypolimnion/Profundal zone | place: USA: Wisconsin...
GAGACCACCCTCGGCATGCAGGTCAAGCTGCTGCGCGTGCTGCAGGAGCGCTGCATCCGCCCCGTCGGCGGCGGCCAGGAAACCCCGATCGATGTTCGCGTCATCGCCGCCACCAACCGCAATCTGCTGCAGCAGGTGCAGGAGGGCCAGTTCCGCGAAGATCTCTACTATCGCCTCAGCGTGATTCCCGTCGAAGTGCCTCCGCTGCGCGACCGCGGCGAGGACATCGTTCTGCTCGCCAATCATTTCCTCAAGAAGTTTGCGGTGCAGATGAGCAAGCACGTCGTCCGCCTCTCGCCCGAAAGCCTGAAGACCATGAAGGGCTACGACTGGCCCGGCAATGTGCGCGTGCTGGAAAACACCATCGAGCGCGCCGTCGCCATGTCCAGTAATGAAGAAGAGCTGCGCGTCGAACTGCCCAACGGGGCCAGCAACGGCGTGCACGCCGCCACGGCCAATCCCGGAGCTCCCGGCGTCGTTCTGCCCGCCGACGGAATCGACCTGGAGCGCTACGTTGCCGATATCGAGAAAAGCCTGCTGCAATCGGCATTGCGCCGCTCCAACGGCACTCAGACCCGCGCCGCCGAACTGCTCAAACTCAGTTATCGCAGCTTCCGCCACATGATGAAAAAGTACGATCTTTCCTAGCGCATGCGGCCGGAGCACGCATAGTACGGGCAGGTTCGCGTCACAGCGCCAGGACCGGCTCCCAAATTTTTTCCCGGGCCGCGCAACTCTTCCAATCTGGCCGGGTTACCCTGTAGGAAGCCTCCGGGTAACCGGAGCGGCACCATGACTTCGCCTATACGGAGCGCGGGTGAGCAGAGTTCTCACCCCCCGCCGTGGGCATTCCAGGTGCCGGAGGAGTGTTTATGTCACGCATTCGATTTTCCCGGACGATTCTGCTCGCCACGCTGGCCGCGTCCCTGATGCTGCTTCTCCCCGCCATGGCCTCGGCTCGCGTCTTCGTCGGCATCGGTGGCCCGGTTTACGGCGGATACTGGGGAGGTCCCTACGGATATTGGGGCCCCTACGGATATCCCTACGGTCCGTATGGCTATCCCGGCTATGGGTATCCCGGCTACGGCGGACGCCCGCTGGGCGAGGTGCACATCAAGACCCCTGTGTCCGACGCGGAGATCTACATCAACGGCTCATTCGCCGGACGGGCCCATGATGTCAAGCACATCTACCTGGCCACCGGCACCTACAGGATCGAGCAGCGCATCGGCACCGACGTGCAGAAGCAGCGCATCTATGTGACGGCCTATCGCAAGATCAATGTCGAGTTCGGCAAGGTCGGCACGCCCAGTCCGCAGCCCATGGCGCCACCTCCGCCGCCGCCGGGTCCCGGTCCGCAGTCTGGCCCCGGTCCGCAGGGTGGTCCACCACCTCAGGGCCCCGGGTACTAGGAAAGCTCGGGCTCTTGCGATTTTCCAACGCGGGCCACTCCGGCCCGCGTTTACTTTTACGCAATCCGCCTGGCTACTCTTCTTCCGATCCGGGAGCTGCGTCCCAGGCATGCCCGAAGATCGTAAACGTCTGTTTTTCGCCGCGTTTTGGCAAAAACGTGACGCGTGACGGCTTCTTCTCCCACGCCGGCGCGTCGCACTGGGAATCCGGCATATCCTCCTGGCTGGCCGTTCCCAGCTCTTTTTTCAGCAGCGTTTTTTTTCGTCCCAGCTGCATCACCACCGCGCTCAGCTTCTGGCCGTCGTCGTTCACTCCGCAGTAGGCCACATAGTCGCGGAACCAGCTTGCCTGGGAGTAGAACGGGTCGAATTCCACCAGCGCCAGCTGCGTCACGCGTCCCGTCAGCCGGTCCACCATCAGCCATCCGCCGCGCTCCCACACCCAGCTGGCGCCCTTGCCTTCTTCTTCCGGAAGATTGTTGTTCAGCCGGTAGGCGCGCCGCACCACGAATAAACGGTCGGTCACCTCATGCGCATCTCCGGTCACAAACTCCTTCACCTTCCCATCCACGTTGAGCGCGCGCACCTTCATCGGGATGGTCTGCGCCTCATCGGGGCCAAGCAACAGCTTCACCGCCATGGTTTTCCCATAGCCGATGACGTGCGCCTTCTTCTCGGCGCAAAGCAGAGGAGTCATCAGCAGCAGAACCAGCATGGCGGCGTACGGTTGTCGAGATCGCATGGCAGCAGCCTATCGTTGCCCGCCTTTTTGCGCAATCCTCTTGCTTGGTGCAACCCAAGTTGCAGTTCCAGACTCCAACTAAACAAATGGTAGTGCCAGCCCGTACCCGCACACAGCGCATCCTTGTCGTGGACGATCACGCGGAAAACCGCATGCTCATGCGCGACCTGCTAACCCGCCAGGGCTATGAAGTGATGGTTGCCGGGGATGCCGAGATGGCCGCCGAGGTGATGCGCGAGTCGCAGCCCGACCTGGTGCTGCTCGATGTCATCATGCCGGGCAGGAGCGGATACGAACTCTGCCGCGAGTGGAAGGACGCGCCGGAAACCCGCCTGATTCCAGTCGTCATGATCACCGGGCTGAGCGACCTGGAGGACAAGATTCGCGGCATCGAAGCCGGCGCCGATGACTTCCTCAATAAACCGATCTTTCCCGTCGAGTTGTTTGCCCGCGTGGCCTCGCTGCTGCGCGTCAAAGACTACACCGACGAGCTGGAGAACGCCGACACCGTGCTGTGCACCCTGGGGCGCAGCGTCGAGTCGCGCGATCCCTACACCGAAGGCCACTGCGAGCGCCTGGCCGCCTACGCCAGCGAACTCGGGCGCCACCTCGGGCTGGGCGAAGAAGATCAACTGGCGCTGACCCGCGGCGGCTTTCTGCATGACTTGGGAAAGATCGCCATCGCCGACGACATTCTGCACAAGCGGGGACTGCTTACGCCCGACGAATGGCACATCATGCGGATGCATCCGGTTATCGGGGAAAACATCTGCAAGCCGTTGCGCTCGCTACGTCTTGTCCTGCCCATCATTCGCCACCACCACGAGCACTGGAACGGCACCGGCTATCCGGACCGTCTGGGCGGCGAGGAGATCCCCCTGCTGGCGCGCGTGCTGCAGGTGGTGGATGTATACGATGCCCTGCGCACCGAGCGCCCCTACAAGCCGGCGCACACCTTCCAGAGCGCGCGCGAAACCATGCTGGCCGAGGCCCGCGCCGGCCTCTGGGACGGTGAGATCGTCCGCGAGTTTTTCTCCATGATGGCCCTCCGCGCCGACGCCGCCTGAGCCGCGGTTTTTTCTAGGCCTTTAGTTTCCACTGCATTACAATCGGAGAGCGGCTCTTTCGCTCCCATGTCAACGTTTTATTCCATTATTCTGCCCGCCTACAACGAAAGCTCGCGCATTGGCCCGAGCCTGGAGAAGGTGCTGGCCTTCGTCCGCGAGCGGCAGTGGAACTGCGAAATCATCGTGGTCAACGATGGTTCGTTCGACGACACGGCCGAGATTGTCAAAAGCTTCATGCCGCGCGCTCCCGAGCTCCGCCTGCTGGAAAATCCCGGCAATCACGGCAAGGGATACAGCGTGCGCAACGGAATGCTGAACGCCCGCGGCGAGATCCTGCTGTTCAGCGATGCCGATTTTTCCTCGCCCATTGGCGAGTCCATCAAGCTGATCGCCGCCATCGAGCAGGGCGCCGACGTGGCGTTTGGTTCGCGCTGGCTGCTCTCCGAGACCCAGACCCGCCGCCAGTCGATGCTGCGCCAGTTTGTGGGCCGCGCCTACAACCGGCTGCTGCGCCTGGTGCTCGGCTTGCCTTATAAAGACACCCAGTGCGGCTTCAAGGCCTGCACCCGCCACGCGGCCGAAGTCATCTTCACCCGCCAGCAGATCGAAGGCTGGGGTTTTGATCCTGAGGTACTGTTCATCGCCCGCAAGTTTGGATTGAAGATGACGGAAGTTGCCGTGGAGTGGGCCAACGACGACCGCTCCAAGATCAATCCCCTCGCCGACGGCATCAAGATGTTCGGGGAATTGCTGACGGTTCGCGTCAACAACCTTGCCGGCCGTTACAATCGCCCCACCTTCCAGTTCTTTGCCGCTACGCCGGGTACCGTGCTGGCAGCTGACAAAAATCCCGCTTAACCGATTTTCACCGCTGCGACGCGCTAGTCTAGGATGCGGTGGCCACCAGATCGGGCCTCGGCGCGGCAACCGACGCCGCCGGTATTTTGCCGGCAATCTGGCGCGGAACCACGTGTGCCTGACCGTTTTCGCCGAGTTCAATCGTCATGGTTGCCGCGCAGCTTTCGCAGAGCCAGAAATATTCGATCGGGCTCGACTTGGCGCCCCTGGATGCCGGCATCGTTCCCCCGCTGTGCGCCATTTTCCGGCGCGCCTCCGCGAAGTCGATGCGAAACAAACGGCCCTGCCCAAGATACCGGAACGTAGCGGAACAGTGCGAATTCAGACACTTCGACAGCATGAGTACCTCGATCAGGGAACAGTCGCTGCGCCTTCGCTGGAGCGGCACTTGGCTGACGATACTTAGTAGGATGCGTCCTGCGGCAAGTATGGTCGTACTGTAAGGTAGCAATTTTTGGGAGCGGGGAAGCGCTGGCCCAGGCGATTCGAGATTTTGGGAAGCCGTGAAAACCCTGGAATGGGAAGTGTTCCACTTCCGGGCTGCCGGGCTGCACTGCAGCGTCTGCGCAGACGCTGCAGTACCGTTTTTGACGCCGCCTGGAGCGCGCATTACGAGGCGCGATTTACTGGATTCTCAAATGTAAATGAATCAGGTGGGAGCCGGAATCTGGCTCCCACCCAGCGGACCTTGCGCTCAAGAACCGCTTCGTTTGCGGGTTCCCTTTTTAGCCGGCTCGGGAGCATTGCTCTGCTTCGTCACCATGGCCTCCAGTTCCTGGATGCGCTGCTTCAACTCCTGGATCTCCGCGCTTTCCTGCGCCTGCTGTGCGGCTAACGACTGGGTCCCGGCCGCAACGGCCGCCAGTTGCTCCGGCGAAAGCTGTTCCGCCTGCGTGCCCGGCGCCATCAGGGACTGCATCAACTCGAACGGAGTCATGGTTTTGGTGAAGCCGCGCAGGGCATTCTTGTACATGTCGGTGACGGCGCGCATGTAGTTCATGGCGCTCTCCTGGCTCGCCTTTCCCGATGCGACCACCATCTGCCGCAGAATATCGAGGGGAAAAACCGAATCCGGAGCCTTGGCGCATTCCGTGACGATTTGCGTCATCACCAGGCGCGTGATGTCTTCTCCCGACGAGGCGTCGAGCACCTGGATATCCACCCCATCCTGCACTGTCCTGGCTATCTCGTCCAGATTCACATACCGGCTGTGGGTAACGTCATAAAGCCGCCGGTTTTCATATTTCTTGATGATGATCTTCTTTTCCATACTCCTCATTTCCTGCTTGACAGCGTCCTGTAAAGCGGGCAATACTTGTTTCATGCTGCACTGCAGCAAAATTTGCAGCATAAGCATCCATAATCAAGAACCAACCCACTAGGAGGGGAACATGACTGCCAACACCAAGTCAACCGAGACCATCGACTTCACGCTGTACACCAAGGGCCTGGAGCGCACCATCGAACTGAGCAAGTCCGGTCTGGATCAGGCCGTGAAGCAGAACGCCGAGATTCTGGCCGCGATCAAGAAGTCCCTGAAGGGCTCCTCGCTGCCTGGCCTGTTCGTGCTCGACCTGGCCGGCGAAGCCGTGGAAGGCCTGGTAGGCGTGCAGAAGAACCTGCTGGCCCTGGCCCTGGAGCAGAGCAATGCCTCCATCGAAGCCGTCAAGGCCTATGGCCAGGACGCCGACAAGGCGAAGGCTGAGCTGAGCAACGTTCTGCAGGCCTCGTTCGATCGCGCCATCGCCGCCCAGAACTCGGTGGTTGAGTTCGCCGTCAAGCAGACCAAGACCAACCTCGAGACCGTGAAGGCGCAGCCCGGCGTTGCCGGCACCGCCGTCGAGACGGTTGCCAACTCGGTCCAGAAGGGCTTTGACACCATGATCGCCGCTCAGAAAGAGATCGTCGCTCAGGCCACCAAGACCGTGAAGGCCGCTTCCGCCAAGGCATAAGCAGTCCGAACCAAGCAGTAGCTCGAAGTATGAAGCAGTAGCAGCATGCTTCTCCTGGGGAAACGACGGAGCGCCGCTGTGGGCCGCTACCGGCGGTCAGCAACTGGCGCTCCGTCCGCTCTCCAGAGACGTTTCCCAAGTTTCATCGTGACGTTTCATTGTGAGCGTATCGCGGTTTTTTTTGAGGCCGGCAGAGCTTGGTTCGTACTCGCTGCCCCTGGTCTGATCGTGATCGGGACCAGAGTTTTGCAGGAGGTAATGAGCAATGAGCATCTCATCCGTATCGGCATCCAACGAGTTCGCCAGAAACATGGTTGCCATTCTGAAAGCCGGCGGCCACCTGACGGGAACCGTGCAATCGCACTCGAACTATGGTTCGACCAACATTCACTGGATCGCCGTCGAGTTTCCTGTGGTGGGCGAGCGTCAGGTTCCGGTCAAGTGCGAACAGGATCTTCCCCTCGGCCAGGAAGTCGTGGTCGAGTGCGTCCCTCACCCATTCAAGCCGGGACGCTACGTCTTCAAATTGGCCGACGCATCTCCGTTGGCTGAGATCGATTAGCCAGCCTCCACACCAGCTTTGCGCCTCCACGAAGAGTCGCAGAAAGCCTGCTCCACACCCGCTCGGAGAGGCTCAAGCGCTGGCGATAAATTTGAATTCGCAGCCTGCGTTCGGTGCCCGCCGTAGGGCAATACAAACCAACATTCAATGCGTCCACCAACGATTGCGCCCCAGCGCGCGCCGACGCGGGAATTCGTACACTCCCCTACGATCGCTCTCCGCTCCGTGGCAGGTTCGGTGCCACGTAGCGGGAGCCCTTCATTCGTGGCAGAATCATGCCTGTGGCATTTGCGTGCATGCAGGCGGCAGCCACCGGGGGACACTCATGACGGCGTCGCGCTTCATCACACTCACCACCGACTTCGGCGGCTCGGACCACTTCGTGGGCACCATGCGGGGAGTGATTCTCGGGGTGAACCCGGCGGCCCAGGTGGTGGACCTGTGCAACGCGGTGAACTCGTTTGACGTGCTTGACGGCGCCCTGACCATCGCCCAGGCGTATCGCTATTTTCCGCCGGATTCGATTCACCTGGTGGTGGTGGATCCGGGGGTGGGAAGCGAGCGCCGGCCGCTGCTGGTGCAGACCACCAAACACTACTTCATCGCGCCCGACAACGGCGTGCTCTCCCTGGTAATGGCGCAGGAGGAGCGCGTGCTGGTACGCCACATCACCGCCTCGCATCACTTCCTGCATCCGGTCAGCAACACCTTCCACGGACGCGATATTTTTGCCCCATGCGCCGGATGGCTGAGCAAGGGCGTGGAGCCGGAAAAATTCGGCGACGAGATCACCGACTACGTGCGCTTCGCGCTGCCCAAGCCAAAGCCGTCCGCCGAACGCGCGCTGAAAGGCGCCGTCATCAAGGTGGACAAGTTCGGTAACCTCATCACCAACCTCAGCATGGAGAACGCGCCCGCGCTGTTTGCCGCCGATGCCAGGGTGAACATCAAGGTAGGCCAGGCGGTGGTGACGGCGATTCGCTGCACCTATGCCGAGGGACAGGCGGGCGAGGTCTTCGGGGTGCTCAACAGCATGGGCCTGCTGGAAATTGCCTGCAATCGCGGCTCGGCGGCGCAGATGGCGAAGGCGGGACGCGGCGCCGAAGTAGCGGTCGAGTTCTAGAAAAACGCGGGTGCCCCACCTTCGTCGCTGCTGTTGCGACTAAGGTGGGAGGGCAGGATGCACCGGTCTGTAGAATGCTCTATCCCCAGTCCTGGGTGGAGGGATTGCGCGGCTTTACGCGCGCGTAGTTGTCCATGCGCGCCGTCCACAGCAGGAAGCGAAACATCTGGCGATGCTCATGCCGGAAGATCGTGATCATCTGCGGCAGTCCGATCTTTTCCATCTTGAGCCCGGTGTAGGTTTCCAGACGCCAGCGGAGATAGGGGCTGCGCCACGGCGCCAGCCGATGCCCGCGCGTCGCGTTCCACAGAAAGCGCAGAATGTACCACATGCCCTCAGTATAAACGCGATAAACCTGCCGGGAGTGATCGCCAGCGGCGATTCCAATGATGAAGACTCAAGGGCAATGGCAACTGCCCCACTCAAGCCAAAAGATGGCTTGAATGGGCCACCCGCGCTGTGGTTGCGGGATACAGCTTTTCGGAAATGGCTCTAGCCGGTGCGGCGGGTATCGGAGAGGACGTCGTCGAGCGCGGAGTCGAGGGCTTGGCCGAGATGGGTGGCGCGGCTGGTGTATTCGCTTTCGATGCCTTCTTGCTTACGCTTGAGCTGGTAGTACTCGTCGGCGATGTTGAGGGCGGCCAGGACGGCGACACGCAGGGAATCGACGGTGCTGGTGTGCTGGGCGACGGCGCGCATCTTGGCATCGACCACGTCGGCCAGGCGCTGAATGTAGGCCGGGTCGGTGCCGCGCAGATGATAGCTTTCGTCGTAAATCTCTACGCGGATGCTGTTGTTGGGATCAGCCATGTTGTTTCGCGCCACGTTCTTTTCTGCCACTTTTTTCTCGCTTCCGCTTCCACTATGCCCGCAGAGTGCGGGTGAACGCAAGAGCTGAGCACCTGGTTCGGCAACTCGCCTCGACAGCCGGCGGAGGATCGAAATCGATTGCCGGCCGAGGTGCCTCTGGAGCCTCGCCGAAGATCGGAACCGTGCTGGGGTACTTCGCTTCGCTCAGCATGACCCTTCAAAGAACAAAGGCAGCAGAGCAACGGCAAGAGCAGAGCGCCCTGCCCACCCCCGTCCCACATTTGCCGATACCGAGCAAATATGGGGCACCCGTTCGATTGCCGGCCGGCTACTGCTCGTCGAGGATGGCGTCCACGTCGCCGAGGAGCTTTTCGACGCGGTGGCGCACTTCGGAGCGCTCCTGCTGGAGGGCGTGGAGCTGGTTGCGCAGGCCGTCGGCTTCGGCGGCCTGGGCCTCGAGCATCTCGCGCACGGTGGCCAGTTCGAGCTCGGCGGCGGCCTTCTGCGAGCGCGCCTCCTTGAGCAGTTCGATGGCGCGGTAAATCTTTGCCTCCAGCGATTGAAAATCGTTGGCGGAGCCTTCAAATGCGAGCTGGCCTTCAGCGCTGGTAGCCATGGGGTCCCTCGGGAAAATTCGGTAGCTGGAAAGCTCCAACTTCCGGCAGTATAACGCAGATTGCCGGGGAGAAATCGGGAGCGGCTGTGGAGAACCGGGGTTTCACAGATCTCGAAGGGTTCGCAGATCTCGAAGTTGCAAGGTTGAGGACGGCCTGGGGTCAAACTTCCCCACTCAAGCCAAAGGAGGGCTTGAATGGGCCACCCGCCGGTTCGAAATCCTTCAAGAAGAAGGAATATCAATAAGGTGTGTACAACCTTGTGGAACGGAGTAGTTCTAATATCGAATAAGGCTGGGACGGATAAGGCCTCAAGGCGGCCATGAGTATGAGATGGAGATTGGTGCTGCTGCTGACCCTGGTGCTTGCGCTGTGCGGCTACGGGCTGACGCAAAATTCGACAGGCGCTGCCGCTGCGGCGGGCAGCCCGGATTCGGCGGCGGACACAACCGGAACTCCTGCTTCGGCCAGTACGCCTGACGCGGCCAGCACACCGGCGGCAGCTTCGCCCGCCGCGGCCAGCGCGCCGGGTTCGATGAGCGCGCCGACGGTTCCAGAGGTTCCCGTAACCAAGCCCCTCACCCAGACCGATACGCCTGCCCTCAAGGCGGATGCCAAGGAAGAGAAGGACGAGTTCGACTTTCCGCACGACGGCAAGACCGACGACGTAAACGCGATCGGCAACCGCAACGTGGGATGCACCAAGGGAATGGGTAACTGGTACTCGCTGGAGAGCCAGGTGCGGATGGGCAAAAGCTATTCCATGCAGGTGGAGCAGAGCGCCAAGGTGATCAACGATCCGGTGGTGAGCGAGTACATCAACCGGATTGCCCAGAACATCGTGCGCAACTCGGATGCCAAGGTGCCGTTCACGGTGAAGGTTCTGGACGACGACTCGGTGAATGCGTTTGCCCTGCCGGGCGGGTACTTCTACGTGCAGAGCGGGTTGATTCTGGCGGCGGACAACGAGGCGGAACTGGCCGGGGTGATGGCGCACGAGATTGCGCACGTGGCCGCCTGCCACGCGGCGCGGCAGCAGACGCGCGGCAACCTGGCGCAGCTGGCGACGATTCCGCTGATTTTTATGGGCGGCGGAATTGGCTACGGACTGTATGAGGCGGCAGGGATCGGCGTGCCGCTGACGTTCATGAAGTTCCAGCGCAATTTCGAGGCGCAGGCGGATTACCTGGGAGTGCAGTATCTGTATGCCGCCGGATACGATCCGCAGGCCTTCCCGCAGTTCTTCGAGAAGGTGCAGGCGCTGGAGAAAAAGAAGCCGGGCTTCGTGTCCAAGGCGTTTGAGTCGCATCCGCCGACGCCGGCGCGCATGGAGCACACCCAGCACGAGATTGCCACGATTCTGCCGGCCAGGCCGCAGTATGTGGTGGATACCTCGGAGTTCCAGGACGTGAAGTCGCGGCTGGCCGCGCTGGAGAACCGCCGCAAGGTGGACAACGGCAAGGACAAGGGGCCGAGTCTGCGGAGAGCGTCGTCGAGCGGGGATGGCGGCGGCGACAGCGGGGGCAGCAGCGGCGACGACCGGCCGACGCTGAAGAGGCGCGACGACCAGTAAGGCAAGGCTTCGCAGGTTCCAGAGTTTCAAGGTTAAGAGTTAAGGCGAGGGCAAAGGCAACTACCCCGCCCTAGCCAAAGAAAGGCTAGAACGGGGCACCCGCCTGGGCCGGAGGAGGAGCGATGCGTCCACTGGTCGTGATGGGGATTGCGTTATTGGTGGTCGGCATCCTGTCATTTTTCGTGCCTGTACCCACCAGCACAAGCCACGAATTCAAGGCCGGCGACACATCTCTGAAAATCACCACACGCCATCGAGAGACTTTGCCGCCCCTGGCGAGCGGCGTTCTGTGTGTGGCAGGGTTCGGACTGCTGATCGCGGGCTTACGCCAACCGGTTTGAAGATTGCCCTCAGGCGGTCTGCGCAATCCTTGGCATCAGATTTGTCCGAGCAGAACCAGAATAATCAAAATCAACAGCAGCAGCCCGAGTGTGCCGCTGGGGTAATATCCCCAGTTGCGACTGTGGGGCCACGCCGGAATGGCTCCGATCAGCATCAGGATCAGAACTACAATCAGAATCGTTCCCAGCATGCGACCTCCTTCCTCGATCCTGCCACTCGGAAGGTTCGGATTCGCGAACCTTCCGAGTGGCGACAGTACGATGCATGAGACGATTGTGGGGAGGCCTGGGGAATCCGGCTGCGCAGGTTTGCCCTCGCAGTCGAACTGGCGGACTCAGAGCCGAGAGAAAGACGGCCGGCGGGCCAACGGTCCAGGAACAAGATCAAAAGCCCCGCCCTAGCCAACGGAAGGCTAGGACGGGGCACCCTGCGGCATGTCCTTTCCATGCAGAGCGGGCGCCAATCGCACGTATGATGCTATCTACGGATTCGGATAAAGATGCCACCTTTGCTAAATCGGCTGCGCAGGGTCACCCGGGATGGGCTGTGGATTCCGGAGGTGGATGGACTGCGCTTCGTGGCGATCCTCTCTGTGTTCCTTTTTCACATGCTGGGCGAAGTGATGAACCGGTCGGGACGCATTATTCCGGTCGAGACCGGCTATCTCTGGCTGGAGCGGATTTTGGAGAATGGGAACCGCGGAGTTCCCCTGTTTTTTGTCATCAGCGGCATGATTCTGGCCATGCCTTTTGCAAGGCAATACCTGCTGGGCGCAAAACCGATATCGCTGCGGAAGTACTACATGCGGCGGGTGACTCGGCTGGAGCCGCCCTACATCGCTTCGTTGATCCTCGCAGCGCTGCTGGTTGCCATCTACCAAAAGGGAGTCACAGCAGGGTTCCTCGGCCATCTGCTGGCGAGCATGGTCTACCAGCACAGCCTGATCTTCGGCATGGTCAGTCCGGTCAATGCGGTTACCTGGAGCCTTGAAATAGAGATCCAGTTTTACCTGCTGGCGCCGCTGGCAATGCAGATCTACCGCATGCGCCGGACAGGGCTGCGCCGCGTGCTGCTGGCGGTTACGATCCTTGGGCTGGGAGTGCTCCAGGCGCCGTTTCAGGCCTGGATCCGGTTCAACATGAGCATTCTGTTCTACGCGCAATACTTTCTCATGGGACTTCTGGTGGCGGATGTCTTTGTGCTCGACCTGGAGAAGATGAAACCATCCTGGCTGTGGGATCTGGCAGGGATTGCGGCGCTGGTGGCGATCTTCGTGCCGGCGAACAGCGCAATGTTGCATACGCTGATGCCAATCGCAATTGCCGTGCTGTTTGCTGCCGCCATGCGGAGCCGCGGGCTGCGCCGGGTGTTCGCCAACGAGTGGGTCGCCGTGGTCGGCGGCATGTGCTACTCGGTCTACCTGCTGCACTTCCTGTTGATCGCCGTGCTTTTTAAGATCACCCGGCACGCCATCCTGCCCGGCGCAACATTCTTTGCGAACTACGCAATTCAACTCCTGCTGATCACGCTTCCGGTGCTGTTGTTGTGTGCGGGTTTTTATGTACTCATCGAGCGGCCGTGCATGGACCCGGACTGGCCCTCGAAGCTCTGGCATGCCCTGACGGGGCATCCAGAGAGCGAGGTTGCGGTGCTGGATGCCGGCGGGATCTCCGAGTAGCGCAATCAAAACACAATCGATGGAACGGATACGCAAGCTTGCGGCAACGTCGCGCGGGCGATGGCTGCTTGGAAGGCTCGGGTAGCAGCGGCCACGGCCGGCCTACCCTGAAGCGGCGGGACGATTAGTAGGGCAAGGTCGTGCAGTTTTTCTAAGTTTCAAGATAATCTCCTCAAACGGCAATGGCTCAGAGAGAGCACTAATTGCTATTTTGATCGTTCTTTCGCGATTGTTGCGCAATCATCTGCTTGTATCGCTGGCGCAGTATGCGGCGATAGCCGCCGACGATGCGGGGGAACCGGACCCAGTTTCTGAGATCGGTATAGGCGCTGCGCTGCAGGAATCCAAGAGCGATGCGTCGCGATGCTTCTTTCCAGACATGGTGGTAGGGATGGAAGATTTCGCCGAAGAGGTCCCATGGTTTCGGGCTACCGACGAAGTGATAGATCGCGTTCTCTTGCGGCGGCTTCCGGCTCTCGGGGGCGAGCCATACGTTGAATTCCGGCGCCAGATGATAACAGTGCCGTGCGAAGAGGACATTCAGCGCGGTTTGATCCGCCGAGGTCAGGCGGTCGGGGTGGGCATTACAGAATTCCATAAGGCGGGCGAAGCAGTGCTGCGCTTTCCATTGCCCGACGTCGAACAGCATCACTCCCGAATTGAAGGCCGGATCGTCTTCCTTCGCGCCCTGCGAGAGGTAAAATTCCTTATCCAGCGCCCACTTTACCAGGCCCGTAACCACGAAACCGAGCGGATATCCATTCATGTCCGCCTCAAAAAGGCGAGAGACGTCAATCCCGGTCACTGTGTCGGTGTCAAGGTATAGGAAGCGCCGCTCGGTGATGAAATCCGGCAATAGAAGGCGATAGTAGGCCGCGTGACTTCCATGGAATGGACGCAGGTTCCTGAAGACGCTGGTATCGGGAGACCTGATCTCGACGAGTTGGTAGGGTCGTTGGACTCGGTCGAGGGTTTTACGAAGGCGGAGGACAGCAGACTCACCGATCCCTTCAGTCAACACATAAATCTTGGCAGTCCAGTCCGGGTGCAGACTTCTCAGTACCGAGGAGGCGGCTACGTGGAGCGGGGCCTCCATGTAGACATCGGAACAAAATGCGATGGTGGCAACATTCGCTCCCACGTTCTGATCTCCATTCAGGATTGATGCTTAAATCATACGCGAACTGCGGTGGCCCGGATTCGTGCTCAGCGCCGATAAGAAACGCTGGTGCTGACCTTAGAGGCCGGCCTGAATGCGGGAGCGGGGATCGAGGGCGTCGCGCAGAGCATCGCCGACGAAGTTGAAGGCGAGGACGGCGAGCATGACGGCGGCGGCAGGGAACAGGACGACGTGCGGAGAGTCGAACAGGTGCGAGCGGCCGTCGTTGAGCATGGCTCCCCAGCTGGGCACCGGCGGCGGGACGCCCAGGCCGAGGAAGCTCATGGTGCCTTCGGCGAGGATGGCCGAGGCCATGCCGATGGCCGCCTGGACGATGACCGGCTGCATGATGTTGGGCAGGATGTGGCGGACCAGGATGCGGAAGTCGGTGGCACCGAGGGCGCGCGCGGCTTCCACGTATTCGCGCTCGCGGGCGGAAAGCACCTGGGCGCGGACCAGGCGGGCGTAGCCGACCCAGCCGCCGATGATGAGCGCCAGGATGAGGTTCCACAGGCCGGGGCCGAGAAAAGCGACGAAGGCGATGGCCAGCAGGATTCCCGGGAACGAGAGAAACGCATTCATCACGATGACGTTGACGAAGCGGTCGAGGCGCCCGCCGTAGTATCCGGCCAGCGAGCCGACGAGGGTGCCGAGCAGGAGCGATCCGGCGACCACCGAGCAGCCGACGATCATGGCGTAGCGGGCTCCGTAGAGGATGCGGGAGAACAGGTCGCGGCCCAGCTCGTCGGTGCCGAAGAGGTGATGCGTGGACGGCGGCTGGAGACGCGCGGCGAGGTCGATGAAGGCGGGATCGCGCGGGGCGATGAGCGGGCCGAAGATGGCGCAGAAGGCGAAGACGAGGATGAGAACGACTCCGATGAGGGCAAGGGGGTTGCGGCGGAGGCTAGAGGCGGAGTTAGACAAAGGCCAACCCCTTGACGTTGTTTGTCATAAACGACGGGTGGCCCATATTTGCCAGCTGTTGGCAAATGTGGGGAGCGCAAATGTCGGCAGCAAAATCAGGGTCAAACACCCCACCCAAGCCAAAGGAGGGCTTGAATGGGGCACCCTCGTGTTTCTGCTCACTCTCGAATTCCTTTCGCGATGGTGTCATTGGCGGATTCTCGGGTTGAGGGCGGAGTAGAGCAGGTCGGTGAAGAAGTTGACGGCGACGTAGGTGAGGCCGATGCAGAGCAGGCATCCCTGGACGAGGGCATAGTCGCGGTTGCTGATGGCGCTGAGGGTGAGGCGTCCGATGCCGGGCCAGGCGAAGATGGTTTCGGTGACGATGGCCCCGGCGAGCAGGGCTCCGAACTGCAAGCCGAGCACGGTAACGACCGGGATGAGAGCGTTGCGCAGGGCGTGACGGTAGACGACGGCGCGCTCGGTGAGTCCCTTGGCGCGGGCGGTGCGGATGTAATCCTGGCCGAGCTCTTCCAGCATGCTGGTGCGGACCATGCGGGTGAGGATGGCGGCCAACGAGGCGCCCATGGTGACGGCGGGAAGGACGAGGCTGCGCCAGCTCTGCGCGCCGGAGACGGGCAGCCAGTCGAGGCGGATGGCGAAGATGAGGATGAGGATGGGTCCGAGGGCGAAGTTGGGGACCGAGAGTCCGAGCAGGCTGACGAAGCCGAGGGCGCGGTCGTCCCACTGATTGCGGTGGGTGGCGGAGCGGACTCCGGCGGGGATGGAGAGCAGGACGGCGATGGCGAGCGCCGCCAGGGTGAGCGCGAGCGTGGTGGGATAGGCATGCGCCACCAGGGAGCGCACCGGCTGGTTGAACCGCAGGGAGCGGCCGAGATCGCCGTGCAGGACGCCGTTCCAGTAGCGGACGTATTGCGTGGGCAGCGGCACGTCGAGGCCGTAGGCGTGGCGCGCTGCCTGGATGTCGGCTCCGGCGGCGCCTTCGCCGAGCATGGCCTGGATGGGGTCTCCGGGGACGAGGTGGATGAGCAGAAAGACGACCGAGACCACCAGCCAGACCACGGGCAGCATGTAGGCAAGGCGCGTGAGGAGATAGCGGATCATGCCGGGCGCTGTCTTTCGCCAGACTGGCCTGTGCCGGGAGTTTGCTCGCGGGGCTGTCCTGCTTCGGGCTTGCCTTCGGAGGGCGAAGCGTCGGAGAGCAGATCGACCTTGACGGCCTCGACGCGGCGGCCCTCCAGTTCGAGGACGGTGTAGCGGTGCTGCTGGTAGAGAAAGGTGTCGCCCGGTTTCGGGATGCGCTGCAGCCGGGCGACGACGAAGCCGGCGAGGGTTTCAAAGCCTTCGTCGCGGGGCAGAGTGAGGTGGTACTGGGACTGCAGGTCGCGGATGTTGAGCGAGGCATCCAGCACGAGCGAGGCGGGGTTGCCGTGGTGGGTGCGGGCGACGTCGTCGAATTCGTCTTCGATTTCGCCGACCAGCTGCTCGAGGACATCTTCGACGCTGACCACGCCGGCCGTGGAGCCGAACTCATCGACGACCACGGCGAGATGGCGGCGGCGATGTTTGAATTCGGCGAGGAGATCGGGGAGGGGCGAGGTTTCGGGGACGACCAGAACCTCGCGCATGATGTGGCGGATGGCAAGCGAGAGCTGCGGGGGAGCATTCTCGGCGGCGGAATTCCCGGCTGAGGCAGCGGCATGAGCGCGGCGCAGGCGGAACTGCATCCAGCGCATGAGGTCCTTGGAGTAGAGCACGCCGATGATGGCTTCAGGGCCGCGGGCGGCGTCGTAAACGGGGACGCGGGAGTGCTGCTCCTCGATGACGCGGGCGGCGGCTTCCTCCAGCGGCATGTTGCCGGGGAGGGAGAAGATGTCAGGGCGCGGGACCATGATCTCGCGCACCGTGATGGTTTCCAGGTCGAGGGCGCGGTGGAGCAGGTCCTGCTGCTCGGCGGAGATGAGTCCGCAGCGGTGGGAGGCGGTGACGCTGAGCTTGAGCTCCTCGGGAGTGTGCACGCCGCCATCGCGGATGTGGCTCCAACCGAAGGAGTGCAGGACAAAGCGCGAAGAGGCAGCCATGGTGCGGGTGACAGGGCTGAACAGGGTGATGAAGAAGTCCAGCGGCCCGGCGACGGCCAGGGCGACGTGCTCGGCGTTTTGCAGCGCGACGGACTTGGGGACCACCTCGCCCAGGATGACGTGCATGTAAGTGATAAAGGTGAAGGCCAAGACCGAGGCCAGGGCGTGGGCGAACAGTGCGGCGTGGGGCAGGCGAGCCAAAGGTGCTTCGAGCAGGCGGGCCATGGACTCTTCGCCGATCCAGCCCAGGGCGAGGCTGGCCATGGTGACGCCGATCTGAATGCCGTTGAGCACCTCGTCGAGCTTGTTGTGCAGCTTGCGGATGGTGCGCGCGCCGATGCGTCCCTGCTGGATGAGCTGCTCCAGGCGGGTGTCGCGAATGCTCACCAGGGCGTACTCGCCGGCGGCGAAGAATCCGTTGGCGGCCACCAGCAGGAGCACGGCGATGATCCGCATGAGGACAAAGGTGAACAAGGGGCAGATGGCTCCTGGAAAACGGCTGGACTCGTGGTATTGGATTTTAGCATCGGGAGGGGGATGGGCTGGGCAAGATCAACTCCCCCACCCAAGCCAAAAGATGGCTTGAATGGGGCACCCGCAGATGTGGGGCACCTGCGCATCCTCGCATTCGGCAACAGAGGGCGGATGTGGGCCACCCTGAATGCAAATATTTCTGCACGAATTTCTAGAGGCGGTCTCATAGACCGGTTTTGAAAGGTCACGAGTTCAGTCGTGCCGTAAGAAAGGCTCATTTCACGCGGCTTTAGCCGCTGAGGGAAGAGCCTTTCAGACGTCGCAATCCATTTATCACACCGCTTCCAGATGACGACTCACTGCCTTCCCACATTTGCCAAAGGCAGGCAAATATGGGGCACCCGGTTATGCGGCTTTTGGTTCGTCCAGGATGCGGGTGGCGGCGACGGGTTCGACGTTGATGTGGAGGCAGGCGCGTCCCTGGCCAAGGCGCGGGCCGATGAGGCGCGTGATGCGATCGACGGCGGCGTTCACGTCCTTGGAGTTCATCTGCTTGAGTTCGATGGAGATGGTGAGATCGAAGAGCACGCCGTCGCCGGTTGGGGGAGTGGGTTCTTCGGAGAGCGGCTCGCCGCCCAGCATCTGTCCGATGTTGAGGAGCTGACGGCTGCCGCAGACGGGGCACTCATCGAAGCGGCCGCTGGAGACGCACTCGCAGTTGACGCACAGGACGGCTCCTTCCAGGGGAACCGCACTCGAAGCTGAGTCCTTTTTGGGTGCAAGATGCATGCAAGACCGCCGCTGGCAGAACTGATCGCCAGTCTGGTTAAGAGGGGCAATGGGAGGGCCAGCGTTGTCTGGGGTAAGGCCCGAAAAGGGAAAGCAGGGCGAAATAGTTGAGGCCCGCTCTGGATGTCTTAGGGATACGCTTCGCAGCCGGGTACGCGGCAACGGACGCCGCTCCGGCCGCGGGCGCGTGGTGGGTTAAAGCGTTTGGCGCAATTCTCCGATATAGGAACCGTGGATTGGCGGTGTGCGACCGTCATCGATCACCGGAGGATTTGGAAATGCTACGAATTGCAGACTTGAAGTACAGGACGAAGCTGATGCTGATCGCCGGCTCGGCAGTCCTTGGAATCATCGCGGTGGCAGGTCTGTCGTTTGAGACCATCAGCCAGGTGAAGATCGGCAGCGATGCCTACGAGCGGGTTCTTGTGAATAAAGCGTTGGCGAGTGATCTGTCCCCGGCTTCTCTTTCGCTGAATGAATTCACAAAATATTTCATGGCGGTGGAAGACAGCAAGGGCGACCCCGCCTCAGTTCAAAGAGCGGTAGAGCAGATCAAAGAGTCGGAGCAGGACTTTGAGAAGGCTCATGACGGCTACAAGCATCATCCATTCGTCAAAGACGCCAAGACGCTGGAAATGCTTGACGGCCCACTCTACACCGCTGCGCAACAGTATTTCGAGATTATGAATAACGAGTACATCCCGCTGGTATCGGCCGGCAAAATCGTGGAGGCAGATGCGCTGCGCCACCAAAAACTGGCTCCGCTGAGAGCGGAGCAGAATGCCGCAGTGGAGGAGTTGCTCAAGTGTGCGAATGAGCGCGTGACGCTGCATGAAGGCGAGGCGGCGTCTGCGGTGTCGAATGGGCAGATGATGATGACCGTGGTGGCATTGGGTGCGCTGGGCGTCGTGGGTTTGGTGGTCTTCCTGGTCTCCAGGCACATTACCACGCAGGTGGGCAAGCTTCAGGTGGCGGCACGAGCGCTGGCCGATGGCGACATGACCCACCATATCGAGGCGGATTCGGGAGACGAGATTGGCGAGGTTGCGCGGGCACTGAACACGGCGTTTGAGAAGATGGGCGCAGCGGTTGCGGAGATCAGCCAGCACGCGGAGACGATTGCCAGCGCCAGCGAAGAGATTTCCAGCTCGGCAAGCCAGATCTCGTCCTCGTCGGATACGCAGAAGCAGCAGGTGATGCAGGTTGCCACGGCGATGCAGGAGATGAGTTCGACGGTGCAGCAGGTGAGCGACAACAGCAGCAGGGCGGCGGAAAACGCGCAGGTCTCGGGCAACGTCGCCATCGAGGGCGGCAAGATCGTGGAAGAGACGATCGTAGTGATCCGCGAACTGGCGGATTCGACACGGGCCACGGCGCACAAGATCGAGGAACTGGGGAAATCGAGCGACTCGATCGGCAGGATCATCGGCACCATCGACGACATTGCCGACCAGACCAATCTGCTGGCGCTGAATGCGGCGATCGAAGCGGCCCGGGCCGGCGAACAGGGACGCGGCTTTGCCGTGGTGGCCGACGAGGTGCGCAAGCTGGCCGAGCGCACCACCACGGCGACCAAGGAAATCGCCGGCATGATCGAGACCATTCAGCATGAGACCAAGGCGGCGGTGGATGCGATGCGCACCGAGACCGGCAGAGTGGACGCCGGAGTGGAAGCGGCCAGCAAAGCGGGCGAGGTTCTGAGCACGATCATCACCTCGGCCGGAACGCAGCACGAGATGATTACCCACATTGCCACGGCAGCGACCGAGCAGGCCGCCGCCACCGAACAGGTGAACGGCAACATGGATCAGATCTCGAAGATGGTGCAGCAGTCGGCGGTGAGCGCGGAGGAATCGGCCAAGGCCTGCCAGGACCTGTCGAGTCTGGCGTTCGACCTGCAACAGGTGGTGTCAAAGTTCAAGGTGGATGGCGGCAATGGAGCTCGCCGGCGCAAAGGCAGCGCGAAGCCGTCGCTGCACGAACCGGAGTCCCTGAGCGCGCCGATGTTTTCCGCGGTGAACTAAAGAACAAGATCAAACCACTGCAAGGGACGGGTGTTGCTTCCCACCTTAGCCGCGCAAAGACTGCGCGTCGAAGGTGGGGCACCCGTCTTTTTATTTTCGCTTTTCTTACTTTTGGTAGCTGGCGTAGGCGGCGTTGAGGAGTTCGACGGGGTGAAGGACGGGATAGGGCAGAGCCTGGTTGAACTGGATGCGGCAGCTGAGGCAATCGCTGACCAGGGTCTCCGGATCAATGGCGCGGATCTTGTCCATGAGCCCGCGGCCCATGGCGAGGGAACGGGAGTGGAACTCCTTTTTGAAGCCCATGATGCCGGAGAGACCGCAGCAGTCGAAGGCGTCACCGACACCCTCCAGCGAGATGCCCGGTACGTGGCCGAGTAGCTCGGTCCAGGGCTGGCCCATGTTCTGCTCCTTGAGATGGCAGGGGGCGTAGTAGGCCATGCGGCCGGGCACCGGGCCGAGTGAGCGATTGAAGCGGCCTTCGCGGTTGAGCAGGCGCAGGTACTCGCCGGCGTCGTAGGTGTGGCTGGCGATCTTGATGCGCTTGAGGCCGTCGAGTTCGGCGAAGTAGCCGTCGTCTTGGAGCAGCCCCTTGACGATCATGTAGATGGGCAGGGCGGGCTTGCTGCGGCGCGGCGAGGCGGCAGTGGCGCGGCCTTGGGGCGCGGCTTCCTGATCGATGATTTGCTGCTGCACCGTCCAGGGATTTTCCCCGGCGTCGGCCATCATGGCGATGAGCTTGGCGCGGTATTCCCTGGAGAAGTAGGCGCCGTCGCTCAGGACTCCCTTGAGCATGTAGCCGCAGGTGGGGCAGGAGGTGAGGATGTCGAAGCCATCGTCCACCGCCTCTTCGAGTTGCTGCAAGTTGAAGCCGGCGAGGTCGAAGGTGAAGGGACGGTCCCCCTCCAGCAGGGTCGGCATGCCGCAGCATTTCTGCTCCGGAAAGAAGACGGAAATTCCGTTGCGCTCGAGCACCTCGACCGTGGCCTGAGCCACTTGCGGAAACATGTAGCGGGCGGTGCATCCGGCAAAGTAGGCAACCTTGGGTTTTGCGATGTTGGACCCGCTGGTTTCCGGCTTGCGGTGCAGGTTGCGGCTCCTGGCCCAGGCATCGAAGCTTTCCATGGGGAACTTGGGGAGCTTGCGGTCGGGATGAATGCCTGCCAGTTTCTTGGCCAGGTCGGCGACGGGCTTGATCTCCGAGAGCAGGTTGGCCAGCCGGGGAAAAGCGCCGCAGATCTGGCCGACGCGCTGCACGTCTTCCAGGATGCGGATGGCGGGCTTGATGCCGTCGCGCCCGATGAAGCCATCGCGTGCATCGCGGATATCGGCGCGCACCGAGGCGCAGGAGCAGGTGCCGCACATGTTGCACAGATCGACCAGCTTGCGCAGCTCCTCGGAGGTGATCTTCTTGCCCTGGCCGGCCTCGCGGTCATGGAGGCGGAACAGACGCGGGAAGAACAGGCATGGGGTGTCTTCCATGAATTCCCGGCACTGGTCGCAGTCGGTGCACTGCTCGATGATTTTGCGGGCAATCTGCTCGGGCTGTTCTTGTTCGGGCCGGTCCTTGCCGGATTGGTTATGGGACATCGGGTCACGCCACCTATCCATTCATCGTACTAAACTTCGGTGGCGGGACGAACTTGCCGGGAGCGGTGCAGGGACACGCCGCAAGGAATTGCAATCTGCTATTCACAATGCAGGCCGCCGGCTGGTGTATACTCCGGGACGCCGGGTGTATTACGTAAACCCCGGTGCGGAAATCTGCATCCATCCTTACATTGTTTCGCGTACTTGGCGGTGTTTGTCCATGGGAACACCGGAAACTCAGCTCCCTGACCCTGAAGACTAAAGAGAACACACTCATGAGAATCATTGCTTCGCGGATGACATTGATTGCGCTCGTGGTTGGAATGACGGCAGTGGCTACCGCCGCGGACACTGCGGCGATCCAGAAGAGGTTGGAGTCAGAGTACGCGCTCACCAAAGCCACGGACGACAAGACCGATATCGTAACCGCCGGATCGGTGCTGGTGCTGCAGAAGGACAAGCTGATGCTGCTGGCCGCATCGGCCGCTGCAAACCCATGCACCAATACCTACAAGGACGGAAAGCTCTCGCCCAATGGCGCATGCAAGGCCGGCGACATGGCCCGGAAAATCCCGTTTTTCGGAGGCAAAATTCCGGGATCGGGCAGCGCGCCGCAGAGCCGCTACTACGTGACCGGCGAAAAATTCTGGGTGACCGACATCGAAGTGAAAGACGCGGGCAAGGACTCGGTGGTGACGATGCAGTTCTTCACCGACGCGGTCAGCGATGTGCGCTACTCGGGGGCGCTGGCGATTCCGTTCAAGGAGGGGTTGCCGTCCCCGGATGAGGTGGTGAAGCGGGTGGAAGAGGTGGTGAAGGTTGCCCCTTCCGATGACGCGAACGCGGGCGGAGGACAACCTGCTCCCGCTCCCGCTGCGGCCGAAGCCGCGCCGCCGCCGATTCCTCCACCGCCGCCACCGCCGCCGGACGCGGCCCCGCCGCCGACCGTCGCACTGGGACAGACCAGGGAACAGGTTGTGGGTATTCTTGGGGAGCCGGTGCACAAGGCCAAGGTCGGAATCAAGGACATCTATACGTACAAGGATTTGAAGGTCATCTTTGTGAACGGCAAGGTGAAGGACATTCAGTAATCGAAGGCGCCGTCGGTTGCGACAGGTTGCCGGGACGGAAAAACCAGGAACGGAATGAAAGGAACCGCGATGAATAGAGCTGGAGCTCGACAGGTTGGCTGGTCCAAGTATTTTACTTTGTGCGCGATGATGGCGCTGATGATCTGTCCGATGTTGCTGCATGCGGGCGAGAAGAAGGGCGGCGGCGGCGGTTCGAAGCCCTCGGCGGCGCCTCATACGGCGGCCCCGGCTGCCCATCCGGGCGGAGCCGCGGCTGGCACCTCGCACGGCCCGACGACGACCACCACGCACGGTCCCACCACATCGACGGCGGGCCACACTACGACCACTACCACCACGACTCACACCACCACGACCTCGACGTCCACCGCCGGTCATGCCGCGGGCACCACCGGTGCCGGCGCCGCCCATGGCGCGGAGGCGGGTGGACAGCACGGTGCGGCAGGAGGCGGCACGGCGGCAGCAGGGCATGGCGCAGGCGCCCCAGCCCGGACTCCCAATGGCGCAAAGGTGTCACAGACCAGGAGCGGCGGCACGGTGGTCAAACGCTCCGACGGCAGGGTCGCCACGGTGCACGATCCGAAGCGCGGCGTGGATGTCCACCGCGGGCTGGACGGCAACCGCCGGGCGGTGGCGGAACGTCCCGACCACAGCCGGGTGATGGTGGAGCACGGCGGACACGGGTACGTGCAGCGTCCCTACTCGTTCCACGGGCATGAGTTTGCGCGGCGCTCGTATTACTACCACGGCGCCTACTATCACCGCTTCTACGGCCGCTATTACTACCGCGGCGGATGGGTGAATCCCTACTATCCCGCCTATTACTACGGTCCGGCGTTTTACGGCTGGGCGTATAACCCGTGGGCTGCGCCGGTGGCGTTTTCGTGGGGCTGGGGAGGCAATCCCTGGTACGGATATTACGGCGCCTACTTCACTCCGTATCCGGTGTACGCCGGGCCGGCGTTCTGGCTGACCGACTACATGATTTCAACCTCGCTGGCCGCGGCCTACCAGGCCCGGCAGGAGTCCCAGCAGCAGGCGGCACTGAGCGACCCGGCTCCGCTGACGCCCGACGTGAAGGCGGCCATCTCGGATGAGGTGAAGCGCCAGATTGCGCTGGAGAACGAGGAGTCGAAGAGCGGGGGGCAGAGCGAGCCGGATCCTGCGTCCAGCAGCGTTCAGCGCATGCTGAGCGACGGGACCGCGCACGTCTTCGTGGCCGGGACGGACCTGGATGTGGTGGATGCGGCGGGGACCGAATGCGCCATCAGCCAGGGCGACGCGCTGCAACTGACCGCGCAGAACGATCCGAATGCAACCGCCGTGAACCTGGCAGTTCTGGCCAGCAAGGGCGGCAAGGAATGTTCCAAGGGCGACACCGTCGCGGTTCAGGTATCGGACCTGCAGGACATGCAGAACCATATGCGGGAGACGATCGACGACGGATTGAAGGAACTGCAGAAGAAGCAGGGGACGGGTGGTCTGCCGGCAGCTCCGGCCTCGGCGCAAGCGCCGCCGGTGGAGACCGCGATGGCCGCCGCCGCTCCGCCTCCGCCGCCGGAGCAAGAGGTGGCATCCGAGCTGAAACAGGAGTCCAAGGAGGCGGATGCAGCCGAACAGGATGCCGCTGCCGATGCGGGAGGTGCGGCTCCGGCCGGTGGCGAGGCTCCGACCGTGGCGCTGGGCCAGACGCCGGATCAGGTGAAAGCGGCGCTGGGCCAGCCGAAGAGCATCATGGACCTGGGACCGAAGAAGATCTACGTGTACCCGGACATGAAAGTCACCTTCAATGGCGGCAAGGTAAGCGACATCAAGTAGCCGGATTTCGGTTGCGAGAGACGGGGCAGGGCGCGTTGGCGTCCTGCTCCATTTTTTTGCCGTCCACCCGTCCGGCCGTGCCCGCATTGGGAAGTCGATGGGCAACCGTTACCGAATGGATGCGCTCGAAACATTTCTCTGCAATTTGTTTTCATCTGGGGTGCGAACTCGCCGATGATAGCTGTGTACGCTTGGCAGCAGATTGCCGGAAGCTGGGCTGCGGGAGGCTGATATGTTCCGTTTCGTTGCTTCGCTGTTTGGCTGTGTACACCAGCACTGTACGTTTCCGATTACCGCCAGAAAACCGGGTGCGCCTCTGCCTGAGGGCAAGGAGCGCGGCGACACCTACATCGTCTGCCTGGATTGCGGCAGGGAATTTCCCTACGACTGGCAGCGGATGAAGGTGGTTTCTCCGGCCAAGAACGCAGCCTGACCGCGCCGCAGGCGCTGGGCGACGGGTACGCGGCTACTGATGCCGCTCCGGCCGCAGGCGCTGGGTTTCAGTTGCTCCACACATCTTTTTTCGCCTGGTTACGGAGTGCTCCGCTGCTGACTGCGGCGTGGGACTGCTTTGCCTCCTCGTGGAGTTTGATGGCCTCGTCGAGGCGGCGATAGTCGCGCTGTCTGCGCCACAGGGAATAGAAGGCGAGGGCCGCAGCCAGAAATACAAAGACCACGACAATGCCGCGAGCGTCGCTTGCCTTCAGGGAGAGATTTCCCAGGAAGCCGAATGTGTCCGGATTGGAAGGAGCGGGATTCATACGTTCTCCATCGGCGGGAGCCGGCTGAATCCTGAGGCGGCCAGCGACCCGCGTTCAAGCATCCAGAGTATATGCTTAATTATGCGTGATAGACGTAAGTAAGGCATTAAGATTGTTAGCTTGAATTCGCCTGAGCGGGAGTAACGGGGATGGTACTGTCTCCGGTTGCAGAGTTCGAGGCAAACTGGTTGCAGCATGGAATTTGACTGGAATCTCGGAGCTCTGGGCGATGGCCTTCGCTGCTACCGCAGAGAGGAGTTCTTCGCCGCTCACGAGCACTGGGAGATTCTTTGGCGGAAGAGCCATGGTCCGGAGAAGTCGTTTCTGCAGGCGTTGATTCAGGTGGCGGGCGGATTCCATCATCTACAGCGCGAAAACCTGCGGGGGGCCGTAGCACTGCTCAGCGCGGCACGGCGGAGGCTGGAGAGTTGTCCGGCGCGGTTTGCAGGCCTGGATGTGGAGGGGCTTCGCCGGGAGTTGGACCGATGGTTGGAGGCGCTGGCCGCGAAGCATCCTCCGGCGTTGGCCTACCCGCAGCTCTGCATCGCGCCGGCTGCGGCGGATGTCGCTTCGAATGGGGCTGCGAAGGACGGTTGAGAGGTCAACGGACTCACTTCGGCCAAAGGAAGGCAGAAATGGGGTACCGCAGGTTCTGCTGACGGCGGGCAATTCGGAAGAATATTCAGAGCGGCCGGTGAAAGATAGTCTAAAATTGTGAGGTACGGCACAGCGACCCGGCGTGCCGGGAGATAACCTGTATCGATAGACGCGCCGAGGGTGCGCGCAGCAGAAGAGGTTTGGAGGCGTTCGATGTTTGAAGGACTGATGCAACCGATGCATTTGCTTGTGATCCTGTTTATTGCCCTGCTGGTGTTTGGGCCGAACAAGCTGTCAGAGCTTGGCAAAGGCCTGGGACAGGGGATCAGGAATTTCAAGGACGCCGTGAACGAGGATCCGGCGAAGACCGCCGCAGCCAAGAAGGACGTTCCGCCGCCGCAAGCTCCGCAGGCTTAGGCGAGTCGGGTAACCTTGGAACTGCCGGCCGCTGGCGCTTAGGGTAGTCGGGTAACGTTGGCACTGCCGGCCGCTGGCGCTTAGGGTTCAGATCAGTTCGCGGTATTGTTCGAGCGCGATTCTGACGAGTTGGCTCCGGTTGCGTACGCCTGTTTTCTGAAATAGCTGCTGCAACGTCGCCTTGACGGAGCTCTCCGAGACGTTCAGGCGGGCGGCGATCTGTTTGTTAGCCAGTCCCTCGAATACCCCAATCAAAACCTGCTGTTCGCGCTCGGTGAGTTTGCGCGTGCGCGGCATCTGGTTCTCGGCAGCCCGCTCGGTGGCGCGGCCGACGATCTTCTGCAGGTAGTTCTGTTCAAACCAGACATTTCCAGCCAGCACTTCGCGGATGGCTTCCACCAGCATGACGGGCGGGTTGTGCTTCAGGAATACGCCGGCGATGCCGCGCTTGAGCAGGTTTGCGGCATTGACTTCATCCACCCCGGCAGTGACTAGCAGAACCTTTCCGCGATAGCCGATGGCGGCGGCGACGTTCATGAAGTCGACGCCGTCGCGCTCTCCCAGATCGAAATCCAGCAGCACCAGGTCGACCGGGTTGGCGAGGAGGAATGCTTTGGCCTCGTCGATGGTGGAGCAGCCTCCCGCGATCTGGAAGCCGGGATCGCCGTCCAGGAAGCGGGCCACGCTGTCGCGAAACAGCGCGTGATCGTCCACCAGCAGGATGGTTGCACGGGGATCAGGCATGGGCGGCGGTCTCCTCGGATTCATTCACACTCGGCAGAACCACTTGAAAGCAGCAGCCGCGCTCGCGGGGCTGGTAAACCAGATCGCCGCCGAAGCTCTTGACCAGGGCCCGCGAGACGTACAGGCCCAGGCCGGTGCCTTGCGCCGCGCTCTGGAAGGGACGGAAGAGAGTGAGAGGTTCGGCGACTCCGCTGCCGGTGTCTTCAAAGTGCACGGTGACGTGGTCGGCCTCCACGGTGGCGCGAATGGTGAGGCGCCTGGTCTCGGCTTGCTCCATGGCGCGGATGCTGTTTTTGGCGAGGTTGAGGAAGACCTGCATGAGTCCATAGCGGTCGGCCCAGACGAGAGGCAGCGGGCCGGTCTCCTGCCATTGCATGGAGACGCCGTGTTCCTGGGCCGCGGTATCGATGAGGATGCGGAGTTCGTCGAGCACGGAGGTCAACTCGATGGCGGTGCGAGGCTGCTGGGAGCCGCGCAACTCCATGGCGGAGATTTGCTCCAGTCCGTGGATCAGCGTGCCGAGGGCCTCGAAATCGGCGTTGCCGCGCAGTTCTCCGACCTTGGCCAGGTTCTTGTGCACCACCAGGGCTGCGCCGCACAGGTTGCGGATCTCGTGCGAGACGGCGCTCATGAGGATGCGGGTGTTGGTGAGCAGGTAGTCGAGGTTGAGATCCTCGCGGCTGCGCAGATCGTCGGAGAGATCGACCATGATGGCGGCCAGGCGGTTGCCGGAAACCGAGGCGTGATCGGAAGACCAGGTGGAAAACCAGACGCCGGCGAGGAAGACTTCTCCGTTGCTGCGGCTTCCCTTGCACTGCAGAGTGGTGCGGAAGTTCTTCCAGGTTTGGGAGCGGACGGCGGAGTGGAGCGCCGGCAGGTAGCCGGCGATGCTCTGGCCGCGCAGGGGCGCCGCATCGGGGGCCAGCATCTGCTGGGCGGCTTCATTGGCCAGCAGGATGGTTCCATCGGCGTCCAAGGTGACGATGGCCGCCGGACTGCTTTCGACCAGCACCTGCAACTGTTCTTCGGCCTCGCGGCGCGCCTGCTGCTGGGCCTGGATCTCGTGCAGGTGATCGAGCAGCATGCGGCGATTGTGCAGCAGTTCATAGATGAACAGGCCGGTGCCGATGAATCCGGCGGAGGAGAAGATGAGGCGTGGCACCGCATCGCCGGGCGGCAAGTAGCTGAAGAGCTCCTTGAGAATGGCGCAAAAGATGGCGAAGCTGACGATCTGGACGCGGGTAAGGTACCCACCGGCGATCATGATGGGGAACAGGTAGAGGAAGCCGAGCGAAAGATAGGGCTTGGTCCACCAGTCAATGACGGCGACCACCACAACCATCAGGGCAGCGAGGATCAGCAGCCTTCTCCGGTTGGCCGGAGCGTAAATGGAGAGCGCCGCCGAAAGGTCCATGAGGTTCTCCTCGCTGAGATTGCCACAAGGGGAATTGTAAACGGGACGCGTTCAACTACGTCCAGTCATCGATCTCCAGGGTGCCCCGTTCTAGCCCGTCGTTGGCTAGGGCGGGGTCTTTGACTTTGACGGTGAGAGCGCCTCCCAGTTGTTCCCGCTTCCTTGCCGTCCACCTGGACTCGATCTCGACATTGCCTTCCTCGCCGGATAGGTAGTGACGGAAGCTGCTCCAGAGCCAGTCCTGAGGCTCCGCACACAGGCCGCGGGTGACGGGGTTGCGGTGGATGTAGCGAAGCTTCTCGATGCGCTTGCGCTCGCTGAAGACATTGAAGTCATAGTAGCGCGCCTGCCAGAAGGGGCTGCCATCTACGCCGCCGAGTCCTCGCGAAACGGACTGTTTCATCGCCTGCAATGCGGTCGCCAGCGTTCCACGCTCGGGCTCGCTCAGCAGGAGATGAACATGCTCGGGCATGACGACATAACCGCAGATAAAAAAGCCGTATTTGCGCCGCGTCCACTCCAGCGCCTTCTCGCAAACGGAACGGGCGAAGGGAGTGTCCAACCGCGGGAGTCTCTTGTAGCAACTGAACGTGACGAAATGGAGATGACCGGCTTGCTGGAATCGTTTCAGTCCGCGGGGCACGGGGAGATTGTACTCTCGTCGGAAAAGAACTAGAACAGAATCAAAAACCCCGCCCTAGCCAGAAGAAGGCTAGGACGGGGCACCCTGTTGGTTATCCGGAGATCAACACAGTTAGACGTTTTTGACTTCTTGCGCGAGGCGGGCGAGCGAGGCCTTGGCGTCTCCGTACAACATGCTGGTGACGGGCTTGAAGAAGAGCGGATTCTCCAGGCCGGAGAAGCCGCGTCCCTGTCCGCGCTTGAGCACGATGACGGATTTGGCTTTGTCCACTTCCAGGATGGGCATGCCGGCGATGGGGCTGTTGGGGTTGTCGCGCGCGTCCGGGTTCACCACATCGTTGGCGCCGACGACCATGGCGACATCGGTGGAGGGGAACTCGGGATTGATCTGGTCCATCTCGTAGAGCTCGCCGTAGGGCACGTTGGCTTCGGCGAGCAGCACGTTCATGTGTCCGGGCATGCGTCCGGCCACGGGATGGATGCCGTACTTGACGGTGACGCCGCGCTCTTCGAGGGCGTTGGCCAGGTCGCGCACGGCGTGCTGGGCCTGGGCGGTGGCCAGTCCGTAGCCGGGAACGAAGACGACTTTGCTGGCGTAGGCCAGGCGCACGGCGGCATCGTCGAGCGAGATCTCATGCATCTCGCCGGTGGCACCGGCTCCGGCGGCATGGTGCACCGCGCCAAAGCCTCCAAACAGAACGTTGGTGATGGAACGGTTCATGGCCTTGCACATCAGGATGGACAGGATAAAGCCCGAGAAGCCGTCCAGGGTGCCGGCGATGATGAGGATGTTGTTGCCGAGGACGAAGCCGGTCGCGGCCGACGACAATCCGGCGTAGCTGTTCAACAGCGACATGACCACCGGCATGTCCGCCGAGCCGATAGGAATCACCAGCATGACGCCGAAAAGGAACCCGAGTGCCACCATGCCATAGAAGTAATAGGTGGCGGAAGGATCGTAGAGCGAGTAGGCAAAGCAACCCGTCATGGCGAAGAAGATCAGCAGATTGAGGATCTGCTGGCCTTTGAACTGCACCGGGGTTCCACGGATGGTGCCCTGCAACTTGCCGCAGGCGATAAGCGAGCCGGTGGTAGTCAGCGTGCCGAGCATCACTTCGAGTCCCAGTGCGCTGCGCGTGAACAGCGAGAGCGTGCTGGAGTGCATGAGGAACTCGGCGATGCCGACCAGCGAGGCGGCAATGGCGCCGAAGGCGTGCGACAGCGCGGTCCGCTGCGGCATGGCCGTCATGGGAACCCAGACGGCAAAGGCCACACCGACCAGCGAGCCGAGGATCAGGCCGGCGACGATCCATCCATAAAAATGGATGTCCGGGTGGAAGAGCGTGCCGATGATGGCCGCGGCCATGCCGGCTTCGGCCAGGAACATGCCGCGCCGCGCCGAGTCGGGATGGCTGAGTCCCTTGAGGCCGAAGATGAACAGGATGGAGGCCAGAAGATAGGTGAACTCGAGAATGTAGTTCGGGCTCTGCACCAGTTGCTGCACCGCTTGGGTTGCGGATTGCGTCGTCGAGGCGTCCATTACTTGTGGGCCTCCTTGCCTTTGACGTCCTTGCGGAACATTCGCAACATACGGTCGGTGAGTCCAAAGCCGCTGACCACGTTGACCGTGGCGGTGAAGACGGCGATAAAGCCCAGCAGGGTTGCGATGGAAGCATGCGACCCCGGGCCTCCGGCGAGCAGTTTGTGGTGGTCGAACTCATAGGCGCCGGCGATGACCAGCGAGCCGACCAGCGAGATGCCGGAGATGGCGTTGGTGGCCGACATGAGCGGCGTGTGCAACAGCGGCGGCACGCGGGAGATCACCAGGTAACCTAAAAACGCGGCCAGCGCAAAGACGTACAAGGCGCCGATCAGAACCTTGGGGCTCATGCCTTCGGCGGCAGGTGCCTGGCTGACAAGCATGGCAAGCAAGAACATGGGACTCACAATCTCCTCCGGGTGCGGATAGCTACGCGCTGGCCTTCAAGGCGGCGGCGACGCGTTCGTTGACGATCTCGCCGCCGAAGGCGACGCAGGAGCCGGCAATGATCTCGTCGGCGCGGTCGATCTTCAGTTCGCCATTTTTGAGAATCAGCTGCAGGAAGTTGCTCAGGTTACGCGAGTAAAGCATGCTGGCGTGCACCGGCATCTCGGCCGCGATGTTCAAAGGTCCGAAGATGGTGACGCCGCGATAGTCAATCGTCTGGCCGGGCTGGGTAAGTTCGCAGTTGCCGCCGGCGGGCGCGGCCAGATCCATGATGATGGAGCCGGGGCGCATATCGTTGACCGCGGCGGCGGGAATCATCAGCGGAGCGCGGCGTCCGGGGACCTGCGCGGTGGTAATGACGACGTCAGCAAACAGGGCCGCGCGGGCAATGGCCTGGCGTCCCAGCTCCAGCGCCTCGGGACTCAGCTCCTTGGCATAGCCGCCCTTGTCTTCGGTCTGCAGGCCGCCCAGATCGACTTCGAGGAACTTGGCGCCCAGCGACTTGACCTGCTCCCCGGCGGCGGCGCGCACGTCATAGGCTTCCACCACGGCGCCCAGGCGGCGGGCGGTGGCGATGGCCTGCAATCCTGCGACGCCTGCGCCCAGCACCAGCACCTTGGCCGGGGGAATGGTTCCCGCGGCGGTCATCAGCAGGGGAAAGAGCTTGGGCAGATGGTCGGCAGCCAGGATCACGGCCTTGTATCCGGCCACGGTCGCCATCGAAGAGAGCGCGTCCATGGACTGGGCGCGCGTGATGCGCGGCACCAACTCCATGCTGAACAGAGTGGCTCCGCGCTGGATCGCCGCTTCGAGCGCCGCCGGCTCGTCGAGCGGACGCAGGAAGCCGATCATGACGCTGCCGCTCTTCAGCTTCTGCTGGTCGGCGGTGGGCAGCGCGTTGACCACGGGCACGACATCGGCGGAGGCCAGAAGCTCGTCGCGGGAGGTGGAAATGGTGGCGCCGGCTGCCTGGTAATCGGCGTCGCTGGCGCCGGAGTGCAGGCCCGCGCCGCTTTCCACGGCCACGGTGGCACCTTTTGCGGCCAGCGCCTTCACCCCATCCGGGGTGAGCGCTACGCGAGTTTCATCCGGCCGGGCTTCCTTCAGAATTGCGACAAACACACGGCTCCTCCGTTAGTTATCAAGATTCAGTAAGCGGGGAAATGATAGCAGATGGTGCGTGCCACCGCTGGCTCGTCCGGCCGGTCTCAGGTCTTCCCTACTTGGGCGGCGCGCGGCGCTCGCGTTTGCTGGTTCTCAGGATTGGATGCCAGCTATTCTGGCTGGATTCTCTCAGCGGTAAGTTTTCTTGCGGGGGTTTAAGGCATGCGGGAGGGGCGTCACGGGCTTGCCGCTTTGGGATAGTGAGTGCCTTGGCCTGTTACCGTCAGTAATCTGGAATCCTTCGTTCAGTCGGGCGTAGAGTGCCTGCGTATGCGAGGCCGTTCTAAGGAAGACCCGAGGAAGGAACCTATGCGGCTACTAGTACGGCCAATTCTTGAAAGCTACAATGTCACCGTACGGCATATCCCATCACGGAGAGCTGAGTGTCCACGAAAGACGCAGTATTCCTTGCAAGCAGAGTCTTCGCCGTCTATTTGTTCGTTGGGATGCTGGCTGATCTGACCTACCTCCCAGAGAGGATTCTTTCTTTCGCTCATTATGCGAGCCAGTCTAGCGTCGTCGTGCAAAACAGCTATTTCCGTACGTACGACACTGTCGCGCTGCTAGGCATTCTGCTCCGAATCGTGGCGCTGGCTGTCGCATCATGGTGGTTCTACAAACCAGGTGCACGCATTCAGAGATTCTTTACACCTTCAGACGCACGGCCCCAGTCTGATTGACCGCGTGCTAGACCAGTATTCCCCGTACGTGGCGGCTCAACACTATACCGAACGATAAATCGCCAAGGCACTCACAATCCCGAGCGGCGGGATATCGAAATCAGCACATCTTATGTCTCCTCCTGATAGAGCTCCGGAAATGCCTGCTGCACTTGGCTGGCGACCTCGCGGGCCAGGGTGAGATTAACCAGCGGCCCTTTATTCATACCGGGGCAGTACGTTGCGGTCTCGCGGCGCTCGGCGGCGTTGGCGAGCAGCTCCGGCCAGTAGGGGAAGGAGCTGCATTGCAGCGGCTTGACGGCGTGCACCGAGCAGCCGCCGGCGAGCAGGAACGGACACTGTTTGTGACGCTGCTGGCGGAAGCGCAGCAGCGGCGCAACGCCGCACAGGTAACGCCGCCGGAACTCGGCGCGGGTGATGGCGAGGTGCTCCGCCAGGCGCGCAATGTCGTCGCGGGTGAGATAGACGAAGCCCTTCTGATCGCAGCAGGCGATGCACCCGGGCTGGCATTGGAAGCGCATGAGCGAGTGTAGCGCGGATTGCAGGGGCGGCGAATGACTGAAGGGTCGAAAATTCGAAGGGGATCGAATCGCAGAAAGTCGCCAGTCGTGGCGAGTCGAAATGCAAGGCATCGAATCTATGTAGAATGGGTGCGGCTGTTCCCCAATTGGAAGGAGAATGGATTTGGCAAAAGCTTTCATCATGCTGGTGCGCGTGCTGGGTCTGGCGGCGATCGTAATTGGAGGCTTGCTGTGGATGAACGCCCACGAGCCATACCTGAAGCCGCATATTGCTCTCGGCTTCTGCGTGGTGATGCTGGTCTTTGTGATGGGTGTGATTGCGGTGACCAAGAGAGCCGTGGGCCTGGGGATTGCCGCCATCCTGCTCGCTCTTCTCCTGCCCATGGTCGGCTTTATGCAACTGCCGCTGCTGCCGCGCGCCATGGGAGCCATGCAGGTGGCCCACATCGCGGTGGCCCTGTGCGTCATCGGCCTGGCCGAGCGCCTCTACTCGGTCATTCGCAGCTAAGCAGCCGGATTCCTGCCACAGTGAAGCGGCGGAGACTCTCCGCCGCTTCGCTGCTGTAAATGGGCAATCCCAAAGATCCCCGGGATACCGCCCGGCGCCGGCCCCAATCCGGCGCGCCTGCGGGGGAGAGATCGTGTTCCCGCGCGTGTTGCACACGAGTCACCGTAACGTGCTCGTGTCACATAGCGCTGTGACCGGCAGTAACTTTGTGAGAATTCGCTTGCAAGCGGGTTTGCATACTGATTACCATCAAGATTCCCCAATACCCAAAGCAGAGTACGCGGCTTGCTGCGCGTCAGAAGAAGACGAGAATGAACATCGGCGAAACCATCCGTAACCTTCGTTTGCAAAAAGGTATGTCACAGGGTGACATCGAGAAGCGTACCGGGCTGCTGCGTTGCTACCTCTCGCGGGTGGAGAACGGGCACACGGTTCCGTCGCTGGAGACGCTGGCCAAGATTGCCAATTCGCTGGAGATTCCGCTGGGGCAGTTCTTCGCGGAGGGTCCCGAAGACACCAGCGGCAAGGCTCTGCCCCAGCTCAGCGACGAGCAGGTGCGTTTCCTGTCCCAGATCCGGCGCTACTCCGGCGGGCTGAACGATAGCGACCGCAAGCTGGTGCTGGCCATGGTGAAAAAAATGGCGGCTTCCAGCGGTCACTAGGATGGCCGCAGGCGCTTAGGCTAGACTTCGAGTCGGGTACGGGCCGACAGACGGCCCTCCGGTCGCCGACGCCGGGCGGGTACGCGGCAACCGATGCCGCTCCGGTCGCGGACGCCCGGCTAGTCGGGTAACGTTGCACTGCCGGCCGCAGGCGCTTAGGCCGCGGTGGGTTTTTCGGTGAGGGCGATGACGGCGAGCTCGAGGCGGTCGCGCGCGCCGGTTTTGCTGAAGATGCTCTGCAGGTGGCGCTTGACGGTGTTCTCGCTGATCGTCAGCTGCTGAGCGATATCCTTGTTCTTCATTCCCCGGGCGACCAGTGCTGCGATCTGTTTTTCCCGCTCGCTGAGGCGATGCAGGTTGATGGCCCGCTCCGGCTGCGAATCGGCCGACATGGCCATCAGCACTCCCTGGGCCACATCGTCGCTGAAGGCCAATTCGCCTTCGGCCACGGTCCGGATAGCGGTGAACAGGGTCTCCGGGGTGTCGCCCTTGAGGACCAGCCCGCGAGCTCCCAGGCGCACCACCTGTACATAATCAGGCTGGCTGTCGGAGCCGGTCAGCACCACGCTGGCCACCTTCGAGCTGGCATGGTCGAGCCGTCGAAGCACTTCGAAGCCGTCGGTTCCAGGCATGAACAGATCCAGGACCAGCACATCTGGATGTTGTGATTCAACGAGTTCCAGGGCTTCCGCACCGTTGCTGGCCGTACCCACCACTTCAAAATCGCGGTGTGAGGCCAGCAGTGCCGACAAGGACTCGCGCAGGACTGCATGGTCGTCCGCGATCGCAATCCGGATCTTTTCGCTACCAAACATGGGGGTTTAGATGCGAGTTCTCTGCCGCAGGGCAACCTGAGGCTTCAAAATATTTAAGGACACTGTCCTTACCGCCGGTCCGGCTGAGTCTCCGGTGCCATCCGGCAAGGGTTTCCCTATGCTATATTCCCACTCAAGAGCCCCCCATTATGGCAGAGTTGACGATCGATCAGGAGCTGGACCTGCTGGACGATGCATTCCGGCGCCTGAAGGTTGAATACGATATCTATTTTGCCGGCGGCAGCAAGCGGCCTCCTGTGGACAACGAGGCGCGCATGGTTGCCAAGATCCGGGGGCACATGGAGAACTCCCGTCTTAACCTCGTACAGCGGTATCGTGTGCAGAACTCAGCCCAGCGGCTGGCGGTGTTCAGCGATCTGTGGCGGCGCAAAAGCCGGGTCAAGGACCTGGGATATGTTCGTCCGGAGGACAAACTGATCGGGGTGGGCGGCTTCGGCCATCTGGATGAGCCCCAGTTCGGCCATGTGCCGCCGGCTCCGGAGCGGGAACAGTCGGAGAGCTTTGTCCTGTTCAGCAGCGATGTGGTCGAGGTGGTTCCGCTCTACGAGTCCGTGGTGCGGGCCCGCGAAGCCGTGGGCCAGCCGCTGGGCGCCTTCGACTCGTTTGCATCCTTCGTACAACTCAAGACCGAATCCATCCGCAAGCAGTTCAAATGCGAAGCCGTCGAGTACACTGTAATGGTGACGGATGGGCAAGTGCGCCTCAAGGCGCGTCCCCGCAAGGATATCTAGCGGGCGCCGTCCGCTGAACCGGGCGTCCCGAATCACCAGGGTCCCGAATCGAAGTAAGGAACTCAACTCAACTGATGCCGTGCGGTGTGCGCTCTGATTCCGGCGCATAGCGACCATGCGGCAAGCGAACGAGGCAATCATGGCGAAGATCGAACGTGCCATCCTGAGCGTGACCGACAAGACAGGACTGGTTGAATTTGCAGGGCGGCTGGCCGCCCAGGGCGTGGAGCTGATCTCCACCGGCGGTACGGCGCGCGTGCTGCGCGAAGCGGGGCTGACGGTGCGCGACATCAGCGACCTCACCGGCTTTCCGGAGATGCTCGACGGACGGGTGAAGACCCTTCATCCCAAGGTGCATGGAGGCATCCTGCACGTGCGCTCCAACCCGGCCCACTTGGCCGCCGTCAAGCAGCATGGCATTGAGCCCATCGACATGCTGGTGGTGAACCTGTACGCCTTTGAAAAAACCGCGGGCAAGCCCGGCGCGCATTTCGAGGAGATCATCGAAAACATCGATATCGGCGGGCCTTCCATGGTGCGTTCGGCGGCCAAGAACTTCCAGGATGTCGCCATTGTCACTTCGGCCGCCGACTATGAAGCCATCGCCGCCGAGATGGAGCAGCACGCGGGAGAGCTGTCCCTGCCGACCAAGTGGAAGCTGGCGCAGAAGGCCTTTGCCACCACCTCGGCCTATGACACCGCGATCGCCAACGCGCTGGCCGAGATCACCGTGGATGACGCGGGGCACTTCGATATCTCTCAGATTGGCCAGAGCGTCAGCTTTCCCGAGACGCTGCGCCTGCAATTTCAAAAGTCCTTCGACCTGCGCTATGGCGAGAACCCGCACCAGAAGGCGGCGCTGTACGGCGATGGCTCCGGCAAGGGCGTGGCCAACGGACGCCAGTTGCAAGGCAAAGAACTCAGCTACAACAACATTGTCGATTTGCAGGCGGCCTGGGACCTGGCACAGGAGTTTAGCGAGCCGGTCTGCGCCATCATCAAGCACACCAATCCCTGCGGCACCGCGACGGGCACCACGCTGAAACAGGCCTACCTGCGCGCCCTGGAGTGCGATCCGGTCTCGGCCTTCGGCGGCGTGATCGGCGTCAACGGCGTGATCGACGGCGAAGCAGCCACCGAGATGGCCAAGCTCTTCGTGGAGGCGATTGCCGCCCCGGGCTTTACCGCCGAGGCGCGCGAGGCCTTCGCCAAGAAGAAGAACCTGCGGCTGGTGGAGATCGACGAGCTGAAGCAGAAATGGGTGCTCAAGAATGTTTCCGGCGGCGTGCTGGTGCAGGATAACGACGTGCGTCCGCTGACCGAAGCCGACCTGAAGGTGGTGAGCAAGCGTCCGCCCACGGCGGAGGAGATGCGGGCGCTGTTGTTTGCCTGGAAGGTCTGCAAGCACGTCAAGTCCAATGCGATTCTTTACGCCCGCGACGGGCAGAGCGTGGGCGTGGGCGCCGGCCAAATGAGCCGCGTGGATTCGGCCCGCATCGGCGCCGACAAAGCGGTGCTGCCGCTGAGCGGAACGGTGGCCGCAAGCGATGCGTTCTTCCCGTTCCCCGATGGCGTCGAGGTGATTGCCAAGGCGGGTGCGACGGCCATCATCCAGCCCGGCGGCTCGGTGCGCGACCAGGAGGTCATCGACACCGCCGACCGGCTGAACCTGGCCATGGTGTTCACCGGGGTACGGCACTTCCGGCACTAAGGCTGCTGCACAATCTGAAACAAAACACGAGGGTGCCCCATCCTAGCCAGTCTTTGGCTAGGGTGGGGTTTTTGATCTTGCTCTTGCGATTGTCCCTATTTGTCTTGCGGTTACGGCGACGGGCATTTCGCTTTCGTCCGGAAACCCGCCTGTGCTGCCCCCACGTTCGGCAGCCGGATATGGAGCGGATGTGGGCCTAACCGTCGGAGGGTCGAGTTTGTCGATCTCGCGGGCTGCGACAGCTCAACCTTATAGGCCACGGTTCTTCATGACGGTTTCCAGCGGAATGGTTTTGCTTCGTCCGGAGCGGATTTCCTGCAGCCTGGTTTCGGCAAGGTAGATGTCTTCGAGCTCTTCAAGATGGGCCAGAATGGCTTCGCGGGCGTAGTAGGTTTTAGTACGTCCCGTGCGTTTTGCCAGCTCATCGAGGCGCTTTTCGATGGCTTCGGGGAGCCGGATTGCGAGCATAGGTGCCTCCGCTATACAAATATAGCATTATTCTGAGAATCGCTCGCGAGAGTTTCCTCACTTCTGATAAGCTCTAATCTTTATGTCCGCTCCCAACTCGATCTTCGTCCGCGCCTGTAAGGGGCTTCCCACCGACTCGACACCTGTTTGGTTCATGCGCCAGGCTGGCCGCTACATGTCCGAGTACCGCGAAGTCCGTAAGCATCACTCACTCGTTGAAATCTGCAAAAAGCCCGAGATTGCTGCCCAGGTGACCATTGAAGCAGCCGAGATTCTGCAGGTGGACACCGCCATCATCTTTGCCGACCTGCTGCTGCCGCTGGAAGTGATGGGGCTGCCCTTTCACTTTTCGGCCACCGAAGGTCCGGTGATCGAGAAGCCCTTGCGCACCGCTGACGACGTCAAGGTTCTGACCACCAACGGCGCGCCGGAGCTGCAGTATGTCTCCGAGGCGATTTCCCTGTGCGTCAAGCACTGGGGCGACAAGCTGCCGGTGATCGGATTCTGCGGTGCGCCGTTTACCCTGGCCAGCTACATGATCGAGGGCGGCGGTTCGCGCAACTACGTCGAAGTGAAAAAGATGATGTACCGCCAGCCGCAGGTGTGGGACGAGTTGCTGCGCAAGCTCAACATCGTGCTTGCGGCCTACATCGCCGATCAGGTGAAGGCCGGCGCCGACGTCATCCAGGTCTTCGACAGCTGGGTTGGCTGCCTGAGCGTGGAGGACTACCGCCAATATGCTCTGCCGCGCACCAAAGAGCTGATCTCCATGCTGAAGAAGACGGGCGTGCCGATCATTTATTTTGGCACCGACAGCACCACGCTGCTGCCTTCGATGAATGAGACCGAAGCCGATGTGATTGGGCTGGACTGGCGGGTTCCCTTTGCCGAAGGCTGGAAGCTGCTGAATCACCGTCCCGCGGTGCAGGGCAATCTCGATCCGGTCACGCTCTTTGCCGACTGGGAGCTGGTGAAGCAGCGCTCCAAAGACATTCTGGATCAGGCGGGAAATCGCCCCGGACACATCTTCAACCTCGGTCACGGGATACTGCCGCAAACCCCGGTGGACAACGTGAAGAACCTGTGCAAGTTTGTGCAGGAGTATTCGGCGCAACTTCGCGCCACCGCCGCCGGAACCCGATAACCATGCCGAAGCCCGCCGTCCTGCTGCTTGCCCACGGAACTCCGGAGCGCGTCGAGGAGATTCCGGCGTACCTGGCGAATGTGACCAGCGGACGGCCGCTTCCGCCTGAGGTGGTGAAGGAGATTCAGCACCGCTACTCGCTCATCGGCCACTCGCCGCTGACCGAGATCACCATGCAGCAGGCGGCGCGTATCTCGCGCGAGCTGGGCCTGCCCGCCTACGTCGGCATGCGCAACTGGAAGCCCTACATTCATGACATTGTGCAGCAGATGAGCGCCGACGGCGTGACCCACGCGGTCGCAATTTGTCTGGCGCCGCACAACTCGCGCACCAGCGTCGGGCTGTACCGGCGCGCGGTGGTGGGCGAGACCGGCAAGGCTCCGTTTACGGTGGACTTCGTGAACGAGTGGCACGCCGAGCCGCTGCTGATCCGAGCGTTTTCGGAAAAGCTGCGCGATGGCTGGTCGCGCGCCTGCCTGGAGGCCAACGCTCCGGTGCCGGTTCTTTTCACCGCGCACAGCGTTCCCACGCGCACCATTGAAGACGGCGACGACTACGAGCGCCAGACCCGCGAGACCGCCGAACTGGTGGCCGCCAGCGTTGCGGAGCTCGACGGAAATTGGCGCTTCGCCTTCCAGAGCCAGGGCGCCAGCGGCGGAGCCTGGCTTGGTCCCACGGTGGAAAGTGTGATCGAAGAAATGGCCGCCGCCGGGAACAAGCATCTCTTTGTGCAGCCCATCGGCTTTGTCTGCGACCACGTCGAGGTGCTCTACGACGTGGACATCGCCTTCAAGAATTTTGCCGCCTCCAAGGGCATCACGTTGTCGCGGGCCGAGTCGCTGAATGATTCCGTGCTGTTTGCCCAGGCGGTGGCGCAGCTGGCGCGCAAGCGGTTCAGTGCGACGGCGTAAACTACTTCCTAATAAAGCGCTTTTCAAAGTTTTATAGGTAAGAGGCATCCATGCGTATTGCAATCATTGGCGGCGGCATCTCCGGACTGAGCGCGGCTTTCTATCTTGAGCAGGAGCGGGCCAAGGGCGCGCCCATCGAGTACACCTTGTTTGAATCCAGCGATCGGCTGGGCGGCGTGATGTTCAGCGACCGCATCGGCGACTGCGTGGTGGAGGGTGGGCCGGATTCGTTCCTCACCGAAAAGCCCTGGGCCGCGCAGCTGTGCGCCGAACTCGGCATCGCCGGGGACCTCATCGGCTCCAATGACGCGCAGCGCATCACCTACATCGTGGTCAAGGGACGGCTGATTCCCATGCCCGACGGGCTCATGTTCATGGTGCCCACCAAGCTGATTCCCACGGCGCTGACTCGTCTGTTCTCCTGGAGCACGAAGTTCAAGATGCTGGGCGAGCTGCTGCATCCGCCGCGTCCGGTGCATAAGGACGAGACGGTGGCGCAGATGGTGGAGCGCCACTTCGGCTCCGAGGTGGTGGACCGGCTGGCCGACCCGCTGCTCTCCGGCGTGTACGGCGGCGATGCTGCGTCGCTGAGCGTGCGCGCCGTGCTGCCCAAGTTTGTGGAGATGGAAGAAAACTACGGTTCGCTGTGCCGCGCCATGCTGGCCGGGCGCAAGAAGCTGGCAGCCATGAAGGCGGCGAAAGGCTACGCGCCTAAGCCGCTGTTCAGCTCGCTGAAGGGCGGCATGCAGCAGATGATCGACGCCATCGTGGCCCGGCTCGATCCGCAGAGTGTGCGCACCGGAAGCGCGGTGAGTGCGCTGGCGCGCAGCGGCACCGGCTGGGAGCTGACCACCGAGCGCGGAGCCGAGCGCTTCGACGCCGTCATCTTTGCTACGCCCGCGCGCATCGCCTCGACCATGTTGGCCGGGATCGACAAGCAGCTCTCCGGAGACTTGGGCGGCGTGCAGTACAGCTCGTCGATTACGGTGACGCTGGGATACCAGCGCGAAGATCTGAAGATGTGCCCGCCGGGCTTCGGTTTTCTGGTGCCGCGCAGCGAAGGCACGCGCATGCTGGCCACCACGTTTGTGCACACCAAGTTCCCTTTCCGCGCGCCGGACAACAAGGCGCTGGTGCGCTGCTTTTTGGGCGGCGCCAAAGACCAGGGCGTGCTGAAGATGAGCGACGAAGAGATCACGGCGCTGGTTCGGAAAGAGCTCAAGCAAATCACCGGGCTCAGTGCCGAGCCGTGGTTTGTGAAGGTGTATCGCTGGGACCGCGCCATGGCGCAGTACACGCCGGGTCACCTGGAGCGCATCGAGCGCATCGGCGCGACCGTGAAGCAGATGCAGAACCTGGCCATCGCCGGAAACTTCTACAAGGGGATCGGCGTGCCGGACTGCGTGCGCACCGGCAAAGAGGCCGCGCTGCAGATGGCGGCGCTGGCTCGCGAGGGGCAGGCGACCAAGGCGTAGAGCGTACGGAGATCATTCTTTGTTTTGCATCATTATTGTTTGACCACGGAGGACGGTTGTGTACTTGACACACATTCGGTTTCCGGTCGAAGAATGGAAGTGAATAGCTAGGATAAAATGTTGCGCCGGGGATCGTCCGATTAATTGTTCACGATGTAAACAATTCTGAGTTAACGTGGCTCGATAAGAACACTTTTGCAATCAATCGCAAAGACGTGGGATGCTCATGGTGATGGGAATCACAGGTTGTGCTTTTCGCGTATGAGGGCTACAAACTTTGAGCACAGACAGAGTTCAAGTGTGGTCAACACTTCGGGCAGCGTTCTTTTCTGGTGGAGTGCTGATCCCTGCTGATGCAGTGTATGGACAACAATCTCGGGGTTTAGGAGGTATAGACCCACCAGAAATTCATCGGGGGTGATGGGCTTTATATCTAACGGCTTTAGGTCTTCAACCGGGAAATGTTTTAAGTTGTAGGTGATGATTAGCTCACAGCCGCCCTTGACGGCCGCCGCTACGACATGGCGATCCTTGGCTTCATTGGGCATTGCCGAAGTTAATAGCTTATATCCAGGCTCAACCCAGGCATCCGCGAAATGCGCACGTAATTCCGAAACCAGATATTCAGTTTGTTCCGGCGTTTTGCCGAGTTTGTTCTGAAGAGTACGCACCACCTCGTCGATGATTTCATCGGTCCAACGGCACAAAAATAGCCGCCGTTCGGCTAAACGCAAAAGCGTATCCCGAACGGCGGCTTGAACCAATATACATGCGTCAATTACGACTGGAAAATCCGAGTGCATCACAGAGATCTATTCCTCGTTTGGCGGAATGAACGTATCGTAATCTCCGGATTCTTCGGCGTTCTGCGCCATCCGGTCGATTGAATCGCGCCGTGCTTTAGTTCGGCTTTTCTGGTAATCCAGAACATCTTTGAAATACACTCGCCGATGCGTTCCCGCATAATGGAACGGAAGTTTCTTCGCCTCCAGTTCTCTGACAAGAAATTGCCGAGACACTCCCAAGTAATCGGCGGCTGCCTGTGTACTAAGCTGCTCCATGATGGGCAATACCGCAATGGATTTCCCCTCTTGCATGGTTTCCACTACTTTAACCAAAATGTTGTAGATGGATTGAGGTAGCTCTATACGCTCATTGTCTGAACCAATCAGAGCAGCCGTGCCTGCATGAATGAGCATACGATACAGCTCTGCGACTCTTGGCTGCTCAGATTCGGCCGGTTGTGAAATACGGATTGGCTCTGCTGCTGACATGGTGATCATCCCCCTCGCTAGATGTAATAAGCGCCACAAACGCCATAAACGCACCTAACTGTTTCGAGGATGAGCCCCACGATCTGATTTGTCAAGGTACCAAGGTAATCACACTAGGCGAAACGGTTGGCATTAATTATGTTAGCAGTACAAAATAAATAGCGGCGGCAGGGGGAATCGAACCCTATCGCCCACGAGACGATCCCGGTGTATAAAGCCGGTTCGAGCACCTGCCAGATTGCCGCCGCGAGTGAATGGTTTGCGGGTTTCCTGCTCGCCAGAGCTTGGGAGCGTGCGCTACCATCAAGCGCGATGGCGCGAATTCTGATTGTCGAAGACGAGCTGCATCTGGCGCAGGGGCTGCTGTTCAATCTTGAGGCCGAAGGGCACGAGGTTTCGGCGGTAGAGAGCGGCGAGGCGGCGCTGGACGCGCTGATGGTCCGCAACGAACGCTATGACGCCGTGGTGCTGGACGTGATGCTGCCGGGGGTCAATGGCTTCGAGGTCGCCGACCAGCTGCGCGCGGCGCACAACTACGTTCCCATCCTCATGCTCACGGCGCGCTCGCGTCCTGAGGACGTGCTCAAGGGCTTTGCCTCGGGCGCCGACGATTATCTCCCCAAGCCATTCGAGTTGAGCATCCTGATTGCGCGGGTGCACGGGCTGCTGCGCCGCACGCAATGGCAGCGCGAGCAATCGGCCGAGGAGCGTCGGCAACAGCCGCGTCCGGAGACGAGTCCCGCGGGCGCGCAGGAGGAAACCGAGCCTTCGGGATTGCTGGCCGAGCCGCCTCCGCATGAGGTCTTCCGCTTTGATGGGCGCACGCTGGATTTCCATACACTGGAGCTGAGCGGCCCGGCGGGGAAGATTCAGCTGACGCTGATGGAGGCGGCGCTGCTGCGCTACTTCATCGCGCATCGCAACCAGAACGTGAGCCGCAAGCAGATTCTGGAAGAGGTGTGGGGACTGCACGAGGACACCGACACGCGGGCCATCGACAATTTCATCGTGCGCCTGCGCCGCTATCTGGAAGATTCGCCCGCGACACCGAAATATCTGATCACGGTTCGCGGCATTGGATACCGCTTTCTGCCGGAGCGTGAGAGCGAGCCCGGAACGAACGCGGAATAAAAGCAACACGCGACGGGATCATTCCGAACCGCAGAGTCAACAACCACGACAAAGTCAACAACCACGACAAAGTCAACAACCCCACCCTAGCCAATGACGGGCTAGGATGGGGCACCGGTACAGACCGGAGACATTCCTGACAGAACAGACCGGGGAGATTCCTGACACTGCGAAAAGCATAGAGGGCGTGTAGAACCAGCAGATGCCTTGGAAAGCGAGCAGTGTAGTGGACGAGCGCACGC
>Ga0316217_10000751_pt1 | contig 44682 bp, 33 predicted proteins | sample 1anoAmetaG_FD_203633 | JGI IMG/M metagenome (GOLD analysis project Ga0316217, IMG submission 203633) | Freshwater microbial communities from Trout Bog Lake, Wisconsin, USA - 1anoA | ecosystem: Environmental > Aquatic > Freshwater > Lake > Hypolimnion/Profundal zone | place: USA: Wisconsin...
CCAGAACATCCGCTGGCTGCAGAAGGCGCATCCCATGTCGCAGCCCCTTGACGTCAGGATGGATGCCATCCTGCCGCCGGGTGCGACCTTGTACTGGTAGTCGTCCCAGTCGAGGAGGTGCCAGGCGGGTTTGAGGTCGTCGAGCTTGACGATGTGGTGGTGCCGCTTGTTAGCCACAATCTTTTCGCCGTCACGGAAGGCGATGCCGGCGACATTTTTGGCCTCACCCTTAGGAATCGCGGCGATCAGATCCTTCAGGGTCTGCTCCGGCTCGCCGCAAAGGATGTAGTCGACCCGGTTTTTTGGGTCCTCATAGATTTCTTCGTACATGAAGCTCGGATGCGGGCCGCCCAGGAGGGTGACGATGTTCGGGTTCACCTCCTTGGCGATGTTGAGAAGGCGGAGTGCGGCGGGCACCGTGGCGGTACTGATGGCTCCAGTGACCGGAAGGTAATCCAGTGTCATGACATAATCAGGCTGGTAGCGCTGTATCTCCTCCCTTATATTCTCGAACGAATGCTTCTTGTTCATCGCGTCATATATTTTGGCCTCGTCTCCGGCCTCAAGCGCGGCACCGGCGAGATAGGCGAGATGCAGCGGCGGCCAGGTGCCGACGACCTGCACCCCCCAGCAGAAATATGGTGCCGTTACAAAAAGGATCTTGCTCATTCGTTTCTCCCGTTCAACCAAGGTAACTGCAGCTGATGATCTCCCGGCCGCGCCGAGCCTTATCAAGCCACAGTTACCTTAGCAAAGAAACATGAAGGGGTAATAATGGAAATGTAAAGTTTTTGTAAAGAAGCGAAAGGTGAAAAAGGCGCATTTGGCTGATAGGTATTTGAGTCGGCCATATTCGATTCCAACAGACAGGCAGCCTCCATCCGGTGGCGGCGGGGGCCTGAAGCAGCGCTTGTCGAAGGAAAAAATTCAGCTAACCAGAAGAGTTAATCTCAAACAGAGCCAGTGGACTGCCAAGAACTGTTTTTCCTTTTGTTTGCCAAATCCTTGAAGATCATTATCAGATAAATAATGCAGGACATCATGGTAAGTATTTTACCCACTTTATATGGAAGCGGATCATAAAAGAACTCCACTTTATGGTCACCAGGCGTAAGATAGACTCCTCGCAGTATATGGTTGACCGGATAGATCTTATCCGGTTTCCCGTCAACATTTACCTTCCACCCCTCATAGAATTTTTCACCCAGCACTAATAGTGCATTTTGAGTTGCGGTAGCGCCAATAAGGATATGTTCCGCTTCATACCTGTTTACGATGACATTTTGAGAAGTAAAAGGGCTTGTAAGTTTCTCGCTCTCCATATGGTACGGCGCTGGAGATTCGACGATGGCGGTCTTTCCTGGATCAAACGTCGGGTTTTGAAGCATCGCAAAGGTAATTTGCATTTCATTGGACTGAATGACGGATGGGACCAGCCAGGCTTTTGGCAGAACCGTTTTGTTTTCAAGGACAACCCTTGAACCGTCCGTCAGTCCTGAGACAGGTTGGTATTTTGCACTCAGCTCCTCTTTATCTTTAGCATATTCATCATTCCCGTAGATGAGGTATTTTACGTTTAATAGATCAGGCATGGCTGATGTTACAATAAAAGCATTTATGAAATTCTGCCAGCGCTGCTTTTGGGCCGGGTTGTATCTGAACATTACCGGAATCCCGTTGCTTTCGTAAATCATCGAATCAGAGCCATCCATGAGAAGCACGCGGTACTCTTTGGATTCTTTGAACTCTTTGGATAAAAATTCTATCAGGGGAGATTTTACTTCATTCACCTCGTGTGGCGCATCGACAAGGACCTGAAATTTCGCACCGACTCTGCCAACGTCCCCCAGATAAAGGACAATCAAAACAAATGGAATGATCCCCACGGACAGCCATCTGCGTGAGTAAGCGAAGATTGCCGCTGCAATGGCGGCAGCAATTGAACTGGCTAAAGCTGTCTCAATTACCAGATTGCTCCAGCGCTGGGCGACCAATTGTGGGCCTTGCTCCAAGCTGGATGGCAAGGTAATAATCGCGTAAAGAGCGTTGATCCAGTATCTTGACCCTATAAGCTGTGTCCCGAGAATTGCAATTAAAACTACCGGGAGTGTTATGATGCAATACAGGTAACGCCTGAAATTTCGGGATGTTAATGTTTCTTTATCGAGCAGGATGTCTAGCCCGGCGGCGGACATTACACTCAGTCCCATTACCGGAATAAACATAATCATCTTCGGGACCCGAAACCGGTTAATACCGGGAAAATGGTCAAAGAGGAAATTATAGATCGGTGTATATTTCCCCATGGAAAACAATATACCCCCGGCTATAGCCATCATCGCCAGCCACGTATACCGATCCCGCCGGAAAATAAGCGGCAATGGGAGCAATAACCATGGAAGAAGCCCCATGTAGCTGATCGTCTGGGTAAATCGCATCCGGCCCCAGTAGTAGGACTGTATATTGGTCGGATTTTCACCTTGTTCCAGGCGTGAGAAACCAAAAAAACCTGGAATGACAAAAGCGCATAGTTCTTCTGGAGGTAATGACCAGGACATTGCCTCATCACGGCTAAGACCATCATCCGTTTTCGCGGTAATAGCATTTGAAGAGCCGCGGTTGGTATCCTTTGACCAGTCAGCAAGGGGAGCTAGAGAGATCGCTGCCGTGGAAAGGAAGAAAAGCAAGACCACCATGTTCAAGCCAATCAGGCGAAAGGTTTCTTTTTTATTCGCCCGCTGTTCCATGTAGATAATTCCCAAGGTCCTGGCCAATCCATACACGCCGACACTCAGGCATGTGTAATAGGCGATTTGCCAATGGGTATTGAAGAATTGAAACGCGAGGACAAAACCGGTGGTGAGAAAAAAAATCAGCCGTCGTTTTTGAAACCCTTTTTCAAAGAAATAGAACGCCCAAGGTGCAAAGGAGATGGTGGCTATTTTCATTACATGGCCGGCGTTGATGAGAGAGGCGTTCTCCGGAGCAACGGCAAAGATAAGCCCGCCGAAGAAAGAGGCCAAACGACTTGCTCCAATCAGGCGACAGTAGCAATAAACACCGGCAGCTCCGAAAAACAGGTGTAGCACAATAAACCAAGCCACGCTTTCCGGTGCTGGAATCAAGTGATAGATAATATTCCTGAAGTTAAGGAATTGCAGTGAATTCATGCCGCCACCCACTGATGTGCCACTATTTGTAAACGTATCCCAACCAGCTCCGCCAGGGAACAGATTAAAACAAGACATAAACGGTTGTTTAACAATGCTTAGGACGGACCAATAATAGGAGTTGGTAATGTCATGAGCCCGGATTATTTTGTCCGTGAAAAGTATCTTTGAAAAAAACAAAATCAACAGGCCCAATAGCGCCGACTGAAATAGGAGGTCTTTTTTGCGGTCAGTCATACTGCATGTCTCCGAATATTTTTTGACTTGTTTTTTTGGATCAGACACGGGGATTGCATTGACTCAAGAAGGCTAATGTCACTCAATCGGCATCAGGATGATTGATCGAGAAAATGCCCTTGTTGTAAGGTGTTTTACTGGCAGTCCGATCCAACCAGATTGTGGCGTCTTTCGACGATTTCACTTTCCCGTCTATAACTGCAAGGATTAAATCTTGCGTCAAAACGGTATTAAACTTACCGTCGTACGTTAATCCCTTTTGCTGATGGGGGAATTTCACCATGAACGGGACATGCTCGTAGTCGGTCTGCCCGTCGTAGGTATTGGTTCGCCAGTGATGATCTGATGAGATGATGACGAGTGATCCATCCCAGATCCCCTTGCGCTCCATCTCCGCGCGTAGTTCGCCAAGACAGCGGTCTGCCAAGGCCATGTTGTCAAGATACCCCTCGCGGCTGTTCTTGTTGAACCCGAGAGTTTCGCTTTTTCGGTCATAGATGTTTGGAGAGTGCGGCAGGGGATAGTGGAGGAACATGAAACTGGGGTTCTGGTTCCTGACCGCGGCAATAACATCGGACTGCATGCTCTTCACAATGCCAATGTGATTGTTCGCCAATATGGTATTTTTAAAGGGAAGAAAGCGCATGTCCCACACCTCTGCCCACTGAAAAACGAGTACTTTCAGCAAATTGTCCGAGGTAAAATAGTTGTAGCGCGGATAATCACGGCAGAGGTCGACGCTGTGCATGATCCGACTGTAGGGGAAAAACCAGCCCATTAAGGCGGTGCTGCCCAAGCGCTTTTTGAACCGATCGAAGATCGTCTCCTGAACGGCAAAATCCACGCGAACCTGGGAATCGGCCCGTTCCAGTGCAAGTTTTCCGGCTCCAGCCGGGACAGTGGTTTTAAGCGGGATTCCTGTAAGTAGTGCCGGCAAGGAGATTTGGGTCGAATCACTTGGGGAGTATGCGTGTGTCGCCCAGAGAGCGTTTTCCTTGAAACTGTCGAACGAGGGAAGTAAAAGATTTGCCGGGCGTTTCTCAAAACAAATCCGATAGTCCGTTTCGTCGAAGATCATCCAGACAACATTTGTCCAAAGGTGGTTTTGGAGCGCGCTGGACGGATCCATTCGGTGTGGATGAAACTGGTCCGCAGGCTCCATATGGCCGAGTGCCGCTGATGCCTGGCCAAAGGTAACCAACAAATAGGGGGCAAAAAATAGTGGGAACACAAGGCAGAATCGCGCCACCAATTCCCGGTATTTAACCATGAGGACACCTAAAAGCACTCCGGACATGCAGATGGCGACTTCCAGGTAAACGACTCTTTTTCTCCCAAACAGGAAGACGAGCTTGGTAAATGATATATAGGAGAGTCCGATGCCATAGAGGGCTGCGACGCTCACTATGGAAAACAACAGTATTACCACCCACGTCAGGATTTGCTTGTTCCTTCCAGCCAAGCGCAGCAGCAAGAAAAATATACCACCCCATATGACAACATTAAGCATGACGGCCAAGTACGTGTTGAATGGCGAATAAGCCAGAAAAAAGCCGCTTGCGCTTTTATAAGGCAAGAGTTTCATCCACAGACGCAGGAACATGAGGTTTGCCAGCGATATGGATACGATAAAGTCTTGCAGCGGCCTCCTAACAAACATCACGCTTCTCCATCAGGTAGAGGCAACGCCCGTGGTTTTGCGTTTCCAGTTTTTGCAGGATGCGGAAAGAGCCGGCAGCCGTTGCCTCAAAAAAATCGATGTTCAGATGCTTATAGAGAATGTCTCTTCCACGGGAAATTCGCCTGAACTGCGGATCGTCCGGAGCCACGTATTCAATAAGGAGGTAACGCCGTGTTATCTGCGCTGCCGAGGCAAATATCTCGGATAACGGGATCTGGTCGCCGGCTAAAAGATGGTGAATCAGGGCAAGCATAAAAACCGCATCGAACGCCTCTCTGGAACGTTCCAAGAAAGAGAGGGTTTCTGCGTTGTTCCACCCCAAAGCCGGAGTTGGCCGGGCCAGGTCAACCACCAACGGCAGAATGTCGAGCCCTTCTTGACGAGCCGTCCGCCAGAGAGCGCCGACTACCGCTTGATCTTGATCTATTGCTATTACCTGAGAACCATGGATTGCAGCCATTCTGGAAAAATGACCGGTATTACACCCTACATCGAGTACCCGTTTGGGACGTGATGCGGATAGAAAGCGCTCCACGAAAGAGCTCTTCTCGGCGAATGTGCGTTCATCGTAGGTACATGTGCGGCAATAATCACTCCATTGGCTTGCGGAAGGGTTTCCGGCGCATCCCGCTCGCTTAATGTCGCGGCGCATCCCCCTGAACATGGAGCCGATTATGAAGCGCGCCTGATCGGCGTTTTTTCCTCTGTAAGATTTATAAATCGAAGTACCTTGGGCTTCAGCCAAGCGCGAGAGCCAAACCGGAATCGATACCTTGCCGAGAAATGTGGGGCTGAGTTTTTTTAAGGCACCAAGCTTTTTATAGAGATCATAAGGCTCAACCCCGTCCCGGCGGGAGAAAAAGAGAGTGGAAAGGTCAAGTTTCAAACGGGAATCTGCCAGAAGCGGCAGCAGGAAGGTACGAACAAACTGGGCTTGAGCAAGCCAGATCTGATCGCACGGATCGCGTTTTTCAAAGGAGAGAACATCAATAAAAACAGGTTTGGCTCCCCTGAAAAGAACATTATAGGGGGTGGCGTCTTTAAGGCCCACTCCGTGGGCAAGCCCCTCTTCCGCCAAATCCAGAGTTAGCTCCGCAGCTGCCTGGAGCATTTCACCCGACCATTCGCAAGGATATGAAACAAACGGGATGACGTCATGCCTCAGTAACAAGTCACCTTGTGCCAGATCCGGCGATTTGCAGTCATGTTGTTTGTCGAGAGTGGCGAGAAAAGAATCCGTTTCCTCAATAATGGAGGTACACACCACTTTGCCTGAAGCCATAAGCTCTGCAAAAAAATCGCTCAGAAACAGTACACGGTAATATGGAGCATATTCTGCGTAAATACGGCGTATCAGATGCGGCCCGACAAAATATAGACGACCGGCAGGGTCACGGATCGAACGCATCCAGCCGCTAACCTTTTTTGAAACGTTTCGTGACTACGCTAATGAACCTCTTACAGTAAAAAAGAAGTCCTACAACAAAGGAAACAGCGAGTTGCCACAGCATGAGGCCAGAACCGGGATCCGAATATGCATGGGCGGTGACAGGAAATAGCAAGCATAGATACAAGACGGTAAAAACATGTTTCACAGGTTCAACTCCAATCGTTTTTCGCTTTTAATATTATGCCGGATAATTTTCATGTGACGTACTGACTGCCTGAACCCAACGAAGTTACTGGTACTACATCGGTGTTTCGGATGAATATGCGGGCCCAGGCGCTCTCAAAAATGCAATCAGATGGTAGGCCTTTCCGGCGCCTCGGATTGTTTCTCAATCCATCTATGATAGATTGGGCAAGACGAGAAGTTGTTTTCGCAGTATTCGAGCATCCGAACGATTTTGTCGCTTGTAATGTTCATGCAGTAACAATCGGGGAGAGGATGCTTTAGGAATGTGCATAATTTCCGCATGTCAGCGCCGAAAAAATATTTTTCTCTAGTGTTGTTTGCACTTAAAGCCACGATTAGCCTCACAAGGTGCTATTGGTAACAAATCGGGTTCATGAAGCTATGCTTGATACCATTGCCATTAAATAAGCAATTGCAATGCCAAGCAGATAACATAATGATATAATTGGATTTTTAGCTTAGATCGACTGAGGGGGGGGGTATACAAAATGCATACTAAAGCACATTATAGGGTATACAAAATGCCTAGTACAATCTGGTTCAATGCTGGTATCGTTCAAGAAGGCGCTTGAATCGTCCATATTCGATTTCCAACAGCCGGGCTGCCTCCATCTTTTTTCCTCCGGTTGCGGCGAGGGCCTTAAGCAGCGCCTGACGGATCGCCAGATCGAGCGTCATGGGGGCTACCGGTTCTTGGTCGGAAGTATCCCTGTTTTTTGAAGTAAGGATACCGGCAAGTTCTTCCACCGTGAGCGTCTCGCTGCCGAAGAGGGCTGCTCGTTTCATTACACTCTTTAATTCACGTACATTGCCGGGCCAGTGCTGACTGTTCAAAAAAAGTATTGTTTCAGGAACAAGCCGTGGTGGAACGCGCTTCAACTCCGACGATGCCTCATTCAAAAAAGAACGCGCCAGGAGTGCAATGTCGTCGCCACGTTCACGCAGAGGCGGTAGCGTGATCACCAGGTCGCTGAGACGATAGTACAGATCCTCACGGAAAGTACCTTTTGTCGCCTCGGCAAGCAAATCGCGGTTGCTTGCCGAGATCACGCGCGTATCAACCGTTATCCTCTTTGACCCTCCTACAGGAAAAAACCACTTCTGCTCAACCGCGTGGAGGATCTTGGCCTGAATTGAGGGGGAGGCGCAATCCACATCATCGAGAAACAGGGTTCCGCCGTCAGCCACTTCGAAGAGTCCCTGTTTGGCGGTCAAAGCCCCGGTAAAGGCACCCTTGACATGGCCAAAGAGCTGGCTTTCCGCCAAAGTCTCGGTCAAGGACCCGAGTGAAACCGTAAGAAAAGGGCGATCTCTGCGTTGGCTCAAATTATGAATGACAGAAGCCAAATAGGACTTGCCGGAGCCGGTTTCACCCTGGATGATGATAGAGAAGTCCGTTTCGGCAATCCGGTGTGCCTGCTGCACGGTTTGGCGCATCGCTGGACTCTCGCCGAGTAGCAGCTCAAGAGAGACATACTCGCGCCTCATCGCTTCCTCAAGTTCACGACGTTGCAAAGTGGGTGCGCCTAAACGGTTGATGGCTGCCACCAATTCCTCGCAGTTAAACGGTTTTCGAACATAGGCGGATATCCCAAGCTCAATGGACTTCAGGAGGTAGGCTGTCTCTGTAAAAGCAGTGGTAAGAATGACAGGGGTTTCTTGTGAGATTTCACGTATTTTTCTGGCCATTTCCAAGCCATCCAGGACCGGCATCATGATGTCGCTCACAACTACGTCGGGATGTTCGCGGTTGAATATCGCCAAACCTTCCATGCCGTTTGTGCAGCTCAACACTGTTTCGTAATACATTTCCAGTATCATTCTGATGCTGATGCGCAGGTCCGTTTCATCCTCCACATAGAGTATTTTCAACGGCATCTTATTCATATATGGTTCTCCCTTGAAAGAGGCGCTGAAGCCATTTCAATACGGAACACCGTCTCATCTGTCGAGCTGGTGAAACTGAGACGTCCCCCCATGCTCTCTTCTACAATCAATTTTGTCATGTAAAGACCAATGCCGGTACCCTTCCCGTCTTGTTTGGTGGTGAAATACGGTTCAAATATCTTGTCGCCATAATCGGCTTGAATTCCGCAACCATTGTCCCTAACCTCGATAATTACCTTGTCTTGTGTTCGATCGAGACACACCTTGACTATTCCAACGTCGGAATGGGCAGAGTCCCAAGCTCCGTATTTCGCCAGGACAGCGTCGAAAGAATTACTGACAAGGTTGAGCACTGATTGCTTGAACTCGTTCTGGAAACCTCTGATAATCAAATCAACCCCAACAGCGGCATCTACCACATCGAGTCCTACTTTAGCGGTGGTGAACTGTGCCGAGACCAGTTGAACCACTTCGGCAATTTTCTCTCTGACGTCGAAGTCCTCAACTATTTTATCCGAATTAAAAAAGTTCCTGAAATCCTCTATGGTATTCGACATGTAATCAATTTGCTTCTTCGCACTTTCCACTGCCTGCACCAGATACGGCCTGTCTAGCAGGCTCCGCTCCCAGGCGATCTTAATGCCTTGGATGACAACCCCCAGAGTCGTAAGTGGCTGACGCCACTGGTGAGCGATGGCACTTATCATCTCACCGATGGCCGCAAGTCGGGTCTGACGTGCCAGCAGGCGCTCTTGCTGCAAGCGCCGCTCGGTTTCTTCCATCACTTTTTGCGAAAGGGTAATATTCAGTTCGTGGAGTTCACGCTCTCGATATGTGAGTTGCCGTGCCATCCCATTAAATGCCCGGGCAAGCTCCCCTAGTTCTTTACTCATATGCGTGTCAGAAACGAAGACCCCGCGATCACCCTGAGCCAGAAGTTCTGACGCAACCCTCAGCTTATTGATCTGGTCCACGAAAGTAAACTTGCCTATCAAGGACACCAGGATCAGGACAACGAGGAGACAGATACAAAGTATGGCGACTTGAAAAAACATGGCCCGGTTTGCCCAACCAAGGGACTCCTGGATAGGGATGCTGGCCAAGATGTAAAGGTAGGGGGATTTTTCTCCCTTTATACTCAAATTGCCGTATGAAAATATCTTTTTATTCTTAATCGATGCCATATTTTTTAAGAGAGTGGATTTTGGACTTTCTTTTATGCTTTGAAATACACTCTCACTGAGATGTGTCCCGACCAAATTGTCGGACTTTGGGTTCATGAAAATTACAGTACCCGTATGGTCTGCCAGAATGAATTGGGATCCAATGGGCAAGTCGGATTGCTTTAAGATATCGTTAAGAAAGTCAAAATCCAAAAACACAAAAATAACGCCGTCCACATCCCCTTTCGAGTCCAGGACAGGGTAGCCAAAACCAATGCCCGATTTCCTGGAAATCGCTCCAACAGAGTATTCTCCGGATGAAAAATGCTTGGTCGCAATGACCTTATTGAACACAAAGCTGTTTTTGACGAATACACGCCTTGAGGAGTGGAGCGCCGATGCCCAAACCATGCCGCTTTTATCGCAAATTGTTATATTAGTGTACATCTTGTTGCCGCTTAGAATGCTGGACAGCAAGGGCTCAACTTCCGAACTTTTATGCTGCTGCACGACAGGCATAAGAGCCAGCACGTTCATAAGTTGCTCAGCATCTCCGGTCAGGTTATATTGTTCGAATGAAATATTGTTGACCAGTCTCTTTGTCTCCAAAAACTCATCGTTAAGAGCTTTATTACGCTGATCAAAACCGAAATATATGATCAGTGCCAGGGTGGGCAAGGCAAGCAAGAGCAACATCATCATCAGATGAAATCGTAACGGCCAGGAATGAATTGATTTGAATAGTGTTTTCACAGTAGTTGTGTGATCTTTACAGGTCTTTATCGCCCGCGGCTTGCCATATCGGTACAATTCACCGCTTCCCGAGATTAGTAACTCTTCGCATCATGATGCGGTGCCAATCAGACCTCCAGGGCTCCGATGAGGCTCCTTACATCCTCCACGCCGTTTTCCTCCAGCCATGCTTCCATACCGGCCGCAATTGTCTGGGCTGCCCCCGGATTGATGAAACTGGCTGTCCCTACCTGTACCGCCGTGGCCCCGGCAAGGATGAATTCCAGGGCATCGCGGGCGTTCATGATGCCGCCGATGCCTATGATCGGCAGGGCGACAGCTCGCGCCACCTGCCAGACCATGCGTAGCGCCACCGGCTTGATGGCCGGGCCCGAGAAACCGCCGGTGATATTGGCAAGCACCGGCCGGCGACGGTCAAGGTCAATTGCCATTCCGGTCAGAGTGTTGATCAGTGACAGGGCGTCGGCGCCTGCATCGGCACAGGCACTGGCCATGGAGACGATATCCGTGACATTGGGCGAGAGTTTGACGATCAGCGGCTTGACGGTGGCCTCACGGCAGGCAGAGACAACATCGAAGGCACACTTGGGATCGGTGCCGAAGACGATGCCCCCCTGTTTGACATTGGGGCAGGAGATATTCACCTCCAGGCCGGCGACCTCGGGGATTGCATCCAGCCTGCGGGCCAGTTCCGCATACTCGTCGATGGTGTTGCCGAAAAAATTGGCAATTGCCGGGGTGGCGACCGAGCGGAGAAAGGGAACCTTTTTCTCGATAAAGGCGTCGATGCCCACGTTTTGCAGGCCGATGGCGTTCAGCATGCCGCCCGGCGTCTCCACTATGCGCGGCGTTGGATTGCCGGCCCGCGGCTTGAGGGACAGTCCCTTGGTCACGAAGGCGCCGATGGCCTCCAGATCAACGTATTCTGCAAATTCCTCGCCATAGCCGAAGGTGCCCGAGGCGGTCATCACCGGGTTGCGCAGCTTCAGTCCGGCAATGGCAACTGACAGATCAGGTTTCATGGTTCAGGCCTCCCATTTCAGTTCGGCAGCGTTAAAGACCGGTCCATCCGTGCAGACGCAGCGATAATCGGGCGTTTCATTGGAGTGCCGGTGGCCTGGGGCAACGCACCCCAGGCAGGCCCCCACGCCGCAGGCCATATATCCTTCCAAAGATACCTGGCACGGGATGTTCCACTGTGCAGCGATGCCTGCCACGGCGTTCAGCATGCCCTGGGGGCCGCAGGCGAAGATACGCGTTTTTCTGGCACCGGCTGCAAGCCGGTTGCTCAGAGCCTCGGTCACAAGGCCTCTTTCCCCCAGCGACCCGTCCTCTGTCGCTACGTAGCACTCCACCCCCAGGCGTTCGAATTCAGTTACGCAAAGGATGTCGTCCCGCGTCTTTCCTCCGACAAAAAGCCGCACCGGGGACTTTTTCACCAGCTCCCTGGCCAGGAAGTAGAGCGGTGCCAACCCTACCCCACCCCCCACGATCAGCTTTTCCTCATCGGAAGAACCGAACTCGAAGCCCTTCCCCAAGGGCCCGATAAGATCCAGCAGATCGGTTTCATGCAGCGCCGCAAGCATGGCTGTGCCCTTCCCCACCACCCGGTACAGCATCTCCAGGTAGGGCTGGGAGACGGCGCCGGCCTGTGCCGGGGTATGAATACCCACATCGAATATGCCGAAAGGACGCCGCAAAAGCGGATCTATCGCTTCGCTCACCCGCACCATCACAAACTGCCCCGGCTGGGCGGCGGAGAACTCTGGAGGCGCGGTCATGCGCATGCGCCGGTAGCCTGGCGAAACCTCCACGTTGGAAATGATCATGGATCTGAACTGCATCTAACGGTCTCCTTGTAGTGGTTTTTCCATCAACAGCGCGTCTTCGGCGTCCTCGTAGTATTTCGGCCGGGTCCCTGTCCGGAAAAAACCGAACCGTTCGTAAAGGGCGATGGCGGCCCTGTTGGAGACGCGGACTTCCAGCAGAATGATCTCTGCCTGCTTCTCCCTGGCGATGTCTACGGCATGCTCCAGCAGCATCCGGGCAATGCCCCGTCCCCTCAGGTGCGGCGCGACGACGATATTCAGGATCTGGGCCTCTTCGAAAAGCGACATCAGGCATACATAGCCGCCCACTGCGCCCTCTGTGACGGCGACGAGCGGAAATGAATAGGGTGACGACAGCTCGTGCAGGAAATGTTCATAGCGCCAGGGATGGGAAAATGATGCCTTCTCGATAACCAGTACGCTTTCCAGATCGGCCTTTGTCATTGGGCGGATATCAACGGTTCCGGGCGCAAACATGAAATTATGATAGGCAAACGAAAGGGCAAAGTAAACGATTTTATAACCCAAGGCAGGTATTCGGACCGCAGGGGTGCTTCAGAGGTCCATTCGGCAAAAACCGCCATCTGAATTGCAAAAAGGCGTATAATAAAAAGAAGAAAAATATCAAAGGCTGTGCAAGGCAGATGCCGATAGGGGGCATAGGAGGTGTGCGATGAAAGGGCGCGAGATAGTAACAACGCTCAAGGAGCAGGCAAGAGCGGATCATCGTTTCGTCAAGTGGTGGCGCAAGGAGGAGGATTTTCTCGATTACGACCTGATCGACAGGTTCCTGGAGCATGCCACGAAAGACGAAGAGATCGGCGGGTTGCAACTATTGACCATGGACGAGATGCTTGATGAAGTCAAACGGGTCGGCGGGACACGGGTGAAATTCATCCATGGACCGTCCGGGGACAAGATCGAATGGGTGCATCAGGCCAAGGAGGGGGTGAGCACCACCCACGTGTGCGCCTATACCCCCGAGGCACTGTTGACGATCTTCGATGTGGAGACCCATGGCAATCCTGTTGATTCCTGACAAGACACGCCTGGATGGGAAGGCGGGGCATCCATAGCACCAACATCAGGAGGCCCTTTATGACGACCACCAGCAAACCCGACCTGATCATCCTCGGCTCGGGATCGACAGCTTTTGCAGGGGCTTTGCGAGCCACCTCCCAGGGCGCGGGGGTACTTATGGTCGAGAAAAGCGTTCTGGGGGGGACCTGCATCAACTGGGGTTGCATCCCCAGCAAGACCCTCATCCATGGGGCACTGTTCAAGCATGAAGCGCAACTGGGGATAAAGCTCGGGCTAGGCCTTGAGAATTTGCAGGATGGCGTTGATTTCGAAACACTCTTCGCCCACCGGGAAGAAGTCGTAAGAAAGCTCCGCCAGGAGCGCTATCTGGACGTGCTCAAGAATATGACAGGACTTGAGATGGTGAAAGGGACAGCGCGTTTTATCGATCCACAAACCATTGAAGTAAACGATAAACTTTATCGGTGCGACCGATTCCTGGTAGCGGTTGGCGGTGTGCCGCGCATCCCTGCCATTCCGGGGTTGGAAGGTTGCAACTATCTGACAAGCCGTAGCGCTCTGCTGATGAAACAGCTTCCTGGATCACTGGTCATCGTGGGAGGCGGCGTCATTGCCGTTGAACTGGGACAGATGTACCGGCGTCTCGGGTCTCGGGTTACGATCCTCGAACACGGCCCTCGCCTTCTGCCGACCGTGGACCGGGACGCGGCCGAAGCGATCCGGGGAGTGCTTGTCGCGGAGGGGATTCAGGTCGAGGCGAATGTCACCATCTGCTCCGCGGAGCGTGCGGGAGAGGTGAATGTAGTCTCCGCGGAGGTAGGCGGCAGGCGAAATGAATATACCGCGGAGCAGCTGCTCGTGGCTGTTGGGACCAGTCCTGCCACGGAAGGGCTAGCCCTGGAGAAAACAGGCGCGGCAACGGACCCAAAAGGCTTTATCGTGACGGATGACCGCATGCGCACGTCGCGGGCCGGCATCTGGGCGGCCGGGGACGTGACCGGCAGGATGCTGATCGCCACGGTTGGAGCCAGACAGGCCATCGTGGCGGTAGACGACATGTTCAACGAAGGGTGCGGCTGCAAAATGGACTATCTGTCAGCCCCCATGGCGGTTTTCACTGACCCCGAAGTCGGGATGGTGGGTCATACCGAGGAAAGTGCCAGGCAGGCAGGCTTTGACGTGGCAATAAATACCATGCCGGTCAGCGTCATCCCCAAGGCCCATGTCACCGGCCATACCGTCGGGGTGATCAAGATGATCGCCGACCGTTTGACCGGACGGCTCCTGGGGGTGCATCTCACTTGCCACCGTGGTGCGGAGCTGATCAACGAGGCGGCCCTTGCGCTGCAGTTGAAGGCAACCGTAACCGATATCGCCACGACAATGCATGTTTACCCTTCCATGGGCGAGGGGCTGAAGCTCTGCGCCCAGGGGTTCGACAGGGACATAAGCAGGCTCTCTTGCTGCGCCGAGTGAGGTCCCGCACCCGCCTTCACGGCACCTTCGCCCCGACCTCAATCGCAAAATCCTCGACGTAGAGCCCGGCCTTCGCAGCCAAAGCTGCTTCGGCGGAGTAGGCCGGGCGCTACGCCGCACAAGGTGACTTTCGAGGATGAAGGCCAAGATGGCTGTTTTTCAACAAACTGCTAATACTAGATTCCCCCCATGCACAGGTACTTGATCTCCAGAAAATCATCAACCCCGTACCGTGACCCTTCCCGGCCGACTCCCGATTCCTTCACCCCGCCAAAGGGGGCGACCGTGGAAGATATAAGACCGGTGTTGATGCCCACAATACCGTATTCCAGTGCCTCCGCGACCCGCCAGACCCGCCCGATGTCACGGCTGTAGAAGTAGGAGGCAAGCCCGAATTCCGTGTCGTTGGCCATCCTGATGGCCTCATCGTCGGAAGTGAAACGGAAAAGGGGCGCCATCGGGCCGAAGGTCTCTTCCCTCGCCACTGCCATGGCGGGTGTGACATCGGCCAGAACAGTGGGCTGAAAAAAGCTGCCGCCCAACGCATGCCGCCCTCCGCCGGTAATGATGCGCGCCCCCTTGGCAACGGCATCGGCTATGTGTTCCTCGACCTTTGCCACTGCCTTCATATCGATCAGCGGCCCCTGCTGGGTATCCCCCTTGAGGCCGTCGCCCACCTTCATCCTGCCCACGGCAACAGACAATTTTTCCGCAAAGACGTCATAAACGCCGTCCTGTACCAGGAAGCGATTGGTGCAGACGCAGGTCTGGCCGGTGTTGCGGAACTTGGAGGCTATGGCTCCCTCCACCGCGGCATCGAGGTCGGCATCGTTGAATACGATGAAGGGAGCGTTGCCGCCCAGTTCCATTGCCACCTTCTTGACCGTGCCGGCGCATTGCTGCATGAGCAGTTTGCCGATCTCCGTCGAGCCTGTGAAGGTCAGTTTGCGGACAATAGGGTTCGCGGTCAACTCGCCGCCAATGGCGCCGGAGGATCCGGTGACGACATTGAAGACGCCGTCCGGTATGCCGGCCCTCCCGGCCAGTACGGCCAGCGCCAGGGCCGAATAGGGGGTCTGACTCGCGGGCTTCAGGATCATGGTGCAGCCGACCGCCAGCGCCGGGCCGGCCTTGCGGGTAATCATGGCTGCCGGGAAATTCCAGGGGGTGATGGCGGCGCAGACGCCGATCGGCTCCTTGATGACAACGATCCGCTTGTCGTTCTGAAAAGTAGGGATCGTGTCGCCGTAGACCCGCTTCCCTTCTTCGGCGAACCATTCGATGAACGAGGCGGCATAGGCGATCTCGCCGCGGGACTCGGCCAGCGGTTTCCCCTGTTCGGCGGTCATCAGGATCGCCAGGTCCTCCTTGTTTTCGAGCATCAGCTCGTACCAGCGGCGCAGGATCTGGGAGCGTTCCGCAGCCGTCCTTGCGCGCCAGGCCGCAAAAGCCGCGTTGGCCGCCTCTATGGCGGAGCGTGTCTCGCCCCCCCCCATCCTGGGGACCGTGCCGATGATCTCGTCGGTGGCGGGGTTATTTACCGGAAAGGTTTCGCCGTCAGCGGCGTCGAGCCATTGCCCGTTGATATAACATTGCTGGCGGAATAGGGTCGGGTCTTGCAGTTTGAACATGGCGTCGCTCCTCCGGTAAAGGCAAACTGGTGCAGCAAGTGGGTGTTATTTTACCCCAAAGCCTTGTGAAGTAAAGCGTTGAGTGATCTTTCCGGCGGGGGGATTGCGCAGTGTTGCACCCTTTCCGATCCGTGGAGCCTGAACGGTGGAGCAAGCGACTTGCCGGAGCCAGTGCAGCAAGTACAAAGTCCCCGCAGATGCCCCCAGGTATCAAATAACAGACAAATGCCGCCTGGAAAGACAAGAACGACGTAATGTCTTGCTGTCTCAGACATTACGCCGCTATTGTTGGATATCTACGAAGCTATAAAGCTTTAGTCCTACAAATTTGCTTTATTCTTTTTTTGCCAATGCGGTGTTACCCTTCATAAGCATTCAAGGGGAAGCGTGCTCTTCTTTCGCGTTCAAGACAGTCCCTTCAACATCATAGCAGGACATGGTCCCCAAGATATACCAAGCACCTTTCACGTAGGTAACTTCATCCAGCATAATATTGCCGCCACCTTGTTGTAATGCATCATCAACAGCGGTTTTCAAGTTTGGCATCACTTGCCCTAATGGGATGCCAAGCAGGGTATATGTACAGTCTTCACCTTTATAACGCTTGCCTTGCTTCATATTGACATTCATATCCGTATAATCTATGTTTTTGGTTGATACAAGCGTTAAATCGGCAGTGCGCACAGTACAACCTGGCATAAATAGTGCTGTGGCTATTATAATTATTAAAATGATAGGCATGGTCCTATTGGTAGGTGTCATATGCGTCCCCTTCCGCCGTCCAGCAATGTTGTCCAAACAGTATTATGCTAAATGAGCTATCCTTTACTACTGCATCCAACAATAGATTAGCGTTATTTTGTTTTAGGGCTTTATCCAAAGCCTCTTTGAGCAGAGGCGGTCCACTGAGCGGAATTCCTAATAAGAAGGGCTGACAATCTTCACCAGTCACATGTCCTAATATTTTCTTCTTGTCTATCTTAAGGTTACTAATATTTACATTTTTATCTGATATTGCCGTGAAATCACTTCGCATTGTACAGCCATTACATAAAACAATGAGTATTATAACTGTAGATAATAATATTAGCTTTTGCTTCATAATGGGTTACCTCCTCAAAATGGCGTAAAATCTATGGCTGCACGATTTTTGCAACTGATTACCTTATCTATTGGATCACCACCTTCCTCAAATATGTAAATAATATTATTATTCTTTTCATTGCTTACAATAAAAAACCGGCATGCAGGAATACCCGCAGTACCGGTTTAATTGCTCCACGTTTTCCTGTATACAAACGGTGAGCTTTCTAAAATATTTAGCAGTTGCAATCGGACTTGCATCGTTACAAGCCTCCTGAATCCATAACAAATAAATCAGTAATAGAGTATACTCTATAAGAATTATAATTATAATTGTCAAACAAAATAATATTAGTTTATCTTAACATTACGCGAAATGCGAGAAGAGCAATAAAAGCATTCCACATCAGTGCCTTAAGCATTTCCTGGCCTTTCCAAACAGTCTGAAAACTACTCGTTCTTATCCATCCCGAAAACGCACACGAACCTTTAATGGTCGCAGATTCACACACCTTGTACTACTCCTCGTTTTCCACTTCTTTCTCTACTGTACCGATGGCAAAGATTACATACAGAGGGTCTTGCCATCTCAGTATCCGCGGATTTCTTCCCGTTCTTGCCGAATGAATAGCTGCCGCAATGCGAAAAAATCACACGACCCTTTTTGACATTCCGCTTGACACATTAGACCGACCGGTCTATTTGTAGCTAATGAAGAAGAAAGATACCCAAAGCGAGATCATCCGGATCGGCACCGAGATGATCGCCCGGCAGGGATACAACGTCACCGGCATCGATGCGATCCTGAAGGAGGCCGGAGTCCCCAAGGGGTCGTTCTACCACTACTTTAAGAGCAAGGAAGAATTCGGCATTGCGGTGATCGACCATTTTGCCGAACGCTTCGAGCAACGCCTGGAGTTGTTCCTCAACAATAAAGAAATGGCGCCGCTGGGGCGCATCCGCGACCTACTGGAGAGCGGCTTGACACATGTGACCCAGAACCAGTGCACCAAGGGGTGCCTGATCGGAAATCTGGGGCAGGAACTGGCTGACCTGAACGAGCGCTTCCGGGCCCGTCTGGACGAAATCTTCGGCGTGTGGCGGGAACGGTTCGCAGCCTGCCTGGCCGAGGCTCAAAATCGGGGAGAACTTTCCTGCGCTATCGATCCCACCATAACGGCCGGCTTCATACTATCAGGCTGGGAAGGGGCGATCCTGCGCGCCAAGGTGATGAAATCGCCACAGCCGATGCGGGACTTTGTCGATGTACTTTTCAGCGTTGTCCTGCTGCCGAAATGAGCCTTTTTTTGTGCAGCAATTATACGACCGGTCTATTATTCGGCAGGTTGTGAAATCCAAAGGGGAGGAAGCATGAAACATTCCGTGGGAGCAAAGACATTGGCCACCCCGACACCGGTGTGGCTGGTTGGTACCTACGATGAGGCGGGTGCGGCAAACATCATGACCGCCGCCTGGGGGGGCATCTGCTGTTCCCAGCCTCCCTGCCTGACGGTATCACTGCGCAGGGCGACCTACAGTTATGCCGCCATTGAGGCGCGTCGGGCCTTTACCGTCAGCATCCCATCCGAACACCAGGCGGCCCAGGCCGACTATGTGGGGATCGTTTCGGGCCGCGATGTGGATAAATTCGCCACCTGCGGCTGGACAGCAGTGAAGAGCGATCTGGTGGACGCCCCCTTTGTGGCTGAAGCGCCGCTGATCGTGGAATGCCGCCTGCTGCACACCTTGGAACTGGGCCTGCATACCCAGTTCGTGGGTGAGATCGTGGACGTCAAGGCGGACGAGGCGGTACTGGGAGCCAAAGGTTATCCGGACATCACAAAGGTCAGGCCCATGATCTGGGATACAGCACACCGCGGCTACTACGGCTTGGGAGAGTTCCTGGGCCAGGCCTGGGAGATCGGTAAAACAATCTCGACGGAGGGAACAAGATGAAAATAGTCAGCCTTTTGGGAAGCCCGCGCACGGCCGGGAACAGCTCGACAATAGCCAAACATGTCTTGAGAACCGCCGGAGAGCTTGGGGCGGAGACCCGCTCCTTTGAATTGAACCGTCTGAACTACCAAGGGTGCCAGGGATGCTATGCGTGCAAGACAAAGCTCGACAGATGCGTGCTCAAAGATGACCTGAGCGAGGTGTTGGCCGAGGTAGGCGAGGCTGATATTGTGGTTCTGGCCTCACCGGTCTACTACGGCGACATCACCAGCCAGCTCAAGGGGTTCATCGACCGCACCTTCTCATACCTGGTTCCCGACTACATTTCCAACCCGCAACCGAGTCGCCTTTCTTCCAAAAAGCTGGTATTCATCCTGACCCAAGGACATCCTGACGAGTCCGTGTTCGCGGATATCTTTCCGCGTTTTGAAGGTTTTCTGAAATGGATGGGGTTCGGCGAGATTACCCTGATCCGCGCCTGCGGTATCGGCCCCGGCAGAACGGACGCCGTTCCAGAACATATTCTGCTTCGGGCCGAGGAAACGGCACGCGCCTTGTTGGCCTAGTAAGGATTAAAAGGAGACGGGTATGGAAGACACCATCCGCGCCATGATAGGCAGTTTTGTCGGGGAAAACCCAGCCGGCCGTTTCCCGGAAGACGGCCAACCGTATTTCGACGAACCGCTGATAGGTTTTGCCGCTGCCGACGACCCGCTCTTCAGCGACTATAAACAGATCATCGGACCGTTTCACCGTACGCCGCAAGAGGTGATGGAAATAGGTTTCGGCATCGGAGTGCGGGCAGCCACCGTCATCTCCTGGATACTGCCGATCACCGGACCGACGCGGGAAAGCAACCGCCGGGAGACACTCTACCCCTCCCCGGCCTGGGCTCGCACCAGGAACTTCGGCGAGCAGTTCAACGCCGCCCTGCGCCGCCATGTCACCGAGTGGCTCGTTGAGCAGGGGCATCGCGCCTTGGCTCCCCAACTGGAAACGACCTGGCGTGAATATGCCGATACCCCGGTCGGAAGGGCCTCCACCTGGTCGGAACGCCACGCGGCCTATGCCGCCGGACTTGGCACCTTCAGTCTGAACGACGCCATGATCACCCAGAGGGGAATCGCCCACCGCTGCGGCAGCGTGATCACCGATCTGCCGCTGGCGCCGAGTACGCGCCCCTACCCGAATCACTATCACAACTGCCTCCATTACCGCGAGAAGAGCTGCGGAGCCTGCATCGCACGCTGCCCGGCAGGCGCCATCTCGAAGCAGGGGCACGACAAGGATGCGTGCAGCCGCTACGTCTACGGCACTGCGGTCGCTGCAGTCGCGGAACGATTCGGAGTGACGCACACCGGTTGCGGCCTCTGCCAGACCAAGGTCCCGTGCGAGGCAAGGATTCCTGCAGGAGCGCCCAAGACTTAAGCTCACAGACAGATAATGCCAGTTTTGAGCATTTGCATTACAATATCGGATTTCACTTCAAGGAGATAAAATGAGCTTGATAACCATTGACCACACCACCTGCCGTCGCGACGGCATGTGCAGCTCGGTATGTCCCATGGGGCTTTTTGACCAGGATGGGGACGGTTTCCCGGTTTTTCGTGCCGATGCGGACGAGCGTTGCATCGCCTGCGGCCATTGCGTCGCTGTTTGCCCGCTTAGAGCGGTTCACCATGAGACGCTGCCTCTGGAGGAATCCGACCTCATCGACCATTACCTGGCCGTTTCGGTCCCGGCTCTGAACCAGCTTCTGAAGAGCCGCCGCTCCGTCCGCGAATTCCGGGATGAGCCTGTGCCTGAAGAGTTGGTCGGAAAGGCTATCGAGACCGCCCGCTGGGCACCATCTGCCGTGAACCGTCAACCGGTTCACTGGCTGGTCATCCAGACCCCTGCCGAGGTCAGGCGCCTGGCCGGCCTGGTGATAGATTACCTGCGCCAGATCAAAACACTGGAACCACGCTATGCGCCGTACATCGAGCTATGGGAACAGGGCAAGGACCCGGTCCTGCGCAATGCGCCGCATTTGGTCGTGATCCATGCCCCGGACGAATGGATATGGAGTTCGGTGGACAGCACCATCGCCCTTACCCAATTCGAACTGGCGGCGGTCGCTCAGGGCATCGGCACCTGCTGGGCCGGTTTTCTGATGCGGGCCGCTAACGGGCATCCGCCGCTGCGGGAGGCGCTCGGCATTCCCGCGGATAACAGCGTATTCGGGGCGCTCATGTATGGCTTCCCCCGCTATCACTACCGCGCTGTTCCGCCGCGCCTCGAGGCACGGATCGAATGGAGATGACAGGATAGCCGGGTGGGCGCACTACTGACGGTCTAGTCCCCCTTTAACAAAGGGGGAAAGGAGCCTGAGCAATTATAAGAACACCTTGACAAACACTTCGAAAATATTATAGATTGCCCATATTGAATGACTATTCATTCAATATAAACACGTGGGGGGCAATGGCGCATGGCAAGACCTGATAAACGTAGCGACATAGTTAGCGCGGCATTGCAGATTATTGCCGAGCAGGGATTCCACGGGGCTCCCATGGCCATGATCGCCGAAAAGGCCGGGGTGGCGGCCGGAACCATCTACTGTTATTTCGAGAGCAAGGACATTCTCATCAAGGAATTGTACCGGGATATTGAAGGTAAGCTGCTGGAGGCTCTCCAGGAGGGCTACCAGACAGAGCGGCCCATCAGGGAGCGCTTTCTGCACCTTGGCATCGGGCTCCTCAAACACTGGTCCACTCACCCGCTGCATTTCAAGTACATGGAGCAGTTTCACAACTCCCCTTATGGGGCGGCGTTGCGCCGGGGCAGGTTTGCAAAAGAGTCCAATGACGACGACCTCCCGTATCTGACATTGTTCGAACAAGGGGTCTCCCAGCAGGTCATCAAGGATCTGCCGGATGTCATACTCTTCGCCCTGGCTTTCGGACCAATGATCACCCTGACGAGGGACCATATTCTCGGGTTCATAGAACTGGACGACCTGCTGATCGAAAAAACAATCGCAGCCTGCTGGGACGGCATCAAGCGGTAGGCAGCAGGAGAGCCCATGACAGAAAACACTCATACGACCATACATCGCAACGATTACCGCCCCCCCGATCATACGATCGAGAGCATAGAACTCAGCTTTGAGTTGGGGGAGGAAATTACGCTCGTCCGCTCCCGTCTCGCCGTGCGGGCCGCCTATGACCGCTCCAAGGGGGAGCGGCCGCTGACTCTGGTCGGCCACCGCTTTACGCTGCGAGGATTGCGTATCGACGGTTCGCCCCTTGCCCCGGAGGACTTCCAGGTTTCCGAGGAAGCACTCGTCGTGCCTACCGTCCCTGACGCCTTTACCCTTGAGGTGGAAACCGAGCTGCGGCCCCAGGACAACACCTATCTGGAGGGGCTCTATCGCTCGGGGGGGATGTTCTGCACCCAGTGCGAGGCCCAGGGTTTCCGCTCCATCACCTACTATGCGGACCGTCCCGACGTGCTTTCCATCTACACCGTCACCATAATCGCCGACCGCAAACGTTATCCGGTGCTCCTGTCCAACGGCAACCCGGTGGAGCGGGGAGAATTGCCGGACGGCCGCCATTTCGCCACCTGGCACGATCCTTTCAAAAAGCCAAGCTACCTTTTTGCCCTGGTAGCCGGCGACTTGGCCTGCATCGAGGACCGCTTTGCGACCTGTTCCGGCCGCGAGGTAAGCCTGCGCCTCTATCTCCAGGAAGAGAACCGCCACAAGGGAGAACACGCGCTCCGTTCCCTGAAAAAGGCCATGCGCTGGGACGAGGAGACCTTCGGCAGGGAATACGACCTGGACTGCTACATGATCGTTGCGGTGGACGACTTCAACATGGGGGCCATGGAAAACAAGGGGCTCAACATCTTCAACTCCCGTTACGTCCTGGCAACGAACGAGACAGCCACGGACGAGGACTACCAGGCCATCGAGGAGGTCATCGGCCACGAGTATTTCCATAACTGGAGCGGCAACAGGGTGACATGCCGGGATTGGTTCCAGCTCTCGCTCAAGGAAGGGCTGACCATCTTCCGCGACCAGGAGTTCTCGGCAGACATGGAATCGCGCGGCGTGAAGCGCATAGCCGATGTCCGCTACCTGCGCACCGCGCAATTCGCCGAGGATAGCGGCCCCCTGGCGCACCCGGTCCGGCCCGACTCCTACATGGAGATCAACAACTTTTACACCGCGACCGTCTACAACAAGGGTGCCGAGGTGATCCGCATGCTTCGCACCATGCTGGGCGCAGAGCGTTTCCGAAAGGGTATGGACCTTTACTTCCAGCGACACGACGGCCAAGCGGCAACGATCGAGGATTTTGTCCAGGCCATGGCCGATGCCGGGGAAATGGACCTGGGCCAGTTCAGCCTCTGGTACTGCCAGGCAGGAACGCCGCAGATAAGGGCTTCAGGCGCATTCGGGGCGGCTGACGGCACCTTCACCCTGACGGTGAGTCAATCCTGCCCCCCAACTCCGGGGCAGGCGGAAAAACAGCCGTTCCACATACCGTTGGCCATCGGCCTCCTGGACCGGGATGGCCGGGAGCTTCCGGTCACACTATTCGGCGAATCAACACCCGGCCCGCTCACGAGGGTTCTTGAGGTAGGCAAGGCCGAGCAGAAGTTCCATCTCTCCGGCCTGGAACGAGAGCCGGTGCCGGCGCTCCTGCGCAATTTCTCAGCGCCGGTGAAACTCGACTATCCCTACAGTCACGACGAACTCGTACTCCTCATGGCCCACGAAACCGACCCGTTCTGCCGCTGGGAGGCGGGCCAGCAATTGGCGTCACAGGTCATCCTCGGCCTGGTGGCCGACTATCAGGCCGGGCGGGAACTAAAAGCGGACCAGGACTTCGTCGCGGCCTTCCGGGCCACCCTCACGGACGGAGAGCAGGACCGGGCCTTCCTGGCCGAGGCGCTAGCCCTGCCGTCGGAGAAATACCTGGCTGAACTGATGCCGGTTATTGACCCGGAAGCCATCCATATTGCCCGCAAATTCACTTTCCGCGCCCTTGCGACACTGCTGCGGGATGATTTTCTGGCGGTTCGCGAAGCATGCCGCGGCACACGGCCCTATTCGATGGACGACAGCCGCTTTGGGGAACGCCGCCTGGCAAACCTTTGCCTGGCCTACCTGATGAGTCTTGAAGAGCAGCCCTTTACTGACCTCTGCATCGGGCAGTACCGTTCATCGGACAATATGACAGACACCATTGGGGCGCTCTCACCGCTGGCTTCATGCAGCTGTCCCGAGCGGATTGAGGCGCTGGAGGATTTCTATCGCCGCTGGCATGGAGACCGCCAGGTGGTGGACAAGTGGTTTTCACTCAGGGCCATGTCGGATCTCCCAGGCGTCATGGACGACGTCCAGGCGCTTATCGGCCATCCGGATTTCGAGCTCACCAATCCCAATCGCTTCCGCGCCCTGGTAGGGGCTTTCAGCCAGAACCAGGCCCATTTCCATGCCCCGGACGGCGCCGGGTACCGGTTTCTGGTGGACCAACTGCTCCGCCTCATCCCGCTCAACCCCCAGGTATCCGCCCGCCTGCTTGCACCGCTGACCACATGGCGCCGTTTCGAGCCTGGAAGGCAGGTACTCATGCAGCGGGAACTGATGCGGATCCAGACCATTCCAGATCTTCCCCGGGATGTATACGAGGTTGTGACCAAGAGTCTCTGATAAAGGCATTTATACATGTACCTATTTTTTAACGTAACAAAGATGAACCCGACAATCCCCAACCCGCGCAGGAACAATGATGCGGCGCCCGTTGATAATGGTCCACGCAATGCATACTTGACGGCAGGGCTGTCGATCGCCGCCTTATGCCTGGCAATGTGCGGCTGTACCGTCGGACCTGATTTTCATGTGCCGGCAGCGCCGGCGGTCTCTGGCTATACGGCCACGGTCCTGCCGCAGGAAACCGTTGCCACACCGGCCACCGGTGGCGCAGCGCAGCGCTTCATGCCGGGAGCGGACATACCGGCCCAATGGTGGGAGATGTTCCACAACCCGGAACTGGACCTTCTGATCCGCCAGGCCTTGAAAGACAACCCGACCCTTGCCGCGGCCCAGGCCACCATGCTCCAGGCCAAGGAAAACCTGCGTGCCAGAATCGGCACCGAATACTACCCGACCGTGGACGGGTCTCTCACGGGAACGCGCCAACAGGCCTCCGGCGCTGCCTTCGGCCAGCCCGGCGCCGGCACATTCGTCTTCAGCCTCCTCAACGCAACCGTGGGCGTATCCTACACCCTTGACATGTTCGGAGGAGGAAGGCGCGAACAGGAGGGCCTCAGGTCGCAGGTGGACTATCAGCGCTTTCAGCTCGAAGGCAGCTATCTGACGCTCGCTTCCAACATCGTCACCGCCGCGGTGAAAGATGCCTCCCTGCGGGCTCAACTGAAGGCCACGCAGGAGATCATCACCCTCCAGGAACGGCTCTTGGTGTTGCTGGAACGCCAATTCCAACTGGGCGGAGCGTCACGTGCCGACTCACTTGCCCAGCAGGCACAGCTCGCCCAGAGCAGGACCACCCTGCCACCGCTGGAAAAGGAGTTGGCCCAGAACCGCAACCTCCTGGCGGTGTATACAGGCAAACTGCCGAGCGAAGCCGCTCTCCCCGTATTCGACATGGAAAAGCTGAATCTTCCGAGGGAACTACCCCTTAGTCTCCCCTCATCCCTGGTGCGCCAGCGTCCAGACATACGCGCCTCGGAAGAGCTTCTGCACGCGGCCGGAGCCCAGGTAGGCGTGGCCACCGCCAACCTCTACCCGCAGATCACCCTCAACGGCAGCACAGGATCGCAGGCCACCACGGTGCAGAACCTATTCGGCCCTGGGACCTTTGTCTGGAGCCTGGGCGCAGGCATCACCCAGCCTATCTTTCATGGCGGCGAACTGACCGCCAAGCGCCGCGCCGCCCTTGCCGCCCTGGATCAGGCAGGCGCCCAATATCGCGAAACCGTACTCCAGGCCTTCCAGAACGTGGCTGACGTATTGCAGGCACTCGAATCTGATGCGAGAACTCTCAAGGCACAGGCTGAAGCCGAAAGAAGCGCCAGGGAATCCCTTGAGCTGACGCGGCAACAGTACGCGCTCGGTGCCGGGAACTACCTGTTGCTGCTCAATGCCGAGCGTCAGCACCAGCAGGCGCGCATAAGCCTGGTTCAGGCCCAGGCGGCGCGTTTTGCCGACAGCGCGGCACTCTTCCAGGCCCTGGGAGGCGGCTGGTGGAACCGAAAAACGGAAGCCGCCGCCGAAAACGGCAAGTAATATGGAACTGGCAAAAAACTAATGTTGCCAGCCTCCCAATATGAACGGAGACGTCTAAACATGAAAAAACGCATCATCCTGTCCATACTCGGCCTGGTTATCATCGTCGCCATCCTCGGCGGCATCAAGGCCTTGCAGATCGGCGCCATGATCAACCAGGGAAAGCAGTTCGTCCCACCGCCGGAGACGGTAACAGCGACCCAAGTCAAAACGGCGACATGGCCGGCCGACCTGACCGCGGTCGGCACGCTGACAGCGGTGCAGGGGGTTACCGTGGCGGCCGAGTTGGCCGGCAAGGTCGTCAAAATAGGATTCGAGCCGGGCACGGCAGTGAAGAAGGGGGATCTGCTGGTGCGGCAGGACATCTCCTCGGAAGAGGCTCAACTCCCAGGCCTGACCGCTCAGGTTAAACTGGGCCGTACCGAACTGGCTCGCGACGGCAAGATGCTGGCCGAGAAGATCATCTCCCAGTCAGACTATGACAAGGCAGCTGCCACCTACGACCAGGCTGTGGCCCAAGTCAGCAACATCAAGGCCACCATCGACAAGAAGACCATCCTGGCCCCCTTCTCCGGTCGCCTGGGCATCCGCCAGGTCAACCTGGGCCAGCTTCTCCGCGAGGGGGACCCCATCGTTACCCTCCAGACACTAAGCCCGATCTTTGTCGATTTCACACTGCCGCAGCAGCAGATGGCACAGGTGCATACCGGCCTGCCGGTGCGCGTGACGTGCGACGCCCTGCCGGGCGAGACGGTCGAGGGACGCATCACCGCCGTGAACCCGCTGGTTGACAGCGATACCCGCACCATCAAGCTTGAAGCCACCGTGACCAACCGCACCGAGAAGTTGAGGCCCGGCATGTTCGTCAACGTGGCGATCGTCCTGCCCGCCCGGCCTAAGGTGCTGGCAATCCCTGCCACGGCGGTGCTCTACGCTCCCTACGGAGATTCGGTCTTCGTCATCGATGCACGGAAGGATGGGAAGAAGGGGACGGTGCTGCGCCAGCAGTTCGTGCGCCTGGGCGAGAAGCGGGGCGACTTCGTGGCTGTCATCAGCGGGGTGAAGGAAGGGGAATCGATCGTCACCACAGGGGTTTTCAAGCTGCGCAACGGCCAGTCCGCGGTCATCGACAACAAGCTCGCCCCCCCCTTCCAACTGTCGCCCAAGCCGGAGAATAACTGACGATGCAATTCACCGATCTCTTCATCCGCCGTCCTGTCCTGGCCATAGTGGTCAGCCTGGTCATCGTCATCGCCGGCCTCCAGGCGATACGCACCCTCAACGTGCGCCAGTATCCGCGCAGCGAGAATGCGTCGATAACCGTCTCCACCGTCTATGTCGGCGCCAGCGCCGAGTTGGTGCGCGGTTTCATCACCACTCCTCTGGAGCGGGCCATCGCCGCCGCGGACGGCATCGAATACATGCAATCCCAGAGCACCCTGGGGCTTTCAACCATCACCGTGCGCCTCAAGATAAACTACGATTCCACCAAGGCCCTGGCCGAGATCAGCTCCAAGGTTGACCAGGTGCGCCGCGACCTGCCTCCGGAGGCGGAGGTGCCGGTGATCAACATCGAGTCGGCAGACAGCCAGTTTGCTTCGGCCTACCTGAGCTTCTCCTCCGACATCCTCAAACAGAACGAGATCACCGACTACCTGGTGCGCGTCGTCCAGCCGCGCCTGTCGGCCATCGCCGGTGTCCAGCGGGCCGACATCCTGGGCGCCCGCACCTTTGCCATGCGCATCTGGATGAAACCGGAACGGATGGCGGCGCTCAACATCACCCCAGCCCAGGTGCGCCAGGCCCTGGCGAACAATAACTTCCTTTCGGCCCTGGGGCACAGCAAGGGGTCGATGATCCAGGTCAACCTGACCGCAGACACCAATCTCAACACAGTGGACGAATTCAAACGCCTGGCAGTGCGCGAACAGAATGGCGCCATCGTGCGCATCTCGGACATTGCCGACGTTGCGCTCGGGGCAGAGGATTACGACTCCGAGGTGCATTTCTCCGGCCAGACCGCCGTTTTCATAGGCATTTGGCCCCTGCCCAACGCCAACTCCATCGACGTCATCAAAAAGGTGCGGGACGAGATGGCTGCCATCCAGCGCGACCTGCCAAGCGGCATGCAGGCCCGGGTGGCCTACGACGCCACCGATTACATCAACACCGCCATCCACGAGGTCTTGAAGACCCTCGGGGATACCCTGATTATCGTTATGGTGGTGATCTTCCTCTTCCTGGGTTCCTTCCGCTCGGTGCTCATACCGGTAGTGGCCATCCCGGTCTCTCTGATCGGCGCGGTCTTCCTGATGCAGGCCTTCGGTTTCACCGTCAACCTGCTGACCCTCCTGGCGGTGGTGCTCTCCGTCGGCCTGGTGGTGGACGACGCCATCGTTGTGGTGGAAAACGTGGAACGCCACCTGGGCGAGGGGAAATCCCCCCTGGAAGCGGCCCTGCTCGGCGCCAGGGAACTGGTGGGGCCGATCATAGCCATGACCATTACCCTTGCGGCGGTCTATCTCCCCATCGGCCTTCAAGGGGGGCTGACCGGGTCTCTCTTCCGCGAATTTTCCCTCACCCTGGCCGGCGCCGTGACCATCTCCGGCATCGTGGCGCTGACCCTGTCCCCGGTCATGTCGGCCAAACTGCTCAAACCGGACATGGAGAAGCACGGCCTGGCGGGGCGCATCGCCCGTGACTTCAACCGGCTGAAAGAGTTCTACGGCCGTTTGCTCGATTCCACTTTGGCAGCCCGGCCGGCGGTCTATACGGTCTGGATCGTGATCACCCTGCTGGCCATCCCCATGTTCACCATGTCGGCCCGCGAACTTGCCCCCGCCGAGGACCAGGGGGTCATCTTCGGCATCCTGGATGCCGCGGCCAACTCGACCTTGGACCAGAACAGCCGCTATGCCGCGGCTGCCAACCAGATATTCATGGGCATACCGGAAACCCAATTCACCTTCCAGATCACCATGCCCAACTCGGGTTTCGGCGGCATGGTCACCAAGCCCTGGAATGACCGCAAGCGCTCGGTCTTCCAGATCATGCCCGAGGTCCAGCAGAAGCTGCAGGCCATCCCCGGCATCCGGATGTTCCCGGTCACCCCTCCGGCACTTCCGGGAGGCGGCCAGTTCCCTGTGGAATTCATCATTGCCTCCACGGCCGATGCAGGCCAGGTTCTTCAGTTTGCCCAACAGTTGCAGCAAAAGGCCGTGGAAAGCAAGATGTTCGCCTTCCCCCCACTGATCGACGTCAAGGTGGACCAGCCCCAGACCGAGTTTGCCATCGACCGGGACAAGGTTGCCGCCCTGGGACTGAACCTGGGACAAGTCGGCGCCGACCTGGGAGGCATGGTGGGTGGGGACTACGTCAACCGTTTCGACATCTCCGGCCGCAGCTATAAGGTCATCCCCCAGATCGAGCGGGCCGGCCGCCTCAATCCGAACCAATTGAAGGACATCTACGTTACCGGACCAGGAGGCAAGGTGATCCCGCTCTCCTCCGTGGCTACCCTGAAGGAATCGGTCGTGCCGCGCTCCCTGAACCGATTCCAGCAATTGAACGCCGTCACGATCAGCGGAGTTGCCATGAGGCCGCTGGACGAGGCGCTGCGATTCCTGGAGGGGGAGGCGGGCAAGATCCTGCCCAAGGGCTACGTGCTTGACTATACCGGCGAGTCGCGCCAGCTGCGAACCGAGGGGAACAAATTCCTGCCCGCCTTTGCCCTGGCCGTGATCCTGATCTTCCTGGTGCTGGCGGCACAGTTCAACAGCTTCCGCGACCCCTTCGTCATCCTGGCCGGTTCGGTGCCGCTGGCCATCTTCGGGGCACTGATCTTCACCTTCCTGAAGATGCCAAACCCCAACACCCCTTTCTGGACCCATGGCTGGACCACAACGCTCAACATCTACTCCCAGGTCGGGCTGGTCACCCTGGTGGGGCTGGTATCAAAGAACGGCATCCTGATCGTCGAGTTCGCCAACAAGTTGCAGTTGCAGGGTCTCCCCAAGCTCGATGCCGTGCGCCAGGCAGCCATGACCCGCCTGCGGCCGATCCTGATGACCAGCGCCGCGACCATCGCGGGTCACTTCCCCCTGACCCTGGTCACCGGCGCCGGCGCTGCCGCCCGTAATTCCATCGGCCTGGTGCTGGTAGGAGGCATGTTTGTCGGCACCCTCTTTACCCTTTTCATCGTCCCATCCATCTACATGCTCATTGCCCGCGACCACGGCAAGGACCGCGAACGCGAAGCGGTCGTGGCAGCGGCAGAGCTCTCATAGATACCGGTACTCTGGTCTCTTCGACTTCAAGAATAAGCCCGCCCCGCAAGAGGTGGGCTTTTCCTTTCGCAAGCTTTCGCCATCCTGCGATGATTTAGTCGTTCCGGTTGATGCCTGTCCACGGCAGGTGTACCATATAGGGAGGCATCGGAGCGATGCCGAAGATACTTCCGAAAGGGGGACGAACCATGCTCTACTTTGTAAAGGAAAACCATGTGCACCGTTATCCTGTGCCGAAACAGTGCAGAACCCGATACGACCACGAGATCTTGCGGGACACCATTCCACACAGCACAGATGAGTGTGTCTACTGCCTGCACCCCTGGCCGGGGGAAGAGGGCGACCTGCTGTAACCTGAAATCGCAGTATCTTCCGCCACGGCAAGCCGGTCGAGGTTCCCTCGCCGGCCGCCGCAGCGGAAGACTTTGAGCCGTTTTAAAAGATAGTTACACAGCTGGCCGCTGAAAAGCTATTGCATACACCTTCTGCGGCGTTGCCCGGCACTCGCAACAGAGGCACACGTTGCCTTTTATTTCCTGCATTCACCATTCAGGCACCTGCATCCGGTCTTCCCCCCTTTCAACAGCCAGTCAGCAGTTTACTCCAGGCGCCCCTCGACCGCCCTCCAGTCGATGTTCTTGAAAAAGGCCTCTATGTAGTCTGCCCGCTTCAGCCCGTAGTCCTGCAGAAAAGCGTGCTCGAACACGTCCATCACCAATAGCGGCGTGCAGCCGGACGGGTGGCCGGTATCATGTTCGTTGATCCAGAAATTGATGAGGCGGCCGCTGCCCGGGTCCTGGTACAGGATCGTCCAGCCGATGCCCCGCATGGCCCCGGTAGCCCTGAAGTCCTGCTCCCACTTCTCGGCACTGCCGAAGGATTCGGCAAACATTCCGGCCAACTGGCCCCCTGCTTTCAACTGCGCCTTGCCCCCCAGGTTATCGAAGTAGAGTTCATGGAGCCGCATGCCGTTGAACTCCCATCCCAGTCGGCGTTTCATCTCGGCGTATTCTGGAGGGGGTTCCTTTCCCTGTATGGCCGACAGTGCTTCCATAAGTTTGTTGGTATTGTTGACATACCCCTGGTAGAGGGTGAAGTGGGTTTTCAGGAGCGTCTCGCTGAAGCCTTCCATGCCGATCAGTCGCGCGTAATCCTTTGCCGTGTAGGTCATAGCATTGTCTCCTTTTTCGGGGAATGGGTACTTACATCAAGTGTCAAGTATATCGCCGCAAGAGGATACTGCAAGTTCCAGCTCCGGATTCCGGCTACAGAACCAGCGCTGCAAGTATGGAGGGACATGCCCCCTTACCTGCGCAGCGGCAGGCGGCTCTTGATTATACCCGCATGAAGGGGCTACGATGTATAAAGAGACAGGAAGAAGACAAAGGACAACGAAACGAGGTGAGATCATGCCTGCAAAACCGAACTTCCCGTTGCGCATCTTTTATGACGGCGCATGTTCCGTCTGCGCGACAGAGATAGCACATTACGGCCGCATGGACCGGGAAGGGCGGCTGGTCATGGTGGATATAAGCGCCCCGGACTTCGAGCCCGCCACACTGGGCATCACCATGGAGGAGTTCATGTACCAGATGCACGCCATCGACCGAAGCGGCACTGTGTATCGCAACGTGGAGGCGTTCTGGGCGATCTGGCAGGCCTTCCCGGCCTCTACGCTCCTCGGCCTGTTGGGTACGCTCATTACCCTGCCGGTGGTGAAGCCGGTCTCCCGGCTCTGCTACAAGGGCTTTGCCCGCATCCGCAAATACCTGCCGAAAAGGGATGTGGCCTGTACGACAGGTTCCTGCAGGATCGGCAAGGGGGGGATCAAGTGATATTACGAAGGCAATGGAATGTATAGAAGGGGGAGCGGAGCTTGCTTCCTGAATCCTGGCGCGGCAATGGTGGCCCCTACGGCATGGGCGGTGTTGGATTATTTTGTCAAAAGGCTTTTCAATTTGCCGATCAGCAAACAGGTTATAAGGTAAAATACAATATAATTCAAGGTATTCCACTCATATAAATGAGAACCCACCCTGATATTGTCATAGTAATCAGCCGCTATTTTGACAAAAATTACTTCAACTACGCATATAAGGCCAAAATATGTATTTGTAAACCATGTGGCAGCTATTATACATAGCATGTAAAGGATATCTAAAGATATCTCTCCTGTTATGAAATCCAGATACCCCAATGCTGTAATTACAATTGAAAATAGTACGAATTTAAAAATGACTTCAAATATATGTAGCGACTTGTTAGTTATCATAGATAGGTGTCAACACCATTGTAGTAAAACTATCTTGTCATATTTGATTATGATGCCGTTACCGTAATATAAAGATAACAATAAACCATATGATCCGGATCGCCAATCCATCGTCACCTATAAGTGTTGACGCATCTGCGATACCTATTCGGATTTTGTTTGGTCTGAGTCACAATACTCTATTTGTTTTGATAGTCAATAATTTCCCTGAAAAAACCCAAAAACATGATACTTCGAGGACATTATAGTTTTGCTATTAAAAAAATTACCATTTGTAACTTACTGATATTATTCAAACTGTTAATAATTTTAACATTTTGCAGCCTACCTCATCTACCTGATTTAATTAAATTTATTGCAATAGTGTTAAATTAATTAACATTGAACCCACTCATGATAACGCTCTTATTATCCCCAGCAACAGCCATTCCGCTTCAGTTAGAAGCTTATCCACCAAACATCACAGATTACGTAAAACAATAAAGCCATCGAAGCGACGTAGTGGTCACCTTTGTGCACCCTAAGGCCCTGTCGCCTACATTAATATTCACATCAAGAACCAACTCTTCTTACCGAGCGCCTGTTGGCATATAAATTGAATATTTTTAACTCCACAAATTTGTCGAAAAATAAAAAAGCTTGTCCAAGGCACTGGGTCCATTACTTCATTTGACAGTGGGATTACGCAAGGGGTATATCTTATAGCGTACGCATAGCCCACCTACTGATGGACATAAAATTTCGAGGAGACCCAATGAACTTTCTATTAAACCTCTACCTGCACCTTAAAATCCGCACACGGATCATCTTGCTTTGTGTCTGCTACAGCTTCTGCATTATCATTGCCGTCGTTGCCGGACGCTCTTTTTCGGCATTATTGGCATGGGTTTCGACTACGGTATTTGTGCTACTCGGCATATTTTTCAGTTCACTGCTTTTCTGGTCTGTCAACGATGCCCTCAATCGCATCATTGACTACCTCACGACCATTACCGCCGGGGATCTGACGCAGCCAATCGTCGCCAAACGCAACAATGAGATCAGCACGATCATTCGCACCATAAACAGACTCCAAACGACAATGCGCGGCATCATTAACCAAATATCCCAAACATCCGAACAGGTATCCAAAGCCTCTCGAATGCTCAGCAGTAATGCAGGACAAATAGCCGATGGGGCCGAAAATGCGGCTTCCCAAGCCAACACAGTCGCGGTGGCCAGTGAGGAATTGGCCGCCACCTCCAGCGAAATAGCCTTCAATTGTCTTAATGCCGCAGAAAATTCCAACCGCGCTAGTGAAACCGCGCAAGCAGGTTCCGAAGTGGTCCGCCAATCAACAGAAGGAATGGAACGCATCGCGGGCCGTGTCCAGGATACTGCAAAAACGGTAGAGGAATTGGGGATGCGCTCGGAACAGATCGGCCAGATTATCGGCACAATAGAAGACATTGCCGACCAGACCAACCTTCTGGCGCTCAATGCGGCGATTGAAGCGGCCCGAGCCGGCGAGCAGGGCCGCGGATTTGCAGTTGTGGCCGACGAGGTTCGGGCTTTGGCGGAGCGGACAACCCGCGCCACACATGAGATAGGGGAGATGATCAAGGACATACAAAGCAAGACAAAGGGTGCAGTCGCCTCTATCGAGGAAGGGGTGGCTGAAGTGGCGCGAGGCAGCGAATTGTCCGTCAGTTCAGGCCAGGCGCTTGAGCAGATTCTTGTGCAAATCAATAACGTTACTATGCAGATCAATCAGATAGCAACGGCTGCCAACCAGCAGACTGCAACCACAGGAGAGATCAGCAACAACATATTGCAGATAACAAACGTAATCCAGCAAACAGCGCGGGGTGCTTCGGAAACAGCATCATCGGCAGCCACTCTTTCCAACCAGTCCGAGGAGCTTCAACAATTAGTGGGACAGTTTAAACAGTGATGTTCGAAGTAAACCATTGCCCAAACGAAACGGTTGGGCTGTTGTCTTTACCATGTGCATATTGCCAATTTTAATACGAATTATTTAGGCCTATAATTATAGATAATACATCTGGCAATTACCAGAGTGTCCGAATTCACCTGGGATGATGCTAAGTTGATGGACACTCACAGAGAATGCCGTATGTTGCGTCGATTGAAGGTGTGGAAGCTCAACATCCCGTCCATCGTTATGCAGATCTTGGTGTTCAAGAAAATCAATGTGTAGATATTTTGTTTGCAGTTATTCGTTACTATTGCCATTATTCGCCCGTTTCTATGGCCTTGATTCTGATGGTTACTGGTACAGAAAAGGAAGATATCCTCAGTGTTATCGGTGAAGGCTAATCTATGAATTCACAAATATTTTTAAATAAATTTCAAAAAACACTATGATTACTAATCCGCAAATAAAGATGCCGCAAATTGAATGTAAATTACGGACAATTTTGAATGTTACGGCTATCGCTGCTTTGGTACTCGTTGCTTTTATTACTACTTATGTCTACTTGATGTATGTGAAACTTGACGATAAAATTTTATATCAAGAGATTAAAAAGTTAAATAATGTCAATTGTGATAGCGGGATAATTGTTCTTACATCTAAAGAACCTGAAAATATATTCAGAATTAGCAAGCGCTTTGCACGACGCCATAATCTCAAGGACATTTTTATCAATGGTAAAATTGTAAATATTAATGATGAAAAACAATTATTTTATTATGTAATAAATAATGATGAGCTTGTTGTTAAGTCTAATTTTGCTTTACAGCCTTCCGCCTCAGATATGTTACTTCGTTTTGGCGACCAAAAAATCAAATTAACACTCCAAATGGTTTACAAATTAGGGGCTTCATCTCGCCCTGATTTGCTTGCTTCGTGGGCTATAAATCCACAAGGAAATGTTGAACAGAAGGACGATGGGGTGATTATTCATCCACCAAAAATTGGAAAAGTAACAACCCTCAGGTATCGTAAACGATTTTTAGATAATGTTAAACTAACAGGCCTCATTGTGCCTGATAGTACTCCTATTAATTTGTCAATATTTATAGGTCAGCATTCTTCTGTTTTTATTGGGCTTTATGATGATCGCACGATTCATGTTGTGCAATCCAAAGTGAAGTTAAGCAGCGCAATTAATGATACTGCTAAACGTGCATATTTTAAGATTGTTCCCAAACAAGAATACCGAATATCTCTTGAAAGAAATAATAAAAAATACAAATTTAATATTGAAGGTAACGGAGGTAGCAAGGTCATTGAGTTCGCTGAGGACGACTCTTGTCTAAGTTCAAAAGAAAAATTTAAAAACGTTGGATTCGGGATATGGTCAGGTAGTGCAGGAGTATCGGTTAAAGATGTTGTGATTTCCTCTTCAGATCAGTTTTAAAAATAATAAATTCTGTATTGTGATGAAATATGCCAGATAGTAATACCTTAATATATCTTCAAACAAAAGCTCCATTCCCTTTTATTGTTTATGCCTGTATTGTAATCGCATTAATGATGTCTGGGCCATTACTGTTTTGGTTTGTGAAGCATTCAAAATACGAGTCTTTTTTTATTGTGAAACGCAACAAAATTGTTACTATATTCATTTTAAATATATTGGCGACTATAACGCTTGGAGTAGTCTATTTTTTATTTGGTTATAGCAAAACATTTGATATTTATGCTTATGATGATCACAATGATAACATTGAAGATATTATTGTAAAGAAATTTGGACAAGATGTGGATATTGATAAAAAGCATCCTAGAATTAAAATTAACAGTAAAGAGTTGTATTGTAGCATTGTTGTGCAATCAAAAGCAAAAAAAACTACCTTAGTAGTAAAAAATGAAGATTTTGTAAATGATAATGTCCTTAAGTTCCCATTGTCTGATACAGTGAAGAGTTTAAGCCTTAGCGCAAGGTCAAAGGATTTTATTGCAATTGCTCCTAAGTACTTAAAAATTGACTCAGGAGGTATTGATTTTATTATACCACCTCAGAGGGTTAACAACTGCATAAAATTTAAAAGTAGCAAAGCATGTTCGGGGTCATGTTTCGAATTTTCAACTGAAGCAGCTTTCTATCAATCTGATGCAAGTCTATTAATTAATCTGAATAACTCGATTAGTGTTTTATTGGGAGAAGGAACTCTAAGTACCATACTTGTCAAAGTAAATAAAATGCATAAATCTGATACTTGATCCGATGAAAAGAAAGTTCAGCTTTCTGAACCGCTTCATTTATATGAACCTTTCAAAGTATCTTTAACTGTTGGACGTAAAGAAATGTTTACGGTATTGGATATTTTGGTTACTAGCGGACATAATATATCAAAATCTACAACAATTGATATCGATAACCTTAGGCTTCCAGATGTTAACAATATCGAAGTTGGTGCAGTTGCAACAAACAAAACTACAAAACCATGTTTGCGGTTATTAGCTGCAAAAATATCAGCCAATGGCATAGGGTCATTTGTCAAAGAGGCAGCACAAAAGTAGAGAGAATCCCAGTATACCGCAGAGGAGATGATCGGAAAACCTGCCAAGCAGATTACAGTAACAAGGCACCATCGGACATTGAGGCGGAGGCATTCAGTGCACCATAATTCCGCCATCTGATTCTTCCCCGATACAATTGAATTGACCGCGGATTCCCAAGTACCTTTTTCAGGCCTCTGCCTCTCAACCTCAGATTTTATCAGTGGCCCTATTGAATTCACCCTAAATTGTCATCTTTGAAGCCTGGCCCCGCTCCCGTAAACAGAAATAGAGTACTCGTTCAAACTCTTCACGATGCACTATTTACACTGTAATTGACAAAAGTTAACAAATTTGCTAACCTACCAACCATGACCTACACCATTGAATATTTCCATCCTCGTGTCCATACAGAAATTGAATCCTGGCCTGATGGTATTCTTGCTGATTACGCAAGACTGATTGAACTATTAATGGAGTTCGGGCCTAATGTGAGAATGCCTCATTCCAAGGCGCTGGGAAAAGGGCTCTTTGAGTTAAGGCCGAAGGGACGAGAAGGTATCGGACGGGCTTTCTACTGTTTCCTAGTGGGGCAAAGAATCATAGTTCTACATGCGTTTATCAAGAAAACACCAACAACACCTGAATCAGAGCTAAAAATTGCTCGGAACCGTATTAAGGAGATTCAAAATGGCTGATTTGAAATTTAAACCAGTAACCCATGACCACAACGCGTTCATTGAGAAAGCCAAACAGAGGGAAGATTTTAAGAAGGCTTATGATGATTTGGAAGAGGAATATGCTCTTGTAAGAGAGATGCTTGCTGCCCGTTCACGTGTTGGGCTTTCTCAAGAGGCCGTTGCCGAATTGATGGGAACAACAAAAAGCGCAATCTCAAGACTCGAAGCTGCGGGGAAACATGCACCCTCCGTAACGACTCTAAAAAAATATGCGCATGCTGTAGGTTGTCATCTTGAAATAAAATTTGTCCCGGAACATGCCTAAATTGGGTTTTAAAACGATCACAACAACTTCTCAGGCCCGGCCGGGCAGCATTCACCGGCCGAGCCCTGTTTCATCCATCAAGCTTTTCTCCGCGCATGCAGAACCCCACCACCCGCAACAGTCCAACACTTCGCTTTCCAGATCAGAGCCGGGAAAATTTTAATAATTTCATGATCCCGAACACGTCTATTTCTTGTAAGTTTTCGCATTTTATTATAAATAGATATATTTAGTTTTTTTTACTATGTACAATCTAGTTTAGAGCTTCTCCACGTGGCAGGCGTAAGGCTTTTATCAAAACAAGCGAAATGAGTATATCCAGTTGATTCAAATAGTTACTGAACAAAACATCACAGAGGCCCTCCGGAAACTTTCCCTTCCCGTCCATATGAGTTTCGTCGGACCGGACAATCTGTCTCGTGCCGTTTACGTCCCGACACTTTTGCCGGACCAACTAGGCGACCAGGAATTCTGCCGGGAAATCGGGATCAGCTACCCTTATCTCGGCGGTTCAATGGCCAAGGGGATCAGCTCCATTGCCATGGCGGAGGAGTTGGGGCGTGCCGGAATGCTTGGCTTCTTCGGAGCTGCGGGCTTGCGCTTTTCCGATGTGGAAAAAGCCGTGGACAAGCTGTCGGGCTCAGGGTTCCCCTGCGGTTTCAACCTGATTCATTCCCCCCAGGAACCGGACCTGGAGGCTGCTCTTGCCGAACTGTACATTTGCAAGAACGTCCGCCTGGTCGAGGCCTCCGCTTTCCTGGCCCTGACGCTGCCGCTGGTCCGCTACCGCACCCACGGCATCCATCGGGCCGCTGATGGGACGATCATCGCGCCGAACCGGATCATCGCCAAGGTGTCGCGGGAAGAACTCGCTGAAAAATTCTTCTCGCCGCCGCCGGAAAAGCTCCTGCGACAGCTCCTGGCCGAGGGGGCCATCACTGCCGAGCAGGCTGAGCTGGCCGCCATGATCCCGATGGCGCAGGAGGTCACCGCGGAAGCCGATTCCGGCGGACATACCGACAACCGCCCGGCCATCGCCCTGTTCCCGACCATCCTCTCCCTGGCGGGCCGGATGGAGCAGAAGTTCGGATACGCCGTCAAGCTGCGGGTCGGGCTGGCCGGCGGGATCGCCACTCCCGCCGCAGCAGCCGCCGCATTCGCCATGGGGGCAGCCTACATCATGACCGGCTCCGTCAACCAGGCCTGCGTGGAATCAGGAACATCGGATGTCGTGCGCCGGATGCTGGCGGAAACCCGTCAAGCCGATGTGATCATGGCGCCGGCCGCGGACATGTTCGAAATGGGCGTTTCCGTGCAGGTATTGAAGCGCGGCACCATGTTTCCGATGAGGGCGGCCAGGCTGTACGAGATGTATCGCAGCCATGAGGGGCTGGAGAGCATCCCAGGCCCTGAACGGGACAAGCTCGAAAAAACATTGTTCCTGGCCCCCATTGCCGATATCTGGCGCGACACCAGGGCCTTTTTCCAGGAGCGCGATCCACGCCAGGTCGAGCGCGCGGAGCGGGAGCCAAAGCACCGCATGGCGCTCGTGTTTCGCTGGTATCTGGGACAGGCGGCCCACTGGGCCAAGGACGGCGCTGCCACCCGCAAGATGGATTACCAGGTCTGGTGCGGACCGGCCATGGGCGCATTCAACGAATGGACTGCCGGCAGCTTTCTGGCGGCTCCGGAGCAGCGCCTGGTGGCTACCGTGGCCCGCAATCTTCTGTTCGGAGCGGCCCTGCTCACTCGCGCCAACATCCTCAGGTATCAGGACATAAAGCTTCCCGCCGATTTCCGTATCGACCCGCTTGAAGACATACACATCAAGGAGTACCTCACGTGACACAGGACAATGCCAATCCGACCGCCAAAAGCAGTACCGTACCGCTGGCTATCATAGGAATCGGCTGCCTCTTCCCCCGTGCCGAAGACAGCGGCACGTACTGGGCCAATATCCGCGAAGGGATCGACGCCATAAGCGACATCCCGGCTACCCACTGGCACGTGGCGGACTACCATAACCAGGATCCCAAGGCGCCGGACATGACCTACGGCCGCCGGGGCGGATTTCTGTCCGAGGTCCCTTTCAATCCGATGGAATACAATATTCCGCCCGCCACTCTGGAAGCGATAGACAGCTCCCAACTTCTGGGACTGGTCGCTACCGGCCAGGCATTGAAGGATGCCGGTTATGGCGCCGACCGGAGCTATGACCGCGACCGGGTCAGCGTCATACTGGGTGTTACCGGCACATTGGAACTGGTAGTCCCCCTGGCGGCGCGTCTCGGCCATCCCCATTGGAGGGCGGCCCTCAAGGACGCCGGGGTGGACGATTCAACCGCGGAAGACGTTGTACAGCGCATCTCCGATTCCTATGTTTCGTGGCAGGAGAATTCCTTCCCCGGCCTGCTCGGCAATGTTGTTGCCGGGAGGATCAGCAAACAGTACGACCTGGGGGGTACCAACTGCGTGGTGGATGCCGCCTGCGCCAGTTCGCTCAGTGCCCTGCACCTGGCGTCCATGGAGCTGGCGACCGGCAAGTCCGATATGGTGGTCACAGGTGGCATAGACACCTTCAACGATATCTTCATGTATATGTGCTTCAGCAAGACCCCGGCGTTGTCGCCAAGCAGCGAGATCAAGCCGTTCGACGCCTCCGGCGACGGCACCATCCTGGGCGAGGGGCTCGGCATCATGGTAATCAAGCGGCTTGCCGATGCGGAGCGCGACAAAGACCGGATCTATGCGGTGATTCGCGGCGTCGGTTCCTCCAGCGACGGCAAGGGAGAGGCGATCTACACCCCCAGTGCGTCCGGCCAGAAAAAGGCCATAAAAGACGCCTATCAGCGCGCCGGCGTTACTCCGGACAGTATCGCACTGGTGGAAGCCCACGGCACTGGCACCAAGGTCGGCGATGCGGTGGAGGTATCGGCACTGCGCGAGATCTACGGCAAAGCCGACAGTCCGTGGTGCGCCCTCGGTTCGGTCAAATCGCAGATCGGCCATACCAAGGCTGCCGCCGGCGCCGCTGGAATGATCAAGGCGGCCCTGGCCCTGCACCACAAGGTCATCCCACCCACCATCAAGGTGCAAAAACCGCTGCGCGAGGTTACAGAGGGACAGTCGCCATTCTATCTCACAAGCCACAAGCGGCCATGGCTTTCCCGCAACGGGCAGCCGCGCCGCGCTGCGGTCAGCGCCCTCGGTTTCGGCGGTTCAAACTTCCATGTGGTACTGGAGGAATATGCACCCGCCGCAACAGCTGCGGACTGGGACGGCACCGTCCAGATACTCCCCTTCTCCGCCGGCGATACCCTGTCATTGGAAAAAACGCTTGCCGGTTGTGCCGAAACAGCCCTATGGAGTGAAATCCGCGCCATGGGGGCAGAACTCCGCTCATCCTTCGATGGCAACGCCCCGTGCCGTCTGGCGCTCGTCGTCGAGCAGGGAAAAACCGTACTTAAATCGCTCTGCAATAACGCCGCGACCATGCTTCGCAAGCAACCGGATGCTTCCTGGAGCACCCCTGACGGCGCCTGGTATGCTACCGGCGCCGCACCAGGCAAGGCCGGCATGCTGTTCCCGGGCCAGGGTGCACAGTACACCGGCATGCTGCGCGATCTGGCCTGTAGTTTCCCTGCCATGCTGGCATGCCTTGAAGCGGCGGACCGGGAGTTCGGTGCTGCTTCCGGCAAAAGCCTGTCCGACCTGATCTATCCCCCTACCCCTTTTTGCGACGCAGACCGGGATGCGGGGGAAGCTGCTCTGCGCGCCACCGACGCCGCCCAGCCGGCCATCGGCGCGGTCAGCCTCGGCGCACTTCGGATCCTGGAATCGTTCGGCTTCGCGCCTGATGCCGCTGCCGGTCACAGCTACGGGGAACTTACCGCCCTGTGCGCGGCTGGACGGCTGGATGAGACCTCGTTCCATGCCTTGTCCCGCCTGCGCGGGCAATTGATGGCCGCCGGAGACGGCGACCGGGGCGCCATGCTGGCCGTGTCGGCGCCTTTGGCCGAGGTGCAGCGGCTATTAAGCGATGAACGACTTGATCTAGTCATAGCGAACCGCAATGCGCCGAACCAGGCCGTTCTCTCCGGCGCTAGCGCCGAGATCGCCCGCGCCGCCGAGGCTTGTGTTACCGCTAAGCTTTCCTGCAAACGTCTGACCGTTGCCGCTGCATTCCACAGCCCTCTGGTGGCCGATGCCGCTGCCCCGCTTTTGGCAGCCCTCTCGGAAATTGCCATTCTCGACGGGTCGCTGCCGGTCTATGCGAACAGTACTGCTGCAAAGTACCCGGTCGCGGCGGACGAAGCCGCGGCGCTTTTGGCCGGACAGCTTGCCCGGCCGGTCGAATTTGTTGCCGAAATTGAAGCGATGTATGCCGCAGGAGTGCGCACGTTTGTGGAAATAGGTCCAGGAGCCCGACTGAGCGGCCTTGTCCCCGCCATCCTTGCCGGCCGTCCATATACCGCCATCGCACTCGATGCCTCCTGCGGCAGACGCTCCGGGGTTGCCGATCTGGCCCGCTGCCTGGCGCAGCTCGCCGTGCTTGGGCACGATATTGCGCTCGCGAGCTGGGACGAAGGATACCTCCCGGCCCCGCGTGTTGTAGGTAAAAAAGCGGCGCTCATCATGAACCTGAGCGGCGCGAATTATGTCAAACCAAAGGCTAAACGCCCTGCAGCACCTCCTCGCACGACCGTATTGCCAACCGCTGCCGCGCCTGTTTCCCAGCCTGCCGCAATGTCCGCGCCGGCTCCGCTTGCGGCTCCACCAACCGTTTCCCGCGATGTCCTGGCTGAGTCCCTGAAGGTCACCCGGGAAGGGTTATCGGCCCTGACGCGGATTCAGGACGAGACCGCCCAGCTTCACCGCCGCTTCCTGGAAGGGCAGGACACCGCCGCAAAGACCATCCAGATGCTGCTCGAACAGCAGCAGCGGATCCTTCATGTGGATAGACCCGTTCCCTCGGCGGCGTCGTTTCCCACAACAGCCTCATCCGCGGTTACCCAGGCCGTTGCGCCGCCAGCCGCCGCTACTGTCGCCACCCTGGCGGTCAAACCTGCAGCGGCGGCTGTCCCGGCTCAACCGAAACCGGACAGGGTCGTTGAAACGCTGTTGGCGGTGGTCAGCGAGAAGACCGGTTACCCGGTCGAGATGCTGGAGATGGAAATGGGGCTCGATTCCGACCTGGGCATCGACTCCATCAAGCGGGTCGAGATCCTGTCGGCACTACAGGAACGGCTCCCAGGTTCGCCGACAATCGGCCCGGAACACCTGGGAACGCTGCATACCCTTGGCGAGATTGCCGCCCATCTGTGCGCCGGATCACCCGCTGCCGCAATCGCAGCCCCTTTTGTGGACGGAGCATCTCCCCTACCGTCCGACATCGCCTTAACCCTTATGTCGGTAGTGAGCGAGAAGACCGGGTATCCGGTAGAGATGCTGGAGATGGAAATGGGACTCGATTCTGACCTGGGCATCGACTCCATCAAGAGGGTCGAGATCCTGTCGACGCTCCAGGAACGCCTCCCCGGCTCGCCGACCATCGGGCCGGAACACCTGGGCACCCTGCACACGCTGGGAGAGATTGCCGCCCATCTGGGTGCGGGCGCCGCTTCAGCTCCATCATCGTCTGACAGCCCGGTGGGCGGGGTCGCACACGCCTCTTTGTCAGGCATTGCAGAAACACTCCTCTCGGTAGTAAGCGAGAAGACCGGCTATCCGGTAGAGATGCTGGAGATGGAAATGGGACTCGATTCTGACCTGGGCATCGACTCCATCATGAGGGTCGAGATCTTGTCGACACTCCAGGAACGCCTC
>Ga0316217_10000752_pt1 | contig 44648 bp, 44 predicted proteins | sample 1anoAmetaG_FD_203633 | JGI IMG/M metagenome (GOLD analysis project Ga0316217, IMG submission 203633) | Freshwater microbial communities from Trout Bog Lake, Wisconsin, USA - 1anoA | ecosystem: Environmental > Aquatic > Freshwater > Lake > Hypolimnion/Profundal zone | place: USA: Wisconsin...
AGCACACCCGGCGGAAGCGGTCGAACTGATGGCGCAGGAGGGCGCCCAGCCCAGGCCCCTTTTCCAGAGGAACGCCCCGCTTCCGGCACAGCCGGGCGAGCCACTCGAACAGGGCGGCCAGGCTTTTGGCCAGGGCCAGCTGCGACCTCCATAGGGCCACCCCAGCTTCGGGAGGAGCCTGATCCTGATCAGCCCTGGCCAACGGAGGTGGCATGCCGGACGGGTCCTGAGCCCAGCAGACCCGCATCAGCTCGGCGGTGGCCATGAGCCCGCAGAGCCACCCCACCCATCGGGTCAACGTCCGCATGGAACAGCCCCAGTGCTCGGCCACGGCGGCCAGAGAAACCTCGCCGCCAACCACGAATTCGGCGACGGCTGCCGCGACGACGGCCGGAGGGAAGGTACGGTGGGGGTAACCCTGTTCCTCATACCCGGTCCAGCTGCGCATGGGGCAGTCGGGGTTGCGGCACCGGAACCGCGGCCTCCAGATGCCTTCAACCCATTCCAGGGTGCCATCCGGCGCCACTTTGGCCTGCCGCTTCAAGAGGCGAGAACCGTCCCCGCACCCTGGACAATGGCAAAGGGGGCAGGGAGGAGCAGGTTCCTGCTTGCGCTGGGCGCGGGTTGGGGCACAATCCATGGACGAGCCTCCAGGGCACATCCATGCGGGTTAGGGCCTCAGAAACCGTTCCGCCTGAATGTGGGGAGGCTCTCTTTCTACCCGGTCTTTGACGTACGGCCAAGTCCTGCCGCGCTATCGCTTGCCTGCCATGTAGACAACCAAGGGCCCTGCGGGCCCGTGGTTGCCTCCACGGCGTTTGCTAATGGCCCTCGCCGGGCGGGCTTCAAGACCACCTAACCGGGGGCCCGCTCTCACCCAAATCGAGTAGGACACTCTCAGATAGCGTGAGCCTTAATACCTTCACCGCGGTCCAGGCCCACGGGGGGCACTTGACACTGGAGAGTGTGCCTGGCAAAGGCACGCAGGTGAGGCTGCTCTTCCCGGCAACGGTCTCGAAGGACCTGGGTCCGGCGACAACCCTGCCTACGCCCCTTCCGCCCCTCCAGGGGGCCTTGAAGGTGCTCCTGGTGGACGACGACGATCTGATCCAGAAGTCCACCCGGATGCTGGTCGAGGTGCTCGGCCACACCTTGACCTCCGCTTCGAGCGGCGAGGAGGCCCTGGCATGGCTCGACCGGGGCTTCCGGCCGGATGTGGTGATCCTCGACATGAACATGCCCGGCCTTGGCGGCAAGGGAACCCTGCCCCGCCTGCGCCAGCGATGCCCCGACGTACCGGTCCTGCTGGCCACCGGACGCATCGATCAGGAGGCCTTGGACCTGGTCGCCGCCCATGAAAAAGTCGTCTTGATGTCTAAGCCTTCCACCTTTGAAGAGTTGCAAGCTAACCTCCAGTCGGTGGATGACCATCCGGTGGCTCAAGGGGAACGACAGCCTTCCCGGTCCTGAACCCGCTAATCCGCACTGAAGGGGCTCCCGGGCTTGCCATCACCGGCTGGAACAAAGATGAACGTATCGCCCGGTGCATCAAATCGGATCGGGTGCCCCGCCTGCTCCGCAAACCGGCGGAATACCTCCCTTGGGGCAATGCCCACCCCACTCCATTCGTCGTTCCGGACCTTCTCGTGTTCAGATTCAATGTTGGTGGCGAGCTTTTCCCGGAGGCCCATTTCCCGGGGCGGCTCACCCCGTCAGCTGACCGGCAGCCACCGCGTCACCGCCTGCACCAGCGTCTCCCCCCGGACCGGCTTGGTCAGGTAGTCGTCCATGCCCGCGGCCAGGCACCGGTCCCGGTCCTCGGTCATGGCGTGGGCGGTCATGGCGATGATGGGCAGGTGGTTGCCGGTGCCCGCTTCCAGCGCGCGGATCCGGGCGGCGGCCTCGAAGCCGTCCATCAGGGGCATCTGGCAGTCCATCAGCACCAGGTCGAAGGGTTCCTGGGCCAGCCGCTCCAGCGCCTCGATCCCGTTGGCGGCGCTCCGCACCGTGAGGCCGGCCCGCTCCAGGAAACGTCGGGCCACGATCTGGTTGATCTCCTGGTCCTCCACCAGGAGGATGAGGGCCTTGAGGTCGCCCTGGCCGGGCCGGGCTTCCTGGGTGCGAAATTCGGCGACGGTGTGGCGGGTGACCAGGGACGCCTTCACCGCCTGGCGGTTGTGCTGGATGGCCATGGCGATGGCCTGGAACAGGAGCTCGCCCCGCATGGGCTTGGTCAGGAGGGCATCGAAGCCGGCCGCGGCCAGCCGGGCGGCATCCCCCTTCACCGAGGTGGCCGTGAGCGCGAGGACGGCCATGGCCTGGAAGCTCGGGTCGCTCCGGATGGCCCGTCCCAGGTCCTCGCCATTCAGCTCGCCGGGCATGACCAGGTCCAGGACCGCGGCGTCAAAGCGCTCGCCCCGCTCCCGCGCCTCCTCCAGCAGCTGGAGGGCGGCGCGGCCGGAGCCGGCCTGGGCCGTCACCACGCCCTGCCCCTCCAGCTGGTGCCTGAGCAGGCGCAGATTGATGGGCTGGTCGTCCACCAGGAGGATCCGGGTGCCCTGCAGCGCCTCCAGGGGCACGCGGGCGGCCTCGTCGGCAACGTGGCCGAGGTCCAGCTCCAGGATGAAGGTCGTCCCTTCGCCCTCCCGGCTTTCCATGCGGATCACGCCACCCATGGCCTCCATCAGCCGCTTGACGATCGTCAGGCCCAGGCCGGTGCCGCCGTAGCGCCGCGCCGTGGAGGCGTCGGCCTGGGTGAAGGGCTGGAACAGCATGGCCTGCTTCTCGGGAGAGACGCCGATGCCGGTGTCCCGGACCGCGAACCGGAAGGGGATCCGGGCCCCTTCCGGAGCACCCGCCCGGACCTCGATGCAGATGTAGCCGCGTTCCGTGAATTTCACGGCGTTGCCCGTGAGGTTGTTCAGGATCTGCCGCAGCCGGCCGGGGTCGCCCACGACCCGGACCGGAAGGGCCGGATCGAAATCCACCAGGAACTCGATGGGCCGCTCCGTGGCCTTGGACCGGAACAGCTCGGCGGTGTCGTAGACCAGCTTCTCCAGGTCGAAGGGCACCTGCTCCAGGACCAGCTGGCCGGCCTCGATCTTGGAGAAATCCAGAATATCGTTGAGGAGGGACATGAGGCCATCGCCGGCGCGGCTGATCATCTCCACATAGGTCCGCTGGTCGGGCGCGAGCTCCGTGCCACCCAGCAGTTCGGCCACGCCCAGCACCCCGTTCATGGGGGTCCGGATCTCGTGGCTCATGTTGGCCAGGAACTGGCTCTTGGCGCGGTTGGCCTGCTCGGCCTGGAACGTGCGTTCCTCCAGCCTCAGGTTCATCTCCTTGAGGCGGGAGTGGGCGTCCTTGAGCTCGGTGATATCGGTCAGGGTGCCCACCTGATGGGACACCTCGCCGCGCTCGCCCCGCACCGAGGTGACCGTGAGCAGGGCCGGATAGGCCTGCCCGTTCCTGCGGTGGTTCAGGATCTCCCCGCGCCAGGACCCGCCTTCGTGGACCGCCCGGCGCAGCTCTCCGATCCGTTCGGCGTTGCCCGGGTCGCCGCTGTAGAAATGCGGGAGGTGGCCGAGCTCGTCCTCGATGGTGTAGCCGGTGATGGCGGTGAAAGACCGGTTGACCTGGAGGACGAGGTCGTTCTCGTCCGTGATGTACATGCCGTCCTGGGACTCGAAGGCCGTCGCCGCAATCCGCAGGCGGGTGTCAGCCTCGTGCCGCTGTTCGTTGCTCTCGAGGAACGCGTTGAACCACGTCACCAGGTCGGCGATGGGCTTGAGGGTGACGGGCCGGGGCATCCGCCAGCCCGGCACGATCCGGTTCGACTGGAAGCGCTGGAACTCGGCGGCGATGGCGCCGATGGGCACGATCACCCGCAGGGTGAAGAGACGGACATAGACGATGATCAGCAGCAGGTTGATGCCAAGCATCAGGCTGCCGGCCCGGCGGATGCCGGCCATGGTCGCCAGCAGGGTCCTCTTGGGTACGATGCTGACGATGTACCAGTCCCGGTCCGGGATGGCCTCATAGCTCAGGAGCACCTCCTGGTTGCCCAGCCGCTGCAGGAAGGAACCGGAGGCTCCCGTCAGCAGGGCCCCGAAGTCACGGGGGATGACCGAGCCGATCCGGGCCGGGTCGGGGTGGAACAGCAGCCGCCGGTGATCGTCCAGGACCAGCAGGTAGGAGTTCCGGTCGGAGGTGACCGCATTGAAATGGTCATAGAGCGACGCGGTGGAGTAGCTGATCAGCAGCATGCCGATGGGCTTGGGCCGGGTCCCAGCCACGCCGGGGCTCCAGTACAGCTTGGTGGCCGCGAGCACCTTAGGGGCGCTGGAGTACGTGTTGATGTTGTCCTGGACGCCGTGCCAGGTCACCGAGTCGCCGGAGGCCAGGGTGCGGGCCCACAGGTCCCGGGTGACTTCGGTGCGCTCGTCCATTTCGGCCAGGGAGTCGCCCACGTGGAAATGGGTGCCGTTGAGCGAGAAGACATCGATGGAGACCAGGCCGTTCAAGTGGGCATAGTTGCTCAGCAGGTAGCCGATGCGGGCCTTGGTGGCCAGGACGTCGTAGGCCGACAGCGCCGCGGCCCCGTCGAGCTTGGCCAGGGTGGCGCTGATCTCCTCCACCTGGCCCAGATTTTCGGCCAGCCCCTCGATCTGGCCCATCTGCAGAGCCAGGTAGCTCTTCTGATTGCGCAGGGTTTCCAGGCTGTGCTGGGAGGCGGCGCCGAGGATGGCGTGCTCGGTAGCCCGGTAGGAGACGATGTAGTAGGCCACCAGGGGCAGGATGGTCATCGCCAGCAGGATGCCCGTCAGCTGCAGGGCAAAGCCGCTGCGGGAACCCTTCTCCCTCAGGGGACCCTCCGCGGGAACGGTCATTTCAAGCTGTCGGGGGTCACCAGGCGGGTGGCGACCTCGAGCTCCATGGGCACCGTCTCCCCATGCACCAGCTTGAGGGCGATGGTGATGCCCAGGTAGCCCTGCTGGTCGGGCTGCTGATCCACCGTCACGGCCAGCTGGCCGGACCGGACCGCCTTCCGGGCTTCATCCAGCGCGTCGAAGCCGATGACCTTCACCTGGGACCTGCCGGTCTCCTGGAGGTACCGGATGGCGCCGATGGCCATCATGTCGTTGGCGCAGAACAGGATGCCGATGCCGGGATGGGCCTTGAACAGGGCCCGCGTCACGGCGTAGGCTTCATCGATCTTCCAGTTGGCGGTCTCCCCGGCCACGAGCTTCAGCCGCGGATTCGAGCGGAAACCGCGTTCGGCGCCGCGCTTGCGCAGCTCGGCGTTGTTGGCGCTGCGGATGCCTTCCACCAGGGCCACCTCCGTCGAGGCGGTCACGCCGTCAGCAACGAACCGGGTCGCCTGGTAGGCGCCCTTCTCATTGTCGACGCTGATGAACGGGACCGGCCTCATGCCTTCGGCCTTCATGGACTCGGGGTTCAGCCGGTTGTCGATGTTCACGATCTGGATGCCGGCGTCCTGGGCCTTCTTGAGAATGGGCACCAGGAGCATCGAATCGCCGGGGGCGATGACAATGGCCTGGACCTTGTTCTTGATCTCGTTGGCCACCAGCTGGATCTGCTGGTCGATGGAGGTCTCCTGGGTGGCCGTGCGCACCTGCAGGTCGATGTGGGTCTCCTGCTGCGCCTTGCGTGCGCCCTTTTCCATCTCCACGAAAAACGGGTTGGTGAGGGTCTTCATGATCAGGGCGATCCGGGGCGCGGTGGAGGATGGGGCCGAAGCCTGGGTCGCCGTGGCCCCACTGTTGATGTCCTGGACCGCATGCCTGTCAGTGCGCCCGCAGCCGAGGGTGAGCGAGGCAAGGACGGCCAGGGCCGCCAGGAGCCTGCCCGGAGCGATGCCGGGGCGACGGAGGGAGCCTGCGCGCGATCGGGTGTCATCCATTGTCAACCTCAATAGAAACAATTCTATAGACAACGCCCGGTGGCGTCCAATCCAGCGGGTCCCCTGGCCCGGAACAACTCAGTTCGCGAAAGTTCCGGATATTCCTTTCCCCGCCCCAGGTTGCGACTACAATCTCCCAACCCCAGAGGAGGTGGCTCATGCTCGACAAGTCAACCGTCTGTCTCCTGGAGGTCCTCTTCGAGCATCTGGCCATCAGTTCGGCCCAGGGACGGGAGTATCTGGAAGCCTATCTGGAGGGCGTCCTCCATCGTGAAGGGAACCTGCCCCAGCCCGGGCATCCGGAGGCGGACGGCTTCCAGGACGGTCTGCGCGGCCGGCTCTCCACCCTGGTGCATCACCTCGAGGAGCTGGAGGATCTCGAAGCCCCCGTCGAGATCAACTGAGGCGGTTCCTTCAGAAGGCCGGCCACCCATGAGCGCCGTGCGGTACCACGCGAGGGTGGTGTGCGGACAGCATGACCATATTACTAATTATTAAATATTTATAACACATGTCAACCCCTTCAGGTCCCCGGGTCTTCCGGGAACCTGCCTGCGGCTCGACGCACGTCCATTCGTGTGAATTAAATATTTACGCTATTGATGTTTACAAAGAGACCCCATGTCCAGCCGGATCCGCCCCACCTCCCTCCTCGTCATCGCCGCCCTGCTCCTCCTGGAGATTTTCTGCTGGGTCGAAGTGGATCTCTACGCCCCCAGCTTTCCGCAGATCCGTCAGCACTTCGGAACCACCGAGGGCATGGTGCAGTGGACCCTCAGCCTCAACTTCCTGGGCTACTTCGTCTCCAGCCTCGTCGTAGGTCCCCTGGCCGACAGCTTCGGACGCCGACCCATCCTCCTGGCGGGCTCCCTCCTCTTCGTCCTGGGCAGCCTGGTGTGCCTACTGGCGCCGAGCCTGAACCTCCTGCTGGCCGGCCGGCTCATCCAGGGCGTGGGCGTGAGCGCGCCCACCACCCTGGCCGTGGCCATCGTGGCCGACGTGTATGAGGGTGACCGGCAGATGAAGATCAACTCGCTGGTCAACAGCATCGTCACCATCACCATGGCCGCCGCTCCCATGGCGGGTGCCTGGCTCACCAGGCAGTTCGGCTGGCGATCCAATTTCCTGCTCATCTTCGCAGGGGCCCTGGCCGCCACGGTGCTGGTGTGGCTCTTCGTGCCCGAGACCCACGGACCCGAGCGGCGCAAGCGCTTCGCCCCCCGGGAGATCCTGGGCAGCTACCGGACCTTGCTGTCCAGCGGCTACTTCATGTCCACCACCCTCGGCCTGGTGCTCACGGCCACGCCTTACTGGATCTTCATCGCCACCATCCCCTTCCTCTTCCAGGAGACCCTGGGGGTGCCCATGGCCCGGTACGTGGTCCTGCAGGGGTCGGTGGTGGGCCTGTTCTCCATCCTGAGCCTGGGGGCGCCCCTGCTCATCGGCAAGGTGGACACCCGGCGGATGCTCCTGGGCAGCCTCCTGGTCACCCTGGCCGCCAGTGCCGCGCTCTGCCTGCATGCCCTGTTCCTGCCCGATTCGGCCACGGGGATCACGGTCCTGATGTGCCTCTTCATCGTGGGGATCGTATGGCCCTCCGCTTGCTTTTACGCCATGATCTTCGCTGCCTTTCCTGACATGAAGGGCAGTGCCTCCAGCCTGTGTTCGGCCATTCGCATGCTGGTGATGGCGGGCTGCATCCAGCTGAACAGCCACCTCTACGGGGGGTCCTTCCGCACCGTGGGCGTGCTGATCTTCATGCTCGTCTGCCTGGGCTTTCCGCTTATCGTGGCGTCCTCCCGGCGCAGGGAGGTCTTCGCCGCGGTCCAGGGGGGCGGCGGCGTGCCTTGACATGACCGGATGGCCGGACTCGTCATCACTTAGGTTAAACTAAACGGTGTCCCTGAAAGGCAAGCCATGCCCGAAACCGCCATCACCTTTGACGATGTCCTCATGATCCCCGCCTACAACCACCACGAGTCCAGGCGGATCGTGGACATCGGCATGACGGACAAGTCGGGCAAGCTGACCCTGGAACTGCCCCTCATGACCGCCAATATGGACACCATCACCGAGGATGCCATGGCGGACTTCATCTCCGCCAAGGGCGGCATCGGCACTCTGCACCGCTTCTGCTCCATCGAGGACAACGTGGCGATGTTCAAGCGCTGCACGGGACGGGTATTCTGCTCGGTCGGCACCTCCGAGAAGGAGATGGAGCGGGTGGAGGCCCTCAAGGCCGCCGGCGCCCAGTACTTCTGCGTGGACGTGGCCCACGGCCACGCCAAGTACGTGGGGAAGATGATCAAGCGCATGCGCCAGATGCTCCCGAATGAATGCATCATGGCTGGCAACGTGGCCACCTACGCCGGCGCGGACTACCTGGCTTCGGTGAAGGCCGACATCATCAAGGTGGGCATCGGACCGGGCAGCGTCTGCACGACCCGCATCAAGACCGGGTTCGGCGTGCCCCAGGTGACGGCGATCCAGGAATGCGCCCGCGCCGACCGGTCCATCGTGGCCGACGGCGGCATCCGCTACCCCGGGGACATCGTCAAGGCCTTGGCCTTCGGGGCGGATTTCGTCATGGTGGGCGGCATGCTCGCCGGCACCCGCCCCACGCCCGGGGAACCCATCCTCAACGAGAAGGGGGAACCCACCCACAAGAGCTACCGCGGCATGGCCAGCAAGGAGGCCGCCGACGATCACCTGGGGGGTCTCACGGGCTGGAAGACCGCCGAAGGCGTCTCCACCAAGGTCCCCTACCGGGATGACGAGGAGGAGATCATCGCCGACATCATCGGGGGCCTGCGCTCGGGGCTGACCTACGCAGGGGCCAACACCATCCGGGAACTCCAGCGCAAGCTCAACTACATGATCATTTCCCCCGCCGCGCGGGTGGAGAGCCTGCCCCACAAGCTGATCCAATAGCTTGGACAGGCCCCAGGCCCGCGCTATCCTGACCTATGGATACGCCAACCAAACGCTACTTCAGCTACAACGAGATCCACCGCACGGTGGCGGCCCTGTCCCGGGAGATCCTGGCCAGCGGCTTCGACCCGGACGTTACGGTCGCCATCGGCACCGGCGGGTTCATCCCCGCCCGGATCCTCAAGACCTTCCTCAGGAAGCCCATCCTCACGGTGGGGGTCAAGCTCTACGGCGACAACGACACCATCGACGACGGAGGTCCCCGCAAGGTCCAGTGGATCGACGAGGTCGAGCGCAAGCTCAAGGGCCGGCGCGTGCTCCTCATCGACGAGGTGGACGACACCCGCACGACCCTGGCCTACTGCCTGCGGGAACTCCTGTCGCACGAGCCGGCGGAGATCGCCGTCGCCGTGCTCCACTGCAAGGACAAGCCCAAGCGGGACGAGCTCCCGCCCCAGGTGACCCGCTACTGGGCGGGTCAGCACCTGCAGGATATATGGGTGGTCTATCCCTGGGACGCCACGGATATTGACACCCACTCCGCCATGGCCGGGCTTTAAATGAATTGGAAATTACAACTCCAATAAGTTCAAATTATTTTTGATAAGTCCTTCCCCAAGACCAATATAGACGTACATTGCCCTGGATGCGGCCCTACCTGCCGGGAGGCGGGGGTCCAGGGAGGAAGCCATGAACCAGATTGTCGCCCGTTTCCAGGATGGCCACCTGCTCAAGGGCCACACCGTGGATTTCCTGCCCGGCTCCGACCGTTTCCATCTCTTTCCCGCCGGGGCCTACCCCGGCGCCCGCCCCCTGGAGATCGAGGTCACGGACCTCAAGGGCGTCTTCTTCGTGAAGAACCTCCAGGGGAACCCCGCGCACGTGAAGCGCAACCTCTTCGAGTCCACCAACCTTACGCCCGGCAAGCGGGTGCGCGTGGTGTTCAAGGACGGGGAGGTGCTGGTGGGCCACGCCCAGGGCTTCCACCCCGAGCGCACGGGCTTCTACATCCTGCCCGCCGACACCCGCTCGAACAACGAGAAGTGCTTCGTCGTCTCCTCGGCCACGTGCGAGGTCTCGGTGATCTAGAATCACGTGCGGCGGAACATCAGGTCCAGGTCCTCCTTCAGGCTCTGGAGATCCTCCTCGTGCTCCACCTCCTGGGTGAGGATGGTCAGGGCGAGGTTGTAGGTGACGGGATCCGCCTCCCGGGTGATGTCCATCAGTTTCTTGTAGGTGGTGATGGCGCACTGCTCCCCGGCGATGTTCTGGTCCAGGAGGGTGCCCACGAAGGGGTCCGAGGGGGCGTCGTAGGCGCAGGGGCTGACCTCGAGCCACTGGGTCGGGGCGAGGACGGGGGTGCCGCCCAGCTGGAGGATGCGCCCGGCCAGGAGCGTGGCGTGGCCCAGTTCCTCCGTGGCGTGGAGGTTGAGTTCGGCGGCCACGGCGTCCTTCATGGGGCCCTTGATGACCTTGGCGCCCAGCCAGTACTGGTAGTAGGCCAGCCACTCGCTGGCGTAGGCGGCATTGAGGAGCCTGAGCAGCTCCTGGACATCCATGCCGACGATCGAAGTTCCACGCGTGCCCATGGCAGTCTCCTATGGAGACTTCCAGGATACCTCCGTCGGCAACCGGTTGTGACCGACTTGGATGGGCGCAACCCGTGGGCTTGCTACAATCCAGGCTCGCACGGCGTTGGAGGCAGGGATGTTTGATATCGAAGGGTCCATGGACCAGCAGATCCTCGCGGCGGGCGAGCCCCGCCCGGCCGTGGTCTTCCCCGAGGCCCTGGATCCCCGGATCATCGAGGCCGCCTGCAACCTCACCCGTTTCGCCCGGCCCGTCTTCCTGGCCACGGAGGGGGAGGTGCGGGAGGTCATCGCCCGGGACCTGGCTCACCTGGATCCCACCCGGGTGGCCTTCGCGCTGTCGGAAAGCGCCTTCGTGGACATCGGCAAGCGCCCCGACCTGGTGGAGGAGTTCGCCACCCTCCACCAGGAGGAGGCCCGCGGCCAGGGCCGCGAGGTCAACCGCTTCGAGGCCCTGTGCTGGGCGTCCAACCCCGCGAACTTCGGCATCATGGCCGTCGCCCGGGGCCATGCGGACACGGTGGTGGGCGGCGTGACCACGGGCGAAAAGCAGTTCTTCCGCCCCATGCTCAAGGCCCTCAGGGCCCAGGAGCACTGCTGCGAAGCGGGGATCTTCGTGCTCCCCGACGAACACCCCCAGGACATCCTCAACCAGAACATCGTCGTGTTCGGCGACGTGGGGGTGAACGCGGTCATGACCCCCGCGGCCCTGGCGGCCTCCGCCGTGGGCACCTGCGCCATCGCCCGGGACCTCATCCCCGAAAGCGTCCTGCCCGAGATCCACGGCGCCATCGTCTCCTACTCCAACCGCGGCTCGGACGAGGGCCCCTCTCCCGATCTCGTGCGCCAGGCCACCGCGCTGGTGCCCGCCCTCCTGGAGCAGCGCATCCTGCGCGGCGAGCGGTACCGCTCCATCTCGATCCAGGGCGAGGTGAAGGTGAACGTCGCCCTCTCCCAGCGTTCGGCCACCTACTACCAGGGCGGCAAGGACGTGAAGTGGCCCGGCAGCGCCAACGTCATCATCTGCCCGAACCTGGACATGGGGAACCTGCTCTACCACCTCTACGCCACGCGGTTCCCGGGCGCCAAGAAGTTCCCCGTCATGTTCGGCCTGCGCTTCAAGGGCGTGGACCTGGCCATGGACGCGGCCCCCGAGGACATCCGGCTGGCGGTGAAGGCCAGCGTCCTTCGCATGTACAAGCACGGCACCTGGCACGAGACGCCCCGGGACACCTTCTTCCGCCGGTTCCGGGTCCTGGCCATCAACCCCGGCTCCACCTCCACGAAGATCGCCCTGTTCGAGGGGGAGACCGAACGCGCATCCCGCGAGCTCCAGCACACCGCCGCCGAGCTGCAGCCCTTCGAGGGCCAGAGCATCACGGCCCAGTTCGGCTTCCGCAAGGAGGCCATCCTGGCCTTCCTCGCCGCCAGCGGCCTGACGGTGGAGAGCCTGGACGCGGTGGCGGGCCGGGGCGGCACCCTGTGGCCCATGCCCCACGGCACCTATCACGTGAATGACCGCATGGCCCGGGACCTCATGGCCGGGGTCCAGGGGGACCACGCCTCCAACCTGGGCGGCCTGATCGCCCGGGAACTGGTGGCCGGCACCGGCAAGCCCGCCTTCATCGTCGACCCGGTGGTGGTGGACGAGGTGCCCGAGCTCGCCAAGATAACCGGCGTCAAGGGCCTCCGGCGCAAGGTCATCAGCCACGCCCTCAACCAGATCGCGACCGCGAGGCGGTACGCCGAAGAGCACGAGACCTTCTACGAGCGGATCAACGTCATCGTGGCCCACCTGGGCGGCGGCATCTCCGTGGGGGCCCATCACCTGGGGCACTACCTCGACGTGAACAACGCCCTGGACGGGGAGGGGCCCTTCACCCCCCAGCGCTCCGGCTCCCTGCCCGTTGGCCAGCTCATCGAGCTCTGCTTTTCCGGGCAGCACACCAAGGAGGAACTCAAGCGCCTCAACGTGGGCCGCGGGGGACTCATCGACCTGCTGGGCACCGCGGACCTGCGGGCCCTGGAGGCCCGCTACCGCACGGGCGAGGCGGAGGTGGTGCTGGTCATGGACGCCATGGCCTACCAGGTCGCCAAATGGATCACGTCCCTCCTGCCCGCCTTCGAGGGCCAGCGCCTCGACCAGATCCTGCTCACCGGCGGCATGGCCCGCTGCAGGCCCACGGTCGACTTCATCGTCAAGGCCATCGCGGGCCTGGGTTGCGGCGTGACCATCTACCCGGGCGAAAATGAGATGTTCGCCCTGGCCAAGGGGGCCCTTCGGGTACTTTCAGGCAAGGAGGCTGCAAAAATATATAAGGGCAATGGCCAAACCCCGGAGAAGGACCCATCCCTCCCCTAAATTTAGATAAATCATACAAATGTATTCTTTTTGAGCAGATCTTGCAGTGTGCAACAAAACAATAAATTATTAGTTTAAGTACGGTTAAGCCTAACTCCGGCTTGCGCTTTCGCCAGTAGACCGTATCTTGATATCCCGACAAGGAAGTTCCTGGGACAAGGCCAGCCAGATCAGGAGGTGCCCCGTGTCCTCGCCGAGTCTTTCCGCCCTGTGCCTGGAGACCCTGCTCTCGGAGGTCGGGCCCACCTTCCAGGAGGATTTCCTCCGCGCCCTCCGCAACGAGGGCTTCGAGATCACGCACGGCATCCCCAACCTGCAGCTGCCCCAGGAAATCGATGCATGCATCGGCTGGCTGGCAGACGTCGGCTTCGGGGACGCCTGGGACCGGCTCCACCGCACGCTCACGCATGCGGCCCAGGAGGGGACCCTGGTGGATTTAAGTTTCGGGGCTGGCGGCTCCTGAGGGGGGATTGTTGCCGCCGGCCCCGCAGGGGCATGGGGATCGGCCCCGCAGGGGCACAGGGATCGGCCCCTACTTCGCCGTGAGGGCCGCCAGGGCGATGGAGTACAGCTTCGTGAGCACGCTGTCCCCCCGGGAGGAGAGGATGCACGGGGCGTTGGCCCCGGCCACCATCGCCGCGAGCTCGCAGCCGGCCAGCTTCGAGGAGGTCTTGTAGAAGACGTTGCCCGCCTCGAGGTTCGGGAAGACCAGGCCATCGGCGTCGCCCGCCACCTCGCCCCCGACGCCCTTGATGGCGGCGGCTTCCCGGTCCACGGCCACGTCCAGGGCCATGGGGCCGTCCACGAAGGCGCCCTTGAGCTGCCCGCGCTCAGCCATCTTGGCGAGGATGGCCGCGTCCAGCGTCGCCTGCAGCTTGGGGCTCACCTGCTCCGAGGCGGCGAGGATGGCCACCTTGGGCTTGGGGATGCCCAGGGCCTGGGCCACCTTGATGAGGTAGCCCGCGATGGCCACCTTCTCCTTCAGGTCGGGGTTGGGCAGCACGGCCACGTCCCCGCAGACGAGGAGCTTGGGGTAGCTCTTGAACTCGACGACCGAGACGTGGGAGAGGATGGCCCCGGGCTCCAGGAGCCCCCGGTCCCGGTCGAGGATGGCGCGCATGTACATGGGGGTGCCCACCAGGCCCTTCATGAGGATCTGCCCTTCGCCGCTCCTCACCAGGGCCACGGCCCGGGCGGCTGCCGCGGAGGCGTCCGGCTCGTGGACGAGCCTGAACGTGGCCGCCTCGATGCCCAGCTCAAGGCAGACCTGACGCATGACGGCCTCGTCGCCTACCAGGGTGGCGTCCACGATGCCCCGGTCCACCGCGTCGCGCACCGCCTCGATGGTGTGGGCATCATTGGCCCAGGCCGCGACGAGACGCTTCCGGGGCTTGGCCTTCACGGCTTCCAGCAACTGGTCGAGGCGGGTGATGGGCATGGGGTCTCCAGGGAACGGGCCTGCGCCGAGAGTTTACAACGGCCCGGCCGCGGGTTCCCGCCGTTGTGACGCCCATCATCACCCGCGGGTATGATCGGTGGATGGCACAACCACTGGCAGTCATCCTCGGCGCAGGTCCCGGCATCGGCTTGGCGGCCGGCAGGCGTTTCGCGGAGGAGGGCTTCCGGGTGGCCCTGGTTGCCCGGCCCCAGGACCCCCTGGAGGCCTTCCGCGAGGCCCTGGTCGGCCCGGACCACCGGGTGCTCGGGGCGGACCTGCGCCGGCAGGGTGAGCTTATGGCAGCCCTGGCCGTCATCCGGTCCTGGGGGGGCCTGCCCCAGGTGCTGGTCTGCAACGCCTCGGCGGGGGCCCCGGGACCCGCGGCGGACCTGAGCCCGGCCCAGGCCCTGGCCGACCTCCAGGTGAACGTGGCCGCGGCCCTGGCCGGCACCCAGTGGGCCCTGCCCGGCATGCGGGCCGCGGGCCGCGGCACCCTCCTGTTCACCGGGGGTGGCCTGGGCCTCAAGCCCAAGGCCGGCCTCGCCTCGGGCTCCCTGGGCAAGGCGGCCCTGCGCAGCCTGGCCCTGAGCTTCGCGGAGGAACTGGCGCCCGAAGGCATCCACGCCGCCACCTTGACCGTATGCGGCTTCGTGCAGCCTGGAACCGGCCTGTCGCCGGACCGGGTCGCCCGGTCCCTCTGGAGCCTGCACGCCCAGCCCGCGGGTTCCTGGGACAAGGAACAGGTTCTACCCTAGAATAAAGATCCAGGATGTAACCGGCACATGGCGAAACCGAACACAGAACGTTCAATGGGCATCCAGGCCGGCGGCGGCCGCGAGGACCAGGGCGGCATCGCCACCAAGACCACCCCCCGCACCCGGCTCCGCCTCACGCCCCCGGTCCTGTGGAAGGTCGTCCTCCACAACGACGATTTCACCACCCGGGACTTCGTGGTGATGATCCTGCGCATGGTCTTCCGCAAGCCCGAGGCGGAGGCGGTGCGGATCATGCTGGAGGTCCACCGGCGGGGCACGGGCATCGCCGGCGTCTACCCCTACGATGTGGCCGACACGAAGGTGGCCCAGGTGCGGACCCTGGCGGAAGAAAAGGAATTCCCCCTGCTCTGCACGCTGGAACCCGAGAGCTGACATGGCCGTCCCCACACCCACCATCGCTCCGGCCCTGAACCAGAGCATCCAGAAGGCCTTCACCCTGGCCCGGGAGGCCCACCACGAGTACCTGACCCTCGAGCACCTGCTCCTGGCGCTCCTGGAGGAACCGCTCGTCATCCAGGCCGTGACCGCCTGTGGAGGCGACGCCGCGAAACTCAAAGAGGAGCTGGGCACCTGGCTGGGCCAGCGCATGGAGGCCCTGCCCGCGGAAGCCGCCTTCAACCCCGCCCCCACCCTGGGCTTCAACCGGGTCATGGAGCGGGCCATCCTCCACACCATCTCCTCCGAGCGCGCCACGGTGGACAGCGGCGCGGTGCTGGTGGCCATCCTCCAGGAACGGGAATCCCAGGCCGCCTACCTCCTCAAGCGCCAGGGCGTCAACCGCCTCCCCCTCCTCAAGCACCTGGCCCACGGGGGTGCCAAGGCGACCCCGGGCACGGCCCCGGCCGAAAGCGAGGGGGACGAGGAACCGCCCGCCAAGGACCCCCTGAAGGCCTTCGCCACCGACCTGGTGGCCCGGGCCGCGGAGGGCAGGCTCGACCCCCTCATCGGCCGCGAGGCGGAAATGGACCGGATCCTCCACGTCCTCAGCCGGCGCCGGAAGAACAACCCCCTCCTGGTGGGCGAGGCCGGGGTGGGCAAGACCGCCGTGGCCGAAGGACTGGCCCTGCGCATCCACGAAGGGCGGGTGCCCGAGGCCCTCAAGGGCGTCTCCCTCTTCTCGCTGGACATGGGCTCCCTCCTGGCCGGCACCCGCTACCGGGGCGATTTCGAGGAGCGGGTCAAGGCCGTGCTCGCGGCCCTGGCCAAGCACCCCGGCAGCCTGCTCTTCATCGACGAGATCCACACCCTGGTGGGCGCCGGCGCCGTCAGCGGCGGGGCCATGGACGCCTCCAACCTCCTCAAGCCGGTGCTGGCCAGCGGCGAGCTGCGCTGCATCGGCGCCACGACCTTCCAGGAGGCCAAGTCCTCCATCGACCGGGACCGGCCCCTGTCCCGGCGCTTCCAGAAGGTGGAGATCCTGGAGCCCTCCGAGACCGACAGCGTCGCCATCCTCAAGGGCCTGCGCATCAAATACGAAGCCCACCACGGCGTGAAGTACCCCGACGAGGCGCTGGAGGCCGCCGTGCGCCTCTCTTCCCGGTACCTGCGCGACCTCCAGCTCCCCGACAAGGCCATCGACGTCCTGGACGAGGCCGGCGCCGCCCTGAAGCTGCTCCCGGGCAGACGGCGGCGCAGGACCGTCACCGTGGCCGACGTGGAGAAGGTGGTGGCGGGCATGGCCCGCATGCCCTTGCAGGCGGTGAACGCGGACGACCGGGAAAAGCTGGCCGGCCTGGAGGATGGCTTGAAGGCCGTGCTCTACGGCCAGGATGAGGCCATCGGCAAGGTCTGTTCGGCCATCAAGCTCTCCCGCTCCGGCCTGCGCGGCTTCGAGCGGCCCGTGGGCTCGTTCCTCTTCGCCGGGCCCACCGGCGTGGGCAAGACCGAACTGGCCAGGCAGCTGGCGAAGATCCTGGACGTGGAGTTCATCCGCTTCGACATGACCGAGTACATGGAGAAGCACGCCGTGAGCCGCCTCATCGGCGCGCCTCCGGGCTATGTCGGCTACGACGAGGGCGGCCTGCTGGTGGACGCCGTGCGCAAGAACCCCCACGCCGTGCTGCTGCTCGACGAGATCGAGAAGGCCCACCCCGACCTCTATGCCATCCTCCTCCAGGTCATGGACCATGCCACCCTCACCGACAACCACGGCCGCAAGGCCGATTTCCGCCACGTGGCCCTGATCATGACCACCAACGCAGGCGCCCGGAACCTCAGCGCGCGCCAGGTGGGCTTCGCCGACGCCGGCACGGGCACCAGCGCCCGGGGCGCGATCGAGAAGGCCTTCAGCCCCGAGTTCCGCAACCGCCTGGACGCCATCGTCACCTTCCTGCCCCTGGGCCGCCCCGAGATCCTCAAGGTGGTCGACAAGAACCTGCGCGAGCTGCAGGCCCTGCTGGACGAGAAGAAGGTCGCCCTGGACGTCTCCCAGGAGGCCCGGGAATGGCTGGCCGAGAAGGGCTACGACCCCGCCTTCGGCGCACGCCCCATGGCCCGGGTCATCGAGGAGCAGCTGAAGAAGCCGCTGGCCAACGAGATCCTGTTCGGGGCCCTGAAGGATGGCGGCACAGCCAACGTGGAGCGAAAGGGCGAGAGCTTGGGGATCACTTCGAAGCCGGTCTGATCCTCCAGGGCCTTGATCCCAGCCAAGGCCCTGGCAACCATGGGGCGTAGCCCGGGAGGGCGGGCGTCACGGGAGGGCATGCCATTCAGGAGGTCCTGCCTTGTCGATGGACCCCAGCCACTGGAGCGCGCTTTCCTCCTCGAGGAAGATGCTGGAGACCTCGCCGAGTCCGGTGTGCATGTAGTAGGCGAGGGCAAAGGGTCGCTGCGCTTCATTCCCGATGCAGATGGCCGTCCAGTGACCCACCCACCTGCGGCTCGGGTTGACCTCCTCCTCGATCAGGGCCTTGAATTCCATCGTCGAAATGGAGGGGATCGCCTCGGCCGCATAGACGATGGTCTTGTCGAAGACGAAGGCGTCCGGGTCATGGAAGAGCCTCAGCCAATGGCCGCGGACCACCGCCAGATCGATAACGCCCTGCCAATGTTCAACAATGGCACCCAGCTGGTGGTCGAGCCGATAGGAAATACCCAAGCCTCACCTCAATGTGCGTACCATAACCTAATCCAGGGGAAGACGAGCCTGGAACCTCCGTTCAAGGCAACGAGCCTGCGGCTTTCGAGCCGTGTGCCGGGAACCATGGGGCAGGCCACGATCGAGGCCCTGCTCGCCACGGTGCAGGCGGAGCCTGCCCTGGGCGCCATCACAGGGCCGCGAGACGACCACCAGGGCCCCGGTTCCCGCAGGCTCGCCGCCTACCAGACCCCCGGCAGGAGCCGGTATTTGGTTTGTTCCATGTAGGAGGTGTAACCTTCCAGGGCCGAGGCCAGGAAGCGCTCCTCATCGAGCACCCGGACGACGATCGTCATGAGCAGCGGAAGGACCATGAGCAGGCCCCAGGCGGAACCCAGCGCCGGGGGCACGCCCAGGAAACCGAGCAGCACGGCGGCATACATCGGGTGCCGCACCCGCGCATAGGGGCCCGTGGCCACCAGGATCTGCCCCGGCATCACCTCGATGGAGGCCGAGGCGAAGACGTTCGCCCGGAAGACCTGGAAGGTCGCGAGCAGGCTCAGCGCCACGAGCCCATCCCCCGCCCCCGTGCACCAGGCCGGCACGGAGGACCACCCCCAGCGATGATCCAGCGAGGAGACGATGAGCAGGAGCATCCAGGCGACGGCCTGAAGGACGTTCTCGCGTCGCTGGCGCCGGGTCACCCGGTCCGCCCGGATCCGCCGCTCCAGCAGTCTCGGATCCCGCACCCACAGGTAGCCGAAGATCGCCAGGACGCCCCCGTTGTACAGGCCGAGGAAGACCCAGGCCTGCCCGAAGCGGAGCGTGGATGCCGGCAGGAAGCAGCAGAGGCCCATGACCTGCGCGGAAAACAGGGCGTAGGCCAAGGCCCGGGGGCCAAGCTTGTCCATGGTGGGCGCACGGCACGCCCCGGCGGTGGTCATGGCCCGGATCCTTGTTGCGGTGCCTCCACTGTAACGGGAGGCGCCCCGCCCCGTGGATGACAATTCCGTAAGCTTGGCCCGAGGGACCTTCACCAGACCTGTTCGTTGGGCACCAGGTAGCCGTAGAAGGTGGTATCCAGGGTGGCCGCGCCGGATCGTGGATTGAGCGCCGCCAGCACGCCCTGGCATTCGGACCCGGAGGGCACCACCAGGCCGGGCGCGAAGGTCCTCCGCACGGCGGTGGCATCCAGCCAGATCGCCAGCTTGTCGGTGTTCTCCGCCAGGACGATGCTTTCCGTTCCGCTCTTCATGATGATCCGCAAGGCGGCGTAATAGTTGCCGTGGGGACGGACCCCCCGCAGGGTGAAGGCGGCCTCGGTGATGACCAGGTAGCGCCCCGCCGGCACTTTGAAGCCGTCGGAGGTCTGGGTGGTGGAGGTGACCTTGCCGTTCTCCAGGAGCGTACACGTAATGCGACCGGTCGTGGCTTTCAGGTTCCGGCTCTGGAGGCATACGATGGTGCGGTCGGCGCCATGCGCGGCCACCGGCAGGAGGAGAGCCAAGGTCAGGGGTTTCAGAAAACGAATCATTATTGCTACCTCATTTTTTTGATGCCGTAAAGGCGCCTTCATCCCAGCACCTCCCCAACAAAAGCTCCGGCCGGGCAGGCCGGGTCTCCCCCTCCCTTGCTCTTTTCAATTCATCTAGCGACGAACCCGGTCCTGCCCCGGTTCAAAGCGCCCGGACCACTGGTAGCCGCTCTCCACATCCCGGATCGTCCACTGGACCAGCCCGCAGTCGTCCACGGCATAGCACTCCTCCACGGTGGGCAGGGCGCCTTCGGCCTGCGCCACCGGGACGGCGGACAGGTCCAGGCCCTCGGCCCTCAGGGCCGGGTCGTAGGGGAAGTGGAGTTCGGCCAGCCAGGTGATGTCCCCACAGGGGTTCCCTTCCGAGTCCAGGCGGTCGCATTCCATGAACCGAAGATGCCCGAGGTTGTGGGCCGGCTGGTAGCGCCGGGTTGAGATGAAGGGCGGCGCGCCCGCGGCCGGGAGGGGGGCATGGGCGTCGAGGATGCCGTCGAAGGCCACCTGCTGGCCGCCCTGGACCTCCCGGAACACCCCGAAGGTCCGGGACAGGCGGTCCGCCAAAACGAAGCGGGAATGTTCCTCCGCGGCGATGGCCAGGCCGATGGCGGTGGCGGCGGAAGGATAGGGGGAGCGGTGGACCCTGCGGCCGAACCGGTTGCGCAGGACCCGCCCCACCACCGGCAGCGCGCTGGCGCCGCCCACGACGTACAGGCCGGCGAGCTCCGCCAGTTCCGCGCCGTCCCCTGCGGGCCTGGCCTGGAGAAGGACCTCCTCCGTGGCCCGCCGGGTCCGTTCCACCAGGGGCAGGCAGGCCTCGAAGTAGTCCGCGGCGGACACCAGCGCTCCGGTGCCGTCCCCGTCCTCCAGGATCCCATCCAGTTCCAGGTGGATGCGCTTGGAGCTGGGGTTCAGCGCCTCCTTGGCGAGCCGGCTGCGCTCCAGGAGGAGGTTCCGGGACTCCAGGGGGAGCGCCTCATAGCCGGGCACCGCCAGACCGGCGAGGATCCCGTCGAAATCGTCCCCACCCAGGCGCCCGATCCCCGCCGTTTCCACAACTTCGTGCCGGGTACCGCTCATGCGGATAAGGGAGACATCGAAGGTCCCGCCCCCCAGATCGTAGACCAGCACATGCTCCCGCCGGGAAGTGAGGGTGTCCCGGTGCCGGTGCGAGTATTCGTAGGCCCCCGCCGAGGGCTCGTTCACCACCCCGAGCACCTGGAAACCCGCCCGGCGGAAGGCGTCCAGGGTGAGGAACCGCTGGGTGGAATGGGCATGGGCGGGAACGGCGACCATGGCCTGGAAGGGTTCGCCCGGTTGGGCCGGCGCGGGCAGGTTGGAGGTCTCCACCAGGTCCCGGCGCAGGGCCTCCAGGAAGCCCTGGAGCAGGTCCCGCAAGGGCAGGCGCGAGGCTCCCACCTGGACCTGGCAGTCCGTGGTGGCGTCCGGCTCGGACAGGATGCGCTTGAAGCTGCGCAGGAGGGTCCACCCCGGCTCCTGGGCCATCGCCAGGGCGGTAAAACCGAAGCGCAGTTCACCGGCCCGCTCGGCCACCACGGAGGGGTACCACTCCATCGGATCCCCCGTCTCACCCTGGAAGCTGACCACGGGGTAGTTGCCCCGATCGCACCAGGTGACGACGCTCCGCGTGGTTCCAAAATCGATTCCGATGCGCAACGGCTTCCCCCTTGAAACTGAAGTGGAAAAAACCATTATCGCCGGATGGGCGGCATCAGCCAAGCGGGTGGACCTGGAAAGTCCATGGGTCCTTCGGAGTTCCGGGGGCGGGGGTGCCTACCAGCATTAACGCACTGGACCTTGAATAGGTTCGGTCCAGATAATAAGCCTGGGAGTACCTGATGAACCGCTCAAAGCCACCCCTTTCGGATGAGGAACGCCGCACCCTGTACAACGAGCATATGGCGATCATCCCCTTCTCCGCCCGGACCGGCATGGCGGTCACCGCGGTGGGCAAGGATCGCACGAGCCTGGCGCTGCCGCCCCGGCCCACGTGGTGCGGGGATACCCGGCACAACCGGATCCACACCGGCTGTCTGTGCGCCCTGGCCGACACGGCCTGCGGCTTCGCGGTGGCCACCGCCGTGAGCGAGGCCGGCGCCTTCGCCACCCTGGACCTGCGCATGGACTACCTGCGCTCGGCGGACGCCGGCACGGAGCTCTACTGCCATGCCCACTGCCACCGGGTGTCCCGCAACGTGGCCTTCGTGACGGGCGAGCTGCGTCAGCCCGGCTGCGAGGACACCATCGCCCTGGTCAATGCGACGTTCATGCGTACCGCGTCCGGAGGCCCCCGGCGCGCCAAACCAGGTGAGCATACGAGCAGCCACCCGTGCCCACCCGGGTCCGCCCAGGCGGGGTCCGCCGACACCGAAACCCCCGCCGTGCTGCCGGAGGGGCGCTCACCCTACGTGGACTACCTGGGGGTGGCCCTGCACGCCGAGAACAAGGGGGGGCCGGTCTTTCGCCTGCCCTACCGGGAGGACCTCATCGGCAACCCCAACGTGCCCGCCCTGCACGGCGGAGTCCTGGGCGGCTTCGGCGAGACGGTCATGATCCTCCACCTGATCCACGGCAGCGGTCCCCTGTCCAGCATCCCCAAGGCCGTGGACTTCTCCATCGACTACCTGCGGCCGGCCCGGCCCGTGGACACCTTCGCCCAGGGCCTCACCGTCCGCCAGGGCAACCGGGTGTCCCTCGTCCAGGCCAACCTCTGGCAGGAGGACCCCCGGCGCCCCGTGGCCGCCGTGCGGGGCCACTGGCTGATGCCGCAGTAGCGTACCTTAGGCCGTCTCGACGGCCGGCGCGGGTTCCGCGGGGGCTTCGCAGGCGAGGAGCCGGTTGACGCCGTTCAGGACGGCGCGCAGGGAGGCGGCGACGATATCCTCGTCCCGGCCCACCCCGAAGCGGGAGACCCCGTCCGCGGTGCGGAGCTGCACGAAGGCCACAGCCTCGGCGTTCTCGCCGTCGCCCAGGGCATGCTCGCTGTAGTCCCCCACATGGAGCACCATGCCCAGGTGGCGGCGCAGGGCCTGGACGAAGGCGTCGATGGGCCCGTTGCCGGTGGCCTGCAGGGCCACGCTCCGGCCCTGGTCCACCATGGTGGCCTGGAGGGTGCAGCGGTCCTTGCCCTCGTGGCGCACGTCGAATTCCGCAAGGTCGAAACGCCCGCCGAAGTATTCGCGCTGGAAGATCTCCAGCACGCCCGCCGGGCTGATTTCCTCGCCCGTGGCGTCGGTGATGCGCTGCACCGCCGGGCTGAACTCGGCCGCCAGGGCCTTGGGCAGGCGATAGCCGTAGGACTGCTCCAGCACGAAGGCCACGCCGCCCTTGCCCGACTGGCTGTTGATCCGGATGATGGGATCGTACTTCCGCCCCACGTCGGCGGGGTCGATGGGCAGGTAGGGCACTTCCCAGAGGGGGTTCTGCTCCCGGGCCAGGGCGGCGAGCCCCTTCTTGATGGCGTCCTGGTGGCTGCCGCTGAAGGCGGTGAAGACCAGCTCCCCGGCATAGGGGTGGCGCGCATGGACGGGCAGGCGGTTGCAGTATTCGAAGACTTCCACCAGGGCCGGGAGATCATGCAGCTCGAGGCCGGGATCCACGCCCTGGGTGTAGAGGTTCAGGGCCAGGGTCACCAGGTCCACGTTGCCGGTGCGTTCGCCGTTGCCGAAGAGGGTGCCCTCCACGCGGTCCGCCCCCGCCAGCAGGGCCAGCTCCGCGGCGGCCACGGCGCAGCCGCGGTCGTTGTGCGGGTGGATGCTCAGCACGATCCGGTCCCGCTGCTTGAGGTTGCGGTGCATCCACTCGATCTGGTCCGCGTAGTGGTTGGGGCCGGCCATCTCCACCGTGGCGGGCAGGTTGAAGATGATCTTCTCCCCGGGCGCCGGGGTCCAGGCCTCCAGGACGGCGTCGCAGACTTCGGCGGCGAAATCCAGTTCCGTGCCGGTGAAGCTCTCGGGCGAATATTCGAACGTGACCTCGGTCCCCTCCAGGGCCCTGACGGCCTGGCGCACCCATAGGGTGCCCTGCACGGCCAGGTCGCGGATCGCGTCGCGTTCCAGGCCGAACACCACCCGGCGCTGCAGGGTGGAGGTGGAGTTGTAGAGGTGCACCATGGCCTTGCGGGCGCCACGGAGAGCTTCCACGGTGCGCAGGATGTTCTCCTCCCGGGCCATGGTGAGCACCTGGATGGTCACGTCCTCGGGGATGCGGTCCTCCTCGATGAGCAGGCGGAGGAAATTGAAATCAGTGTCGGAGGCCGAGGGGAACCCCACTTCGATCTCCTTCAGGCCGATCTGCACGAGGGTCTCGAACATGCGGAGCTTGCGGTCGGCGCCCATGGGTTCCACCAGGGCCTGGTTGCCGTCGCGCAGATCCACGCTGCACCAGGCGGGCGCGGAGGTGAGGGTGCGCCCGGGCCAGGTGCGGTCCACCAGGGGGATGGGGGGAACGGGGCGATAGCGTGTGGGGTTCATGGGGCCTCCAAAAACAGGGTAAGGGGGGCCGGAAGGAACCGCACAGGCTGAGCGCCCCCTTCCGGTGTCCGCGGGAGAGGTTTCGATCGCCAGTTTGCCTGCGCTCAGACCTCTCCTGCGCCGCTAAGTAGCAGGGCCAGGGTCAGGAGGCGGGAGGAGCAACCGAAGTTCATGGGTCAAGGTTCCCCGAAAATGCCCCCCGGGTCAAGCCGTACCCTGGAAAAAATTCCAATTCCACGCCTCGCCGCCTACCCCGCGCCCGAACACCTGACATTCTAGGGGTGTGCGCCGGCCATTCTCGGCGCCAGGAGGAACCCCATGACCATGGCGATCCGTTTCCATCAGACCGGCGGTCCCGAGGTGCTGTGCTGGGAGGACGTGCCCGTGGGCGAACCCGGCCCGGGCCAGGCGAGGGTCCGGCACCACGCCTGCGGCATCAACTTCGTGGATGTCTACCAGCGCTCCGGCCTGTACAAGGTGCCCCTGCCCGCCATCGCGGGCAACGAGGGCGCCGGTGTGGTGGAGGCCGTCGGGGAGGGCGTTACCTCCGTGAAGCCTGGCGACCGGGTCGCCTATGCGGGCCAGTCCGGCGCCTACGCCCAGGCGCGGCTCCTGCCCGCCGACCGGCTCTGCCTGCTGCCCGAAGGGGTCGGCTTCGAGCAGGCCGCGGCCATGATGCTCAAGGGTCTGACGGTGCAGTATCTGATCCGGCGCACCTACCCCGTGCAGCCGGGCGACACGGTCCTGTGGCACGCGGCCGCCGGAGGGGTCGGCCTCATCGCCTGCCAGTGGCTCAAGGCCCTGGGGGCCACGGTCATCGGCACCGCCGGTTCGGACGCAAAATGCCGACTCGCCCTGGAGCACGGGGCCGACTATTGCATCAACTACCGCACGGAGGACTTCACCGCGCGGGTGCGGGCCATCACGGACGGGACGGGCGTCCCCGTGGTCTTCGATTCCGTGGGCAGGGACACGTTCGCCGGTTCCATCGCCTGTCTGCGGCCCCTGGGCCTCATGGCCAGCTTCGGCAACGCCTCGGGCCCCGTCCCCCCCGTGGACCCCAGCGTCCTGGCCCAGAACGGCTCCCTCTACCTCACGCGCCCCACCTTGAACACCTACACCGCCAAGCGGTCCGACCTGGTCGCCGGCGCAGAGGAACTCTTCCAGGCCGTGCTGTCGGGCCAGGTGCGGATCGAAACCGGCAACCGCTACGCGCTCAAGGACGCGGCACAAGCCCATGGGGAGCTGGAGTCCAGGGCCACCACCGGAGCGGGGATCCTTCTGCCTTAGCGGAGCCTGCTCCAAGTGGGATTAATCATTTGGCGATCGCCTGAGCGTGTGCCTTCTCGCCTACGGCCTTGTAGTCGTAGGTGGGGAAGAACTCCGTGGTGTAGCTGCCCCAGGCCGTGTCCTCCAGCACCCGGTTCACTTCCCGCAGCCGTTCGGTCGGCACCCGGAGGGTCACCACCTGGCCGATGCCCATTACCACATACCAGGAGACCACCTGGACGCCCTCGGGCGGGAAGGCCTTGTAGAAGCCCTGCTCCTTCAGCTGCTCATTGAGCTTGCCCAGGGGTCGGGACTGGTCGTGCTTCAGGAAGACGGTCAGGAGGAAGGTGCCGTCCCCCGGGGTCGCTGAGACCGGAGGGAGGGCGGTGGGGACCCCGGCCGGAGGTGCCACCTGCGGCGCTCCCGCAGTCACCTTCGCTGCCAGGGCCGCGGCCAGGATCCAGGTGGAGACGTTGCTCATGGGAGCCTCCTCTGCTCTATTTGAACACCACCGTGCGGCTGCCCTGGACCAGCACCCGGTCCTCCACGTGGAACCGCACGCCCCGGGCCAGGACGGACTTCTCGATGTCCCGGCCGAAGCGAACGAGGTCCTCGACACTGTCGCCGTGGTCGATGCGGATGACGTCCTGCTCGATGATGGGCCCTTCGTCCAGCTGGGGGGTCACGTAGTGGCAGGTGGCTCCGATGAGCTTCACGCCCCGTTCGAAGGCCTGGTGGTAGGGCTTTGCGCCGGCGAAGGAGGGCAGGAAACTGTGGTGGATGTTCAGGATGCGCCCCGGCAGCGCCTCGCAGAGCCAGGCGGGGAGCACCTGCATGTAGCGCGCCAGGACCATGGCGTCCGCGCCATGCTCCAGGTAGAGGTCGTGGATGCGCCGGAAGGCGGCGTCCTTGGCGCCGGGGTCCACCGGCACGTGGAAGAAGGGGATGCCGTGCCACTCCACGAACGAGCGCAACTCCTCATGGTTGCTCACCACCAGGGGGAGGTCGAACTCGAAATCCTGGCTGCGCCAGCGGTAGAGCAGGTCGTACAGGCAATGGTCCTGACGGCTGACCAGGATCATCAGGCGCTTTTTCGCCCGGGAATCGGTGATGGCCCAGTTCATGGCGAAGGGTTCGGCGATCGCCTGGAAGCGTTCCCGGAACTCCTCCAGGCCGAAGGGCAGCGAGTCCGCGAGGAGCTCGTGGCGCATGAAGAAGGTGGCGCTGCCGTGGTCGGCATGGTGGCTGGCTTCCAGGATCCAGCCCCCATGCCCGGCCAGGAACCCGGCCACGGCGGCCACGATGCCCACCCGGTCCGGGCAGGCGATGGTCAGGGTGTACCGGGTGGGCTTCATTCCATTGGCTTGATGACGGGGGCCACGGGCAGCAGCTTGGATGTCCAGACCCGCATGCCGCCCTTGAGCACGCGCACCCAGGGGTAGCCCGCGGCCTTGAGGAGGGGGGCGGCCTTGTGGGAGAACTGGTCGGTCTGGTCCACCAGCACCACCAGGTTGCGCTTGTCCTTGGCCGATTCGCCCACACGCTTGACCAGCTGGTCCAGGGAGACGTTGATGGCGCCCCTCAAGTGGCCCTTGGGTCCGTTGTATTTGGCGGGCGAACGGAGATCGACGATCACCATCTCCGTGACCCGGATGATCTGTTCCAGTTCGTCCGCACCGATGGTTTCCTTGTTCCGGCCCCGCCACCAGGAGGTGAGGTCCGGCACGCGCATGATGATCACCACGATGAGGAGCAGGACGCCCAAAGCGAGGGGATACCGGAATTCAGGCTGCCGCAGCCAACCCTCGACCGTCGTGGGCACACCTTCCTGCAACAGGGCGGACACCCTGGCGGAGCTGAGTGCGATGGGGTCAAACATGGTTAGCCTCCGGTGGCGTTATCGGCCTAATCTGTAAGGTCCAGGGTGCCTTCGACCCCGCTGGAACGTGCTGGACTGCAAACCAGCCACCCTGCTATTCAAACGGTATAATGCCAAGGACGCAAGTGGGCACCAGGATGCTGCAAAGACCAACGCTGAAACTCCGGATCGCGGGTGCGAGCCTGCTCGGGCTGGCGCTGCCGCTGGCCTTGGCGCTGGCCCTGGGCTGCGGCGGGGGCCGGGAGGCGCAGCCGATCCTCATCGAGCCCGACCAACCTGCGGTGACGGTGGGAGAGACCCTGGCCATCACGGCCTATCCTGGCGACGACCCCGGCGGGGACCTGGCGGCGGGGGGCATGGACTGGGAGGTCCAGGAAAGGTACGGGGGCGGCCTGCTCCAGAGCCAGGGCTCCCGCATCACCTACGTTCCTCCCGAGGCCGCGGGGACCTACCACCTCACCCTGCGCGCCACGGCCCGGAACGGGCACGTGCGCAAGCGGGAGGTGGAGGTGCGGGTGCTGCCGGCGCCCATGCTGGAGCCCGCTTCCGCGCACCTCGCGCCGGGGGGCGCGCTCCAGTTCCGGGTGCACATGAAAGGTCTCAGCCGCGATTCGGCCACCTGGGCGGTGGATGAGGCCGAGGGCGGGGAAGTCACGCCCGACGGCCACTACCTCGCTCCGCGCAGGCCGGGCACCTACCATCTCACCGCCACCTCCACCCTGGACCCGTCGGCCTCGGCCCGCGCCACGGTGACGGTGGGCGACAACTGAGGCACCGCCATGCCGGCAGGATCGGAACGCCCACCGACGCTCCAGGCCCTGGCCAGACGGGCGGGCCTGGTCCTCCAGGAGGCCGGCTCGGGCTTCCTGGCCAACCAGGACCTCAGGCAGGCCTCGGGCCTCGCCTTCTACATGACCCTGGCCATCATTCCCGCCCTGCTCCTGCTCACCTTCCTCCTGGGCCTGGTCCTGGGCGGCTCCCTGCCCGCCCAGCAGAAGATCACGGACCATTTGGCCAGCATCCTACCGGGCAAAGCTGACGGGATCCTGAAGGAACTGGCCGCCCTGACCCGCAACCACCCTTCCGCCGGCGCCCTCAACGTCCTGGTCCTGGCCTGGAGCGTGACCCCCCTCATCTCCGCCCTGCGCCAGGCCATCCGGGGCATCTACAAGGACTGGGAGCCCCGGGCCGTGTGGATCATCACCCGGCTGCTGGACATGGCGGTGGGCATGCTGGCCCTCACGAGCCTGGCCGCCGCCGCGGCGGGCGGCGTCCTGCTTCACGTCATCAACACCTCCCTGGCGGGGGCCGCGGCACCCCGGTCCCCCGGCTTCTTCCTACCCTTCGCCGTGGCCACCGTCATGGTGGTTGGGATCCTGGCCCTGTTCGCCCCCCGGGGTGTGCGCCCCGGCCATCTGCTGGCGGGCTCCCTGGCCACCACCGTCCTCTGGTTTCTGCTCCGCCCGGCCTTCACCCTGTTCCTGACCTATGACCGCAATTACGGGCTCGCCTTCGGGTCCTTCAAGTCCATGTTCGTCGTCGTCATCTGGATCTACGTATCCATGGCCATCCTGCTCCTGGGCGCGGAGGTGGCCGCGGCCTGCCACCGCAGGGAGGCCGCGGCCATCCGCCGCCTCATGGATGGCCGGTGGAGACCTGGGGACGCAGGGCACGCGGAACTCCTGCTGGAGGCCCCCGCCGGACATGTGTTTTTCCGGGAAGGTACGCCGGCGGACGAGATGTATTTCGTGCTCGGGGGGTCCGTGACCATCCGCAAGGGGGACCTGGAATTGGCCCGCATCGGCCCGGGAAATTTTTTCGGGGAGATGAGCTTCCTCCTGGGCTCGGACCGCACCGCGGGCGCGGTGGCCCTGGCGCCCTGCCGGTGCGTGCGGATCCATGCCCGCAACTTCGACCAGCTCTCCCGGGAGTACCCCGACACCGTCCGGACGATGCTCGTGGAAATGGCGGCCCGGCTCCGGGCCACCAGCGAGCTGGCCCGGGGCGGCCCCGCGACCCCGCGGGAGGCGGACGAGATCATCGCCGTGCCATGAACAGGCCGTCCAGGAAGGCGTTGCCGTAGACGCAATGGGGATCGAGGGCGTCGAGGGCCTCCAGTGCCCGGAGCCAGGCCCCGGCTTCGGGCTGGCCCGCGGTATAGCTGTCCGGGATGTGCCCGCCCAGGACCGCCCCGGCGGTCCAGGCGCCCCGGGCCGAGTAGCCCCAGCCCTTGGCCCATTCCATGCGCACCGCCGCGTAGTCGCCCACGTAGTTGCCCAGCAGCCACCCTTCCATCTCCGTGTAGAACCGGGCCGCCCCGGGGGTGCCGGGCAGCGTCAGCACCTCGAGCCATACCACGCAGTCCCATTCCGGATGGTCCGGGCGGGGCCGCAGGGGCGACAGCAGGGCCTCCCGGGCGCCGGGCACGCCCACCTCCGCGAGCCGGTCCAGGCCCGAGATGCGCAGATCCACGGGGCCGTTCACGGGGTAGTTCCCCCTGCACCGCTCCCGTTCCAGGAGCCCGGCCACGAACCCGAAGAACTCGCCGGCCACCCGCTGGATGTCCCCGGAGCGGCACAGGATGGCGTGGCCACTGACGTGGTAGCGCATGGTGGAGGGTTGCACGTGCAGGCTGCTGAACCGGGACGGGCCCCACACGTCCCCGGTGCCCGTGAGGAGGAGGCCGGCCCGCACCGCATCCATGGCCAGGGCCAGGAAGGGGGGCGTCCTCCAGGGGTCGGCCCTAAGCTGCGCGCCAGTCCAATCCGAATCCTCCCGGCTGATCCAGTTGGCGAAGGTGAAGGGATAGGGCTCCTCCAGAGCCAGGCTGTCCTCCGGCTGTTCCGGGACCGTGGACCAGACCCGCAGCCAGGGGCAGTCCTGGAAGGGAAACCAGGTGACCTCCACCCGCCCGGCCTCCTCGGCCCAGGCCTGCAGGCTCCGCGGCCCGGCGCTGCCCGGCGCCGCGAAGACCTCGACCGCCGGGATTTCGGTGAAGCTCCGGCAGCGCAGGTTCACGTCCGCGCCCACCTGGAGGGTGGCGGCGGTGAGGAAGGCCCGGCCGGCATGCGCCAGGAGGGGCCCGATGGCCGGGTCGCCGCGCTCGAAGGTGCGCACCCGGTACCGGCCCGTCCCCGCGTCCCAGACCACCGCGTCCAGGGCGAGCACGGCGTTGCTGAGCGAGCCGAAGGTCCACCCCGGCACGGGACCGTCCTGGGCGAGCGCACTGCCGTGCGCCCCGATGGCCAGCGCCCCGCCCAACGTCAGGTGCCCCGGCGCCGGCGGCGCCGCCACCGCCAGCCCCGCCTCCCCCAGCAGACCCCAGAGCCGCTCCAGGGTGAGGCCGGTCTGCGCGGTGACGGTGCGCGCTCCCCCCACGCCCCCCAGCCACACCTGGTCCAGCCCCTGCGAACCGTCCACCAGGAGGGTCGGCTGCAGCGGCCGCCCGGACGGCATCAGCAGAGGGGACCACCCGTGGCTCATGCCCTTGGGCCGCACCCGCCAGCCGTGGTCCAGGGCCCAGTTCACCAGGGTCGCCACGTCCTCGGGCACCCGGGGCGCGGCCGTCCAGGCGTCCGGAACGCGCAGCTCGCCGCTCCAGTTCAGATAAGTCTGGCGGTACACCGGTATGCCGGGCGGGAAGTCCGGCGGCGCGGCGTCGAAAGGTTCCGCCGGTGCCGCCGGTGCCGCGGACAGCGCGCCCGGAACGGCCAAGCCCAGGGCGAGCGAGGAACCTGAAGCGAGGAAACGGCGGCGGGTGACGCCGGGTAAAGGCAGACGGACACCGGGGGGGCGGGGGCCCTTGTTCATGAGGGAGTCCTTGCACGTGGAAAAGTATATTAAATAATTATCATTAAAGAAGAGGAGACCTTACTCTGGAAGAAACCTAGGTCTTTGATGCCCCGCAACGGGTTTTCGTTCCGAGCCTCAGCGGTACACCTCGCGCCGGTTGCCGATGACCACCACCAGCACGCACAGCCTCCCGTCTTCCAGGCGGCAGATGATCCGGTAGTCGCCGACCCGGTATTTCCAGAACTCGCCAAGGCGGGGTCCTTTCAAGGCCTCCCCGAGCATTCGCGGGTCGCCCAGCGCCACCACCCGTTCCCGGAGGAACGCAGTGATACGTTTGGCGACTGGCTTATCCAGCTTGGCGAGCTCCTTCCTGGCCTCGGCTTCAAACTCGACTGTCCAGGCCAAGGTCCTGCTCCACTTCTTCCAGGGTATAGGTCCGACTGCGGCCGGCACGGATGGCTTCCAGGCGGCTCTCAGCCAGGTAGATGTCCTCCAGGTCGTCCAGGAAAGCCACGATGGCCTTGCGGGCATAAAACGTCTTGGTACGACCTGTGGCGGCAGCCAGGGCTTCCAATCGCTGTTCAAGTTCAGGGGGAAGGCGAATGGCCAGCATGGTGGTGCTCCTCGCTATACACGTATTACAAGTATAGGCTGCCGGATCAGGGTGTAAAGGTCGCCTGTTTACCCCGTCCGGGTTGGGAGTTTCGTGTGTTCGGGCCATGGACCGCCACTCCTCAATAATGAGAATGACGGCTGATCACATTGCGCCAAGGACAAACTTCCGATAAAAAACCTAAAACAAATTACCAGGGCTTTTCCATCCCCAGCAGCTTCAGGATCCCCGCGAAGTACTCCGGCACCGGCGCCCTCATCTCCAGCCGCCGGCCATCGCCGGGGTGGTTCACGGACAGCTTCCAGGCGTGCAGGAGGGGGTGGGGGCAGGGGAAATGGCGCTTGTCGGCGTCCAGCCAGGCGGTGCCGCCGCCGTAGATGGGGTCGCCCAGGATGGGGGCGCCCAGGTGGGAGAGGTGGAGGCGGATCTGGTGGGTCCGGCCGGTGAGGAGCTCGCACTCCACCAGGGCGAGGCCGCAGGCCTTGGCCAGGACCTTCACGCGGGTCTGGGAGGGGCGGCCGGCGGCGTTGATGCACATCTTCAGGCGATCCACCCGGTGGCGGGCGATGGGCTGGTCGACGAGCAGGGACCCCAGCTCGGGCAGCTTGCGGCTCATGCGCACCACGGCGAGGTAGCGCTTCTCCACGGTGCGTTCCTTGAACTGGGCCTGCAGGGACTGCTGGCCGGCCAGGTCCTTGGCCATGGCCAGGCAGCCGGTGGTGTAGCGGTCCAGGCGGTGCACGAGGCCGGGCCAGATGATGGCCGGGGCTTCGTCCTCTTCCTCCCCGGCCCCTTCGACGGCCGTCGCGTCCACGGGGATGACGGCGGCGTGGAGCCGGCCCAGGAGGGCGTTGAGCACCGTCCCCGAGGGATGGCCGGGGCCGGGATGGACGACCATGCCCGCGGGCTTGTCCACGATCCAGAGGCGGTCGTCCTCGAACAGGGTGGGCAGGTCCAGGTCCTGGGGTTCCAGAAACAGGGCGGGCGGGTTCAGGTCGGGCAGCCGGGTCTCGATGGTGGCGCCCACCCGCAGGCGGGTGCCGGCCTTGGTGACCACGACGCCGTTCACCTTGACGTTGCCGGCCCGGACCCAGCCGTCCCAGCGGGAACGGGCGATCTCGGGATGGGTCTGGGTGAGGAAGGTGTCCAGGCGGGGGGCCCCGTCAGGCAGGAAGTAGGTGCGGGGTTCGCTCATGCGGCCACCTCGATGCGCTTGGTCCGGCTGAGCCAGATCCAGAGGAAGATGCCGAAGGCCACGAAGGCCAGGGCCGTGAGGCGACCGGTGGAGACCCAGGGGATCCCGAACAGGAGCCCGCGGTCCAGGTCGCCCCGCCACAGCTCCACGACGATCCGGGCCACGCCCTCGAGCATGAAGTAGAGGGCCACCACCTGCCCGGTGAAGCGCCGGTGCCGGCCCGCCAGGAGCAGGAGGCCCAGGATGACGGCGCTCGCGAGGCTGGAGTACAGCTGGACGGGATGCAGGGGAATGCCCAGGGGCGTTCCGGAGAGCATCCCGGCGGCGGGGTCCGTGAAGGTGACGGACCAGGGGAGGTGGCATTCGGTGCCGTAGCAGCAGCCGGCGGAAAAGCACCCGAGGCGGCCGATGGCCTGGCCCAGGGCGACGGCGGGGACCAGGGCGTCCAGGGTCGCGGCCAGGGGCATCTTGAGCTTCTTGATCCGCCAGAAGAAGGCGGCGACCCCGCCGATGACCCCGCCGTGGATGGCCCCGCCCGCCCGCAGGTAGCCGGGGTCCAGGATCTGGGCGAAGCTGCGGCCGCCCAGGAGGTCCACGATGATCATGAGGACCTTGGCGCCGATGATGCCGGCCAGGAGGAGGCTGATGGCCAGGTCGGACATGCTGTCGGGGGAGATGCCGTCCCGGCGGCCCAGGGTCTGGGCCAGGTACAGGGCCAGGAAGAAGCCCACCGTGAGGATGAGGCCGTAGGTTCCCACCGGGAAGCTGCCGAGCTTGAAGAGGATTGGATGCATTTTAGTCCTTGGGCAGTGGACGGAGGCGCGCGGGAGGGAGGTCCAGGGCCGCGATGTCGAAGCTGATGATCTCACCATAGGGGCGCAGGAGGGGCATGAGGTGGTCCACCACTTCCGGCCGGAAGCCGGCGTAGAACTCCTGGGCCAGGGGCGCCCGGGAGCTGCCCTGGATGTGGAACTCCCGCACCGGGCCCCGGAGGTTCTCGGTGAGCCGGGCCTCCCGCAGGTGCCGGTCCAGGATCGCCATGACCTGGGCCCGCACGGGTCCGGGCAGGGGTCCGTGGTCCACGGCGGGGGCGGCCGGGGGCGAGAGGTGGCGGAGGTGGTTCACGGCCAGGACCGCGCACACCAGGACGACCGCTCCGAGCCCGAAGGAGCCCAGCGCCCAGCGGCGCTCGCGGTGGCGGGCGGCGGCTGAAGGCGGGGTTTCCAAAGAGGGCATGGGGATCCTGGGGAGGCACTGCGGTCTACCAGAATGCCATCAAACGACCTTCTTCAGCCCAGGACTTGGAAGGTGGAGCCCGAGGCCAGGCTCCGGATGGAGGGGATCCCCCCCCCGGCGCCCGGCTCGAGGGGGAGGATCTTCAGGTCCACGGGGAGGTCCAGTTCCCTCAGTTCCTCCTCCATGCCCGGCTGGGCGCGCAGGAGCGCCTCGGGATGCTCGGCCCACACCCGCACCTGGAGGCCTTCGGGCCCCTTGGCGATGCCCAGGCGGGTCTCCCCCAGCTTGGTGAAGGACATGCCCAGGAGCACCCGGTCGGTGGGACCGCCCTTGCCCCCCTTGCCGCCCTTGCCTTCGGCGTCCTTCTCGGTCCAGATCTGGAGGGTGCCCTGGGAGGCCCAGGGCAGCGGCAATTCGAACAGGGACGTCCCCTCCTTGGCCTGGGCGGCGTGAAAGGCCGCCTCCCGGGGGGAGGCCTGGGGGTCGGACAGGGTCTTCATCCCGGCCTTCATCCAGGCTTCCCAGGATTCCGGGGCGGTGGCGTGGGTGGAGGACGTCTGGGCCTGGGCCGCCTGGGAGGCCTGGGCATTGGGGGCCGTGGCGGCCCTGGCGGCGGGCGCATCCGGGGTTCGGCCCAGCAGGTTGCGGAGGACCTGGACCAGGGCCTCTCCCTGCCCCGCGGGCGCGTCCGCATGCTTGACCGTGGCGGCCTGAAGGTGGCCGAGGATGTCCATGAGAAGCGCCGGGTCCGCGGAGGACCGGGCCGGCGGAGCCGGGTCGGGGGCCAGCGACAGGTTCCGGAGGAGGGCCTGGAACGCCTCCTGGGGGGTTGGGGGGGCCTGCGCCAGCGCGGGCTCGGCCAGATCGGCCGAGGCCAGCGCGGACTCGGCCGGGGTGGCCGGGGTCTGCCCAGGTCCTGCGGGGGCCGCGGGATCGGTGAGGTCCTGGACCGCGGAAGCCAGGGATGCCGGAAGCTGAAGGGCCGGGGACAGCGCGGAGGTCCCGGCGGCCAGGGCGGGCGACAGGGACGCAAGAAGCTCCGTCGCTGCCGCCGGGCCGACGCCTGGCTGTGTGCCCCCTCCGGCGCTGGAGGGCCAGGCAGCGGTTGCAACCGACTGCGGAGCACCTCCCCCACCGGTCGGGGCGGCCTCCCCGGCACTCGCCTGTGAACCCGGACCTGGGTCCGGCGGAAGGGCGGTACGGGCCGCGTCCGGACCGAGTGCGGCCTGGGGGGGAGGGCCGGCGGTGGGCTGGAAGGCCGGCTCGCCAACCTGGGCGGCAAGGGTGCCCAGCCCCGGGGCGGCGGCCTGGGAGGACGCCGTCGACGGCGCGGGTCCGGGCGCGCCCGGGGCGCTGGGGAGCGAGGGGAGGGCGGTGGCCTGGGCAGGGAGCGGAACCGAAGGCGGGTTGGCGGCGGCGGGCTGGAGTGGCGTGCCAGCGCTCGTGGGAGCGGCGCCCGGCGACGCAGCGCCCGGCGGTAGGGCACCGGGATCCGTGCCGGCGGCCACGGGGGCTTCCCGCGGAGGGCTCCCGCCCAGATCCTGGTAGAGCTGGATCAGGTCCGCCAGGGCCGCAGGGGGGTCCGGCTGGGTGAGCCGGGCCTGGAGGGCCAGCCCTTCGCCCTGGGTAAGGGGGGCCAGGATGGGCAGCTGGGTGGGGGGCGTGGCCTGGAGGGTCTGCAGGCGGACACCGTCCCCGGCGGGGGCGATGTGCGCCAGCACCTGAGTGCCTTCGGGGAAGGGGAAGCTCCCCCGGGCCGTCACCGTCTGCCCCGAGGGCAGCGAGAACAGCAGCCCGTCGGGGCCCGAACCCTTGAAAAGGAGATTCACGTCCTGGCCCAGGAGCGCAGCCAAGGTCCCCTGGGGCCCCGCGGTCACCACCGGCGCCCCCGCCCCCTGGACGGACTGGGCCCCCTGCGCCGCCTGGATGGCGTTCAGGAACGCGGCGGCGGCGCTCTGGACGGGGTCCATGTCAGATCTGGAAGTGACGGCGCAGGATGCCGGCCATGTCCTGGAGGGGGGCCACCTGGTCCACGCAGCCCCGTTCGAAGGCGGCCCGGGGCATGCCGTACACCACGCAGGATTCCTCCGCCTCGGCCAGGGTGTGGGCGCCCTTGGCCTTCAGGGCCACCATGGCCCGGGCGCCGTCGCTGCCCATGCCGGTGAGGATCATGGCCAGCACCTGGCGGGTGCAGGTGTCGGCGATGCTCTGGAAGAGCACGTCGACGCTGGGGCGGTGGAGGCTGGAGGCGGGCTCGGCGCTCAGCTCGATGGTCCCCGCCAGGCCCCGCTGGCGGTAGAGCATGTGGTGGCCTCCGGGCGCGATGTAGGCCACGCCGGGACGCGCGGTCTCGCCGTGCTCGGCCTCCTTGACCTCGATCTGGCAGAGGGTGTTGAGGCGCTCGGCGAAGGCCTTGGTGAAGGTGCCGGGCATGTGCTGGACGATGAGGCAGGGCACGGGCAGGGTCCTGGGCAGGCCGGGCAGCAGGTCCTGGAGGGCCTTGGGGCCGCCGGTGGAACAGCCGATGGCGAGCAGCTCCGCCATGGGTCCGTTAAGCCCGCCCAGCTTGCCCACATGGGCGGGGGCCGCCCCGGTGGCTGAGGCCTGGGCGGGGGTTGGCGCGGAGGTTGGCATCGAGGTTGGCGCGGCGAACCCCGGGCGGGCTGGGGCCCCCACGGGGGCGGGGGCAGGCGCGGACCGCCCCTTGTGGAAGCGGGGGCTCCGGGCCAGCTTGCGCACCTTCTCCTGGAGGTCCTGCTGGATCTGCAGGATGGAGGCGCTGGCGAGGCTGCTCTCCTTGGGAATGAAATCGAGTGCCCCGCAGGCCAGGGCCTCCAGGGTGGCGGAGGCGCCTTCCTGGGTGAGGCTGGACACCATGAGCACGGCCCGGGGCATCTCGGCCATGATGCGCTTGAGGCAGCCCAGCCCGTCCAGGCGGGGCATCTCCACGTCCAGGGTGACGATGTCCGGGTTGAGCAGGGGGATCTTCTCCAGGGCGTCCAGGCCGTCCCGGGCGGCGCCCACCACGACGATGTCCGGGGCCTGGAGCATCCGCTCCAGGGCCTTTCGCATGAATGGGCTGTCGTCCACGATCATGATGCGGATGGGTTCCATGGCGGTCAATCCTGGAAAGCGAGTTTCACGAACATGACGGCATGCTCGAGTTCATCGTCGATGCTGAAGGTCAGGCGTTCGGCGTCGAGGTCCCCCGAGCCGAATACCGTATGGTAGGCGGGCTGCTCCTCCAGCGCGAAGATTAGTGTATCGTCCGAGGGCCCGTTGGGGATCCGGCTGCGCACCAGGAGGTCGGCCACCTGCACCAGGGCGGGCAGGAAAGCCCGGGGCGAGTCCTCGTGGTGGTCGCGGATGGCGGTGAGCATGTCCTCGGGGAAGCGCCAGTGCTCGGCCACCATGGCCCCCACCTGGGCATGGGTGAGGCCCAGGCGCCCGAACTCCGCGTCCAGGCAGGGCTCGCCCGCCGCGATGGCCTCCACCACCGGGCCGTACTCCTCGGAAAAGCAGCGGTCCAGCGCGATCTTGCCGATGTCGTGGAGCAGCCCGGCCAGATAGGCCGCCTCGTCCATGGCGTTCTGCTTGAGCAGCCGGCAGATGCCCTTGGAGACCAGCGCCACGGCCACGCTGTGCTGCCAGAGGCGCACGGCGTCCAGATGGGCCACGCCGCGGAAGGTGCGGATGATGGCCGCGGAGCGCCCCAGGTTCAGGATGGCCTCGAAGCCCAGGCGCATCACGGAGGTGCGCAGGTCCATGACCCGCTGGTCGCCGGCGTACATGACCGAATTGGCCAGCCTGAGCATGGTGGCGCTCAGGGCGGGATCCTTGGCCAGGATGTTCAGGACCCGGTCGACGCTGCACCGGTCGTCCGCGATCGCCTGGCCCAGGGACACCACCGTGGTGGGAAGGCTGGGGAGGGTCTTGACCCTCAGGCGAACGAGGTCCGACGTGATCATCGCTAGAAGTCCCGCACGAGGTGCTTGTCGGACTCCAGGGCTTCCACGACCTGGAGCTTGAGGGCTTCCAGGTTCTCGGGGGTGACGCCGAGGATCCCCATGGCCTGCTGGGTGCAGGTGGCCAGGGACTCGGGGCGGCCCAGGCCGATCTTGCGGTCCAGGGCCATCTGGTTGCCCAGGGCCACGAAGGCGGTGAGCGCCTGCTCCTCGGCCGGGGCGTGCAAGGGTTCGTGGTGGTAGCGGACCGCGTTGACCATGCTCGCGGGCAGGTTCCAGGAGAGCAGGAGGGCCTCCCCCACCATGGTGTGGTCGAAGCCGAACAGGTCCAGCTCCGACTCCAGGCCATCGGCCTCGCCGTTGTATACGCTGCGCACCAGGGCGGAGTAGCGGTCGGTGAACTTGAGCCCCATGACGGACTTGCCGATGTCGTGCATGAGCCCGCCCAGGAAGGCCTCCTCCACCCGGGGGTTCCGGAAGGCCTTGGCGTAGGCCCGGCCCGACAGGGCCGTGACCAGGGCATGCTCCCACAGGACCCGCTCCTGGAGCCCCGTGCCCCCGCGGCTGTAGAGGTTCTTGGCGCTGGAGGCGATGACCACGCTCTTGATGGTGGAAAAACCCAGGGTCATGATCGCCTGGGTCAGGGTCTTGACCTCCCGCACCATGCCGAACATGGCGGAGTTGGCGATCTTGAGGATCTGGGTGGTGAGGGCGAGGTCGGTGGCGATGACGTGGCGCAGCTCGTCGGTGGTGGCATCGGGATCCGCGGCCAGGCGGAGCACCTGGGCGGCCACCTGGGGCAGAGGCGGCAGATCGCCGAGGTTCGCGATGAGTTCCTGAGGTGTGATGGGCATCTGGGTCCCTCCTGGTCAGCGCTTCCGGTAGCCCATGGCCTTGCTGAAATGCATCAGCTCGAAGCCCACGTTGAAAGAGTGGATGGATTCGCTGTGCCCCACAAGGAGAAAAGCCCTTTCGTGCAACACCTCGTGGAACCCCTTGATGACCTTGCCCTTGACCGCCTCGTCGAAGTAGATGAGGACGTTCCGGCAGAAGACCACGTCGAACTGGCCCAGCGTCCGGTAGTTGGCGTAGTCCACCAGGTTGAAGTTCCTGAAGGTGATCATCTGCTTGAGCTCGGACTTGACCGTGAAGGCGTCGGCGCCCTGCTGGCTGAAGTGCCGGCTCACCTGGGCGGGGGTCAGGTTCCGGAGGGTGTAGCTGCCGTACGAGCCCTCCCGGGCCATGCCCAGCACCTTCTCGCTGATGTCGGTGGCCATGATCTCCACCTGCATGCCCCGGAGCAGGGTGTCCCTGGCCTCGGCGCAGATCATGGCCAGGGTGTAGGGTTCCTCGCCCGAGGAGCAGGCGGCGGACCATATCCGGATCCGGTTGGCCCCCCGGCTACGGGCCAGCTCCACGGCCTCGGGCAGCACGATGCGCTGGAAGGCTTCGATCTGGGGGGGATTCCGCCAGAAGCTGGTCTCGTTGGTGGTGATCTCATTGAAGAGCTGCTTGAGCTCCTCCTTGCCGGCCATGCCCTGGAGGTGGCCCAGGTAGTCCCGGTAGGAGCCCAGGTTCAGCTCCTGGATCCGCCGGTTCAGGCGGTTCTCCAGGAAGTACTGCTTGGATTCGTTGAAGAAGATTCCGGTCCTGGCGTAGATGAACTCCCGGATGGCCAGGAAGTCCTGGTTGCTCATCTGCTGGTTGGGGGGGAGTGCATTCATCAGGAATCCGAAGCGGTGCGGGAGGTTTGTTCGAGAATCACCACGGCGAAGGCGATGCCCCCGTCATGGGTGACACTACCGTAGATTCCCTCGATTCCCCTGGCTTTGATCATCAAGGCCAATTCTCCCTCAGCCCATAGCCTTCCGTCCAGGAAACGTAGTTCTTTCCAGGACCAGCCGTCCAGACCGACCCCCAGGGCCTTCCCGAAGGCCTCCCTCAGGGCCCACCTCCCCGCCGCCCGTTCCGGCAGGCGCTGGCGGTTGCCGGCCAGCAGGTAGTCTGCCTCGTCGGCGCAAAGCACCCTTCGCAGGCCCTTTTCGCCAAAGCGGTCTAGAAGACGCGCCCACCTCGCGGCGGGGCAGATGTCCGTGCCGAGGCCCGCGATCATGGCTCGCCTTCCAAATTGAGTATAAACCATTTGTCACAGCCGTGGTGGCCCGTGGTCCCCAGGGGCCCGCAGATGGGACGGAAGCCCACGCGCGCATAAAGCCTCTGGGCGGCGTCCATGCCCGTGAGGGTCTCCAGGTAGCAGGTCCGGTAGCCCAGGCGCCCGGCCTCGGCCAGGCAGGCCCGGATCATCCGCTCGCCCAGGCCCCGGCCCCTCGCCTCGGGCAGGAAGTACATCTTGCGCAGCTCGCAGATCCCCGGCTCCGCGCCGTCCAGGGGCGCCACCCCGGCCCCGCCCAGGATCCGTCCGTCCTGCTCCAGGACGAAATAGGCCGCAAGGGGCCGGTCGTAGGCCCGGAACATATGGCCGACTTCGGGGTCATGGAGGGCGAAGCCCGGACCGTCGGCCCCGAACTCGGGCATCACCGTCCGGATGACGGAAGCCATTATTGATTCATCTGTCATCTGGATGCGCCGGATGCGCGGTTCAGTCGGCACGGGTTCTCCCTCCTTTCATGATGCCAAGGAGGCGGCTCTTTGTGACCCCCCGCACTTTGGCCAGACTCGATACTTCAGCGTCGGATTGCGTATAACCCTTGTTTTGCAACCACGTAGCCAGCCCCCAGGAGCGTGATCATGGCCCAACTGAAGACACGACCCAAGCCCTTCCTCTTGCCCGACTACTGCAAGGGCTGCGGCAGGTGCATCAGCGCCTGCGCCAAGGACTGCATCTCCTTCGCCAACGAGATCGACGCGGCCACCGGGTACGTCCCCGTGGTCATCGACCTGGAGACCTGCAATGCCTGCGGCCTGTGCATGGACGCCTGTCCCGAGCCCTTCGGCCTGCGCGAGACCCCCTCGGACGCCGAGTTCGAGCTCCAGGACCCCGCCAAGCTCTTCGGCGGCCGGCACACCACCGCCCCCGAGCCCGTCCTCGTCCCGAACGAGCAGGTGCCCCTGCCCCGCACCGAGCCCCTGGTCATCAAGGGCAACTACGCCGCGGCCCTGGGGGCCCTGCTGGCGGGCTGCCGCCACGTGTTCGGCTACCCCATCACCCCTTCCACCGAAGGGGCCGAGCTCATGGCCAAGCTCCTGCCCAGGCTGGACGGAGTCTTCCTCCAGGCCGTATCGGAAGTGGCGGCGGTCAACCACATGTACGGCTCGGGCGGCGCGGGCCACCCCTGCATGACCTTCACGTCCTCCCCGGGCTTCAGCCTGATGCTCGAGGGCGTCTCCTACATGATCGGCGCGGAGGTCCCCGGGGTCTTCGTGAACATCATGCGGGGCGGGCCGGGCCTGGGCAACATCGCCCCCGAGCAGTCCGACGTCAAGCTGGCCTGCCGCGGCCTGGGCCACGGCAACACCCACGCCATCACCCTCATGCCCAGCACGCCCCAGGAGATGCTCGACCTGACCATGCTGGCCTTCGAGCTGACCTTCAAGTACCGCAGCCCCGTGGTGCTCCTGGGCGACGGCTACCTGGGCCAGATGACGGGCAAGGTCAACCTGCCCGGCGCCATGGTCAAGCCCGGGATCCCCACCTGGGCGGTCAACGGCGACGCCAATCATCGCGGCAACGTCATCACCTCGATCTTCCTGAGCGAGCATGACCTGGAGATGCACAACATCTACCTGAACGACAAGTACCGCCAGATGGCCGAAAACGAATCCCGCTGCGAGACCTTCCAGGCCGAGGACGCCGAGATCCTGGTCGTGGCCACCAACACCCCCGCCCGGGCCTCCAAGGGCGCCGTGCAGGACCTCCGCCGGCAGGGCATCAAGGCCGGCCTCTTCCGCCCCATCACCGTGTGGCCCTTCCCCGTCAGGCAGCTCATGGCCGTGCTGCCCACCGTCAAGCACCTGGTGGTGGTGGAAGCCAGCAACGGCCAGCTGGAGGACGAGCTGCGCCTGGCCCTCAGCAACGCGGGCGTCACCGCGCTGCCCAGCATGAGCCACGTCCGCCACTTCGGGGGCATGCTGCCCCAGCAGACGGAAGTGCTCGCCCACATCAAAGCCCTGGTCGCGAAGGAGGCCCGCTGATGTCCGTCTTCTACGATAAGTTCGAGCGCCATGCCGGAGGCCAGGGCCTCAAGGGCAACTCCACCCACTACTGCCCCGGCTGCGGCCACGGGCTGGCCCACAAGTACCTGGCCGACGCCATCGAGGAGCTGGGCATCCAGGAGAACACCATCCTGGTGTCCCCCGTGGGCTGTTCCGTGTTCGCCTACTACTACTTCGACGTGGGCAACACCCAGGCCGCCCACGGCCGCGCCGCCGCGGTGGCCCTGGGCCACAAGCTCTCCAACCCCGAGGTGAACGTCATAAGCTACCAGGGCGACGGCGACCTGGCCTCCATCGGCCTGGCCGAGACGGTCTCCGCGGCCCAGCTGGGCGCCCCCATCACGGTGATCTTCATCAACAACGCGATCTACGGCATGACCGGCGGCCAGATGGCCCCCACCAGCCTCATGGGCCAGCACACCGCCACCAGCCCCGAGGGGCGCAGCATGTTCAACGGTCAGCCCATGCGCATGGCCGAGCTCATCGCCGGCCTGGAAGGCCCGGTCTACGTGGAGCGGGTCGCCCTGTTCGACGCCAAGAACCGTCGCCTGGCCCGCAAGGCCATCAAGAAGGCGGTGCAGTGCCAGGTGGAGGGCCGCGGCTACGCCTTCGTGGAAGTGCTGGCCGAGTGCCCCACCCACCTCAAGCTCAGCCCCGAGGAGGCCGAGAAGTGGGTCAAGGACTGCATGGTCCCCGTCTTCCCCCTGGGCGTGAAGAAGGACCTGGCCGTGGAGCCCTGGTGGAAGCCCGCCGGACCCAACTTCGAGGCCGAGCGCCTCCTCAAGGTGGTGGGCGCCTCCACCGAGCTCACCCAGCGCTTCTGCACGGGCTTCCCCACCCACCTGAACCCCCATGACATCTCCCTGAAGCTGGCCGGTTCCGGCGGCGACGGCGCCCAGACCGCGGCCATGCTGATCGCGCGGGCCGCCATCCACGAGGGCTTCGACGCCACCCACATCCCCAGCTACGGCCCCGAGAGCCGGGGCGGCACCAGCTACGCCGACGTGCACGTGGCCATGGACGAGGTGCTCAACCCCGCCAGCCCCCACCCCGACGTCCTGATCGCCTTCAACGCCCCCAGCCTGGCCAAGTTCGGCCCCAGCGTGGTGGCGGGCGGGACGATCATCTACGACAGCTCCGTGGTCAAGGAGGTGCCCCGGGGCATCGACCCCGGCGTCAAGGTCCTGGGCGTGCCCTTCACCGAGATCGCCATGGACCTGGGCAAGGCGGTGGTGAAGAACATCGTGGCCCTGGGCGCCCTGCAGGCCGCCACCGGCATCTTCCCGAAGGAGACGCTCATGGTCGGCATCCACCAGGCCCTCAAGGACAAGTGCGCCCTCATCCCCCTGAACGAGGAAGCCTTCGCCTGGGGCGTGAAGGCCGTGGAAGAACTCACGAAGTAGACGCGCCCCGGAGCCGGACATGCCCATGACCGAGTACACCACCCTCGCCGTGACCCCGGCGGAACTGCGCATGATCACCATCCTGAGGGACATGCCCGAGAGTCCCCTGCGCCTGGGCGTGCACCGGCTCCTGGACGACCTCCTGACCTTCGCACGGAACCCCCGGTGCCACGAGCTCCAGGCCGACGGGGTGCCCTGCGAGAGGCCGGAGGCGGACTGCGACCAGTGCCGGCTCGTACTGGCCATGCTCGACACCCTCGCGAGCCGGCTGCCCCGGAGCTGAACAGGCGGTTTCCCCCCCTCCAAATGGGCCCTTCGCCCCTGGGGCCCTTGTGGAAACGCCTCCCGCCGGCTGCGCAGGCGCTTCAACAAGTCCACCTTGCGTTTCAGAGACCGCGCCGGCTCGCGGACACCCGGATCAGCACCGCAATGACAGCCAGGAACAAAAGGGCGATGCAGCCCCAGAAATAGGAATCAGGCAGGTCCGGAACGTCAGGCTTGGTGGAGATGGTGGCCGGGTGCAGACGCATGCGCTCCTCCTCTCGCATGGGATGACGCCCGTCATCTCAAGGTTCCTTCTGCGTCGAAACCGTCCATGTCCAAGCATCGGGTTGAATGAGGTGCAGAGCATGCCTATCTTTGCGTGAGCCGGATAGAAGTTGTTCCGGACGCCTGGGCTTCAGTTCAAGTGGAACCGGTTTGGAGCTAGTGTAGGCCCATCGAATCAGCGGAACCATTCCGCCTCGGGACATCCGACTGAATCATTTGTGGTGGACTCTGACAAATCCGGGCCTCCCGGTGGCTTCAGCGAAATGCCTTGAAGCGCAGAGAAAAACGTAGAGCCCCGCAGAGGTGCGCAGAGGATGCTGGTTCGTATGGTTTCTTCATCACCATGGAGCCGGGGCCTAGGTTTCGACCCACCGGACCAGGCCCTGGCCAGCTGCGCTGGCCCACAGCGCAAGCGCTGCGCGTCCGGGGGCTACCGTCGCTTCCGCAAGCTGGCT